>Ga0302256_10000097_pt1 | contig 16748 bp, 14 predicted proteins | sample I_Fen_E3_4_FD_194571 | JGI IMG/M metagenome (GOLD analysis project Ga0302256, IMG submission 194571) | Peat permafrost microbial communities from Stordalen Mire near Abisko, Sweden - I_Fen_E3_4 | ecosystem: Environmental > Terrestrial > Soil > Wetlands > Permafrost | place: Sweden: Abisko...
ATCGCCTCCGCAGCCGGCTATCACCACGAGCATCGCGACCAATCCGCGCAAACGGCGAGCTGACACGAACCGCGTCCGCATGGCGCTACTGGACATCCACCATGTGCATGATTCCGATGTTGCTTCGCCTGCCACCGACCTTGCTCATGACGTCGGTGATGAACTTGGGCTCGAACTGGCTCAGCGTGGGATCCGACGTGGACGGCGTGTTCGGATCGACGATAAAGATGCAGCCATTGGTATTCTCTTGCTTGTGCAGATCGATCCGCACCTTGCCAGAAGCGTACATGCCGAGACGGTCATCGATCTGCAGCCCCCAGTACTTCACGTCGAAGCTCGTATTCTTGTAGAGCGAGGCATTCTGCTTGTCCCACGCGTCGTACACCTTGTTCGCGGTGCCCTCTGTCCAGATATCCGGATTCTTGATCGACAGCGGCCGCTGCAGCAGCGCTGCGCTGACCAGCCCGCCCTTCGCATCGAACGCGGCGATCAGATCGTTGTAGTCGAACCGCATCACCGTCCCCGCCTCGTTGCCGGTCGTGGCCCCACCCGAGGTCACGTTGCTGGCGTCGCGGCCCTTGAGGTACCCGGGGAGGAACCCCTCGCCGCCGCCCTTGACGATGAAGAACTGCAGGCCTCTGGCGTCGGTCTTGACCGTTGTCGTACCCTTGCTCGCCAGGCTGATCAGCTGCTTCAGGTACGCCTCGCTGTGCATGTCGATGCCGTTGCCCTTGGTGAAGTCACCGCCCATGATCTGCTCGTCGATCTTCCGCTTCCTTGCTGCCTCCGGGGCGGTCGAATAGATGTGTGTGCTGTCGAACGCGGTCTTGGCGGCGCCCGCGTCGGGCTTCGCAGGCTGGCGCTGCACCGCCGGATGGCCCGGTCCGCGCTCGCGCGAGACCGCGGCCGCTTTCCGGCCAACCATCGCGTCGGCCGCGCGGTCCGCCTCGCGCTCGAGTTCGTCGCCCGGTGATGACAGCTCGAGCTTCGCCCGCATCTGCGGCGCGCCGCCGGCTTGCTGCACGGTGTGCGCCACTTCATGCGCGAGCAGGTGCTGCCCCGTGCCGCTCGAAGAATCGTAGTGGCCGGCGCCGAAGTGAATATCGCCGCCGATCGTATAGGCCTTCGCGGTGACCGCCTTCGCGGCTCGCTGCGAGTCCTCGCCGGTGTGGACGCGGACATCGGACAGATCGGCTCCCAGCGAATCCTCGAACGTGCGCATCAGCGGCTGCGGCAACGGCGCGCCGCTCGACGACGACGCCGAGGCGACGGCTCGCTCCGCCCCAGCGCTGGCTGGCGCTGCGCCGGATCCCGCTGCGGATCGCGCGAGCTCCACGATGTCGCCATATCCCGCGTCGATCGTCGGCCCGGCCGGTGCTCGCTCGACGGGTCGCTGCACCACGTCGTCATGGCGCGGCAGCGCGCGCCGCCGGACCACGGCACGCGCGGCCGCGGTTGCCTGCCGTCTGGGCACTGCAGCCCCTGTCTTTCGCTCGGCGGTCTTCACTTCACGACCACTCCCTTCCCTGTTCCACCCTCAGGGTAGCTGATCCCGAGCGTGCAGGCAAAACCCGCCGCACACGGCCGTGAACCGGACGATGACGACCTGCGCGACGTCGGTGGCGGTCTTGAAGGTGGGGCGCGTCCGCGGCCCGACGATCGTCAAGTCGCCGCGGCGGCCGCCGCAGAAGATGCGGAGCACCAGCGCGGTCCTGCCGTCGGGGAGGCGCTACAGCTCGAGCGGGCGCGGGCCGACCGGGGCCAGCAGCTCGACACCAACCGATAAAGCGCGCCAGTCAGGACGTCGGCACGATCGGCGCGGGGGGCACCGGGTCAGTGGGCCCGCGCCGAGCGCCCGCATCTAGCCCGGCGCTCCGGCGCGGTCGCGAAAATGTCCGCTCCTTCCAAGGCCGGTCGCCGGGCGCGCGCCAGCTTGCGATCTCAACCGCAGAGGAGAGAGTCATGGACGTTCAACGCGTCGCCCGGATCACCGGGGCGAATCAAGGGATCGGTCTCGAGGTCGCGAGGCAGCTCGCGGCACGCGGCGTCACGGTGCTGGTAGGCTCGCGCAACCTGGCGCGCGGCAAGAAGCGGCCCGGTCGATCGCCGGCGACGCCCGCGCGATCCAGCTCGACGTCACCGATCGCGCGTCGATCGCCGCCGCGGCGGCGCGCATCCGAGGCGAGCTCGGCCGGCTCGACGTGCTGGTCAACAACGCCGCGATCTCCAATACGCACAAGCAGCAGCTCGGGCTGTCGCTGCGCGACTACGCGAAGCTCACCCGGGCGAGCACGGTGTCGCTCGACGAGATGCGCGCGATGTGGGAGACCAACGTGTTCGGCGCGCTCGCGGTGTACCAGGCGATGCTGCCGCTGCTCCGCGAATCGAAGGACGCGCGGATCTGGGCCTGTCGAGGGGCACATCGAGGAGGCTCGCACGAGCCTCCGTCACGTGCTCGCGCTGCGCGTGCTCGCGCTGTCCGCAGAGCAGGAGGCGCGGATCGACGCGTGCGGCGATCTCGACACCCTGCGCTGCTGGCTCGATCAGGTGGTCGTCGTCGCGAGCACCGCTGAGGCGCTGCAGCAGGCCTGATGATGGGAACGCGGCGGCCTTCCGCAGAATGCTCGAGCAACGAGGCGCCTGTGTTGGGTGCAGCCGCGTTGATATCCAAGGGCTGGCGTGACGCACCCAAGGATTTCGATCGGTTGCGCGGAAGTGGCGGCGTGACCGTCGGCGAGGCTTGCTGAACGGGCTTGATATCGGCAGCGTTGCGGGATGACGCAAGGCGCGAAACTCGTCGTGCAGCTGCGTCCAGGCTGCGGCCATCCACCGCGAAGCGGTCGATCCTGCGCAGGGAGATTTGCTCGTGGCCGCCCACGCCTCGAAGCCGCCATAGCTGATCCGTTGGCACGAAGTAGGTACCGGCCTTGGCGGCGTGATCAGCATCGATCACGGTGCTCGCAGCGCCGGTGTCGACCAACACGTCAGGGACTGACCGGCCGACGTTCCTTGAGGAACTCTTCCTTCACCGTGCCCACCCGAGACCACTGCTCAGTTGGGGTCCACACAGATGGCCGATTGCGGGTGCGTGATGTCGGCCCCGTGCACTGCGGCCAGCTGGCGGCTGGTGAGTACGACAAGGGTCTCGCGAGGCAGGGCGAGCTTGGGTGATTTCTGAGTCTTCACTGGCTTCATCGTTCATGCTCCTTGCAAGTGTTTCCGGCGAATGCAGAGTGCTACAGCCGACTTCCCTCGAGCCGCTGCCGCGCAGCGGTGAGGTCGATCCGGATCAACCGGCTTTCGATATCGAAGGTGGCCGCGGTCTCACCGCCAGGTGCCACCGCGACACGGGCAAGATCGTTCAGCCCGGTGGGGACACACAGCCAGCGTTTCGAAGCGGGCGCATACAGCCAGATCATGCCGTCGCTGGCGCTCGCCACGATGAGACCGTCCGGCGCGATGGCGAGCTCGACCGCCCCTGCATCCCAGGTCGTCCACACCAGCTTGGCCGCGGCGCTCGTGGCGGGCACGCGCGCGCCGACGTAGACATTGCCCTGGTTGGTGATGAGCGCCAACATGCGACCGCCGGGTGCAGCGACCATCTCGTGGACCGCCCCGGATGCATGCATGACGGTCTCCGATCGCCAGGACGCCGCGTCGATCTCGATCACGTCACCGTTCGCATCTCCCGCGTAGATCCGTGACGGATCCGCCAGCGCGACGATGCGCTTGATGCGAGCGCCCGGCGGTCGCAGCGCCACGACCTGCCCGGGGGCGCCCGTGCGCCACAGCGCGCCGTCGCTGGTGCTGAACACGATGCCGCCCGCCTCCAGTTGAGCGAACTGGTCGATGGGCTGGTCTCGGCGCGCGATCTCGGTCCCCTGGCCGCCGGCGGTCCAGCGCACCAGCCGGCCGTCGTGCCCCGACGTGAGCAGATCGCCGCTGTCGCCCACGAACCGAGCCATCGAGACCGAGCCCTGGCCGGTGTCGATGAGGCGGGTCTGGGTCATGGTCGCGGACGACCACACCTCCACGAAGGCGCTCAGGCCAAATGCCACGAACATGCGACCGCTCGGGGCCTGGGCGAGCGTGAGGTTCTCGGCGACGTGGGGCGTCGCAGCTCGCTGACTGGCACCGGATGGCTCGATGATGGTGAGCTCGGGGAGCCAGGTCGTTGCCGCGATCGCGCCGCTCACCGCGTCGAAGATCGCCGTGGTGAACCGTTCTCCGAGCGTCGTGATCGCGCCGACGCTCGCCAGCCGCAGCGGCAAGGGCCATGCTCGCACACCGCCGTGGGAGTCCCCGGCGATCACGAACGGGCGCCCGGGCATCGGCGGGGTGAGCGAGACCAGCCGGTATTTTTGGCCCATGTAGCGGGTCGCCAGGCCGGTCCGCAGGTCGACGACCGTGACGGCACCGTTGGACCCCGAGACGACGAGGTAGTCACCGGCAGGATCGGTGGCGAGCAGGTCGGCGCGACCTTCGAGCTGGATCCGCCGCGTGACCACGTCGCGTGCAGCGCTCCAGGTTCCCACCAGGCCCGACTGGCACAGATACCCGACGTTGCCTGGCTCGCCGCCGAGGAAGCTCATGCCCATCAGCTGGCCGTGACACAGCTGGGCGTGCGCCGTGGCGCGCGGTGGGGTCGCGGCCACGTCGACCACGAATCCCTGGCCGTCGGCAGTGCCGAGCGCCAGGGCATGCGCGCCGGGGAGCGCGCCCCACGACGTGAGCCCGGTGACCGCGAACACGGCTGACTCTCGGGTCAGGTCGACGATCTCGACACCGCTCGCGGTCTCGATCGCCACGCGGCGATCGTCGACGAACAGGACGGTCATGCCCGGATGATCGCGCCGCGTGTCGCGAATCCTCGGATGGGCTGGGTCCGTGACGTCGACGATGGTGAGCGCCGCGTCTTTTGACAGCACGGCGAGCGATCCCGCGTCGGGCGAAAACGCCATGCTCGCGATCTTCACGTTGCGCAGCGCTGGCTCGGCGGACATGCGCGCTTCGCGCAGCGCGTCGAACAGGCAGACATCCGAGGGGTCGCACGCGTACGCAAGCAGATGGTTCGCCGGGGCATACGCGGTCGCGATGAGGCGCGACACACCGCGCAGGAGCACGGTGGATCGGCCATCGCGCGCCGTCCGCGCGATCGTGCCATCGAGGCCGATCGACAGGACCGCGCCATCGGCGGTGCCCTCGGCCCAGAGCACATTGTCGTTGTGAGGGGTGACGCGCACGAGCGCGACGCCGCGGCCCACCGCCTCGGCGCGGATCCGCTCGATACGGTCGCGATCGGCGCCGCGATAGCCGGCCAGCGACTCGAGCGCGGCGGTCGGGTCCGTGGTCAACAGGGTCTGCGCGTGGCGGAGCGTCATCTCGCCGAGCGCCTCCTCGGTCGCCGCCTGGGAGCGCCGCGCGAGCTCGCGGGCGGCGGCGATGTTGCGGATGTAGACCGCGCTGGCCACGATCGCGACCACGACGAGCGCGGCCACGGCGGCGGCGAGCACGCGGTGCCGGCGGGTCCACCGCGCGAGCAAGGCCAGCAGCGAGTACTGGCGCGCGGCGATCCGGGTGCCGGCCTTGAACGACCTGAGGTCAGCCGCCAGCACGGCCGCATCGCGATAGCGCCGCGCGAGGTCGAACTCGAGCGCCTTGTCGATGATCGCGACCAGATCGCCGTCGATCCCCGCTTCGTGCAGGATGGCGGCGCGGACGCGCGGTTCGTCGGGCGGCGGCCGCTGCGCGGCGCACAGCTCCCACAGCATGACGCCGATCGCGAACACGTCGGCGCGCTCGTCGACATGCTCACCGCGCTTCTGCTCGGGCGCCATATAAGCCGGGGTGCCGAGCACGGTGCCCGTCGCGGTCAACGTGCTGTCGTGGTCGATCTGGATCTCGCCGCTGCCGGCCGGCTCGTCGGTGGCCGTCAGATCCTTGGCGAGCCCCCAGTCGATCACGATGGTCTCGCCGAACTCGCCGACGATGATATTGTCTGGTTTGAGATCGCGATGGATGATGTGGCGGCCATGCGCGTAGGCGATCGCGTCCGCGACGGCGATGACGTGGTGGAGCAAGCCGATGCGTCGCTCCGCGGGTCGCTCGGCGATCAGCTCGCGCAGCGGGCGGCCCGAGATCGATCGCATCGTGTAGAACGGCTTGCCATCGGGCCACCGCCCGGCCTCGTATACCGGGACGATGCTCGAATGTTCGAGCTGGGCGGTGATCTGCACCTCGCGCTGGAACCTCGCCTCCTGGATGGGGCCCGGCGACAGCAGCTCCTTGATCGCGACGTCGCGCCCCAGCTCGCGATCGTGCGCATGCGACACGCGGCCCAGCGCACCCCGGCCGTGCTCCCCGAGGATCTCATAGCGCTCGCGGGCGGCGATGACCTCGCGATGCGGCCGCTCCGCGACCACGTCGCCGCCGCCTCCGACCTGTACGGTCTCGGCGGTCGCCGTCTCGGTGCGTGCCACCGGTTTCCCGGGGTTCCGCGGCCTGACGGTCGCGCCCATCATGTCATGGCGTCGTCGGCCCTTCATCGCTCGTCCGCCCCGAGCGTAGCTCCGTTTAACGCACGCTGGAGTTTTGTCTATGTAGCAAGATGCGTCATCTTCCGGATGACGTGAGCTGTAGTACCGAGGGCCGGCCGCCACGAGGACCCCGAGCTTCCGGGCGACCGCGTGTCGGTCCGGCCCTCGCCGTAGCTTTCCAGAACACTGCCGGATACTTCGCACCGATGGCGACCAGCCGCTTCGTCGCCAACGCTGAACACCTGTTGCTCTTTGGGCCACCCGGCGTCGGCAAGACTCACCTCGCCATCGCCTCGGCCGGGCGGCTGTCGACCGGCGCCGGGGTGCGCGAGCCGAACCGGGAGATCACGCGATCCACGTCCTTGTCGAACAAGCGGGCGAGCTCGCTGCGCGCCGCCGGCGGTGGCGCGGCCCCATAGGCACACCTCGCGGCCGACTCGACGTCGAAGCGTGCAGCGTGACAGAACGCGGTGCCCCAAGCAGCGGTCAGCTGTGCCGGAAACGTCGAGCTGAGCTCACCGAGCAGCTGTGCGAACCAGTCGTCCACGCTGGGTAGCCGCGCGCGCGACGGCGCGACGCTCGCCGGAGCGAACGTGACGTCGTGATCGTCGCCCGCGGCGCGCTGGGCCCTCGACACGTGGATCGCGAGCGGCGCCAGCTGGTCACCGAGCGCGAGGCCGAGCTGCCACGCGCCGACATAGTCTGCGACGCGCTCGGTCGCCGCATATGTGAACACGCGCGGAATGGAGCGCGACCGAGTGACCGTCCGCCACGCGGGGCGATACGCCATGCGATGCGCGGTTCGCCAGGCCGTGCGAAACGCCGTGCGAAACGCCGTGCGATACCGCATCTCGGACCTGTAGCTCGTGCTCGATACCGAGCGCGTGCACGTGCTGTACGACGAGCCGAATCCACAGGAATAACTCTCGGTGCGATATACGGTGTACGGCACCTGCGCCATGTAGGATTCTTGATAGGACTCCTGGTACGGCTCCTGATATGACTCCTGATAAGACTCTTGATACGACTCCTGATACAATTCTTGCTCCGTATAATGCTCTGTCTCCCTCCATGCGGCACTGCGCATCACCTGCCGTGCGTCGTACGTGGCCCGCTGGGAGCCGGCGAGCGCGAGCGCGAGCCGCGCGCTGCCCGCGGCATCGAACCACGGCGTCTGCCGCAGCAGCTGTTCGAGCGCGACCACGAGCCGCGCTCGATGGTCCTCCGCCATGCCTTCGATCGCGCCGCTGACCGACACGCCCCGGAACGCGTCGGGCAGGTGGGCCAGCGCGTGCGCGGCAATGCCGAAGTGCGCGCAGTACGCCGCGGCGAGCCGGGCGCGATAGGGCGATGCCTCAACGTCGTCGGGGACCGCCGCGCGACACCGGGCGTCACCGCCGCCGCGCGCATCCCCGGCCAGGACCGGCCACAGCGGATCGAACTCGGCGACCGCGAGCTGCGCGCGCCGCGCCGCGATCGCATCCTCGGCCGCGAGCGGCTGAGCGTCGGCGACGAGGTGCTGGACCTCGCGGCGAACGTGCGCCCCGACCGCGGTGATCTCGGCGTCGATCGCCGACGCGGCCGCGGTGAAGTCGGTGTCCGGCCAGCCGCGGCGCCGCACGAGCAGGGCGATGAGCGCGCGCGCCGCAGGCTCGTCGCCCCCGGCGCGCCGCAGCTCGCGCGCACGCCCAGCATCTGCGATCAGGACACGGAGCCGCGCCTCGTCGCGGCGCGACCGCAGCTCCCGATCCGCCGGTGACCGCGCGGTGAGCTCGGCGTACTCGGCCGCCGCGGTCGCGTAGTCCCCGCGATCGAAGGCACGACCGGCGCGGCTATGCAAGCCGAGACACCCTCCCAGCAACACGGCGACTGCCAACACCGGCCCACGCATCACTGATCCCGTAGCACCGATCTCGAGAGAGGTCAACGCGGTGTCGCCACGATGCATGCAGCGCCCGACCTCCACGGTGGACAGCGTGCGCGTGACAGCGCCTGTCGCATCGCGAAGGCCGGAGGCTTCGCTTCCGATGTCGAAGCCGCACTCCGTCGAACATCACAGGGGAGATCTTGGCTGCTGTCGGGCCGGATCTCGGATGACCTCCGACGAGCTTGAAACTACTTCGAGATCTACTGGTTCCAATACGTTGGCCGTTTCAAGGCGTATCCAGGCGTTTCACGGCGCCACGGAAAAGGTAACCGTTCAGGCCCCTGGAAAGCCGGATCATCTCGATCGGTTAGGGATGAGATTAAAAGACGATCGACAAGACGCGCGGAAACGTGATCTACCGTTGCTGTTGGAAGCGCTGCAGCGACGAATCGCCGAGCTCGAGGTCGCGCTCGCTGCCAAGGACGCGCGAAGCCGCGAGCTGGAGCCGCTGGTGGCCGCGTTGATCACGCAGATCGCAGCGTTGACCCGGCAGGTGGCCGAGTTGACCGAGAAGCTCGGCCAGAATTCGCGCAACTCGCACCTGCCGCCGTCGAGCGATCCGCCCGGCAGCGCGGGCGATCCGGGCACCAATCCGCGCGCGAAGAGCGGCCGCAAGCGCGGCGGCCAGCGCGGACACCGGGGAGCTCGCCGCGAGCTCGTACCCGAAGCGCAGGTCAACGAGTTCGTCGAGCTCTACCCGGCCGAATGTGAGAGCTGCTGGACGGCGTTGCCCGAGGTCGCCGACGCAAATGCGAAGCGGTACCAGCTTGTCGAGGTGCCACCGCTCCTACCGCACACGACCGAGTGGCGACGGCACGCGGTGACTTGCGCGTGCTGCGGTCACAAGACGCGCGCCGGCTACGACGAGGCGGAGATCCCGGCGTCGCCGTTCGGACCACGGCTGATGGGCATGATCGCGCTGCTCACGGGCGTCTACCACGTGAGTCGGCGCAAGACGGCCAAGCTGTTGTCAGACCTCGTCGGGGTCCCGATCTCTCTCGGTGCGATCAGCGCGGTCGAGGCGCGCGTATCCGACGCCGTCAAGCCCGCCGTCGACGAGGCGTGGACGCGCGTCGAAGGTGCGAGGGCTCGGGTATCCGCGCGACGACGGCGATCGACGGGTCGCGTGCATCGCGGCAGGATGCGATTGCGGCTGGCGGTCTCCGCGGTGGGTGCCGCGGCTCCCGGCGACCTGGGCGCCGTTCTCCGTATTGGCTGCCGAGGCCGACGACGATCGAGCCCGGGAACTATGGCAGTGTAGCATCGGGATCGCTCGCGATGACAATGCCCGTCGAACAGGCGATCGAGCTGCTGGCGACGCCGGAAGTGCGTCGCGCAAACGTCTTCACGGCGACGATCGGATGCGTTCGCCAAAGCTCGACGAGTTCGGCATCCGGAGCCGTGGGAGCGACGAGCGAGAGCAACCCGCCAATGCCGCGCCGGTGTCCGCGCCCACCACGCGCAGCACAACGCCATCGGCACGGCCGGCTCGCTGGCGCGCGCGCCACCGCCGAGCTCGGTCACCGCACCACCGCGAACCGTGCGTGTCAGCCGACAACCGTGCGTGTCAGGCCGACAACCTCACCCGTCGGCGTAATGTCGCCATGTTCCTCATGATCGGCGCGCTTGCCCTGCCGCGATCGCGCTCGGCGGCAGGCCAGGTGACAGGGGGCGTGGCATCGCGACCAGCACCGGCATCGCGACCATCGCGACCAGCACCGGCATCGCGACCATGCTCAGAACAGGGGAGCTGAGGGCCGGGGCGATCGGCGACTACGGCGCGCTCGGCCCTGAGAGCAGGCGAGGGCGGGGAAGCTCGGCCCGCCGCCGCCATCGGCACGGCTGGATCGCTGGCGCGCGGCGCGCGCACCGCCGAGTTCGCACCGGTCGCGCGCCACCCCCAGGTATGAGGCCCCCGCGAGGTTGCAGGTATGAGGCTAGGCGAGGGCGGGGGCTTCGGCCTTGGTGAAACTAACCGAGCGCGGCCAGGTAGGACCGGATCCGATCGGCCAGGCGATCAATGGCTGCCGCGGCGGCGCGTACCAGCGACTCGCCAGCGGGCTGACCGTCGATCACCCAACTTCGCGGTCCTCCTGGGCGACGTCGGTCACGCCCGGCACCTGGCGCAGTGCCGCGTCGATCGCCCGACGCAGGCCACCCTCCAGGGGATCCTTGCGCACGAACTCCATCGCCCAGACCGTGAGCTGCCAGGGCCAGGCATCGGCTCCGAACCCCCGCCGAATCGCCTCCACACCGCGAGCGTCGGGCTCGCTGCTCAGGCGGCGCCATCCTTCGGCGCATTCCTCGTCGAGCTCAGTGGCCGGAGTCCGCTCGACATCGTCATCGGCGCGCATCGTCATTGGTAGACCTAGCCTGCGAGCCTATCAGGGCGAGCGGGAGGGCCCCAGGTTCCGCGGGCGCCTCGTTTCCTGGACCGCGATCGCGACCACGGCCGCACCGGTAGCAACCAAGGCCAGGCACGCCGTCGGCACCTGCCGGTCACTTGTAGTCGCGCCTACAGTCGACCAGCCCGCGGCTGGCTGGTCGGCTGGTCCGCGGCTGGCTGGTCGGCTGGTCGACTGCATCGACCCTTCACCCTGGGATCAGGCGAGCTGAGGTGGCCATGCACGTGATCGAGCTACTCCACCCGTATTCTCGAACCGGCGTCACGGTCCAAGGCACCCCGCCGGTTCGGTGGTCTGGTTCAGCGGTTCAGGCTCCCTATAGGAGCGCTGAACCACCGATCCACTGAACCACGGTCGCCGCGTCAGATGCTCGCCACGCATCGCCTGCTCACGCACGAACGCGAACACCCCGTCATCGTCCATCTCATCGCGTGCGGTCTTTGCGGCGGAGGCAGCGGCTTTCGCCGACGGCTTGACCTCGCCTGACTCGCGAGTGACTGACCATGCCGCGCGAACTGCCTCGCCTTGATCGTCGTCGTCGATCTTCAGCTCGAGCATGAACCGACCAGCCGATCGCGCACCCTTGATCTCCGAGTCGACCACGTTGCGGAAGATGCTCGACCCGTCGCCGGCCAGCTCGCCGAGGTAGATGCCTGAATCCGTCGAGCCGTGAATCGCGCCGGACCCGCGCAGCCGCTGGCCAGGCCGGCGCTTGGCCTTGCTCTCGGAAGCCTTGCCCGCGTGGTGGACGATCGCCACGGTGCAGCCGAGCAACTCGCCGACCAGGCGCAAGCGGCGCATCAACGGGCCCATCTCGTCGCTCTTGTCCTCGGCCGCGCTCGAGATGTCGCGCAGCGGATCGAGTACGAGCAAGTCGAGCTGGCCGTATCTCCGACAGGAGGCGACGAGCCACGCGAGGTCCGGATCCTTCGTGACGTCGATGAACTTCCCACGCGGCTGCAGGAACAGGTTGCCGACCGCATCGACCGGATCGATCCCGCGACCCGCCGCGAGGGCACGCAGCCGGTTGTGAACCTGGCGATCGTGGTCCTCGGCGTAGAAGTAGGCGACTCTGCCGCGCTCGGCGAAGAATTCGCCGCACACCTTCGTACCGCTCGAGATGGCCAGCGCGATCTCCGTGGCGAGCCAGGTCTTCGACGCCTTCGGTTCCGCGCCGATCGTGACGATGCCGCCGCGCGTGATGAGGCCGTTCACGAGCCACGACGTCGCGGGGTACTCGCGCGTGAACAGCTCGGCGGCCGGGATGAACATGGGCTCCCGTGCCGCGCTGCCGTTGTTCGCGATCGCTGCCTGTATGTCCTGGAGTGCTTTCGCGACCTCGCGCTCCCAGGGCGACGGCTCGGAGACGCCGGCGTCAACACCCGCGGCGGTGTGCGCGAGGTCGACCAGTACCTCGCCACCGTTGCCCGGCGCGCGGCGTCGCACGCGAGCCTTCGCGTCCTGTACTGCGGGTGACATCACGTTGCACCTCCGGGGCCGAGTCGAGCGGGCTGTGTCCACCGCCACCCCGCCCGCCACGCGTCCGCGAGATCCTTGTGAGCACCGACGTCGATCGCGTCGACGCTCTCATTGAGCACCAAGCCCGCCGCGATCGCGGCCAGCATCGCGTTCGCCGCGCCGGTCTTGCCCGGCCCGTCATCGTGCACGCCCACGAGGAGCCACCCGCGCGCCTGGACGACACGCGGCGCGATGGCCGCGGCGATCGCCCCCATGTTGTGCCAGCCGTTGGCGCCGAGCACGATGCAGCCGTCGAACGCCAGCAGCGCGGCGAGCGTGTCGGCCACCCCTTCCACGATGATCGCGATGTCGGCGCCTTCGCCGGCCGTGTCCAGGTCACCGATGCGCCCGCCGAGCGTCCCGACCGTGCTGTGCGAGCCGCGCACGTCTTGCCGATCGAGCGTCTGCCGGATGTCGAGCGAGATCACCTTGGGCTCGCGGTCGAGCTGGCGCGTGAGGATGTTGATCGGCGCGCCGGTCTCGAGGTCGTGCAGCAGCACGCTCGGCGCCCCGTCGTCGATGCGGTACCGCACGACGTCGCCACACGCTCGCAGCCCTGCGGGGTCGAGTCCTCGATCGGCGAGGTAGCGCTCGCCTCGGAGGTGGCGCCGCTCGCGCTCGCGCCACAACGCGGGAACCAGGGCCTCGGCCGCGGCGCGTTCCGTGGCCGCTTGCTGCGCGCTGGCCGCGATCCGCTCCTGGTACGCCGCCCGCTGGCGAGCCAGCGCGGCGGGGTCGCTGTCGGGCGCGATGCCGGCGATCTCCGCGGCGAGCTTCAGCACGCGCGGGAACTCCCTGCGAACGTCGAGGCCCGCCAGCGCGGCCGTGAGCCCGAAGATGTCGCTCTTGCACTGGGCGCCGCTGGCATTCGGGCCGCTGTGGTGGATGCAGTCGCCGGTCTCGCGATCGATCAGGAAGGCCGGGCGTCGCTGTTGCTTGCCGCACAACAGGCACGTGGAAAGCCGAATCTGCGGCCGGTCGCTGTACTCCACGCCAAACCGATCGAGCAGGGTCGTCACCCGAAAGCCCCCGCGGACATCCTCCGCGTTGAGCCCCCTCACGGCACACCGCCCGATCTAGCGAGGGGCGCCTGACAGATGTCGGCCCGTGATGGCGCTGCTGAAGCGCGCCGCAACAGCCGCGCGATGTCCCGCGTGATGCTCTTGGTCTTGCCTGCCATGCATGCGGGTGCAAGATCACGAACACCAAGCGGTGTCAATAGGCACCGCAACATCCGACAGAGGCAGCTCCTGGGAACCGCGTCCGCTCCGCGATCCAGCACGCCACGTCGGCGCGCCGGGTCGGCGCCGGTGGGTGTGCTGGCCGTGGTCCCAAGCCGGGTCAGGCGGTCGGCGATGTCGGGGCTCATGGCGACCAGTAGGGCACCGCTCGTTGTGGCGGTCGATATCCCGCCGGCGCATCCCCCTTGCGCCACGCGTCCTCGACGACAAGACATGTGGGGCGCGATCCACGCGACGCGACGACAGGGCGACAGCTGGGGCAGCAGAGCAGGGAGCTCACTCATGCCAGCCAGCAGGGCACCGAGAGCCGGACGGGGTCGAAATGGCGGGTCGCCCACTCCGGCCGCTTGGCCTTCGTCGCGAACCACCGTCGAGAAACTCGAGGCCACCATCGACATCACGACTCACCGCCCGTGATGTCGGCCGGCGCCGCGGCGATGCCGCCGAGCATCCAGCGGTCGAGGTCCTCGCGGCGGAAGACCAGCGCTCGGCCGCGGCGACCAGCGACCGGCAGCTCACCGCGTGCGACCGCGCGGTAGAGCGTCCATCGCGACCGGGACACGTACGCACTGGCCGTCGCGATCGGCTGCAGCGACGGCCACCCGCAGCGGTGGAGGTCGGGGCGCTTCGTCTTGCTCACATCATCCAAGTCACCCACAAATTCCGCTGGCTCTACTTCCGGCCCAAAACCCCTGCAGGTCCCGGGAGCTTGATGGTGTGGCGCGCCGCTCCGAACGATCACCACGAGGACCAAGACGATCAGCACGCGTTGCAGCGCCACGTTGACCGCGGCCCGGGCCATGGCGACCGTCCAGTTGCCGATAGGCTCCGGGTCGCCCGCGTCCAGCTTGACGAGCCGAGCGGAACCGGCCCTGTGCGACCGATGGGAGCGCGAGCGCGAGCGGCGAACTGGCACACGGCACAACAGCGCGCGCGGAACCCGCAAAGCCCGCCGGCCAGTCCACGTCATTCGGGCGTTGGGGTGGGCCTCCGTGATCAACCCGAGGCGCGCGAGTTTCTCGTCGCACTCATCCTGAAGCATGTAGTGCTGGACGAAGTCGGCGTTGCTCTTGAAGCGCTTGAAGCGTACACTTGCGACGCCGTACCGAGCCCGCCAGCCGATCAACGTACGCTTGCGGTCGGTCACACACCGGATGCCGAGCGCATGGCGCAGATCGGCGCCCACGCGCTCGACGGACGGTGGCGGGTCAGGGTCGGCCAGCGCGGCGACGATGGACGCGGCCCACGCGCGCAGGGTGGGTGTCGAGGGAGAGATGGTGGCATGTCGAGGTGGGGTGGTATTCTGACTCATCAGCTGTACTTCATGCTTTGTACCCAACAGAGCACATCGTCAAGTAGATTCAATAATAATGTCAACATGTTGCCAACACGGAACACCTTCAAAACATCACATAACCAAGCCTTACGACTGGTATTTTTACTGGCACGTCAATACATGCAAGTCCGTGCCAACTATCGAAGTGGACCCGGCGAGGCGATCGCGCGGAGGCCAAACTCGGGCGCCGAGCTCACGCACCAGGTCACCGCCGATCGCGCGGCGGCCGAGCTCGCGCACCAGGTCGCCGCCGATCGCCGCCGCCGATCACGCCAGGTGACCGCCGACCACGCCAGGTGACCGCCGATCGCGCGGCGGCCGAGCTCGCGTACGGCCGGAGCTCGCGTACCAGGTCGCTACCGCGGCCGAGCTCGTACCACCCGGTCGCCGCCGACCGCCGCCGAGGTCGCCGCCGCTCGCATCCAGCTCGCCGCACACACCCCGACCAGCGATCGACTACTGCCGCGGGGCTTCCGTTCCTTGCGCCATCGGTACGACGTCCACCGCGAGCAGCCCCTTCCCGCTCTGTGCCTGCACGTATTCGACGGTCTGGCCCTCGTGGCGCGTCCGGAACCCGTCGCCCACGATCTCCGAGCGGTGGACAAAGACATCCACGCCGTCATTGCCTTGGATGAACCCGTAGCCCTTGGCCTCGTTGAACCACTTGACGATGCCGCGCTGCATGCGCAGACCCATCGCACGCGTGCCGTCCGGCCCCGGAACCTCCTCGTGCACCGGCGCCGCCGGCGCCGCACGCGCGCCTGCCGCCGCGGCCGACCCGGTGCGCTTTCCCGCCGCCTCCTCCCGGCGAATTCGCGCGCGCTCCTGTCGCTGCTTTCGCCGCTGCGCGCTCTCTTCCCGTTGGGCTTGCGCGCGTTCCCGCCAGGGAAGCTCCTCGTGTGTCGCGGCTGGCCCCAGCTCGGCCACCGGCGCCAACTCGGGGTGTGGTCCTGCCGACGCCGGCTCGACCTGCGCTCCTGGCGCCGTCAGTCTCGGCTCGAGCTCCGCGATCGCCACGGCCGGATCCTCGGACACCGCCGCCGCCGGCACTGGCCCCGCCGCCGCCGGCACTGGCCCCGCCGCCGCCGGCACTGGCCCCGCGATCCGGAAAGGCGACTCCGTGATCGGCAGCTCCGCGATCGGCGACTCCGCCGGCTTCCTCGTTCCTGCCGCCCCTGGCTTGCTCGTCCGTGCTGCTGCTGGCTCGCTCGCCCGTACTGCTGCCGCCGGCTTGCGCGTCCGTGCCGCCGCCCCTGACTTGCTCGCGCGTGCCGCGGCGACCGGCTTGCTCGTCGTCGCGGTCGCTGCCGGTTTGCGTAGCCCCGCCACCGGCGATCCGCGTCGTCCCACCACCACCATCACCGGATCCGCGTCCTCGGCGCGCCTTGCCGTTGCCTTGCATGGCCCCGCCATCGGCGATCTCCGTCCGACCACCACCACCGGCTCCGCGTGTTCCACGCGCGCTCCTGCGCGTGACAGCGTGAGCTCAAGCGTGGCCACAAGGCTACCGAGCTCGTCCGCGAGAACGGTCCGCGCCAACCGGCGGACGTCGGCCTGAAACCGCGCGGTCGCCGCGGCGATCGCCTCGGTCAGCGCGGCGCGATGGTGGGAGCTCCCCATGGGGAGCATCATCGTCAAAGCGGCCCACGTTGCAACCCCAACGCCGCCTCGAGCTGAGCTCCGGGGCTTTGCGCGGGGTCTGGACGCCACGCGACGGCATCCGCGAGCACCACGTGAAACAATGCGTGACGGAGACGGTCGAACGACCATCCTCTCGACTTAAGT
>Ga0302256_10000098_pt1 | contig 16548 bp, 8 predicted proteins | sample I_Fen_E3_4_FD_194571 | JGI IMG/M metagenome (GOLD analysis project Ga0302256, IMG submission 194571) | Peat permafrost microbial communities from Stordalen Mire near Abisko, Sweden - I_Fen_E3_4 | ecosystem: Environmental > Terrestrial > Soil > Wetlands > Permafrost | place: Sweden: Abisko...
GAGCAAATCGCGCGGTGGCCGGCGAAGACCCGCTGCCGCTGTTTCCGCTGACCCACCGCGACGATGGCGGCCGCACCCGCACGCTGTGGACGGGCTCGGTGCCGGTGGGCCGGCGCGAGGAATACCTGGGCAGCACCGTCGACCGCAGCGTCGTGGGCAGCTATGCCGATGGCTTGCAGCAGGCCCTGGTGCCGGGCACGCCGGTGCCGATGCCCACCACCAAGCTGGCGCGGGTGACGCAGTTCCAGATGGAGGTGGCCGAGCCGCTGAAGACGCTGATCCGCTCGGCGTTCAAGTTCAGCAATGACCTCACCGAACCGATCACGGTCAAGGACCCACCCGACCAGAGCAGCGCCGTTTCCAGGCGCATCACCGACTTCAACCTGCAGCAGCAACACGTCTCGTGGCTGGTGTTGCTGGACATGGCCGACTACTTCGAGTCCTACCTGCCCACGCTGTGGCAGGTGATCCTGGCGGACGGTGCCGGCGCAGCTGCGCTGCCAAAGGACCTGCGTGACATCCACAACCAGTTTCTCACCCAGACGATGTCTGCCGATCTGGCCGCAGGCCTGCCGGCGACCGTGCCGCTGAGGTCGACAAACCTGACGCTGCGCGCAGCCCTGAAGGCAATCCGTGCTGGCGGCGTTCGCGAGCGGCTCGAAGCCACCCGGCTGAACTACGAAAGCGCCACCACGTCCGACGCCAACTGGCCGACCTTCCACTTCGTCCTGGCCGGCCTGGGGGCGACTTCGAAGACGCCGACGGGTCCGTTTCAGATTCTGTCGACGCTGGGTGGTCTGAATCCACCCGATCTGGAGCTGATACCGGCCGGGCTCGATGCCGTGCCGCCCTTCGATAGCAACACGCAGAAGATGCTGGACGATGCGCGCAAGGCAGCAGAGACGGTGGATCGGCTCACGGCGGCAGTCGGTCGCGCGCTGCCCGATACAGGCGACGCCGCTGCGCCTCCGCTGCCGTTTGCACTGCAGCTGAAAAACGCGCTCAAGGAAGCGCCCAACGATGCGGGCTTGTTCGTGATCCGCTTCGTCTACACACGCCGTGATTGCGGCCCCTTGCACCCACCGCTGATCTCGGCACCGAGCGAGCAGTTCCAGCTTGCCAGCTTCTTCGACTCCGACGCGCCGGCGCGGCCGATCCGTATCACGCTGCCGGCCGACACCAGCCCGGCCGGCCTGCGCAAGTTCAACAAGAACACCGCCTTCGTGCTGTCGGACATGCTGTGCGGCCAGGTGCAACGCGCCAAGGGCCTGGGCCTGGTGGACCTGGTGCGCTCGGTGCTGCCGTGGCCGCTGCACAAGGACCTGGACGTGCCCGCCGGTTCGTGCGAGAGCGGTGGCATCAACATCGGCATGATCTGCTCACTGTCGATCCCGATCATCACGATCTGCGCGCTGATCCTGTTGATCATCATCGTCACGCTGCTCGACTTCATCTTCCGCTGGCTGCCGTACTTCGTCATCTGCTTCCCGGTGCCGGGACTCAAGGGAAAGAAGGAGTAGCCCCATGCCTCCAGCACTCGGCAGTTTCCTCGGCCAGGGCATGTCGTTCCCGCCGCGCATCGGCGCCGACGGGCGCTTCGTCTGGTCGCAGGGCGAAGACAACATCCGCGAAAACATTGCGGTGATCCTGAAGACCGATCCCGGCGAGCGCCTGGCACTGCCCGACTTCGGCGCCGGCCTCTCGCGCTACCTGTTCGAGCCTAACAACGCCGCCACCCACGCCCGGCTGCAAGAAGACATCCGGCGTGCGCTGGCGCAATGGGAGCCGCGCGTCCAGGTCGAGTCGGTCGACATCGCGGCCGACCCGGCCGACCCCGAAAGCGCACAGGCGGTGATCACCTACCGGCTGGTGGCCACGTCGGCCCGCGAGCGCATCAGCGTCGGCGTGTCGCTGGCGGCGAACTGAGGGCGAGCACGATGCCATTGACCCCGCCGCCCATCGACAACCGCCGCTACCCGCAGTGGCGCGATGAGTTGCTGGCGCGTGCCCGTGTGCACACGCCGGAGTGGACCAACTTCGGCCAGGGCGACCCCGGCGTCACGCTGGTGCAGCTGTTCGCCTTCCTGGCCGAGAACCTGCTCTACCGTGCCAACCTCACGCCCGAACGCAACCGCGCCAAATTTCTGCAACTGCTGCGCGTGCCGCTGCAGCCGGCCTCGGCCGCGAGCGGGCTGGTGAGCATTGCCAACGAGCGCGGCGCGCCGCTGGTGCAGACGCTGGCCGACAACCTCGAGGTGCGTGCCGGCGCGGTGCCGTTTCGCACACAGCTCGGCCTGGACGTGCTGCCGCTGGAAGCGCGCGTGTATTTCAAGCGCAAGCTGGCCTCGCCTTCGGACGAGCTGCAGAACTACTACCGCCTGCTGTACGCGTCGTACCAGGTGCCTTTCCCGGCCGACGTGCAGCTCTACGAGACCGTGGCGCTCGACCGCCGCGTGGTCGACCAGGTGGACCTGAACGCCGACACCGCCGACCGCGCGCTGTGGATCGCACTGCTGACGCGCCGCAACGAAAAGCCGGCCGACCTGCGCGAGCAGCTCGGTGGCCGCACGCTCACGCTCGGGCTGGTGCCGGCGCTCGATGCGGTGTCGGCGCAGTTGCTGCCGGGCGGCAATGCGCAGCCGCGCCAGCTGCTCAGCTTCGAGCTGCCCAGCGTGCCGGCCAGCGGCCGTGTGCCGCGCGACGCCAACGACCGCCCGGCACCGGTGTGGCGCCAGCTCGAGGCGCGCACCGAGGTCGACGTGCTGTCGGTGCCCGGTGTCGTGCAGCTGGCCCTGCCGCCGGCCGCGCAGCTCACGGTCTGGCAAGACCTCGACCCGCTGGAGGGCGGCGTCGGCGACATGCCGCCCACGCTGGACGACCCGGCGCTCGGTGAGCGCGTGGTGACCTGGCTGCGCGTGCGCGCAGAAGGTGCCGCGCAGGCGCGCATCCGCTGGGCCGGCATCAACACCACGCCGGTGCGGCAGGTGGAGCGCATTGGCGCCGAAACCCTGCTGGGCGGCGACGGTTCGCCCGACCAGATGCGCCGCCTCGCGCGCGCGCCGGTGCTGCCCGGCTCGGTGCGCGTGCTCACGCGGGTGGGCGACGAGGCGGCATTGGCGTGGTCGCAGATCGATGACCTGGCCGTCGCCGGGCCCGAGGTGGCGGTGAGCGACCCGCGCTCCAGCGCACGCGAATCGCAGGTGCCCGGCAGCGGGCCCACCAACGTGTTCGAGCTCGATGCCGAGGCCGGCGAGTTGCGCTTCGGCGACGGCCTGCGCGGCCGCCGCCTGCCGGCCTCGGCGCGTGTCTACGCGGCCTACGAGTTCTGCCTCGGCGCGCAGGGCAACGTCGGCGAGGGCGCCATCAACAGCGCGGCGCAGCTGCCCGCGGGCTACACCGTCGCCAACCCGGTGCAGACCTGGGGTGGTGCCGATGCCGAGAGCGTGGCCAGCGGCGAGAAGCAGGTGCGCCGCTACCTGCAGCACCGCGATCGGCTGGTCAGCACCGATGACTTCGAAGCCATCGCCAGCCGCACGCCGGGCGTGCAGATCGGCCGCATCGAGGTGCTGCCGGCTTTCCACCCGGACCTGGTGCCCAACGAGCCGGGCGCTGCGCCCGGTGTCGTCACGGTGATGGCCATTCCGGCCAACGACCCCGGCCAACCGGATGCACCGCGCGCCGACCGCCTGTTCCTCAACGCGCTGTGCCGGCACCTCGACCCGCGGCGGCTGGTGACCACCGAGCTGGTGGTGCGCGGAGCCGTCTACAAGGGGCTGTGGATCTCGGTCGGCATCGACGTGGCGGCCGGGCATTCCATCGCCCAGGTGGTCAACGACGTGAAGGCGCGGCTGCGCGAGGTGCTGGCGCCGGTGGGCCCGAACGGCGCCGTGCCGCGCGACACGCCGCTCTTCACGCCGCGCAGCACCGACCCCGCACGCGGCTGGCCGCTGCGCACCGCGGTGGCCAGCCGCGTGCTGCTGGCCGAGACGGCGCGCGTGCCCGGCGTCACCGCGGTGGCCGACGTGCTGCTGGCCGAAGGCACCCGCGCCGCCACCGACCTCATCGAGATGACCGGCCTGGAGCTGCCGCGCGTGCTGGGCATCTCGGTGGTGGCCGGCGAGCCGATGCCGATCGATGCGCTGCGAGGTGCCGGCAGCACGCAAGCCAGCAGCTCGCTCGGCCTGCCCGTCCCCATCGTGCCGGAGACCTGCTGATGAACGTCAACGGCGCCCGTTTCAAGCTGCTGCTCGGCCAGGCCGACTGGGGCCGCTGCCTCGACGGCGACGGCGCTGCAGCGATGGCGCTGTCGCACTTCTGGAGCGACAGCGCCAGCCCGATGCCGAGCATGCCGCCCCTGGCCCCTGCGTGGGACGGCACGCGCCATGAGCTGACGCTGCAACCGCTGCCCATCGACTTGCCGGCGACCGCCACCGAGGCGGCGTTCACGCGCCAATCGCGCCGCGGCGCGGCGGCCGACCGGCATGGCAATGTCTACCGCGTGGCCGATGACGGGCGCAGCCTGCGCGTGATGTCGTCCGGCAGCGGCAACGACAGCGGCTTCTGGCCCGTGGCCGAGCCGGGCCACAGCCCGCGCGCGGCCTTCCAGGCGCATGCCGTGCCGGTGCCCGCGCCGGTTGAAACCTACCTCGGCCTGGCCGTCACCGCCGACGACTACCTCGTGGTCGCCTATGAACGTGGTACCGACCAGCGCGGTACCGACCAGCGCGGCCTGCTCAGCTTCGACCTCATCGCCGGCGGCTCGCCGAACGACACCGCCTGGCCTGCGGCCATCGCGATCACGCCTTTCGATCTGTGCGCGCGGCAGGGCGGTGGGCTGTGGCTGCTGGACCGCGACCGCAAGCGCCTGTGGGAACTCGACTGCACACTCGCCGTGGTGCGCAGCGGCCAGCGGCTGGACGAGCTGGCCGCCGAACAGCCTGACGACTTCCAGCCGCTGGACGGCCCGCCGCGCACGCGGCCTGCCGAGCGTTTTCCGCAGGGGCTCGATCTGACGGCCGGCCCGGTGAGCTGCTTCGAGCCGATCGCGATCGACAGCCTGCCCGACGGCAGCCTGCTGCTGCTGGACCGCGACGACGCACTGCAGCGCTCGCGCGTGCAGCGGCTGCAGCGCCACGATGACGCCTGGTCGGCACAAGCGTCGCCCTGGCTGGACTCGCTGCCTGCGCCCGCACACGACCTGCTGTATGCCGCGGTGCCCAGCTTCCAGCAAGACACGCCGCCGCTGCGGCTGCTCGTCACCACCACCATCGGCAACCAGGCCCACGCGTATGCGGTGGTTACCGCCGATGCGGGCTTCCAGCTGCGTGCCGCGCCCGAGCTGTACCCGCTGCGCCGCCACGCCGGCCGTGCGTTGGTGGCGGTGCGCGGCCGCGCTTCCTACGACAGCGGTGCCGCGCAGCCGGTATGGACACAGGTGGTGCAGCAGCCGCGCTCGCGCCACGCGAGCCAAGCCGCGCTGGTCACGCCGGTGTTCGACAGTGCCGAGCTCGGCACGGTGTGGGACAAGCTGCTCATCGACGCCGGCATTCCCGCCGACACCGAGCTGCAGGTGGAAAGCCGTGCCGGTGACGAGATCGACCTCTCGGGCACGCCGCAGGTCATCGGCAGCTGGTCGCCCGAGCCCGCACTGCGCCTGCGCAGCGAAGGCCCCGAGCTGCCGTGGCTGCGCCGCGAGGCCGCGCGTGCCACGCGGCGCGAGAGCGGCTCCGGCACCTGGGAGCTGCTGCTGCAGAACGCGCATGGCCGCTACGCCCAGCTGCGCCTCACGCTGAGAAGCGGCAACGGCACCGGCACGCCGCGGTTGCGTGCGCTGCGCCTGTGGTCGCCGCGCTTCTCGTACCTGCAGCGCTTCTTGCCGGCCGTGTACCGCGAAGAGCCGGCCCACGGCCACTTCCTCGAACGCTGGCTCGCCAACTTCGAGAGCACGCTCACGCAGATGGAAGACCGCGTGGTGCAGGTGCAGTCGCTGTTCGACGCGCGCAGCACGCCGGCCGAGGCGCTGCCGTGGCTCGCTGAGTGGATGGACCTGGCGCTCGACCCTGCGTGGGACGAGCGGCGCCACCGCCTTTTCGTGCAGCATGCGATGGACTTCTTTCGCTGGCGTGGCACGGTTCACGGCCTGCGCCTGGCGCTGGCGCTGGCTTTCGACCCCTGCATCCGCGAAGAAGCCTTCGACGCGCCCCAGGCCGGCGCGCTCGACGACAACGCCGGTGCCAACCACATCCGCATCGTCGAGGCCTACCAGACACGCCTGATCGGTGCCGTGGCGGCCGGCGACCCAGGCGCCGATGAAGGCCCGCGCGTGGTGCTGCTGCAAGCACGCTGGACTTCCGCCGAAGGCAATGCCGGCCTGGCCGATCGCTGGGCGCGCCAGCGGAATCGCACGGCCTCGCCGGTGGAGCAGATCACGCCGTTCTCACTGGTGCCGCCGGTGCCGGCTGCTGCCGATGACGCCGTGGCGCTGCAGGCGGCGTGGCGCGAGTTCGGCGCTGCCGCCTTCGGCTTCGTGCCGGCGGCGGGGGCGGCCGACCGTGCGCGCTGGCAAGGCTTTCTGCGCGCCCGCTACGCGGTGGTGGCCGAGCTCAACCGCCAACATGGCAGCACCTGCGCCAGCTTCGATGCGGTGTCGCTGCCGACCGACCAACCCGCCAATGCCATCGCCGCGGCCGACTGGCGCGAGTTCTGCGGCCGCAGCGGCGGGGCCTGGGCGCGTGGGCGCTGGCAAGACTTCCTGGCCCGGCGCTGGCGCCGCATCGAGCGCCTGCAGCGCGCGCACCGTACCGCCTGGGAGAGCTTCGACCTGGTGCCGCTGCCCGACACCTTGCCCGCCACGCCCGAGGCGCAAACCGACTGGCTGCAGTTCGAAGGCCAGCTGCTCGCGATGCACCGCACGGCGCACCGTTTCTCGGTGCTGCTGCCGGTGGACAGCGTGGTCAGCGACACGAGCGTGCTCGAGCAGCGGCTGGGCCTCGCGCGCCGCATCGTCGAGCTGGAAAAACCCGCGCACACGGTGTTCGATGTGCGCTTCTTCTGGGCCTTCAACCGCGTGGGCGAAGCGCGGCTCGGGCTCGACACGCAGATCGGTGCCGGCAGCCGCGCGCCCGAGCTCGTGCCCGACGCCGTGCTCGGCCGCGCCTACCTGGGCGCGAGCTTTGTCGGCGGGCCGGCGCGCCCGACGGCCGGCGACCGCCTGCGCGTGGACTGTTGAGCGAGCACGCGATGAACACACCACGACACACCCCACGACACCACCGCATCACACCAGGAGCAAGCCATGGGCTGCTGCAATGAACCGGTGAGCACGCTGACAGGCGTGCCGCCCGATCCTTCGCAACACGTCAACTACGCGCGCGGCATGGTGCTGGGCGTGGACGACTTCGTGCAGGAGTTCGCCTACCTCGACGGCCACACGCGCTGGCTGGCGCGCGAGGCGGTGGGCTACGGCACCGTCACCGGCCTGCGCGTGCGCATCGAAGACGACGGCAGCGAAGGCCCGCGCGTGCATGTGCATGCCGGCTCGGCGCTGATGCCCAGCGGCAAGCTGGTGTGCGTGGCGGCCGACCAGTGCGCCATCCTCAACCGCTGGCTGGCCAAGCCCGACAACGCGGCGATCGTCACGCGGCTGCTGAGCCCGTCGTCCCCGCCGATGTCGCCGCCACTGCCGCCCGCGCCCGGCGAGAGCGGCGAGATCACGCTGTACCTCGCGCTGTGCGAGTCGGAGTGCCTGACGCGGCCGGTGCCCATCCCTGGCGAGCCTTGCCGCTCGGAAGACGCGCTGATGGCGGACTCGCGCGTCGCCGACGACTTCAAGCTCGAGTTGCGCGAGGCCGCGCCCGCGCAGGTCGAAGAAGATGCGCTGCGCGACTTCGTGCGCTGGCTGCGCGGCAGCGTGCAGGCGGTCGACGCGAGCCCCGCGCCTGCGGCCGACGAAGCTGTCTGGCTCGACGCGCTGCGCCAGGCCGCACAGCCCTGGCTGGCCGCGCAGTCGGCATCGCCGCCGATGTCGCCACCGGCCAGCATCGCCACGCTGGGCGACTACCTGTTCGACAGCTCGCCGCCCGCGCTGCAGGTGGCCGCGGCAGACATGCCGGCCTTCCTGCGCGTGGCCCTGCGCTTCTGGGTGACCGAGCTGCGGCCGATGTGGACGGCGCTGCGCTGCCACCGCGCGCAATGGCCCGACACCGGCTGCGTGCTGCTGGCGCAGCTGCGCTTCGACGTGACCTGGATCGGCGGCTCGCCGAGCGGGGCCTGGCAGGTGACGGGCGGCGCATCGACCGTGGCGGTGGACGAAAGCGCACGGCCCTGGCTGGCGCACCTGCGGATGCTGCAGGAATGGGTGCTGGCCGACACCGCCACCCCGGTGGCAGCGCAAGACACCGCGCCGACCAGTGCCCCGCAGTTCGCCGGGCTCACCACGACCGGCGCCGTGCAGGTGGCGCTCACCACCACGGCGGTGAACCTGACGCTGGGCGACACGCACCACGTGGTGATCTGCGCCGGCGGGCAGACCGTGCAGCTGCCCAAGGCGGCCGCGAGCAACCGAGGCCGCGTCTACATCGTCAAGAGCGTTGCCAGTGTGTCGACGGTTGCGGCGGCCGCTGGCGATGCCATCGCCGGGCCGACGGCGACACCCGGCAACGTGAACACCAACAACGCCAAGACTTTCGTGTCGGATGGCGTTGCCACCTGGCACGTGATTGCCACGGTGGCCTGACGAGGAGCCCGCCATGACCAGCGACGATCTCCTGCAGTTGCAACAACCGCTCACCGAAGGCGGCATCCGCAGCGTCAACTTCTTCAACGGGCGGCTGTTGACGAGCAAGGACCTGACGCGCGAACAGGTGGCGCGGCGCGAGGCCGATGCGCGCTTGGGGCTGGCCGTGGGCGATGGCGTGGCCTTCGGGCTCGACGTGCAACGCGGCGACGGCACGAACGCCGTCGTGCTGGTGAAGGCCGGGCTCGCGATCAACCGCCTCGGACAGACGCTGCGCTTGACGCAAGACACGCAGGTTGCGCTGACGCGGCAGTTCGATGCCGGCAGCATCGAGCGCTGCCTGTTTGGCCCTTGCGCGCAACTGGTGGGCGGTACCTACATCGCCGGCGCCGGCGTGTACCTCTTGACGCTGACGCCGGCCGTCGTCACCGAAGGGCGTGCGCCGACCAACGGCCTGGATCCGCAGAACGTGCGCTGCAACAGCGATGCGAATGTCGAGGCGCTGCAGTTCCGGCTGCTGGCGCTCACGCCGCAGATGCTCGCCGGGCTGGACATCGGCAGCACGAGGTTTCGCAACGAGCTCGCGTATCGGTGCTTTGGAGCAGGTGTGCAGCCGGACTGGTTCGAGTCGCTGCTCACCGCCGAGCCGCCGGGCGACGACCTGCTCGATGCGCTGGGCGCCATCAGCCTCTCGGCACAGGAGGTGCCGCTTGCCTTGCTGCAGATCCAGGGCGGCGCGGAGTTGGCCGCCATCGACATGTGGGCCGTGCGCCGGCCGGTGTGTCGTCCGGCGAGCGGTGGGCTGGCCTCGCTCGTCGACACCCGCCGGCAGGCCGTGGGCCACGCCATGTTCATGCAGTTCCAGGCGCAAGTCGCCGAGCTTGGCGCACCACTGGCGCTGCCGGCCGCGGTGACGGCACGCAGCCATTTCCGCTACCTGCCCGCGGTCGGCGTCATTCCCTTGGCCGACGAGGCCAGCTCGACGTCGCCGGAAGCTGCCCGCTTCTTCGCCGGCATGCCCTCGCGTGGCCCGGCCTTCATCAACGGTGCGCGCGTGGCTGGCCTGGTGCGCGAAGGCCTGAGCCACCCGCCGATCGACACGCAGGGCGGCGAGTTTGTGTGGCTCTACCGCGTGCGCGAGAACCGCATGGCGATCGAGCTCGGGAGCAGCGTGCCGACGGCGCGCAACTACCTGGTGTTTGCCAGCGGACACCTTCCCTATCGCGCCGATGCGCAGTACGAACTGGCGCGATTCGGCTACAGCAACTATGCGCTCGGCAGCACGCTGAGTTGATCTCCAAGGAGGCACCATGCCCACGATCAGTCTTGAGAATTCGACGCCGCTGCTGGTGTCGGCGCAGTCTTTGCGGAGCTTGCTGCAAGGCAAGCTGACGGACGCCCAGATCGACGCGGTGCTCACCGGCGCAGGCGCCAGCCCCTTGCGGGTGTTTCGCGCCGGCGATCTGATCACCGCAGACTCGATGAACTACCTCTTCACCAAGGTGGCTGACCTCGACGCCAGGCTCTCTGCGTTGACCGGCAGCACGGGCAGCTCGACCGCCATCGTGATCACCAGTTTGGAGCCCCTGGCCCAGCAGGAGAACGGGGGTGTGCTGATGATCAACGGCTCGAACTTCTCGTCGCCATCGCTGTTGAACAAGGTGGTTCTCACGCCCCTGGGCTCCGGAACGCTGACCTCTCCGGTGACGGTTCCCTTGTCCAACTACTTCCAGACCGAAAGTTCGCCGACGCGCCTCAAGCTGCAATTGCCCGTGCTCGGCGGTATTTCGACGGCGGGCGTGGATTTCACGGTGTCTGTGACCAACGCCGTCGGCGACACGGCGCAGGCCAACTACCACATCGTGGCGCCCGCGGGTGCCCCACCCGTGGCCATTTCGAACATAGAACCTGCGGTGTCGCAGGCGGTTGCGCAAAAGCTGGTGATCGTCGGCAGCAACTTCGAGTTCCCGCCGAATCTGAACACGGTGATCTTCACCCCGGTCGGCGCCGGTGCCACTACCGCGGTGACCGCCACGGACGCCGACTTCGCGCTGTATGAAAGCCAGAGCTCGAAGACTCGGCTGGCACTGCGCATACCGGCCATCACCGGCATTCCAGCGGGTGGGCAGACCTTCAAGGTGCGGGTCATCACGCTGGCGGGCGGCAGCATGCAGTCCGACTACACGCTGCTGCCTCCCTTGCCGGTGACGGGCCCGCCGCCCAACATCGCCACGGTGACCAACACGGCCGGGCTCACGACGCTCAAGATCGGTGAAGGTGCCGTGATGACCGGCAGCAACTTCGGTGCTGCTGCCGCCGACAACGTCGTCAAGTTCATCTTCCAGTCGGGCAATGGTCAACGCAATGAATACCCGGTCACGATCAGCAGCGTGAGCGTGAGCAATGCGGTGACGACGCTGAACTTCATCGTGCCCAACATCGCAGAGGTGGGCACGCCCGCCTCAGGCGCTGCGCTGGGGGCCATTTCGCTGAAGGTGGGCAACAACGCCGAGGTCAGCCGCAATGTCGCGGTACGGCGCTAGCGCGGGCAGGCCTTTGATCTGGCAGGTCGAGATTCGGATTCACAGAACCTTGGAGAGCACCATGTTCCATTCCATGTTCCTGCGCCGTGTGTGGGCCTCTGGCGCACACGCCTTCGTCATGGCACTTGCCGCCTTGCTGCTGGCCCCGGGCAGTGTGCGGGCACAGGGCGTCACCAGCTTCCAGATCGATGTTCCGCAACGGATGGCCGCAGCCCAGATCACCAAGGTGAAGGTCACACTGGATCTCACCCTGCCGGCGACCAATGTGGCGTTTGCTTCGGGAGCGGCGGGGCCGTTTGCGATCACGTCGAACCTGGGCACCGCCTTCACGCCCACCTGGGATGCAGGCAGCTTGATCTTTTTCGCTGAAGTGGCCTCCCCACCGGCACTGCTGAATGACTCGGTCGTGATCACGCCGCCCCCCCCGGGGTTGGCGGCGGGCGATCCGGCGAAGTTCCGCTACGAGCTGGTTCTCAACCTGTCCAGCAACAAGCCGACTTGGACCTCACCGACCGACCCCGAGGTCTGGACCATCGCTTACGCCGCGGGCGCATCGTTTCCCGCAGGCGCGAAGATTGTGGCTGCCTGCCTGCGCAGCTATGACACGAGCAGCGGCGCCGAGGCGCTGTCGGTGGGGCTGGTGGCCAGGGTCAAGGGCACGACATTGCCCGGCGGCGTGCAGTCATGCCAGAGCGATCGCCCACCGGTCGATGCCGTTCTGGTGCTCGACAAATCCGGCAGCATGAGCAGCTCGACCACGGGCGCCACGCCTGAGCCGAAGATCGCGGCGCTGCGCAGCGCAGTCGAGAGCTTCGTCACGGCATGGGAAGGCTTGGGCACGGTTCCGAACGACCGCCTGGGTGTGGTGCTGTTCGATTCCAACGCAAGCTGGTGGTCGACGGTGGGCAACGGCCTGCAGACCTTCAATGCGGGCCTGGCCACGACGATCAAGAACAACACCAACACCATCACGACGGGCAGCAGCACGGCACTGGGTGCCGGGGCCGAGCTGGCCGATGGCGTGCTCAACAACACCCCCGGCTCGCCTCGGCGCAGCATGGTGATCCTGATGAGCGATGGCATCCAGAACGCCAACAGGCTGCTGGGCCTGAAGCTCGTCAATGGCCTGCAAACGCCGGCCACCTACAGCCCCGCAACACCGAACGCGAAGACCGAGTTGCCGCACTGGGTGGCGGGTGATCAGCGCTACCCGATCTATGGTGTCACGGTGGGCACCGGGGCGGCGATCAGTGCCCAGGTCTTCGATGACATGCGCACGGCCACGAACGGCGGCTACGTCAACACTGAAACTGAAGAGCAGCTGTTGCGCCCCTACTTCGTTCAGGCGCTGCAGAACATGCTGCGCTTCAACACTTGGGAAACCGCGCGCATGGTGTCGCAGCGACTCCGTGGCGTCACGCCGTACCAGACCGCGGTGCCTTTCAGCTCTGCCAGCGAGCGCGTGTTGTTCACGGTGATGTCGCCGCGCCGCTATGGCGCACTCAGGCTCAGCGTGCTGGTGCCTGGTGAAGCGCAGCCGCGTGTCGTCACCGGGCAAGGCTCGCTGCAATTGGCCTTGCCTGTGCCGACCACGCCGGCCTACAAAGCGGATCAGCCTTGGCAGGTGAGTGTTTCCGTTGCTGATGCTTCGGCTGACGGGCGCCGGGTCTTGGTCGCAGACGGTTGGCCGTTTGACCTCAGCGTGCTGGTCGATGACCACGCCATCAAATCGCAACTGGCGGCGGCGCCTAAGGTCTATGCCGCAGGCGATCGCATCGTGCTGCGTGCGCAGCTGACCGAATTCGGTCGCCGACTTGTCGGGTTGGGTGCACAGGCCGGCAACCGCCTGGTGGTTCAGATGATCAAGCCGGGGGTGGGTGTCGGCGATCTGCTGTCCGACTCCAGCGCCAGTGCGGCACCGCCCATCGGTGCCGACACCATGGCACCGGCCGAGGCCAAGCTGTTCAACCTGCTGCAAGCGTCGCCAGGCGCGCTCGCTCCGGCCACGGACCAGGTCACGCTCGTGGATGATGGCCAAGCCGCCAGTGGCGACGACGTGGCTGGCGACGGCATCTACAGCGCCGCCATCCCGACGCCACTGCCCGGCCACTACAACTTCCTGTTTGGCCTCGAGGTGGCTTCTGGCGGTGTCGCTCGTGTCTCGCGTCAGCAACTGGTGAGCGTGTTCGTGCGCTCGGTGCCGAACGCTGGCAGCTCGAGCTTCCAGACCACGCAGGTCGCGGCCTCAGGAGGAAGCCAGGCCTTGTCGATTGGCTTCACGCCGCGTGTGCAGGGTGGGGCGCGCATGGGCCCTGGGTGGGCCAACTATTTCTGGTTCAAGACCCCGGACGGTGCGGCAGTGAAGCCGGTGGACAGGCTGGATGGAACCTATGTGGCCACCGTGCCCTACAGCGGCACCCCGCCGGCGGTGGGCTTCCACTTCCTGGGCGGCTCGTCAACGCTCATCGCCGACACGGTACAGCCGCAGAACCTACCGGCGCCGCTCGACGCCAGCACACGCGTGGTTGAGGACGTGACCCAGCTGGGAGGCAAGCGCTACGCCCTCTGGCTTGCCCTCGGCAGCACCTTCCCGCACAGCAGCTTCAGCAACCAGCACAAGGGCGGCCTCGCGGCCACACTGGGCTTCGAATACGGCTTCACGCCGAGCTATGCCGTCGAAGCCACGCTCGGCCGGCACAGCTTCGGTGACAAGAACGGCGGCGGCGACATCGATGTCACGCAGTTCGGGGTGAACGGCAAGCTGTATTTCCCGCAGCCCAGCGTCAAGCCCTTCGTGACCGTGGGGGTGGGCAGTTATGCGTTCGACCCGGGCTCCACGCGATTCGGCGTGAACCTCGGCGCCGGGCTGCAGGTGGACCTCGCGCCGCAGTGGTCGCTGGAAGGGCGGTATGCATTGCATCGGGTGACCGGCAATGCGCCCAACTCGAGTTACTCGACACTGCAGCTCGGCCTGCGTTACGCCTTCTAGGCCGGTGCCATGCAGGGCTTGTTGTCGCAAGCTGCGGCGCTGCGCAAGCTCACGCTGCGCGGCGACGTGCACGACCGCCTGAGCGCGCGGCTGGGCCTGGAGCGGGCGCTGAACGGCGTCGACTGGGCGCTCCCCGGCCTGCCGCCCCGGGCCGTGTTGCTGGTGCGGCACCTGGTGCTGGCCCCGCGCGAGACCGCAGGCCCGCTCCGCTTTGCGCAGCAGGTGTCGCAGGCGTTGCGGGTCCACGCCGACAAGGCGCGACGGCCCTGGCTGCAGGCCGACGCCGCCACTGCCGAAGCGGTGTTGTTTGCCGATGAAGCCGAGCTCGCTGCCTGCCTGGTGAGCGACGCGCTGCGCGGCGCGGTGGGCGCACATTGGTGGTGGCCTGCCGTGCTCGCCGGTCGCAGCGTGCAGGACTGGCTGCGCACGCAGCTGCTGGCGCGCGGCGAGCTGCTGCCGCCGGTGCTCGGCCTGCTGTCTGCGCGTGCGCGGGCGGTGCCGTGGGCCGAGTCGTGGACGGCTGCCGACGCAGGGCAAGGCGCGGCTGCGCTCGCTCACGCGCATGGCGTGGTGATGCAGGCCGATGTCGCCATGGCTGCCGCGGGCAAGGCGGCGCCATCTCGCGGGCCGATCGATGCCGGGAACGCGCCGGCCGCAGATGCAAGCGCCTTGAGTGAGCTGCGGGGCAGGGTGCCCGAGTTGTCGCAGCCCTGCAGGCTGAGTGCGCCATCGGCACGCCTGCTGGCTGCCGCATTGCTGCTGCAGCGCGATCCCGCCTGGTTGCATGCCCCTGCCGGCGCGGCCGCCTTGGCAGCCTGGCATGCGTGGCTGCCAGGCGAGCCGAACGCTGAGCGGCGTCCTGTCGTTGCGCCCACTGAGCCGCAGCGCGCAGGCACCGCGTTGCTCGCAGAACCTTGGGCGCCCGTCGGCCCGGCATCGAGCGAGCACGCCCGTCTCTTGCAAGCACCGGCCACTGCACTGCGGGCGACGGCCTTCCCGCAGCCCGCGCAGCTTGCCGCCGGCGCGATTCAACGCGAGCGCGATGAGGCCGCGGCGCTCAAGCCGACGCAGGCCGGCGATGCGCCTGTGGTGCCGCCGCCCGGCCGCGCCGCACCGTTGGTTCGAGTTGGTGAGCCTGCACATGCCGACTTCTCCGGGCCGCAGCCCTCGCCGGTGGCTGGAGTGGGGCCGTTTCAGCATGCTGCGCCCATTGCTTCGCACGCAAGCGCGCGTGACGGCGGTGCGGCACCCACGGCGTTGCCGGCTCTCGAGCTGCCCACTTCCGCTCGGCCCCAACTTGGCCGCGTGGTGCACACCGGGTACGGCGGCCTCTTCTACCTGCTGAATGTGGCCCTGGCCCTCGGTCTGTACGGCGACTTCACGATGCCGCGCATGCGCGGGCTTGCGCTGTCGCCATGGGATCTGCTGGCGATGGTCGGGCGCGCCTGGTTCGGTGCGGGCTTCACGCGCGACCCGGTGTGGCCGCTGCTGGCCGAACTGGCCGGCCACCGCGTTTCGCAGGCGCCCGGACGGGGTTTCGTGCCGCCCGCTGTGGATGGGGTGGTGGGTGACTGGCGCGTCGACCCCGCATGGCTGGTGCCGTGGGGCGAGGGTGCCCCGTTGCGGCGTCGTGGCACGGCGCAACGGGTGCAGGGCGTTCATGCCGCGGGCTTCGTCGTCTTCGATCTCGCGCGTGCCGGCGCAGCGTCGCCGCCGCGCGCTGCCGCAGCGCGCTGGCTGCGCCTGCTGTTGCGCTACCTGTCGGCGCGCCTCGCCCTGGCGCTGGGCAGCGCTGACGCCGCCGGCGCGCCCGCGCTGATGTGCCGCCTCGCGGCCGAGGTGCATGTGTCGGCCACCACCCTCGACCTGCAGTTCTCGCTCGACCAGCTGCCGCTGGCCGTGCGCGTCGCTGGCCTGGACCGTGACCCGGGCTGGATCCCGGCGGCCGGGCGCTCGCTCTGCTTCCACTTCCGATGAACCCGCAACCCACCGCCACCGCCTGGGCCGATGTGCCCCACACGCCGGCGCAGCACCTGAAGCTGGCGCTGTTCGGCGTGGTGGCACGCATCATCGACGCCGTCGCCGAAGGCGATGTCATGGCGGCGCAAGAGGCACAGGGTTTTCTGGCCGACTATGTCGACGACATGGCGGAGCGGCTCGGTACGCGCGACGTCTCTTGCGAGGCATGGCGCACGGCCCTGCGCCGCTGGGAAGCGCAGGCACCTGCGCCACGAAAGCTGCCGCTGCTGGCGTTGCAGCAGCACGGCCTGCCCGCACTGGAG
>Ga0302256_10000100_pt1 | contig 16388 bp, 14 predicted proteins | sample I_Fen_E3_4_FD_194571 | JGI IMG/M metagenome (GOLD analysis project Ga0302256, IMG submission 194571) | Peat permafrost microbial communities from Stordalen Mire near Abisko, Sweden - I_Fen_E3_4 | ecosystem: Environmental > Terrestrial > Soil > Wetlands > Permafrost | place: Sweden: Abisko...
CACGCGCAGGCAACAACCACGCTTGGCATCGCGCCATCGAATGCGCCGTTTCCACTCCGCGACTGCCGACCACGGCATCCAGGCGCAGCCGCGCTGCGTGCCGCCCGGCGTCGGACCGGCCGCCGGTGTCTGCGACGCCCAGGCCGTTGCCCGGAGCACGATGCGTGGGTGGGCACACGCCTACATCGAGCGCGCACGGCCGCCGGTTCGTCTGGACGCAGGATCATCGTCCTCTTCCAGGACGGAACCCGCCGCGCGAGGTCGCGCAGATTTCGACCCCGGGTCGCGCGAACACCGTTCATGGACCTCGGCCCAGGTCCACGAATTCAGCGGCGAAGCACGCCGCCGCGTCGGACGAGGTTGAAGCCCGAGAGGTACAGATCCGGAACATCGAAGGAGCTGTCGCTGCGCGCGCGGATGATGCCGAGAGTCACCAGGTTCTCGAGCACCTCATCGGGAGTCGTCCCGGGCGGGCGCACCCCCGCCCCGGCGTTCGACCAGTCCGCTTCGAAGTCCCGCGCCAGCAGCTTCTCGATCTCGGTGCGTTTCCAGGGCACCTCGCGGTCTCGCTGGAGGCGCTGCTTCAGGCCTGGAATCCAGCGGAACTCATGGGTCTCGGCGTTTTGTACATACTGTTCCGAGACGCGATCGAGCGCGTTACGCAATGACACGTGGTGGAGCAGCCGCGCACCTTGCGCCCTTGGGTCACGCAGCTCGCGCTCGGCCGCATACTCGATCAGCCAGATCAGCGCGCGTGGAAGCACACGCTTGTTGCCGTCGCGCAGGTGGTCGAGGATCCACTTGAACGCGACCCCCTTCCCCGGGTTCTTCCCCATGTACTGGCCCACGAGGCGCAAGACGAATCCACGCGCGTCGTCGGCTTGCGTCAGCTGCGGGATCCAGCCGAGCTGCGCGTCCGAGCGGAGCTCGACCGCTGCGCCAAAGTGCGCCTTGAGCGCTGGTTTCTTGTTGACGATGTGCTTGATCAGGGCGCCGTACAGGTTCCTGTCGCTCCACTCCAGCTCGACGCGATTCGCCGCGAGCTTGGCGACATCGGCGCCCGCGATCTCTCGATGATGCTGGTAGAAATCAGTCCTCAAGAACAGCTTGGGCCGGATCCGCTGCCAGCGGCGCGCGTATGTGGCCCACAGGCTCACCAAGCCTCGAACGATGGTGCCCAGCGCCCCCCAATCATCGACGACGAGCGTATCGAGCTCGTCGTACGCCACGACGACCCAACGATCGGCGGCGCGCAACCGGGCATCGAGCTGGTCGACTGCGGCGATGAACGTCGGGTTGTGCAAGCGCGCGACCTCGAGGCATCGCTCTGCATCGGTCGCCGAGACCTGGGTCAGTTGCTCGAGGGCGGGGCTCTTGTCCAGGTGCGGAGCGAGCGTTCGCAGGAAGTACGCGAGCCACACGATCACGAGGTCTTCTCGAGAGCCGCGATGATGCTGCGCAAGGCTGCGCCACGTCAGCGGGTCAGGTCCGGACGCTGCGAGCGGCCAGCCGGTGGTCCACGTCGCGTTGCCGCTGTGTGACCGTACCGTCGTCGCGTGGCGGAGCAACGCGCTACGCAGCGTCTCATTGGTCAGGGCGTCCTTGAGCTGGGTCTTGCCTGACCCGCGATCACCGACGATCAGGACCACCGCCGGCTCGAGCGCGCGGATGTGTTCCGCGACCGGGTAGATCTCGAGCGCCGGCTCGGGCGAAGCATCCGCGACGCCGGCGTTGAGCTTGAGCGACGCAAGCAGATCCGCGCGCGCCTCTTTCGTGAGCGCCGGCATCAGCCACCATCCGTGGCCCCGGCTGGCCCGGGAACCGCGTCGTCATCGCTTGCGTAGGGCTCGAAGGGGGCCAGGCGTTGATCGATGCGGGCGACGAGCTCCACATAGTCTGGATCGATGACGAGCTCGTCCGCGATGTCGTCAATGCGTCGAAAATCGGCAAACTTGGGCTTGTAGCGGATCCCGACAGCGCGATGGGGAGATTCACTCGACTCCAGGTCCGCCAGGCTCCACGTTCCGTCGTCGTCCTCCGCCCCGCGGTGATCGGCGTCCAGACCGGACCGGTCACCGTCGGCGGAGTCGGGCTCGGGCTCGGGCCGCGCGTAGTAATGGTCGCGAAACATGTCCTCGGCGCGGATCGCAAAGTGCGCGGTCGCACGCGCGGCAAGCTCGGGATGGTCCGGGATCATGGCCTGGATCAAGACGCATTCTGCTTGCGCACGGTGCGCGTAGATCCGATCCTCGCCGAGCCGGCGGATCACCACACGTAGTCCGTCGAGCGCCTGTTCGCCCGCGGTGCTCACGACGACGTGCACGTGCGCGATGCCGCCGAGAACCAGCCCGGCAGCGGGCGACAGCCCAGCCCTGGAATCGAGCACGATCAGGTCAGGTCTCGAGTCGGCCTGGATCCTCGCGAGCAGTCGCTCGAGGGGATTGGCTTGCACCTCCTGTATTGTCGCCATCTCCAGATCGAGCTTGCTGAGCTTGGCAAGGTAGTGTTCGTTGACCTGCCCGGCGGGATAGACGTCGATCACGCCATCGCCGGTAACCTTGGCGCGTGCGCAGGTATGGCGGTAGTCATCGAGGGGCAGATCAATGCCTTGCTCCAGCAGGTAGTCGACGACCCCCCAGCGCGCGGTCGTGCCCTCGCCATCGGCGTCGAGCAGCCGGCCGAGGCTGGGGGCATCGAAATCGACGTCGAGCGCAGCGACGCGCAGCCCTCGCCGAGCCCAGCTCAGCGCGAACGCGGCGGCGGCCGTGGTTCGACCAACCCCGCCCTTGAACGAGTAGAACGCGACAATGGGCGGAGGCGCGGCCGAAGGGGCGCTCGGCGGCAAGAACCACGATGTGCGATTTCGATGGCGATCGTTGATCCTGAGCCGGTCCGCGCGGTCCGTGGGCACGCCTCCCTCCCACGCCGCATCCGCCAGGACGTCATCGTCGGATGCCGGCGCACCCTCGGCCGAGCCGAGCCACATGGCGCCAGACCACAGCGCCTTGCACGCAGCGGAAAGCCGGGAGGACAGCGACCCGGCAAGTCCTGGATCGTCGTGCGACGGCCACACGGCGACCCGGATCCTTCCAAACAGATCATTCACGAGCACCGCTTTGCGCAACGCACCCGTCGTGCAGAGCTCGTCGAGGATGGCACGCGCTCGCGCGATCGCCTCGTCGAGGTGGACGTTACCGGGCGCCGGGTCCATCACAGAACCCCATCCAGCTGCATTTGAATGACCGTGTGATCGTGCACGAGCTCGGCCCATGCGCTCCACGAGTCTGCCCGGTGAGCAGCGCTCGGGTCGGGCGAACGATACCGGATGGTCTCCTTCCACTCCAGGATCGCCGCTCCCCCTGGCCCAAGCGGCAGGTCCGGGAGATAGCGCGCGCCTTCGGGACCGACGTTCACGGCCAAAAGCGCTGACAGCACATGGCCGAGCGGCCGATGACTTACCTCCTTGTGCGCCGCGCGGATCTTGGCCTTGTTGTGGGTGCGCGTGGCGCTGTCCCACGCGCGGTCGTGGAGATAGACCGCCTTGAGGCTGCACTCGACCACGTATCCAAGCAGGTAGCATGCGCCGTCGTGGCGTCGCGAATGATGAAGCACGCGCGCGTCGCCGAGATGTTTGGTGGCGGCGGCGGGGAAGTCGTCGTCGTTGTGGGCCTGGAGCGCAGACATGCGATCGACCTTCACCATCCGGGAGATTCGGAGCTAGATCAAGCAGATCGGTGCACTTCGGCGCTGCTGTCGGCCGTGCTTGGACAGCCCGATCGCTGCATCGGCAAGATCTGCGATCCACGCGCTCGGTCAGGTCGGCGGACGTGGCTGACGAGTTCTCGCATCGCATCGCATCGCCGCGAGCTTGCCTGTCGGCTCGCTTGTCGCCCAAGGCTCCGTGGCCCCAAAGGGCGGCCGCCAGCGCCACGAGGAGCAGCGGCGCGGCGCCACGCGAGCAGCGCGCATCCCAGGTGTGCGTCACCGACGCGGTGCGGCTCGTGGTGGTTCTGTCCGCTGATCTACGGCGGTGTGGCGCGGAGTGCGCGTGATTCCCGGCGGCCAGGCGCGAGATCCTCGTAGCGGCACGGCGGCTTCACGGTCGCGTCACCTGTCCCTCATCGGTCGCCCGTGCGCGCCAGCACGCCTCGGAACATTGCGCACGTAAATCGCATTCAGATCGAACAGTGGCAACCGCCGGCACTGCTATCGTCGGGTCACATGAAGTTGATACGGTTCGCCTGCGTTTCGTTGTTCGCATGCGGCAATGTCGTTCACGGAAGTGCGTCCGACGCAGCCGCGCAAGATGCTGCCGCGGCAGACGCAAGCGTGCCCATCGATGCCGCCGCAGCGTGCGGCGACGGGCATCGCGATCGCGGTGAGATCTGCTTCGGCGCGCCGATCACGTTCAACGCCACGGACACGGCGTACGACGCGCACCTCGCCGACGTCGACGGCGACGGCGCCCTCGACCTGGTCTACCTGACCACCGAGCATCTCGTGTTCCACGCCCAGAGCCAGGGCCAGTTTCCCGCGACCGGGATCAACGGGCCGACCGTGGCCGGCACCTACGCGATCGCGCTGCAGCTCAACACCAGCCCGGTCGCGGAGCTCGTCGTCGCCGGTGCGGCGCTCACCACGTACGTGCGCCCCGATCAGGGGGCCTACGCCCAGGCCTCGGCGATCGCCATGCCCGCCGGCAAATCCTGTGAAGCGCTGGCCGCCGGCAAGGTCACCGGCGGCATGCTCCCGGACGTGGCCACGGTCTATGGCTCGGCGATCCACCTCGCGCAGTACGCCGCAAACCTGACCGCCACCGAGATCCCCGCAGGGGGCGCCGGGGTCGCCGTCCCGGGCGCGAATGGCCTCGCGATCGGCGCGCTCGACAGCGATGCGTACGCCGATGTCGTCGTCTCGGGGCAAGGCATCAATTTCCTGCGCGGCGGCGTGGCCGGGCTGGGCGGGATCAACGCCACGCCGCAGACCGCGGTGACCGACGCGGTCGCGCTCGGTGATCTCAACGGCGATCACGTCCTCGACATCGCGTTCGTCGAGGCCGACGCGGGTCGCCTCAGCACGATGATCGCGACGGGGACCGGCGGGTTCCTGGCGCCGAGCTCGGTCCCCGTCGATAGCATCGGCCAGATGATCGACACCGCGGACATCGACGGCGATGGCCTCACCGACGTCATCACCGTCCGCAAGCAGAGCAGCGGCAGCGCGGTGATCATCGCGCTCGGTCGGGCCGACGGCACGCTGGCACCGCCGGTCGCGCTGGCGATCCCGCTCACGCCGGATTACCTGCACGCCGACGCCGACTACAACGGCGACGGCGTCAACGACATCGTCGTCACCGACATTCACCGCAAGATGATCACGATCTTGACCTCGACGCCGTAGCCCTAGCGCTGGGAGCCGATCGCCGCCGCGATCGCGGCCACCGACGGGTCGACATCGGCCTCCGTCGTCGACCCGCTCGACACCGAGATCCGCATGTAGCGCCGCCCCCGCCACGTCGTGCCGCCCATCCAGCACGTGCCGCCGCGCTGGATCCGGGCGATCACCTCGTCGGTCGCGGCGTCCGAGCCGAACCGCACGAGCACCTGGTTGAGCACGACCGCGTCGCGACGTGCTCCAGCGTGTGCTCGAGCAGCGCGCGAAGCGGCGGCGTGGTTGCCATGGCGGATTCATCATGGGCCCGGGGCGCCGCGCGCGTCGCGCCGATCACCTGCACAGATCGCCGCGGATCGCCGGGTACAAGCGCGGCCGCTACTTGAGCGCGACGCCGAGTACCATCGCCGGGATCGCGGTGCCAGGCTTGGCCCACACGGCGGTCGCGACGTCCTCGACGATCTCGATGTACATCCCCGGCCGGACCCCCTCGAGGTAGCGCGGGTTCACGGCATGCGGTTCGTCGGCCGTGTTCACGATCACCGTCTCGTTGCGCACGCACGTCACCGCGTAGATCAGGCTGCCATCGGAGCGAACCTGGATCGCGTGGCGGGTCTCCCGCGTCTCCGCGCACTGGACCTGTCTCACCATCTGCTTCTTGAACTCGACGGTCACGTTCTTGCCCTTGCCTGCGGGCCGGAGCCGGCTGATCACACCGGAGGCGCCGCCGCCGGTCGAGCGAAGGCCATCGCCGCCAAACGGCATGTTGTGACGCGGATAGTCGAGCTGCGCGCTCCGATCGTCGAGCGTGATCCCGGCCGCGACGATCCCGGCGAGGACGCCCTCGAGCACCACGACGAGCTCGAGGCGGCGCCACGCGATTCGCACGTCCGGACACCGCAGGTCAACCCCATGATCTGGCAAATGGAGATCGAGCGAGGGAGTCGCGCGAAAGCCGCGCCTGGCGCGGCAGACCCTGGCAGCTCGACGACGAGCGGGCCCGGCGAGCGCGGACATGCGCACGGCGCGTTCACGGAGAAATGCCGAGCACGCGCGGGGTAATACACGGGTTGTGAGCCACGTCGCGCGTGAATGTTTGCTCAAGCGCAGTCACTGACGGTCGATACGGCATGGGTCGGCAGCGACCGTGCCGCGAACCTACAGGAGACGCACTTGAACACGATGTATGTTTCGAGATTCGTAAACTCACTCGTCACGATGGTCGCCCTCGGCGCGTGTGCCGCGTCGGGCGGCGGAACCACCACGGCCGCCGACAACACGGCGCTCACGGCGGCGCTCACCACCGCCACGACGGCCTCGGGCGCGCTGTCGTGCGCCCCCACCGCCGCCCAGGCAGCCAGCTGTACCGGCAAGGCCGCCGGCGACAGCTGCACGCTGTCGCTCAACGCGGCGTCGCTCGACGGCAGCTGTCGCACGAGCATCGACGGCTCGCTGGGCTGCGCGCCCAGCCCGCCGCCGCCGCCGCCCGCGGCGGTGACCGCTTGTGATGGCAAAGCTGCGGGCACTGCCTGCACGCTGGCCGGCGAGGACGCCGACAATGACGCCGGCGCCTGCGCGACCGCAGCCGATGGCACCACCGTCGCGTGCCGGCGGACGTTCTCGCCGCCGCAGCCCGCGATCGACGCGTGCGCGACCAAGGCGAGCGGTGATGCGTGCACGGTGACCGGTCACGAGGGCCACGCGTTCACGGGCGCCTGTGCGAGCGGTCCCGATGGTGGCGTGAGCGTCCTGGCGTGCCGCCCGCCGGGCAACTTCCCCGATGCGACCGCGGCCTGCGCGAGCCTCGCAGTAGGTGCGACGTGCACCATGTCGGCAGGACGCGAGCACGCCACCGGCACCTGCACGACCGCCTCGACCACGGACGTCGTGTGCGTGCTGCCCTGCGGCGGCCACGAAGGTGGCCCGCATAGCGAAGACCACGGCCCGCGCGACGCCGGCCCGGGCTCGGACGGCGGCTCGGATCATGGCTCGGGCTCGGGCTCGGGCTCGGGCTCGGGCTCGGAGCACGGCCCCGGTTCGGGCCCGGAGCACGGCCCCGGTTCGGGCTCGGGCCGCGGCTCGGAGCCCGGCCCCGGTTCGGGCTCGGGCAGCGGCTCGGGCGATGGCTCCGACTCGGAGCCCGGCCACCGCGACGCCGGCGTCCCGCAGTAACCCAGACCGCGCGTAAAGGTCAGCCCGGCGGCTTGCGCTCGAACCGGTAGCCCGGATACCCCGGGACCAGCAGCGACGGCCCGGGACCGACGACGAACGCGGTGCCCGCGAACGGTGGATCGAGCACGATGAGCTTCACCGTGCCGTCTGCCTCGAGCTCGCGGTCGATCGCCGTGTGCCACTCGCCGGCATCGAAGTCGGCGCCCTCCGCGGTCGCCCGGATCTCGACATCCCCGAGCGCAGGATCGTGGTAGGTGCCCGCGAGCGGCGCCACCCAGCGGTGGTCCGGCGAGCCCGCGCACGGCGCCCGCTGGCGCAGCTTGGCGTAGCGCGCGAGCTGCTTGTCCGCGAGCGGCGCCGCCCCGGCGAACTCGAGCTCGACGATGCGGCGGGTGACGGCCGCGTTGAACGGCAGCTGCTCCTTGGGTCCGCCCTGGCGGATGTTGGTGAAGATGATGATCCCGAGGTGCTCCGCGGGCAGCGTGAACATCGTCGTGCCGAACCCATCGAGCCGCCGTCGTGCGCGATCTCGCGGGTGCCGGAGTACGTGGCGATGCCGATGCCGAGCCCGTAGCCTCCGGTCGCGCTCGAGCGGATCCTCACCCGCAGGCGCTCGTGCATGTTCGCCGCGGACACCACGCGCACGCCTTCCGGCGTCACGCCATCGCCGAGCTCGGTGGCGACGTAGCGCTCCATGTCACGCAAGGTCGTCCACACGCCGCCGGCGGGCGCGATCGGCTCGACGCCGCGCTCGATCGCGAGCGGCATCGCGCGCGTCGTGCCGTCGATCGCCAGCGCGTGGGGCACGGCGTGATCGCCGCGCGCCACCGCGGCGTGGTCGAGCGTGGTCGACGTCATGCCGATCGGCCCGAACACCTTGGCCTGCATCGCGGCGGCGTACGCCTCGGCGAGCGGGCGCTCGGGCGCGAACGCGTGCGCCGCGATGAACCCGCCGGGCCCGCGCCGCGCGCGGCGCCGCGTCGATCACGGGTCGATCACGCGTCGGTCAGTCGTCGGTCGGGCGCGGCCGCGCGGAGGGCCGGCCGCGCGTCGGCCGCTTGGGCAGGTGGCGCAGCCCCATCCAGGCGAGCGCGGCGACGTGGCTCGCGACCTCCTCGATCGAGGGCTTGCGGATCTCGGTCCACCACCGGCCGACGAAGGTGACCATGCCGACGAGCGCGTGGGCGTAGATCGGCGCGGACCGGGCGTCGTAGCCCGCCGCCTTGAACGACGCCGCGAACACCGCGCCGACGCGCTTGGCGACGTCGGTCAAGAGCGACGCCATGCCGGTGCTGGGCGAGTTGAGCGGCGTGTCGTGGGCGAGGATCGCGAAGCCATCCGGATGATCGCGGACGTAGGCGAGGAAGGCGAACGCGGCGTGCTCGACGCGCTCGCGCGGCGTCCCGGTGGTGATCGCCTCCGAGATCCTCCGGATCACATACTCCATCTCACGATCGACGATCACCGCGTAGAGGCCCTCCTTGCCCCCGAAGTGCTCGTACACGATCGGCTTGGAGACCTTCGCGCGCTCGGCGATCTCCTCGACCGACGTCGCTTCATAACCGCGCTGGGCAAACACGGCGCGGCCGACGTCGACGAGTTGCGCGCGGCGCTCGGCGGCCGTCAGCCTGGTTCGACTGCTCATCCCCCCTATTATAGTTTCGCTCTCGTAACCTACGAAATCAAAAATTACAGGGCCACACGGAGCCGTGGCGCGGCCGCTCAGCTAGCCGGCGCTCCTCGAAGACCTGCCCGGCCTCGCGCGATGGACGCTTGACACGCTACCTACGCCATCGTAACTTGCGATCGAACTGGAGCTCGCATGCACCTCCCTACCATGGCGATCACCGCGCCCTCGCCCGGCGCGGCCCAGCAGCTGCGCGACGCCGGCCTCCGGCTGGCGAGGGCCGCCTGGCGGCGCTGGTTCCTCGCGCGCCACGCCGAGTTCTGGCTGGGCGATCTCGGGACCAGCTGGTCGCTGGCGGCGCCGCGCGCGCGGGTCGTCGACGTGATCGACGAGACCGCCGATACGCGCACCCTCGTGCTCGCGCCCGGCAGCCGGTGGCCCGGCCATCGCGCCGGTCAGTACGTGCCGGTCGAGATCGAGGTCGCCGGGGTCCGGGTGCGCCGGTGCTACTCGATCTCGTCGGGTGGCGCGGAGCCTGGCGCGCGCCGGATCGCGATCACCGTGCGCCGGGTCGCGGGCGGCCGCGCGTCGGCCGCGCTGCACCAGCTGCGGCGCGGCGCGATCGTCGGGCTCGGCGCCCCCGCCGGGGACTTCGTGCTGGGCCCGCCGGCCGCGGCGAAGCTCGTCCTGGTCGGCGGCGGCAGCGGCATCACGCCGATCATGGCGCTGGTCCGCGAGCTGGCGGCGCGCCCCGAGGCGGCCGGCGCGCGCGACGTCGTCGTGATCCACGGCTCGCGCGGCGCGGCGGACGCGATCTTCGGCGACGCCCTGGCGAGCCTGGCCGCGCGGCTGCCGTGGCTCCGCGTCCACGCCCGCCGCGACGACGATCCGGCCACCGGCGGGCGGCTCGACCCGGCCGGGTTGCGCGCCCTGGTGCCCGATCTCGCCGACCGCGAGATCTTCGTGTGTGGCCCGCCCGGCCTGATCGACCTGGTCAGCGCCGCCGCCCGCGAGGTCGGCGCGCTCCACCGCGTGCACCACGAGCGGTTCGTCGCCGCCGAGGTCCAGGGCGCCGGCAGCGCTCCCGGCGCCCTGGCGATCACGCTGGTCCGCACCGGCATCGAGGTCGTCGCGACCGGCACGGCGCCGCTGCTCGTCCAGCTCGAGCGCGCCGGCCAGCGGCCCGCGTACGGCTGCCGGATGGGGATCTGCCACACGTGCCGCTGCCGCAAGCTGCGCGGCACGGTGGAGGACAGCGCCACCGGGTTGGTGTCGAGCGAGCCCGATCAGGATATCCGGCTGTGCGTCTCGATCGCGCGCTCCGAGCTCGCGCTCGAACTCTGATTGCGACGAGCGTCCCGAAAGGCAGCGATGATCCAGCCAGCAAGCAAGTCCCTGAGTTCCGCCGAGGCGGCCGCGTTCGGCCGCGAGCTCGACGCCGTGCGCGCGCGCGTGTGCGCCGATCTCGGCCAGCGCGACGTCGATCATATCCGCGCCGTGATTCGCCTGGCGAGGTACTGCGCGGTCGCCGGGCGCGCGCTGCTCCACACAGGCCTGGATCCGGCGACGTTCGGCCTCGGGGTCGGGGCCCTGGCCGCCGCCAAGATCCTCGAGAACATGGAGGTCGCGCACAACGTGATGCACGGCCAGTACGACTGGACCGGCGATCCTGCGCTCGACTCCAAGAGCTACGAGTGGGACATGGTTCCCCATGAGGCCTACTGGCGGCAGTCGCACAACGTCGACCACCACACGTACACCAACATCCTCGGCCGCGATCGCGACATCGGCTACGGGTTCTTGCGCATGAGCCGGCTCCAGCCCTGGCAACCCCAGCACCTGCTCCAGCCGGCGGTGACCGCCGTGCTCGCGCTGGCGTTTCAATGGGGGATCGCGTTTCATGACCTGCACCTCGACGAGGTGTTCTCGGGGCGCCAGTCGCTCCCGGCGCTGCGGCGCCGCGCGGCGCCGGTGCTGCGCAAGGCGGGCTGGCAGCTCGCCAAGGACTACCTCGTGTTCCCGGCGCTGGCGCTGTGGAACGCGCCGCGCGTCGCGCTCGGCAACCTGCTCGCCAACGGCATCCGCAACCTGTGGACGTTCGCGATCATCTTCTGCGGGCACTTTCCCGAGGGCGTGGAGATGTTCCACGAGGCCGAGCTGCGCGACGAGTCGCGCGGCGATTGGTACCTGCGCCAGCTCAACGGCTCGGCCAACATCGCGGGCAGCCGGGCGTTCGACGTGCTGTGCGGCCACCTGAGCTACCAGATCGAGCACCACATGTTTCCCGACCTGCCCGCCGCGCGCTACCCCGAGATCGCCCCGCAGGTCCGCGAGATCTGCGCGCGCTACGGCCAGCGCTATCACACCGGCCGGCTCGGGACGCAGCTCGCCAGCGTGCTCAAGCAGGTGGTCCGCAACTCACTACCTACGGCAGCGTAGCATCGCGGCCACCGCGCCTGCGCATCTCGATCGCGTAGAGCCGGAGCACGCCGAGCGCCAGCGCCATCAGCACGGGCCCGACGATCAGGCCCTTGAGGCCGAACACCTCGACGCCGCCGAACAGCGCCGCGAACGTGACCAGCGACGGGACCTTGCCCTCGCCGCGCACGAGGCGCGGGCGGATCACGTAGTCGCAGACGCCGATCACGAGGATCGCGCCCCACGCGGACTCGAAGATCGCGTGCCCGACGTGGCCGGCGAGCGACAGGCCGATCGCGACCGGGATCAGCACGAGGAGCACGCCCACCGCGGGGACGAACGACGCGAGCGCGGTCGCGGCGCCGAAGAACACCGGTTCGGGCACGCCCGCGATCGCGTAGCCGCAGGTCGCGAACACCCCCTGCGCGAGCGCCGTGCCGAGGGCGCCGAGCAGCGTGGTGCGGCCGACCTGGCGAAACTCGGCGAACAGCGCCGCGGTGTAGTCGGGGCGCAGCGGGAACGTGTCCTGGGCGCGCCGCAGCACGGCGTCCCAGTTGCGCAGGATGTAGTGCATCGCCAGCATCGCGAAGAACACCGAGAGCAGCGCGCTGCCCGTGGCCGACGCGAGGGTCTCGGCGATATCGGTGGCGCGAGACGCGGCCGACGCCGCGAGCCCGCGCGCGTGGGCCTCGAGCTCGGCGCGCGACACGCCGAACCGGTCGGTGATGGCGGCGATCGACGCGAGCGCCTTGTCGGCGAAGCCCCCGGGTTGGAACGCGTCGATCAGCTGGCCGGCGAGCACCGTGCCCCGGGCGATGAACAGCCAGGCCAGGCCACCGAGCGCCCCGGCGAGCGCGAGGATCGACAGGCCCACCGTGGCGAGCGCCGCCCAGCGCTTGCCGAGCCGCGGCTCGATCGCGTGGGCCAGCCGTTCGCCCATGAACGCGAGCAGCGTGCCGAGCAGGATCCCCGCACCGATCGGTAGCACGAGCCAGACCACCACGAGGGTCGCGAGCACGGCGGCCCAGCCGAGGGCGGCGTGTTCCTCGCGTTCGATCTGTCGGGCGGTGTCGAGCGGAACGTCATCGGGCATGTCCGCTTGTACGGCGGCCACCCGGGCGCCGCAATCGGCCGCCGTGACTTGCGGTCCGGCCACGTCCGCCCCCACCCGGAACTAATATCGATTTTCATATTCAATATAACCTGGTCTGGCGGGGCATACCGCCTCAGCGTGAGCGTTACACGTCAATTACGAAAATCAATTTCGATCTCGAGCCAACCCCCACCGGATCCCACGACATTCCGCGCCACACCACCGCGCCCACGCGGCCAATCAACATCACAGTCGCCGCGATCACGAATCATCACCGAATTCGGCGCTGCGATCGCGGACGCACATTTCATCTGCCACATCGGACTCAGAAACCCGAGACTCCCGATCTTCGATCATCGAGTGAATACGGGAGCCAGTGCCGCGCAGTACGGTTTGCCATCCACATGACGCGGCACTGCCAGGTCGGCGGCGGCGCAACACCCTGCGGCCACACCGCGGTGACGGCGCGGGGCGGACGGCGCCCGCGCCGCGGCAAACGTCGAGGCGTTGCCGCGACATGGCCGCGCCGCCGCCACGCCGCGGCGCGCGCCGGCCTTGCGCTGCGGGGCTCGCACGCGCCCGCTGCACACGACCGAGTGCACAAGACGGTACGCGGCCCGGCATTCCTGATGGCGCCGAGGCTCGGAATATCAGGATTCTGAAGACTCGTAAATTCACAGCCCGACGAGATAATCAACTTGACCAGCCGATATGCACTCATTAGCGTCGCCTGGTTGCGGGACACCCCGCACTCGGCGGCGCCGCGCTCGGCGCCATCGGGCTCTACTGGCCACTCATCTGGAGGTCACGATGCTCACATACAGACGAACGATCCAGTCTCGCGGCGCCGGGGGGGAGCGAGGCGTTCTGCCCGCTCGCCCGCCGGGCCGCACCCGCGACACCCCGCGATTCCTGCGTGCCGGCGCCGCCGGCATCGTCGCGATGGGTTGTATTGGCCAGGGCCCCCCCGAGCAGCTCGGCTCGCGCGCGGCGGCCTCGGTCGTGGTCGCCCAGACGCCGCTCGATGGCGCGACCGTCCCGAAGTACGTCGAGCCGCTGCCCACGCTGGCGGGATCGCGGGCCGACGGGACGACGACCGTGCATGTCAACATGGTCGAGTTCCAGCAGAAGATGCTGCCGGCGGCGATCTACGCGAGCCTGCCCGCGCCGTTCAGCGCGGGTACGTTTCTGTGGGGATACAAGGTCAACAACAACAGCCCGCACTACCCTGCTACGACGATCGAGTCGCGACAGGGCACGGCGACGGCCGTGGTATATAGCAATCTGCTGCAAGGCGCCAATGGCACGGCGCCGTTCTTGCAGAAGTACCTGACCCAGGATCTCACCGTGCACTGGGCGGATCCGAGCCACACGACGCGCAGCAACCAGTGCGCGAACGCGACCACGCTCTCGCCGCCCTGCCTTCAGCCCGGCAGCGGCCCGATCCCTGCGGTCGCGCACCTGCACGGCGCCGAGGTGCTGTCGGCGTTCGACGGCCACCCCGACGCGTGGTTCACGCCCAACGCGGCGCTGACCGGGCCGGGGTTCGTCTCGAACACCTATAACTATCCGAACACGCAGGAAGCGACGACGCTGTGGTTTCACGATCACGCGCTCGGCACGACGCGGCTCAACGTCTACTCCGGCATGGCGGCGTTCTACTTGATCCGCGATGGCCGCGACACCGGCGCGGCGAACAATCCGATCAGGCTCCCCGGCGGGCCGTTCGAGCAAGAGCTGATGATCTCCGATCGCCAGTTCGATACCCAGGGCCAGCTGCTGTTCCCCGACGGGACTCCCGGCGATAACCCGACAGGCATCAACGGCGGCCCGCCCAACCCCGACAAGCACCCGTTCTGGATCCCCGAGTTCTTCGGCGACGTGATCACGGTCAACGGCAAGTCGTGGCCGTTCTTCGAGGTCGAGCCGCGGCGCTACCGGCTGCGGTTCGTCAACGCGTCCAACGCCCGGTTCTTCCAGATGCAGCTCGTGCTGGCGACGAACCACCAGCCGACGACCACCAGCGGACCGGACATCTGGCAGATCGGCTCGGACGGCGGCTTGTTGAACGCGCCGGTCAACCTCGATCGCGGCGCCGACGCGCCGCACGTGTTCCTCGCGCCCGCCGAGCGGGCCGACGTGATCGTCGACTTCAGCGGTCAGAGCGGCAAGAGCTTCATCCTCATCAACGGGCCCAACGCGTTCGCGCCGTTCCCGTCCGGCGATCCGCCGGATCCGCGGACCAGCGGTCAGGTCATGGAGTTCCGCGTCAGCCGCACGCTGTCGGCCGTCGACACGAGCTTCAACCCGGCCGCGGCGTCGCCGCCGGCGCTGCGCGAGCAACCCATCGTCGACATCAAGCCGGCCACCACCCACCGCGCGCCCGACAAGAAGCGCCAGCTGATCCTCGTCGAGGTCGAAGGTGACGGCGGCCCCGAGGAGGTGCTGCTCAACAACTCGCACTGGGACGGGCTGCGCAACGGCACCACGACCACGATCGCCGGCTCGGTGCCGAACGGCCGCGGCATCTCGGCGACCGAGGTGCCGCGGATCGGCTCGACCGAGATCTGGGAAATTGCCAATCTCACCGAGGACGCGCACCCGATCCACATTCACCTGATCCAGTTCCAGGTGATCGAGCGCCAGGCGTTCACCGACGTCGATAGCTATCGCGCGGCGTGGGACGCCACGTTCCCCGGCGGCACCTTCAACGGCGTGACCTACGCGCCGGGCACGTTCATCCCGGGCTTCGGGCCGCCCACGACCTACACGACGCTCAACGCCTCCGGCGCGCTGGGCGGCAACGTCGCGTTCGATCCGTTCCTCGCCGCCGCCACCAAGACGCCGCCGGGGGTCAACGAGGTGGGCTGGAAGGACACGCTGAAGATCCCGCCGGGCCAGGTCACCCGGATCGCGGTGCGGTGGGCCCCGCAGGCCACCGCCGTCAACAACGTCCAGGCCGGCACCAATCGGTTCTCGTTCGATCCGACGACCGGCGGGCCCGGCTACGTGTGGCATTGCCACATCCTCGACCACGAAGACAACGAGATGATGCGGTCGTACCTCATCGGCCGCTGAGGAGTACGTGATGATGAGCCACCTCCGCACGAGGATCCTGTCCGCGCCGCTCGTCGTGGCGGCGCGGGTGCTACTGTTCGTGCTGGCCGCCGCTGCGGTGGTGGCTGCGCTCGCCCTGGCCGGACGCGATGGGCCGGGGGGCGCCCGGCGCTACACCTGCCCGATGCACGGCGAGGTCCGCGCCCAGGGCCCGGGCGACTGTCCGATCTGCGGCATGGCGCTCGTCGAGCTCGACGCCGCGAGCGCCGCCCAGGCCGCCCCGCGCGCGACGGCCGGGGCGGCAGGCGCCGTGGCGCTGGCGGCGCTGCGACCATCCTCCGAGGCCAGCAATCTGTTGCGGTTCAGCGTCGCCAAGGCGCGACGCAATACGTTTCGCGGCGAGGTCTTCGCCCCGGCGATCAGCGAGCCCGACGGCGCCATCGTCGCGCAGCTCTACCGAGACGAGCTCGCCTCGATCGAGCCCGACGAGCGCGCCGAGTTCGTGGCGGCGACCGCGCCCGGCGCGCCGATCCCGATCTACCGCGACGACGAACCGCCGGTCGCCCGCGGGGCGATCCTGCACGTGCGGTTTCGCGTACCCCCCGGAGCGCCCGCGCCGGCCCCCGATCG
>Ga0302256_10000104_pt1 | contig 16213 bp, 14 predicted proteins | sample I_Fen_E3_4_FD_194571 | JGI IMG/M metagenome (GOLD analysis project Ga0302256, IMG submission 194571) | Peat permafrost microbial communities from Stordalen Mire near Abisko, Sweden - I_Fen_E3_4 | ecosystem: Environmental > Terrestrial > Soil > Wetlands > Permafrost | place: Sweden: Abisko...
CAGTCACCGAAGGTTCGACGACCGGGGCCCAAGGCGCGGACGCAGCTGGTCGAGTTTCTTCGACGCCTTTGATTATGCGGAGCGCCACGTTCCCAGGCGCGACCACGACGAGACGGCCGCTCTGCATAATCCGGGACTCGACATAATTGCGACCGACCACGATCTTGCGAAGCGCTCGTTCCGCGCGCGTGTTGTCCAGCGGCAGATTGACGTCTTCAAGGACGCGCCGGAGCTCGACCTCCTGGTTGGTCGCGTAGCCAGCGCCTTGGTCGCGAGGTTGCGCCCAGGCGTGGTTGAGCGCGCGGCAGGCACCCAGGCGAAGAACTCATCGATCAGCGGTCGCACGTGCTGGTCGCGAAGCATCTTGCGCTCGGCGACGGGCGCGCGGAACACGAGGCGGTCGGCGGCGTAGATCGCGCGGATCCGCAGCAGCCCCTGGAGCCCCACCGGGTAGCGGCAGATCGCCGCCTCGAAGAAGTAGCGTCGAAGGTGCGCGAAGCAGCCGACGAGCCGCACGTCCTCCTCGCTGTCGTTGGGCCGGCCACGTTCGAGGATGTCGTAGACGCTGCTCGCGTCGGCCTGGAGGTAGCCGCGAAAGCTGCCGAACATGCACTGAACGACCTCGCTGGTATGCTCATCGACATAGATGAACAGGACCGCGTCGCAGTCGACGACGGCGGTAAAAAAGTGGCCCTTCTTGCACGCCTGCGGACGGCCGTCCTTGGTCTTGGCCGGTTGGATCAGCGCGCCGGTCGCGTCCGTCGAGATCACCTGCGCGTGCGCGATCGCATCATCCCACATCGCCTGGACGATCGTCGCGCCGAGTGTATTGCCGGCTTGCTCGACGTATTGGCACATCGTCCCACGATCCAGCGCCATGTCCTGATCGGAGAGATCTTGCTCGAGCCGGAAGTGCGGCGTGCCCGACCCGAACTTCGACGTGATCACGCGTGCGATCGCCGTGGTGTGCAACAGCGCGCGCGGAAACAAGGTCTGTGGGCTCGGTGCCGCCAACACGGTGGTCTCGTCACCGACCACGACCTCGTACTTGGCGACCCGCTTGACCAGCACCGCGAAGCCTCCGCGCTGGTACATCAGCTGGTAGCTGTCTTCGAACCCGATCCGTCGGCAGCCCTGAGCCTCGAGGTCGTAGTCGAGGATCTCCACCGGGCACCGCGGTAGCTTGCTCGTGCTGAGGTCGAGGCGCCCCTTCGGCTTGGCCTTGGCCCCGTCGCGCGGCCCCCCAGGCGGCTTCGTCCCCGGCTCGGGTTCCGGATCGATCGCGTCCTTGGCGCGCTCGAGGGCCGCGTTGAGCTCCTTCTGGAGCTCCGCCTCGGCGGCGAGCAAGTCGCCCAGCGCGAGCTGGGCTTCGCTGGTGTTGCTGCGCTCGGTCTTGTTGCCGAACAGCCGTCGCTTGAGCAGCGCGTTCTCGTGCGCGAGGTTGGTGATCGTGTCCTCGAGCGAAGCGACCTTGGCGGTGGTCTCCGCCTTGATCACCACCAGCTCCGCCTGCAACGCGGCGTTGAGCCTCGCCAGATCCTCTCTGGCCATGGTGTTCGGGTTTGACACCGAAGCGCTCGACACGAATCCACCTATACGCATCACGGATCGAGCGTGCAAGCGTTTTCCTCGACCTCGATCAGTGAATTCGTCGTCGCGACGCGCGCGGCGTGACCGCGACGCCTTTGTGGATCACATCGAAGATCGCGTCGCTCACCAGCAGGTGCTGCTCGCCTGGCTGCGTCGCGCGCGGCAGTTCGAACCGCCCGGCGTCGAGCTTCTTAAATCGTCGAGCGCATCCGCGAGCAGGCCCCCGGCGGCCGCGCCTTCTCGCCGCTCGCGCCGACGACCTTGGCCATCCGTCGCTTCCGCGGCTTTGGCGGAACGAAGGCGAAGCTCGAGCTCGGCGGCACGGTGTACGCGAGCGGGCTGCCGCGATGACGACCGACGAGCTGGCGCGGTTGCTGCGCCGCGACGTGGCGCGGTTCCACGAGGTCACGGCGGGCGCGGTGGTCGATCTGTTGGGCGCGGATCTGCGCGGCGCCAAGGTGGTCGGCGCGCGGCTGGTCGGCGCGCAGCTCGGCGGCGCGGATCTGACCGGCGCGCGGCTGCATGGCTGCGATCTGCGCGGCGCGAACCTGGCGCACGCGCGGCTCGCGACCACGCAGTTTCACACCTGCAACCTGCGCCGGGCGAGCTTCGCAGGGCCGGCGAACGCCGTCCGCCTCGTCGAGTGCCACCTCGGCGCCGCGCGGCTCGAGGGCGTTCGCGGCCAGGGCTGGCAGTTCAAGGGCGTCAACCTCGGCGGCGCGACGCTGCGCGACGTCGCGATCACCTCCGTCGAGCTCGACCAGGTCAACCTGCGGCGCGCGCAGGTCGATCGGCGCGAAGCGTGGCCGCGAGCGCCGGCGCGTGGGACGCCGTGCGCTGGCGGATCGCGCTGACCGACGAGCTCGATCTGACCGACGGCCGCGTCGGCGCGCTGCGCTTCGAGCGCGCGGTGGTCAACCGGCTCGCGCTGAGCGGCGCCGAGGTCGAGGAGCTGCACGGCACCGAGGCCGCGCTGCTGCGCACCCGGTGGACGGGCGCCAGGATCGCGCGCTGGACGTGGCGCGGCTGCGCGATGAGCGAGCTCGACCTGCGGAGCTGCCAGATCGGCCACGCCGACTGGCGCGACACCGAGTTGCTCGCGGTCACCGCCGGCGAGACCGCGATCGCGCGGCTCGAGGTCACCCGGCGCGAAGCTGCTGAACGGCGCGTTTCGCCGCTGCGACGCCGCGCTCGGCAGCGAACGTCGGCCGCGCGGTCCGTGGCGGCGCGGAGGTCATCGTCGACGGGCACGCCGCCTGAGCGAGCCTGCCTGGCCGGACGGGACGTGACCCGCCGTTGCGTGGCATGCTCCGGGCATGTCCGCGCGGTTGCACTACGAGCGGATCGCCCGCAGCGATCAAACCCCGACCCGATGGCTGGCGATGACGCACGGGATCTACGGCGCCGGCAGCAACTGGCGCAGCATCGCGCGCAAGATCACCGAGCGGCGACCCGAGTGGGGCGTGGTGCTCGTCGATCTGCGCCAGCATGGCAAGTCGGACGCTGGCGAGCCGCCGCACACGGTGGCCGCGTGCGCCGAGGATCTGCGCGCTTTGATCGGCGCGGTCGGCGAGATCCAGGCGCTGGCCGGGCACAGCTTCGGCGGCAAGGTCGCGCTGGCGACCCGGTCGCTGGTCGAGCTTCGCCAGGTCTGGGTGCTCGATGCGAGCCCCAGCGCGGGCAGCCGCAGCTCCGCCGCGCGGCCGATCGGGCAGGGAGGGCCCAGCGGCGGCGACGCGAGCACGGTGCTGCGCGTGCTCGCGTTCATGGAGCGCGCGCCGCGGGTCTGGGCGGGGCGCGAGGCGTTCGTCGCCGCGGTGGTCGCCGATGGCCACGACACCGGGCTCGCGCAGTGGCTGGCGATGAGCCTCGTGCCGGAGGCCGGGGGCGGGGTGGTGCTTCGGTTCGACGTCGCGGCGCTGCGCGAGATGCTCACCGACTACCAGGCGACCGATCTGTGGGACGTGCTCGAGGCGCCGGGCGGCGAGGTCGAGGTGGTCGTGGCCGAGCGGTCTCCGACCGTCAGCGCCGCGGATCGCGGGCGGCTCGCCGCGGCGCCGCCGCACGTGCGGGTCCACACGATCGCCGGCGCCGGGCACTGGCTGCACATCGACGCACCGGCCGCGGTGGTCGAGCTGTTCGCGGCGCACCTGCCGTAGCCGGTGCCTCGGCTTGCGCGCGCCTACTTGTTGGGCTCGTCGGGCTCGTCGGGCTTGCTCGGGGGCGGCAGCTCGCGTGGCGGCGGCAGCTCGCGCGGCGGCAAGAGCTCGGGCTCGCTGACCACGGCGCACGCCATGAAGATCGCCGCGTCGAGCTTCTTGAACGATCGCTTCTTGTACCAGTCGAGCGCGCGCTCGTTGTTCTCGGCGACCTCGAGCACCAGGTGGTTGAGGCCGTGGACGCGCGCCAGGTGGTGGAGCTGCTCGAGCACGAACGAGCCGACGCCGCGGCCGTGGACCTCGGGGTGCACCGCGAGCTCGTCGACGAACAGCGGCCGCATGTCGCGCTTCTCGAAGTAGCGGGGGTTGATCCAGTTATCGGAGCCGATGACCTCGTAGCTGCACTCGGCGTAGGCGACGATGTCGCCATCGACCTCGAACACCAGCTGCTCGATGCCCGCTTCCTCGTAGACCTCCTCGAAGCGGTGCTTGGAGCGCGGGCGCTGGTACTCGACCGTCTCGGCGTTGACCTCGCGGAAGCTGACCTTCAGGAAGTCCCAGACGCGGTTGATGTCGCGGCGAGTCATGTGACGCACCGTCATGAGCGGCTGCGCCGACTTCGTCTTCTTGCCGCGCGAGCCACGCTTGGCAGCCACGGGCTCGGCGGGTACCTCGGACACAGCCGTGGTCTTGCGTACGCTGCGCTTGCGCGCCATCGCCCTCAGGTAACCCCACCGCGGGGGGATGGACAAGCCGCCACGCGAAGAATCACCAGTCGTGACGCGGTCATCGGCGACTATCGCAGGCCGTCGGGCCTTGCCTTACGATCCGACGCGTGCAACCAGCTGCGCGACCTGCTCGATGAACCGAGCCCGCTGATGGCGCTCGAACTCGGTCCAGGTCGCGAACGTGCTGGGGTCGGCGCGGTCGACGAACAGCCTGCCGTGCAGGTGGTCGACCTCGTGCTGATAGGTGCCGGCCTTGAGGCCGTGGACGACCTCGTCGATCGCGTTGCCGTGGCGATCCCAGGCGCGAACATGGAGGTGGACGAACCGCGGGACCACGCCGCGCAGGTTGGGCACCGACAGGCAGCCCTCGTTGTTGTCGAACTGCTCGTCGCCGACCGGGGTGAGCACCGGGTTCACGAGGATCGTCAGCGGGATCGGCGGCTTGTAGGGATACCGCGGGTTGTTGCGCACCTCGATCGCGCAGATCTGGATCGGCTCGTAGATCTGGATCGCGGCGAGGCCGGCGCCGTCGGCGTCGTGCATGGTCTCGACGAGATCGTCGATGAAGCGCTGGGTGGACGACAGCGCGAGCTCGTCGCGGCTCACCTCGCGCGCGACCTGGCGCAGCACGGGGTGGCCGATCTGGGCGATCTTGCGGATGGCCATGGCGCCAAGTCTAGCCCCGCCGGTCGGCCCGGCAACGCCGTGCGGCCCCCGCCGCGCTGCGCGCCGTGCCTTGCGTGGTCAGCCGGTGCCGATCGCTTGGTCGATCGACGCCAGGTTGGCGGCGCGCAGCTTGGCGGCGAGCCCGCGGTGGATCCGGCGCGGCCACGCGGCGCCGCCGTAGACGAACCCGGTGTAGGCCTGGATCAGCGTCGCGCCGGCGCGGATCCGGTCCCACGCATCGTCGGCGGTCTCGATGCCACCGACGGCGATCAGCAGGACGCGGCTGCCGAGCCGGGCGCGCAGCCGCGAGAGCACCGCGAGCGAGCGCGCCTTGAGCGGCGCGCCGGACAGTCCGCCAGCGCCCAGTGCGGCCACGGCGTCCGCCGGGGTGGCGAGGCCGGTCCGGCCGATCGTCGTGTTGGTCGCGATGATGCCGTCGAGCCCGAGCTCGAGCGCCAGATCGGCGATCGCGTCGATGTCGGCGTCGGCGAGGTCGGGGGCGATCTTGACGAGCAGCGGGACGCGCCGGATCGGCGAGGCGAGGTCGCACGCGGCGCGCACGGCGGCGAGCAGCGGGCGCAGCTTGTCGACCGCCTGGAGGTCGCGCAGGCCCGGCGTGTTGGGCGAGCTGACGTTGACGACCAGGTAATCGGCGAGCGGCGCGAGCTGCGCGGCGCTGCGCGTGAAGTCGCCGATCGCGTCGGCCTCGGCGACCCGCTTGGTCTTGCCGATGTTGGCGCCGACCGTGCCGGGACCGCGGCGCGCGAGCCGGCGGGCGGCCGCCGCGGCGCCCTCGTTGTTGAAGCCCATGCGGTTGACCAGCGCGCGATCGCGCGGCAGCCGGAACAGCCGCGGCCGGGGGTTGCCGGGCTGCGGCTCGGCGGTCACGGTGCCGATCTCGACGAACCCAAAGCCGAGCGCGAGCAGCGCCTGCACGCCCTTGGCGTCCTTGTCGAACCCGGCGGCGAGGCCGAGCGGGCCGGGCAGCTCGCGGCCGAACGCGCGGATCTTGAGCTCGGGGGCGCCCGGGGCCAGGGCGCGCGCGACCAGCGCGCCGATCCCGGGGATCGCGATCAGCGCGCGCAGCAAGGCGAACGAGACCCGGTGGGTCGCCTCGGCGGGCAACCGCTGCAGCACGAGCCAGTAGAGCAGGCGGTACATCGCCAGCACAGTACGCCGCGCGCGGCTTGGTGGCAGCGGGGCGAGCACGTACTATGGTGGTGAGTGGCTGACTTCGTCTTCGCGACGTGCTTGCCCGGCGTCGAGCCGGCGCTGAAGCTCGACGTCGCCCGCACGCGGCCCGAGCTGCGGTTCGCGTATTCGCGGCCCGGCCTGGTCACGTTCAAGTCGACGCGCGCGGTGCCGCCCGACGACACGCCGGGCTCGGTGTTCGCGCACGTGTGGGGCCGGTCGATCGGCGCGGCCAGCGATCCGGCGACCGCGGCGCTGCAGCTCTCGCCGCTCGGCGCGACCCGGATCCACGTGTTCGCCCGCGAGGCCGGCGACGCCGACGCGATCCCCGGGGTCGCGACCGACCTCGCGCCGTGGCAGGGGCTCGGGACCGCCGGCGCCGCCGAGCTCGGCGAGCTGGTCGCCGACGTGATCGTCGGGCCCGGCGCGGAGCCGGCCTGGCTCGGCGTGCACCGCCACGACCGGTTTCGCCTGCCGCACCCCGGCGGCGCGATCCCGATCGAGGTGCCGGCCGACGCGCCGTCGCGGGCATACGCCAAGATCGAGGAGGCGATCGCGTGGGCCGGGCTGCCGGTCGCCGCGGGCCACGTCGCGCTCGAGATCGGCGCCGCTCCGGGCGGGGCCGCGCTCGCGCTGGCCCGCCGCGGCGTCGAGGTGTGGGCGGTCGATACCGGCCAGCTGGCGCCGAGCGCGCTCGCGCGCCCCGAGATCCACCACGTCGCCAAGAAGGTCGGCGCGCTGCGCTGGGAGGAGCTGCCGCCGCGGATCGACTGGCTGCTCGTCGACGTCAACCTCGCGCCCCAGGTCGCGCTCCACGAGGTCGGCCGGCTGATGCCCAAGCTCAAGGCCACGCTGCGCGGCGCCGTGTTCACGCTCAAGCTCAACGACTGGACCTTCGTCGCGGCGCTGCCCTCGCTGGTCGAGCGGATCCGCCAGATGGGCCTGCCGGATGTTCGGATGCGCCACCTGCCGTCGAACCGCCACGAGATCTGCGCGGTCGCGCTGCGCAACACGAGCACGCGTTGAACCGCGATCTTCGACGGTCACGCATCGAGCTTCGACCCTGGCCAGTCACACGACCCCTGCGGCCACTTTGTGCGTATCCTGCCGTCGGTGGCAGTTATTTGAAAATTTCGAATAACTGACGACGTGTAGAACAAAGCCTGGAAACCTCTCGATTGATCACAAGTCGTTGAGCTCCTCGCGGGCGCACCAACCCGCGGCGAAAGCTACAAATTTTTCCATTCCGCGCTGAAGCACCTGCCAACCGGGCGCACCGTTGTTCTTGATGTGACCGCCAAGGCCGGCGATGCACCAGGTGCCGCGAGGCTGGGGGGCGGGCGCACCCTCGTCACGTCGCCGCGCTGGTGATCCGCACGACCGGCTCGGCGCGATCGCGCGGCGCGGGCTCCGAGGGCCGGCGGCTGCGCTCGGCGTAGATCCGCGCGAACTGGTCCGGGGCGTAGCGCGCGCCGAGCGGCGGCGGCGGATCGATCTGGATGAACGCGTTGTCGCGGATCCTGAGCGCGCGGATCCGGGCGAGCACGGCCTCGGGCTGGATGGCGCCGGCGGTGCGGCCGAGGATCACGAGGGCAGCCTCGAGCGCGCGCGGCGCGACCGGGATGCCGCTGTGGTCGCGGCTGCGGAACTCGCAGGCGGCGAGCGCCACGCCGGCGATCCCCCAGGACGGCGAGCCGATCGCGGACATCAGGGCTTCGACCTGGCCGGCCTCGAGCTCGTCGAGCGCCTGGCGCTCCATCGACAGCTCGGCGCTGACCCGGAACGCGGGGGCTTCGCTGGCGGCGATGCGCTGCAGGGTATCGGCCAGCTCGGCCGCGAGCTCGCCTTCGGGCGCCAGGTCGGCGGCGGCCCGGGCGTAGCGGTGCGCGTCGGCGTGGCGGCCCTGGCCGGCCAGCGCGCGGGCCATCGCGTGCCTGGCGGCCAGCTGGGTCGCGCGATCGCCGCCCTCGGCGAGCAGCGCCTGCGCGAGCTGCTCGCACTCGACGAACGCGCCCATGCGGTACAGGCTGGTCGCGAGCGCGACCCGGAGCGCGGGCGCGGTGACCCCGAGCGCGATCGCGCGGCGGGCCGCATCGACCGCGACCACGTCGTCGCCGGCGCGGTGCGCCGCGCTCGCCAGGAGCGCCCAGTCCGCCGCGCCGCGGGACCATCGGGAGGCGTAGCGCAGCACCCGGACCGCATCGGCGGAGCGCCCGGTCTCGGTCAGCACGCGGCCGATCGCGCGCGGCGCCTCGCTGGGCTCGAGCCGCGACAGCACGCGGATCGCGGGGCCGACCGAGCCGTGGCGTGCCAGCACCGCGGCGAGCCGGTGGACGCGCTGCGGGTTGTTGGGCTCCACGGCCGCGGCCCAGCGCAGGTGGTCGCCCGCGGCGTCGAGCTGATCGGCCGCGGCGGACGCGAGGCCGCGCTCGAACGCCGCCGCGCCATCGAGCGGCGTGGTCACGCCGGCCAAGGTCCAGGCGGCGGCGAGCTCGGCCAGCGCGCGGCCACGGTCGGCGTCGGGGATCTCGACCATGGCGTGGCAGGCGGCGGCGAAGCCATCGGCGCGGCGGCCGGCGCGCAGCAGGGCGTGGGCGAGCCGCAGCCACGGCGCGCTGACCCCGGTGGGGTTGGCGAGCGCCGCGACCGACTGGACGTCGAGCTGGACCGGCGCCGGGGCGTGGGCCGCGGCGGCCGACCACGCCAGCCACACGCCGCCGGACTCGACCGCGCGCGCCGAGCGCGCGAACAGCGTCGCGGCGGCCTCGTACTGCGACGGATCGCTCGCGAGATCGTGGGCGAGCCGCAGCTCCCAGCCGATCCGCTCGTCGCCGCGGAGCAGCCGCGACACGTTGGGCAGGTCGGCGACCATGCCGTCGAGGTAGGCGCCGTGCTCGGCCTCGAGATCGAGCGCGCGCTCGATCCGCAGCAGCCAGGGATCGAGCAGCCAGTCGGGCGTGGCGCCCAGCCCGTCGATCAGCTGAAGCAGCGCGACCACGGCGGGCGGCTCGATCTGGTAGCGCGCGCGGCGCACCAGGTGCAGCGCCTCGGTGGCGATGTGGCGGTAGGCGCCGGCCAGCGGCGTGGCCGGCCCCGACGCCGCGACCAGATAGTGCGCGAGCGCGACGCCGAGCGCGAGCACCGCGCCCGCGGCGTGGGCATCGCGGTCGCGCGCCGACGGCACCAGCGGGGCCCACCAGTCCTGGGCGAGCACATCGGCCGCGGCCAGCGTGGCGGCCGGGGGGGCGAGCCGCGCGACGATGGCCTGCGACGAGCCGTGCGCCGCGGGCAGCGCCGCGATCAGCGCGGCGATGAGCTGGGGGTCGAGCGCGAGCCGGCGGCGCTCGCCGAGCGCGCGGCGCATCACCGGCGTGTCGAGCCCGGGCACGAAGTCGCACAGGTCGCGCGCGGCGAGCTGCGCCAGCGTGCGGGCCCCGCGCGCCAGCCGGCGCTCGACCACGCGCTCCCAGTCGCGGACCGACCAGATCGCCGCGAGCCGCAGCAGCCGGTTGATCTCGGCCTCGAACCGGCTCTGGTTGCGCCGCAGCTGCACGGTCTGGATCTGGTCGATCGCCTCATCGAGATCGCCGGCCAGGAGCAACGCCTTGGCGGCGGCCAGCCGCGCCTTGCCATCGCCGAGCACGCCGGCGCCGGCGAGCTGCCAGTACGCGATCTCGGCCTGCTCCGGCCGGCCGATCGTGCACAGCGCGTCGAGCAGCATCGCCGCGTCCTTGTCGTCGACGACGCCGCTGCGTCCGAGGCCGGCCAGCACGCGGCCGGGCTCGCCGCGGTGATGGCCCTCCCACGCGTAGGCGCGCGCGAACACCATCGGGTCGGTCTTCCACGCCGCGATCCGCTGGGTCGCCCGGGACAGCGCCTCGCGGGTCGCGGCGTCGCCGAGCGCGTGGCCCAGCACGCCGTCGGCGAGGTCGATCGCCTCGGCCAGCCGGCCGACGTCGAAGTGAACGAGCGCGATCAGCAGGGCGGCGTGGTGCGGGGCGTGGGCATCGTTGGCCGACAGCGATCCGGCCGCCGCGCGGTCGAGGATCTCGCGGCAGCGGTACTGGGCCTCGGCGAACGCCTGGCCGGGCCGGCCGACCTGGCGCAGCCGGCGCACGCAGTCGAGCTGCGCGGCGCCCAGCTGGGGCGCGGCCACCGTGGCGCGATCCGACCAGCGATAGCTCTCCTCGCGGCGATCGTGCTCGGCGAGCTGCAGCGAGTAGTTGTGGCACGCGTACGGGTTGGCCGGCGACAGACTCGCGGCGATGCCCTGGTGGCGCACGCCCATGCCCTCGAGCGGCCGATCGGCGGCGAACGCGTCGCCCCACACCGACATGTGGGGCTTGCCATACATCGGCGCGTCCCCGAGCAGCGGCAGGATCGCGCGGCGCTCGCCGCTGCCGCCGACCAGCTCGGCGACGTAGCGGTTGCGGCGCGCCACCGGATGGTTCGGATCGAGCTTCAGGATCAGCGGATCGAGCGCGCGCGCGTCGTCGCGCGACAGCTCGGACAGGACGCGCAGGAACGCGATCGGCAGCCGCGCCGGCGGCGTGGGCAGCGGCGCCGGAGGTTCGCGACGATCGCGGCGCCGCGCCAGCGCGCGCTCCGCCGCGGCGAGCCGCTCGGCGACCTCGCGCATCTCGTCGAGCGTGAAGCGCGGCAGGCCGCCGACCGCGGGCAGCCGCCGCGCGCCGAGCCACTGCGCCAGGCAGTGCTCGAGCTGCTGCGACAGCGACGCGTCGGGGCTCGCCCGCCACAGGTCGACCGGTCCCTCGGGCCGCCGCGACCGCAGGATCGGCGCCGCGGGCCGCGCGCGGTCGAAGCTGATCTCGAACCAAAGCACCTCGTGGCGCCGCGACACCCGGAACAACCAGTCGATCGAATCCTCGACCTGCGCGTGGTGCGCGTCGAGCAGCTGGCTGGTCTCGTCGGTCAGCCGCTCGTCGTCGTGATCGCCGAGCGTGATCACCGGATGGCGCACCAGGTGGTCGAACACCAGCGTCGAGACCAGACGCGCGAGGTAGGGCGCCAGCGCGGCGTGCTCGGCGGGCACGAACAACGTGCTCGCGAGGAAGGTCACGCGATGCGGGTATGGCAGCGGCCCCATGAACGTACAGAATACGGCAAGTGCTTACATGCCGGACACAAGCCCCGAGTGATTTCCCGCCTACCTGGCGACGCCGTCACGGTGCGGCACGCCGACGCGCCACGGCCGCGTTCCCGTCGGCGATGTGGGGCCGCGCGCGCCGCCCGCCGCGGCGTCACGCGATGGTTTCGCACGCCGCGAGGCCGCACGGCGCGCGCGGCGCGGCACCGCGTCAAGCGGCGGGCCAGCGCCTGGGCGGGAGGTGATCGCACGGCGCCCGAGGTTCGCCACGAGTTCGTCCCGAGGTTCGCCTGAGGTTCGCCCGAGGTCGCCCGAGGTCGCGGGCCCCCCACCGGAGCCGACTGCCCGGAGAACCGCGCGGGGGGCTGCGGCACGCGAGCCGCTCGGCGTGCGCGCGGCGTTGGCCGGGTGCCCTCGCCCAGGGGCAGGCACAAGAAATTCGGCCGTCCGTCGTCGGGCCCGGCAGTTCCGCTCCCCCCGGCATGATCTGCTCGCTGGCGCCCGTGATAGGCTCAGGCGAATTTCGGCTGAAGCATTCAGGAGACCGTCCGTGGGAACGAAGCTCTACGTGGGTAATCTCAACTACAACACGACCGAAGACTCACTCAGAGAAGCATTCGGCGCCAACGGTCGCGGGGTCACCAGCGTGGCCATCATCATGGACCGTGAGACCGGACGATCCCGCGGCTTCGCGTTCGTCGAGATGTCGACCTCCGAGTTCGCGCAGCAAGCGCTGCAGGAGCTCGACGGCCAGGAGCTCGACGGCAGGATGCTGCGCATCAACGAGGCGCGCGAGCGCGATGCGCGTGGCCCCGGCGGTCCGCCGCGTCCGTTCAGCCCGCGTCCCGGCGGCTACGCCGGCGGTGATTCCGGCGGTCCCGCGGGCGGCGGCGCCGGTGGCTACCGGCCCTCGGGGCCGTCGGGCGGCCCGTCGGGTCCCCCCGGCGGTGGCTACCGGCCGCCTGGGCCGAGCGCAGGCCCCGGTGGCGGCGGCTTCAGCCGGCCGCCCGGCAGCGGCTTCGCCGGCCGGCCCGGTGGCTTTGGCGGCGCGCCCGGCGGCTTTAGCGGCGGTGCCCCCGGTGGCGCGCCCGGCGGTGACCGCGGTCGCCGCCGCAACGACCGCGACAAGGACAAGGAGCGCGGGGGCGGCGAGGTCGATCGCAAGAAGAAGCGCCGCAATCCCGGCGACGACGGCGACGGTTGGTAGACCGCGCGCTGCCCGCTCCGAGCGCGGGCCTGCCATGATCACCAAATTCGAAGTCGCTGCCGACGAGGCGGGCCTTCGGCTCGATCAGATCGTGCCCAAGCACGTCGCCGGGCTGTCGCGCCGCAAGGCGCGCGCCGTGATCGATCTCGGCGGCGTGTTCGTCGATCGCGCGCGGGTCAAGGTCGCCGGCCGGCCGGTGCGCAAAGGTCAGCTGATCGAGGTCAACATCGGCGGCGCGATCGAGCGCACCGCGCCGCCGCTGGCGCCCGGGATCGTGTTCGTCGACGACCACGTGATCGTGGCCGACAAGCCGGCGGGCCTGGTCACCGCGCCGACCCCGGAGAGCGATCGCGGCGATCTGCTCGATCAGCTCGCGCGCGCCTACGGCGAGGTGTTCCTCGTCCATCGCCTCGACCTGCCGACCAGCGGGCTGCTGGTCTTCGCGCGGACCCGCGCCGCGAACAAGCAGCTGGGCGAGGCGTTCGTGCGCCACGACGTCGATCGCGAGTACCACGCGGTCGCGCTCGGCCAGGTCGCGCCGCAGACGATCGATCGGCCGGTCGGGGGCAAGCGCGCCGTCACCCACGTGCGCGTGCTCGAGCCGCTCGCCGGCGCGACCCTGGTGGCCGCGCAGCTCGAGACCGGACGGACCCACCAGATCCGCCTCCACCTCGCGGGCCTCGGCCACCCGGTCGCGGGCGACCACCAGCACGGTGGCGACGCGTCGCGGATCTTCGAGCCGCGCGCCCCGCGGCTGGCGCTGCACGCGGCGCTGCTCGGCTTCACCCACCCGGCGACCGGCGAGCGGGTGCGCTTCGAGCGCCCGTTGCCCGACGAGCTCGCGCGCTGGATCGCGCGGCTGCGGCCCCCGGCGTGACCGCGGCCCAGAGCTCGCTCCGCGCGAGCGGGCTCACGGCGCGATGCTGGCGAGCAGATACGTCGGCGCGATCGCGATCGCGGCGGCGTCGGCGCCCTCGACCGGCGGCTGCCAGCGCGACACGCCGGCGAGCAGCGCGGCGTCGATCCCGGCGGCCTGCGCGGCGGCGATATCGGTCTCCAGCTGATCGCCGATCATCACGACGCGGCGGCACCCGAGCCTGCGCTGCGCCTCGACCATCAGGTGCGGCGCCGGCTTGCCGAGCCGATCGAACCTGGGCGCGCGCCCGGGAAACCGCCGCGCCAGCCCGGCCTCGATCAAGAGCGCCATCGCGCCGGCGGTGAAGCCGTACTCGCCCAGGCCCTTGGGATAGATGAGATCGGGGTTGGGCAGCACGAGCGCGGGCACCCGGCCGGCGTCGAGCGCCCGTGCGACCGCCGAGAACGCGAGCTCGATCCCCATGACGAACGGCGTCCCGATGTCGTCGCACACCGCGAGCGCGTCGATCTCCATCCCGGGCGCCAGCGCGACCGGCACGCCGCCGCCCTGGCGCACGAACGCGGCCGAATCCGGCGTTCCCAGCACGCACGTCCGCGCGCCGGCCAGCCCGCGCTCGCGAAAGTACGCCGGCATCAAGCCACCCGACGTCACGAAGCGCTCGGGCGCGATCGCCACGCCGTACCCGGCGAACCGCGCGGCGTACGTCGACGCCGATCGCGACGCGTCGTTGGTGACGATCGCATACGGCTGGCCGCGCCGCTCGAGCTCCGCCAGCAACGCCCCGGCGCCGGGCAAGATCCCGGCCTCGTCGACCAGGACGCCGTAGGCATCGAGCAAGACGCCGTCGTACGCGGCGAGCAGCGAGGCCATCGTCGTGGGGATCGGTCCGGCTCGGCTCGTCACAGCCGGATGGTATATGGAAAACCGTCATGCGCCCGTACCTGGATCTCCTGCGCCACGTGCTCGAGCACGGGGAGCGCCGCACGGATCGCACCGGCACCGGCACGATCTCGCTGTTCGGCGCCCAGACCCGCTACGACCTGCGCGAAGGCTTCCCGCTGGTCACCACCAAGAAGCTGTTGTTCCCGGCGGTCGTCCGCGAGCTGCTGTGGTTCCTGCGCGGCTCGACCAACATCCACGACGATCTGACCCAGCACACGCCGATCTGGGACGCCTGGGCCACCGCGGAAGGTGACCTCGGGCCGATCTACGGCCATCAGTGGCGGCACTGGGGCGTCCCGCCGGGCGAACCGGGCGGCGTCGATCAGATCAGCCAGGCGATCGCGGCGATCCAGCACGACCCGACGTCGCGGCGGATCATCGTCAGCGCCTGGAACGTCACGGACCTGCCGGCGATGAAGCTGCCGCCGTGCCACGCGCTGTTCCAGTTCTACGTCCAGGACCACTACCTCGACTGCCAGCTCTACCAGCGCTCCGCCGACCTCGCGCTCGGCGTGCCGTTCAACATCGCGAGCTACGCCCTGCTCACCGCGATGATCGCCAAGCAGTGCCGGCTCGAGCCGCGCCACTTCATCCACACCCTCGGCGACGCGCACATCTACCTCAACCACGTCGAGGGGGTGCAGCAGCAGCTCGAGCGCACGCCGTTCGCGCTGCCGCGGCTGGTGCTCGCCGACAAGCCGGTGCTCGACCAGCGCTACGCGGACATCGCGCTCGAGGGCTACCAGCACCACCCGTTCATCAAGTTCCCCGTCGCGGTCTGAGCGCTCTGCGGCGCTGGGCGCGGGTTCACTCGGTGAGCGAGCGCAGGATCTCGATCTCGACCGGGCCTTCGATCAGGCCCTCGCGGTCGCGGCGCTCGCGGAACGCCGCGAGGTGTGGGGCCGTGCGGTGGACCTCGAAGGCCGCTTCGTCGGCGTAGGTCTCGTAGAACACGAAGACGTCCGGATCCCGGGTCGAGCGGTGCGGGCGATACACGAGGCAGCCCGGCTCCGCCGCGCGCACCACCGCCGCCTGCTCGACGAGCATCGCGGCGAGCGCGTCGGCCTTGCCGTTCGCGGCACGCAGTCTTGCAACCACCGTCAGTAGATTCGCCATGGTCTGGATCCTCGTGCGACCGAGCGCACGTTGAGAGGAAGTCTCGGGCCCGCTCAGGGGCGCTTCAACCGCTCGATGCGATAGCGCACGTCGAAATCGTCGCCGGATCGCTCGCCGTCCCAGGCGTCGCGGACAAAGCCGAGCGCGTCGAGGTTCGGCATCACGACGTCGCACTCGAAGCGCTGCGCGATCCGGGTGAGGTAGACGAACCGCAGATCGGGGCGGTCGATGACGTCGCGCAGGAGACCCGCGCCGCCGACCACGAAGGTCGTCTCGACGCCGGAGGTCGCGACGGCCTGGTCGACCGAGTGGGCGACGATCACCCCGGCAGGCACCGCGAGCTCGCCGCGGGTGACCACGACGTTCTGTCGGTTCGGCAGCGGCTTGCCGGCGACCTCCTTGCTCTCCCACGTCTTGCGGCCCATCACGACCGCGTTGCGCTGGCCCGCGCTCGCGGTCGTCGTGGTCCGCTTGAAGTGCTGGAGATCGCCGCGCAGCTTGGGCCACGGCAGCGCGTTGGCCTTGCCGATGCCCCAATCCAGATCGGCCGCCATCACGATGTCGAACACGGCGCGACGCTAGCACGACCGCCTGATCAGTTGAGCAGCGCTTCGGACTCGTCGGCGGCCT
>Ga0302256_10000109_pt1 | contig 15933 bp, 14 predicted proteins | sample I_Fen_E3_4_FD_194571 | JGI IMG/M metagenome (GOLD analysis project Ga0302256, IMG submission 194571) | Peat permafrost microbial communities from Stordalen Mire near Abisko, Sweden - I_Fen_E3_4 | ecosystem: Environmental > Terrestrial > Soil > Wetlands > Permafrost | place: Sweden: Abisko...
TCGACCCGCAGCCCTTCGTCGTGGGCGAGTTGCTGCACGAGGTGTCGACGTTCATGTTGGCGAGCCTGGGCACCAAGCCACTCATGCTGCGATACGACATCGCCCCCGAGATTCCGGCGCGCCTGGTGGGCGATGCGATGCGGCTGCAGCAGGTGCTGCTCAACCTGTTGAGCAACGCCATCAAGTTCAGTGCTGCTGGCGAAATCGTGCTGTCGATGCAGCTTGCGCGGCGCAGCGAAAGCGAGGTGACGCTGCTCATCGCCGTGTGCGACACCGGCATCGGCATCGCCCCCGAAAACCACGAACGCGTGTTCACCGGCTTCAGTCAGGCCGAGGCCTCGACCACGCGGCGCTTTGGTGGCACCGGCCTGGGCCTGGCCATCAGCCGGCAGCTGGTGGCCTTGATGGGTGGGGAGCTGCAGCTCGAGAGCGCATTGGGCCTGGGCAGCCGCTTCCACTTCGAGCTGAGCCTGCCCGTGGCGAGCGATGCCGTGTCGACGACCGCCGGGCCGGCGCCAGCACGCACTGCGACAGCCCGGCGCTTGCACCAGGCGGGTGGCCAGCGGCGTCTGTCCGGCTTGCGCTTGCTGGTGGTGGAAGACAACCTCGACAACCAGCAGATCGCGCGCGAGCTGCTCGAAGCCGAGGGTGCCGTGGTCAGCCTGGCCGGCGACGGTCAACAGGCCGTGGCAGCGGTCGCGCAGGCCCAGCCACCTTTCGACCTGGTGCTGATGGACCTGCAGATGCCGGTGATGGACGGTTGCACCGCCACGCGCCTGATCCGCCAGGCGCGGGGGCTGCAGCTGCTGCCCATCGTGGCGATGACGGCCAATGTGATGGCCGAGGACCGGGAGGCCTGCCTGGCTGCCGGCATGAACGGCCACGTCGGCAAGCCCTTCGAGCTCGACGACCTGGTGGGTGTTCTGCGCAGTCACGTCGGCTGGCCCCATGCCGAGCCCGCAGTGCTGGCGCACAGGCCCTCGGCGTGGCCGCGTGCCGTGATGGAGGCCGCAGCCGCCGCGGGCGTGGACATCGAGCCCGCGTTGCACCGTTTGGGCGAGCGGGCCGACCTCTACGAACGCATGCTGCGCGCGTTCGTCAAGGACCTGGCACCGATGCAGGCTCGGCTGCTAGGCCACGTCGAGCAAGTAAATCTGCGCGCTGGCGCGCAGATGCTGCACACCTTGAAGGGCGTGGCCGCCACGCTGGGGGTCGTTGCGCTGGCTGGCGCGGCGGCGCTGGGGGAGCGGCGCATGCTGGCGCTGTGCGAACCAACGGCCGTGCAGCTGGGGTCTAACGACGTGGCGGGCGACGCCTGCCGTGCCATCGAGGCCGTCAGTCCGGGCCTGGTGGCGCTTCTGCTGGCAATGCAATCGGTGCTGGCACCCGAAACACCCGATGCCCCCGCACCGGCAGAGTATGAAGCCGTGGGTTTCGCCTGCGACCTGCAAGCCTTGTGCGTGCAACTCGGCAACGGCGACATGGCGGCCACCGACAGCATGGACGCGCTGCAGCGGCGGGTTGGCGGCGCCTGGAGCCAGCGCCTGCAGCCCGCGGCCGACGCCGTCGACATGCTCGATTTCGAGCGTGCCCTGCAGCTGTGCCAGCAGCTGCTCGATACGACTGGCACCTGACCCGTGCCATCCCCGTCTGTGGGTGCCGGTGCAAACCGGCGCCCCGGTGCCCCCTGCCTCCGAATAGCGCCTGTTCAAGACGCCTGTTCAAACAATCAAAAACGTCAAAAATATCTAAAGTGATGAATCGGTAAGTCGAAAACCAGACATCAACTTTGCCGTCGCAAACCGGAACCACGTGCCATGACCAGCAGCAAGCAGCAAAAGATCGCCGGTTCCGCGCACCCCGTGGCCACCCAGGCCGGGCGGGTGCAGCGCGCGCTGCTGGTAGATGACGACAAGTTCATGCTGACGGTGCTCACCGACATGCTGCAAGACCTGGGCGTGCACAGCGTCACCGCGGCCACGAGCGGCGCCGAGGCGGCGACGACCTTCGATCGCATGCTGCCACCGCCCGACGTGATCCTGTGCGACCTGAAGATGCCCGCAGGCGACGGCTTCCAGTTCATGGAGATGCTGGCCTCGCGCAAGTTTGCCGGTGGTGTGGTGCTGGTCTCGGGCATGGAGGCGCGGGTGATGAACTCGGCGTCACTGATGGCCCGTTTTCACCGCCTGAACGTGCTGGCCACGCTGGCCAAGCCCGTCAGCGTGTCGGCCCTGCGCACTGCCCTGGCCAGCTGGTCCGAGACGCATCGGCCATGAACCCGATGGTCTCCACGCGCGCAGAAGGCCTGCGCCGCCCTACGCTGCTCGTCGTCGATGACCAGGCGCTGAACATCCAGGTGCTCAACCAGGTGTTCTGCACCGATCACCAGGTGCTGATGGCCACCACCGGCGAGCAGGCCGTGCGGATGTGCCGCAGCCATTTGCCCGACCTGGTGCTGCTCGATGTGGTGATGCCCGGGATGGACGGCCACGAGGTCTGCCGCCAGCTCAAGGCCGACCCAGCAACGCGCGACATTCCCATCGTCTTCGTCACCGCCCAGGACGACCCTGACATGGAGACACTCGGACTCGAGCTCGGTGCCGCGGATTTCATCGTCAAGCCGGTCAAGCCGGCCGTGGTGCGCGCCCGCGTCAAGACCCACCTGGGCTTTGCGCGCGCCACCGCCCAGCTGCAGGCGCTGAACGAGACGCTCGAGTCGCGCATCCGGCACCGCACCGGCGAGCTCGAAGCCGCGGTGCAGCGAGCCGATGCGGCCAGCCACGCCAAGAGCGAGTTCCTCTCAAACATGAGCCACGAGATCCGCACGCCGCTCAATGGCGTGATCGGCATGGCGCACCTGGCCCTGCGGGCCGAGCCCAACGACCGCCAACGCCACTGCCTGGAGCAGATCCAGAGCTCGGGCCGGCACCTGCTGGAGATCGTCAACGACATCCTCGACTTCTCCAAGATCGAGGCCGGCAAGCTGGAGCTGGAAGAGACCGATTTCTTGCTGGCCGAGCTCATGGACTCGCTGGCCGGCCAGACGGACGTGGCGGCCCGCGACAAGGGCCTGGACCTGGTGTTTCAGATCGACCCCGGCCTCGCCGACCGCTTTCATGGCGACACCCTTCGCATCCGCCAGGTGCTGCTGAACTTCATTGGCAATGCCATCAAGTTCAGCACCCAGGGCGAGGTGATCGTGCGCGCGTTGCCACAGCCGGGCCGACCCGGCCAAGGCCTGTGCTTCGAAGTCCAGGACCATGGCACCGGCATCCCGCAAGCTCAGGCGGCCGGCTTGTTCCAAGCCTTCCACCAGGCCGACGCATCGACGACACGCCGCTACGGCGGCACCGGCCTCGGCCTGGCCATCTGCCGCCAACTGGCCACGCTGATGGATGGCGAGGTCGGCGTGCGAAGCGAGCCCGGTGCGGGCAGCACATTCTGGTTCTGCGCGCCATGGCCCGCGGTGACCGGGCCTGCCGTGGCCTCGCCCGGCACGCCCACCTACGACGTGCTCCGGGGCGCTCGCATCCTTGTCGCAGAAGACAACCCGGTGAATCAGCAAGTCGCCACAGACCTCCTGCAGGACCTTGGCGCTCTGGTTCAAGTGGCCACCAACGGAGAGCAAGCCATCGAGGTGCTGCTAGCGCACAGTTTCGACTGCGTGTTGATGGACATGCAGATGCCGGTGCTCGACGGCTTGCAGGCCACGCGGCGTATCAAGGCCTTGCCGCAGCTCAGCATGATCCCCGTGGTTGCCGTCACGGCCAATGCCAGCGAAGACGACCGTGCGCGCTGCCTGGCCGCCGGCATGGTCGACTTCATCAGCAAGCCCTTCGATCCCGCACACCTCTATGCCACGGTGGCGCGCTGCTTGTGTGCGGTGCAGCCGGCGGCGGCTCCTGTCTTGGACCTGGCGGCCTTGTCTCACAACGTGGCCGGCAATGCACAGCGCATGCGCCGCTACGCCGCGATGTTCAATGACTCCATCGCGTTGAACCTGAGCGAATTGCAGGCCGCGCTGGCGCGCGCCGACCTGCCCGGCCTGGCCGACCTGGGCCACCGCATGAAGGCCTCGGCCCGGGTGGTGGGGGCGACGCGTTTTGCCGACCAGTGCCAGGCGCTGGAGGATCTGCGAGACAAGGGCTCGCTGGAGCAGGCCGCCACCATCGTTGCAGCCTTGCCGGCGCTTCTTGCGCAGGTGTCGGCCTGCATCGAAGAGGAGTTCGTGTGAACGCCCGCCGCAGTGTCGACATCGGCCTGGCGCTGGCGGCCTCGGCTTGCGTTGCGCTGCTGTTGATGGGTGGCCGCCTTGGGGCGCTGCAGTGGGCCGCCGCGCTGACCGCTGCCCTTGCCAGCGGCTGCCTGGCTTGGCGCGGAGGCGGCGCTGCAGCCAACCCACTCAAACCGGAAGTTGCCAGCGGCCAGGGGCACGAGGAAGCGCTCGCGCTGTTGCTGCAGGGTGTGCTGCCGGTCTGGCGCGAGCACATGACCGCCGTCAAGGGGCAGACCGAGGAGGCGGTGCACAAGCTTGCGCGCAGCTTCGCGTCGATCACCGAGCAGTTCGAGGCAGCCGGCTTCAAGGGCACCAATGCCGCTGAGGCCGATGCCGATGCGGCCTCGATGAGCCTGCTCACACTGTGCGAGCGTGAGCTGCAACCCGTGGCGGGCTCGATGAAACAGATCCTGGACAGCAAGGGTGCCCTGGTGTCCAGCGTGCACGCCTTGTCGCGCGCCACCACCGAACTGCAAGACATGGCCAGCGGCGTGAGCCACATCGCCGCGCAAACCAACCTGCTGGCCATCAATGCCGCCATCGAGGCGGCCCGCGTGGGCGACGCGGGCCGCGGGTTTGCAGTCATCGCCAAAGAGATTCGCAGCCTGTCGCACGAGTCGGCGCAGACCGGCAAGCTCATCACCGACCGAATGGAGCAGGTGGCTCGGATCATGCAAGCCACGGTGCACGCCGCCAGCTCTGCGTCGGAGCACGATCAGAGCGCCATCGAGCTGTCGGGCAGCGTGATTGCCGACGTGCTGAGCCATGTGCGCGACCTTGGCAACAACGCCGAGAGCATGCGCAGCCAGGGCTCCGTGATCCGCTCGGAGATCGACAGCCTGATGGTCAGCCTGCAGTTTCAAGACCGTGTGAGCCAGCTCATCACGGTGATCGAGAACGACATCGGGCGGCTCAACGGCGAGCTCGGGCAGACCGACCCACTGCCGCCCGCCGAGGCCTGGCTGGACGACCTGCAGCGCCACTACACCATGCCCGACCAGCGCAGACGCCAGGTCCCTGGCCTCGCCACGGTGACGGCCGCCCCGGCCGCTGCCCAGGCCATTTTCTTCTAGACCGCCGCAAGGAAAGCCCCATGGCCAAGACCATTCTGATCGTCGATGACTCGAGCTCGCTGCGTGTCGTGGTGAAGCTCGCGCTGGTACGCGCCGGCTACGCCGTACTCGAAGCCGGCGACGGCAAGGAGGGCCTGGCCCAGCTCGACAAGGCGCCCAAGGTGCACCTGATCGTGAGCGACGTGAACATGCCCAACATGGACGGCATCACCTTCGTGACCCAGCTCAAGCAGCAAGCCAAGTTCAAGTTCACACCGGTGGTCATGCTGACCACCGAAAACCAGGACGCCAAGATCCAGCAGGCGCGTGCCGCCGGGGCCAAGGCCTGGTTGACCAAACCTTTTGACCCGGCACAGCTGCTCGATGCCGTGTCACGCCTGGTTTTGCCTTAGGAGTCGCCATGCAGGCCACGCTTTCTCTCCCCGCCGAGCTGACGGTCTATTCCGTCGGTGAATGGGCACCACGCCTGCGTGCGCACCTCGCCGAGACGTCCGACGAAGCCAGCCTCGACATGCTGCGCATTGAGGCCTCGGCTGTCGAGGAAATCGACGCCGCAGGTGTGCAACTGCTGCTCGCGCTGGCCAACGCCTTGGCGCGCGACCAGCGTGTGCTGCAACTGGTGGCGCCGAGTGCGCCGTTGGCGCGCGCCAGTGCCGCGCTGGGCGCATCGGCCTTGTTGACCGAGGTCGCGAGATGAGCCGACCACAGAATGACGACAGCTTCGTCGTCGAGGCGCTGCCGGCCTTCATCAGCGAGGCCAACGAACAGATCGAGTCGCTGGAGCAGCTGTTGCTGCAGCTCGAAAGCGCCCCCGACGACCGCGAGCTGCTCGACGCACTGTTTCGCTGCGCGCACACCCTCAAGGGTTCGGCAGGCGTCTTCGGCCTGGATGCCGTGGTGGCGTTCACCCACCATGTCGAGACCCTGCTGGAGCAACTGCGCGCGGGTGCACTGAGATTGACGCCTGAGCTGAGCACGCTGCTGTTGCAGAGCAATGACGAAGTGCGCAGCCTGGTGCGAGCCGCCCAGAGCGGCGAGCCCGAGGCGGCCGATGTCGACGTGAGGCGGGCCGAGATCGTCGCCCGCTTGCAGGCAGCCGCGGGCGACCCGACAGCCGACGCCGCTCAGTCAGGCCCGCTCGCCGTGGCCGGCGGCAACGGCGAGCGGCGCTGGTCGGTGGCCGTGCGCTTTGGTGCCGACACCTTCCGCAATGGCATGGACCCGCTGACCATCCTCGACTACGTGCGTGGCCTGGGCCGCATGAGCGAGCTGGCCTGCGACACCGCCGCCGTGCCGACGCTCGACACCCTGGACCCCGAGGCCTGCCACCTGGCCTTCGAGTTCAAGCTCGACACAGCCGCCCCGCGCGACGACATCGAGCGCGCCTTTGCCTTTGTGCGCGAGGACTGCACGCTGGCGCTGCATGAGTGCGAATCCGACGCCACGACCGAGCTGGCGCAGGCCGCGGCCGTGCAGACGCAGCGCCCGCGCGACGGCGCCACCCAGGCGGGCGCGGTCGACGAGAGCCGCTTCATCCGTGTGCACGCCGACCGGCTCGACGAAGTCATTAACCTGCTCGGCGAGCTCGTCATCGCAGGCGCTGGTGCATCGATGCTGGCGCGGCAAACGCGGCAGCGCAGCCTCATCGAGGCCACACAACAGATCGCGCGCCTGATCGAGGGCGTGCGCAATAACACCCTGCAACTGCGCATGGTGCCCATCGGTGACACCTTCACGCGCTTTCGCCGCGTGGTGCGCGACACCGCCTCCGAGCTGGGCAAGGACGTGTTGCTCGAGATCCTCGGTGGCGACACCGAGCTCGACAAGGCCATGGTTGAGCGCATCGCCGACCCACTGATGCACCTGGTGCGCAACGCACTCGACCACGGTCTGGAGACCCCGCAAGAACGTTTGGCCGCCGGCAAGACCGCGCAGGGCCGGCTGACGCTGAGCGCGTGCCACGAGTCGGGCAGCATCCTGATCCACATCAGCGACGACGGTCGCGGCATCCAGCGCGACAAGGTGCTCAAGCGCGCCTGGGAGCGTGGCCTGCTTGAGCAAGGCGTCGAGCCGCCGGAGGCCGAGATCCTGAAGCTGATCTTCGAGCCGGGGTTTTCCACCGCCGAGAAGGTCACGAACCTGAGCGGGCGAGGCGTCGGCATGGATGTCGTGCGCCGCAACATCGAGGCCCTGCGCGGCTCGGTGGCCATCACCAGCGATGAGGGCCAAGGCTCGACGATCGCCATCCGCCTTCCCCTGACGCTCGCCATTATCGAGGGCTTTCTTGTCAGCGTCGGCCCGTCGAAGTTCATCCTGCCGCTCGACGCGGTGGTCGAGGTCATTGCCAACCGCGGCACCGCCACGCCGCTGGACGCCCACGGGCGCAGCTGTGTCGAGCTGCGCGGCCAGTTGCTGCCGGTGGTCAACCTGCGCACGCTGTACGCGCTCGATTCGCCGCAGACCACACGAGGCAGCGTGGTCGTCGTGCGCGCCGGCAGCAGCCGCTTCGGCGTGATGGTCGACGCCCTGCTGGGCCAGCACCAGACCGTGATCAAGCCGTTGGGCCAGATGGTGCGCAGCCTGCGCGGCATGTCGGGCTCGTCGATCCTCGGCACCGGCGAAGTTGCGTTGATCTTCGACGTCAATTCGCTGGCCCAACTGGCGGCGCGGCCGCTCGCTTCTTCTCATTCTTCTTCACCCGCCGCTTCTTCCATCTCGCGCTCGGCCCCTGAAACCGGCCTTACCGCGTCTGCATCACGTCAAGGACTCACCACATGAACGAGCACAAGCCCTCCTGGATCGCGCGAGCTTTGCTCGGCGCCGAACTGCAACGCAACCAGGCGCAGATGGCCGAGCACGAGCGCGGCCGCGCTGAAGCCGACGCCGCGCTGGCCCAGCTCAAGGGCCGGCTGGCCGAGGTCGAGGCCGAGCTGAAGGTGCGCACCGAGATCATGGACGTGACCAGCATCGTGTCCGAGGCCGACAAGAAAGGCGACATCCTCAACGTCAACGAAAAGTTCCTGGAGGTCTCCAAGTACAGCCGCAACGAGCTGATCGGGCACCCGCACAGCACGACGCGCCACCCCGACATGCCCAAGGACACCTTCAAGCAGCTGTGGTCGACGATCGGCCGCGGCGACACCTTCCGCGGCATCATCAAGAACCGCGCCAAGGACGGCACACCGTACTACGTGGACGCCGTGATCGCGCCCATCATGGGCGAGAACGGCAAGCCGATGAAGTACCTGGGCGTGCGCTACGACATCACGGCGGCTGAGCTCGAGCGCCAAAACGCGCGCGGCATCCTGACGGCCATCGACAACTCCTATGCCTACATCGAGTTCGATCTCGCGGGCCTGGTGCTCAAGGCCAACGGCAACTTCCTCAAGCTGCTGGGCTACCAGAGCGACGAGGTGGTGGGTCGACACCATCGCATGTTCGTCGACCCCGAACAGGTCAACGCGCCGGCCTACCAGCAGTTTTGGCGCGACCTGAACGATGGCAAGCCGCAGACCGAGGTCTTCAAGCGCATCACCAAGAGCGGGCAGGCGGTGTGGATCCAGGCGGTCTACGCGCCCGTGTCCGACGAGATGGGCCGCGTGGTCAAGATCGTCAAGATTGCCACCGACGTGACGGCCGAGGTGAAAGCCACGCAGATGCTGCGCCTGGCCGTCGAGCAGGCCCAGCAGGTGACCAGCGCCGCGATGGGCGGCGACCTCACGCAGCGCATCTCGCTCGAAGGCAAGAGCGGTCCGATCGAGGCCTTGTGCGCCGGCGTGAACACCCTGGTCGACCGCACCTCGGTGATCTTCGACGACGTCGGCCGCATCTTCGGCGCCCTGGCCGCAGGCGACCTGTCGCAGCGCGTGACCGCCGACTACGCAGGCACCTTCGACCAGGTCAAGCGCGACGCCAACGCCACAAGCGAGAAGCTGGCGGCGATCATCGAAGACGTGGGCCGGGTCTTCTCGGGCATGGCCGAAGGTGACCTGACGCAGCGCATCACGCGCGACGCCGAAGGCGTGTTCGACCAGGTCAAGCAAGACGCCAACACCAGCTCGGACAAGTTGGCCAGCATCATCGAGGAGGTGCGGGCCGCGGCCGGCGCCCTGACTGGTGCGGCCAACCAGGTGAGTGCGACGGCGCAGTCGCTCTCGCAGTCGGCCAGCGAGCAAGCCTCGTCGGTCGAAGAGACGACCTCGTCGGTTGACCTGATGTCGGCCTCGATCACCCAGAACAGCGACAACGCCAAGATCACCGACAACATGGCGACCAAGGCCAGCAAGGAAGCGGCCGACGGCGGCCAGGCAGTCACGCAGACCGTCAGCGCGATGAAGCAGATCGCACAGAAGATCGGCATCATCGACGACATCGCCTACCAGACCAACCTGCTGGCTCTCAACGCAGCCATCGAGGCTGCGCGTGCCGGCGAGCACGGCAAGGGTTTCGCGGTGGTGGCCGACGAGGTGCGCAAGCTCGCCGAGCGCAGCCAGGAGGCCGCGAAGGAAATTGGCGACCTGGCCGGCAACAGCGTCTCCACCGCCGAGCGGGCCGGCAAGCTGCTCGACGAGATCGTGCCCTCGATCCAGAAGACCTCGGAGCTGGTGCAGGAGATCGCGGCCGCGTCGCAAGAGCAAAGCCAGACCGTCACGCAGATCGGTGGCGCGATGGGCCAGCTCAGCAAGGCCACGCAGCAGAACGCCTCGGCCTCGGAAGAGCTGGCAGCCACCTCGGAGGAGCTCTCCGGCCAGGCCGAGCAGCTGCAACAGGCCGTGGCCTTCTTCACACTGGGCAACGAAGACGCACCGACGGCCCGCGGCCGCGGCGCTGCACCGGCAGTGACGGAGCGCCGGGCGCCGAACTCGCCGCTGCGAAGTGCCGTCAAGCCCGTCGCTGCAAGCCCCCGAGTGGCAGCAGCAGCTGGCACGCGCGGCAACTTCCGCCCTTACTGAAAGCGCCCCATGAGCAAGCACAGCACAGGGCCGGCCGCAGGGCAGGCCGCGGCGGCCGGCGTGCCGGCGCAGTTCCTCACCTTCTGGCTCGGTGAAGAGGTGTTCGGCATGGACATCCGCAGCGTGCGCGAGATCATCCAGTGCGGGCCGATGACGGCCTTGCCGCTGATGCCGGGCTTCGTGCGCGGCGTGATCAACCTGCGCGGCGCGGTGGTGCCGGTGATCGACCTCCACGCGCGCTTCGGGCGGCCGGTCGCCACCATCGGCAAGAAGAGCTGCATCATCATCTTCGACGCGCTGCGCGGCGGCGAGCGCAATGAGCTTGGTCTGCTGGTCGACTCGGTCAGCGAAGTGATCAAGATCGCGGCCGATCAGATCGAGCCGCCGCCCGACTTCGGCGGCGCGGTGCGGCGCGACTTCATTCGCGGCATGGGCAAGGTCGGCCAGCGCTTCGTGGTGCTGATCGAGCCCGACCGTGCGCTTGACGTGCAAGAGATGGCCGGCCTGTGCGAGACGGCGCAGAGCGCGATGGCGGCCTGACATGCTGGTCTTGCGCGACGACACCTACCGCGAGCTCGCCGCGCTGATGTACTCGGCCATTGGCCTCTCGTTCAACGACAGCAAGAAGGCGCTGGTGTCCTCGCGCCTGGCCCTGCGCATCCAGCGGCTGGCCCTGGGCGGCTTCGAGGAGTACCTGGCCCTGATCTCCGGCGACCAGGATGCGGGTGAGTTCCAGATGGCGGTGGACCTGCTGACCACCAACGAGACCTACTTTTTCCGCGAGCCGGCGCACTACGAGTTGCTGCAAAAGGAGCTGCAGGCCGAGCGGCCACGCTCGCTGGCGGTGTGGAGCGCGGCATCGTCCTTCGGCGACGAGGCCTACAGCACGGCGATGCTGCTGGCTGACCTGCAGCAGCAGGGCACCATCGGCCACGACTGGAAGGTGCTGGGCACCGACATCAGCGACCGCGTGCTGCGCAGCGCCTGCGAGGCGATATACCCGCAGGACCGGCTGCGCAACGTATCGCCGCAGCGCCTGAAGCGCTACTGCCTTCGTGGCGAAGGCGAGTCCGAGGGCATGGTGCAGATGCACCCGAGCCTGAGCGAGCGGGTGCGCTTCGGGCAGATGAATCTGTGCCAGTCCATTGAGGCCATCGGCCCCTTCGACGTGGTCTTCCTGCGCAACGTGCTGATCTACTTCGACGCGGCGACCAAGCGCGAAGTCGTCGACCGGGTGCTGACGCAGTTGCGCCCGGGCGGCCTCTTCTTCATCGGCACGGCCGAGGGGCGTGTGCCCTGCCAGACGCCGCTCTTGCCACTGGCGCCGGGTGCCTTTCGCAAGGTGGCGGCCAAGTGAATGCCAAGGCCTGCAGCATCGTCCACACCTTGCACCCAGGCGACCTGGCGTTCGCCACCCAGGGCGAGCGGCTGGACACGCTGCTCGGCTCGTGCGTGGCCATCGTGCTGACCGACCCGCGCCGCACGGTCGGCGTGATGTGCCACATCGTGCATGCACGCTCGGCCCCGCGCACCGCGGCCAACAGTGCGGCGTATGCCGACGTGGCGCTGGCTGGCATGTACCGGCTGCTGCGCGACAACGCGGTCGCGCCGGGGCTGTGCGAGGCCTACGTTTACGGGGGGGGCAACATGTTCCCGGATCTCGTGCAGGCCTCCAGCGTCGGCGACGACAACGCGATGTGGGTCTTCGATGCGCTGGCCGCCGATGGCATCCCGGTGCTGGAGCACGACGTCGGCGGTGCGGTCTACCGGCGCCTGCGCTGGACCGTCGGCTCCACGCCGCCGCAAGTGACCTCGGTGCAGGTCTGATCCATGGCAATCAAGGTCTACGTCGTGGATGACTCCGCCGTGGTGCGCCAGGCCTTCATGCACTTGCTGCAGGGCGACCCCGAGATTGAATTGATGGGCAGTGCGCCCAACCCCTTGATCGCTGCCCCGGTGATCCGCCGCACGCCGCCCGATGTGCTGTTGTTGGACATCGAGATGCCGGGCATGGACGGCCTGACCTTTCTGCGCCAGCTGATGAGCGAGACGCCGATCGCGACCGTCATCTGCTCGACACTGAGCACGCACGGCAGCCAGGTGGCGCTGGAGGCGTTGGCAGCGGGCGCGGTCTCGGTGATTGCCAAGCCGCGCCTGGGCCTGAAGCAGTTTCTCGAAGACTCGCGTCGCGAGCTGGTGCAGGCCCTGAAGGCCGCCGCGCGGTCGCGCCCGCGCGCCGGGGCGACCTTGCGACACTCGCCAGCCATCGTCCCGACCCGGCCCGCGGTGGTGGCGGGCCTGCATGCCTTGTCGATGAACAAACCCGTGGTGCTGGGCAGCTCCACGGGCGGTACGCAAGCCATCGAATCGGTGCTGATGGCCTTGCCGAGTGACAGCCCGGGCATCGCCATCGTGCAGCACATGCCCGAGAAGTTCACCGAGGCCTATGCGCAGCGGCTCGACCGGTCTTGTTCGATGAGCGTGCGCGAAGCGCGCAACGGCGACCGCCTGGAACGCGGCCTGGTGTTGATCGCCCCCGGGGGGCGTCACCTGCAGCTGCGCAAGGCCGGCGGCCAGTATTTCGCGGTCGTGGCCGACGGCCCACCCGTGAATCGCCACAAGCCCTCGGTGGATGTGCTGTTTCGCTCCGCCGCCGAGTGTGCCGGCAGCGATGCCCTCGCCATCTTGCTCACCGGCATGGGTGACGATGGCGCGCGCGGCATGAAGTTGCTGCACGATCGGGGCGCCCACACCCTCGCGCAAGACGAAGCCAGCTGCGTCGTCTTCGGCATGCCCATGGAAGCCATTCGGCTCGGCGCGGTCGACGAGGTGTTGGCCCTGTCGCAGATGGCCGGGGCGATCCGCAGTTTCGATGCACGCGGTTGATCAGAAAGGCACCTCACCCCGTCTCGTAGAATTCGCGAGAACGTGCCCAGAGATGCCCACTCCTACACCACCATCGATGTCGCGAGGCGTCTGGGTGTCTCGCCGCAGACCGTTCAGCGATGGGTCGATGTCGGCCTGCTGACGGCCTGGAAGACACCGGGCGGACACCGCCGCATCGACGCCGCCAGCGCCGAGCGCTTCTTCGCTGAACGTGCAGCCAGGTCGGCGCCAGTGGTGTTGGTGATCGACAACAAGCCGAGCGCCCGCGAACGCCTGGTGGCGCTGGTTCGCCAAGCCTTGCCGGACGCGCGGGTGGCGGCGCTCGAAGACGGCTTTCATGGTCTGGTTGCCATCGGCCGGGCCGACCCCGACATCGTCGTCATCGACGTCCATGTGCCGCACATGGATGGCGTTGCGATGCTGCGCAGCCTGGTCGCCGCACCGCTGCCCAAGCTGCCGGCGATCATCGCCGTGGCGGCCCTGGCCGAGCCCGAGCTGGCTGCGCTCGGCCCCTGGCCCCACAACGTGCTGCTGTTCAAGAAACCCCCCGACCCGAGCCGGTTCATTGCCGCCCTGCAGATCAAGGCGAAGCGCGCTGGGCCATGGGGCGACGCGGCGGCAGAACACTCCGGCCCCGACTTACGCAAGCCGCGCGGGCGGCATGTGCCCAAGGGCGATTGACGGGCAGTGTGCGCTTGGCGTGCGCGCGATCACCGGAGTTCGGTGATCAAGGCGCGTAACGCACCGCCTGCTCGCCGCGGCAAAAGCCATAGAGCTGCATGCCGGCCTGGCGCGCGATGTCTACCGCCAGCGTGGTGGGTGCCGAAATGGTGGCGAGCACCGGCACGCCCAGGCGCGCGCATTTGCGCACCAGCTCGTAGCTCGCGCGGCTCGACATGATGATGAAGCCGTCGTGGTTCGCCAGACGCGCCAGCGCGCGCTGGCCGAGCAGCTTGTCGAGTGCGTTGTGCCGGCCCACGTCTTCCATGACGGTGGTGATGTTGCCCTCGGGCGTGACCCAGGCGGCAGCGTGGTGCGCACCGGTCTGCGCGTTGAGCGCTTGCAGCGCAGGCAGTTGGGCGAAGGCACGCAGCACGGTGGCCGCTTGCAGCCCGCTCACCCAATCGGCGGAAGCCACCGATTCGGGCAACAGGTCGAGCCGTTTCAGGCTGTCGATGCCGCACAGGCCGCAACCGGTACGCCCGATCAGGCTGCGCCGTTGCTCTTTCAATCGCGCCTCGGCGGCAGCGGCCACTTCGAGCTGGATCTCCACGCCGTCCGCATTGGCGATCACGTCGATGCCGCGGCATTCGGTGTGCGAGTCCAGCAAGCCTTCCGACAGTGCGAAGCCCAACGCGAAGGCTTCCAGATCGGCCGGCGTGGCCATCATCACGGCGTGCGAGATGCCGTTGAAGACCAGTGCAATCGGCACCTCGGCGGCGATCAGGTCGGTGCGCTGCTCGCTGCCGCGCGGGCTGACACGCAGCACCGGCACCTCGCGCGCCGGTGCTGGCAGCGCTGCATCCGGCAGCCGGTCGTTCATCTAGACCATCACGCTGCGGTGGCTGACGAGCGCGTGCAGTACCGCAGGGTGCAGGTCGGCGCCGCCGCTGTCGATGTGCTCGAGCAGTGCGCGCCGCATGCGCGGCTCCCAGAACTTCTTGATGTGCGTGGCGATGCCTTCTTCCGCTTCCACGGGGTCGGGCATCGACTCGAAGAACGAGCCGATCTGGTTGGCCATCTTGACGAGGTTGTCGACGTGCATGTCAGCTCACTTGGCTCCGACTTCCTGGCTTGCGTGCAGCAGCTCCTGCTGCACGCGGTTGAAGCGGCTGTACTCCTGCTGCCAGGCCGAAGGCTGCATCACCGGCATCACCTGCACGGCCGTCACCTTGTACTCGGGGCAGTTGGTGGCCCAGTCGGAGTTGTCGGTCGTGATCACGTTGGCACCCGATTCCGGGAAGTGGAAGGTCGTGTACACCACGCCCGGCTGCATGCGCTCGCTCACCGTCGCTCGCAGCACGGTCTCGCCGGCACGGCTCTGGATGCCGACCCAGTCGTCGTTCTTGATGCCGCGGTCTTCGGCGTCGTGCGGGTGGATCTCCAGCCGGTCTTCGCTGTGCCACTGGTTGTTCTCGGTGCGCCGCGTCTGCGCGCCCACGTTGTACTGCGACAGGATGCGCCCAGTGGTGAGCAGCAGCGGGAACTTGCGCGTGACCTTCTCGTCGGTCGCCACGTACTGCGTGATGATGAAGCGGCCCTTGCCGCGCACGAACTTGCCGATGTGCATGGTCGGCGTGCCGTCGGGTGCGTCGTCGTTGCACGGCCATTGCACGCTGCCCATCTCGTCGATCTTGTCGAAGCTCACGCCCTTGAAGGTGGGTGTGAGCGCGGCGATCTCGTCCATGATCTGCGACGGGTGGGTGTAGTTCATCGGGTAGCCGAGTGCGTTCGACAGCTTGACCGTGACCTCCCAGTCGGCGAGGCCCGCCTTCGGCGGCATGACCTTGCGCACGCGCGAGATGCGGCGCTCGGCGTTGGTGAAGGTGCCATCTTTCTCGAGGAACGAGGCGCCGGGCAAGAACACGTGCGCGTACTTGGCGGTCTCGTTCAGGAAGAGGTCTTGCACCACCACGCATTCCATCGCCATCATGGCTTGCGCCACGTGCTGCGTGTTGGGGTCGGACTGGACGATGTCTTCGCCCTCGCAGTACAGGCCCTTGAAGCTGCCGGTGATGGCGGCGTC
>Ga0302256_10000111_pt1 | contig 15892 bp, 7 predicted proteins | sample I_Fen_E3_4_FD_194571 | JGI IMG/M metagenome (GOLD analysis project Ga0302256, IMG submission 194571) | Peat permafrost microbial communities from Stordalen Mire near Abisko, Sweden - I_Fen_E3_4 | ecosystem: Environmental > Terrestrial > Soil > Wetlands > Permafrost | place: Sweden: Abisko...
CGTCGCGCACTGAAATCGAGTCGTGCATGCCGCGGATTGCGGCCGCTGGCGCCGCAATCCGCGGCACGGCGCATGACTTCCATCTCAGATCATGGCGCGTCGACCACCACCATCGTCAGCGTCTGCGGCGGCACGCTCGGATCCGACGGAGTCGCGGTGACGGTGATCGCGTACGACCCGGCGTGCTGGTTCGGCGGGGCCGCAGGGTTCGCCGCGCAGCCCGCGACCGCGCCGAGGTACATCAGCACGGGCAGGAGCCGGCGCGCCGAGCCGGCGCGCCGCCGCAGCCCCGGCACCATCACCAGCAGGCACCACGCGGCGGCCAGGCCCGCGCCCGAGCTGCCGAGCAGGATCGAGCGCCGGAGCGAGGCGGTCTTGGCCGCCGTCAGGGTCAACATCGAGGTCACGGTCTGGCCGGGCGCCAGGGTGACGCTGGGCTGCGAGAACGCGCACGTCGTCGCGGCGGGCGCGCCGTCGCACGACAGCGTGACCGGCCCGCTGAACGCGTGATTGGCCGACAGCGAGATCGCGCTCGACGCCGAGCCCGCCGCCGACAGCGCGAGCTGCGCCGCATCGCTGGTCAGCTGGAACGCCGGCGTGGCCTTGCCCACCGTCAGGTCGACGGTGTTCGAGTGCAGGTTCACGTTGTAGTGGTCGTCTCCCTCGTAGCTGGCCGACACCACGTGGCTGCCGACCTCGAGCGCCGACAGCGTGAACGAGGCCGTGCCGTTGCTCCGCACCGCGCCGCGGTCCGCCACCGCGCCGTCGACGCGGACCGCCACGTAGCCGGTGGGCAGCGGCTGATCGGCGAACCCGGGAGTCACGCGCACGGTGACGCTGACCGGATCGGCCGAGCCCACGCTCGCCGCGCCGGCGGTGAGCGTCACGGTGGACCCGCCGTTATTGAGCAGCACCACGGTCGATCCGCCCGCCGATGCCAGGAGGCTCGCAGCGCCATCGTGGAACATGTCGATCGGCAGCACCGGCGCCGCGGCGCTGTAGATCGCGTAGTGCGCCGGTGGCGCAAAGCTGCCGTCGCCCGCGCCGAGCAAGACGACGAGCCCCATCAAGCCGTCGGCGGCGTCGGTCAGCACGCCCTCGGTCGTCGTGAAGTAGAGATCGGGAAGCGCGTCGCCGTTGAGGTCCGCGGTCCCGACGTAGGTCGGCACCACGCCGGTCACCACCGGGGCTCCCGCGTCGAACGTGCCATCGCCGTGCCCCCGGTACAGGATCAGGCCTTCGCTGGCGCCGTTCAGCACGCTCACGACGGCGTCGACGATCCCATCGCCGGTGACGTCCCTGGCGAGGATCGCGCCCCCCGGCAGCGTGTGCTGGAGCACCGCAGCGGTCGTCGCGAAGCCGCCGCTCCCCGTCGCGAGATACACCGCCGTGGTGGTCGTGGAGTACGAGCCATACGAGACGAACAGGTCGGCCTGGCCATCGCCGTTGACGTCCGCCGCGGCGATCGCGTAGAGCGCCACGCCGACGTTGATCCGGGGGGCCGCGGCGAGCCCGCCCTTGCCGTCGTTCACCATCGGCCAGATCGCGTAGCTCGGAGTCGCGTAGTCGTTGAGCGCGACCAGCAGATCCGGCGCGCCATCGCCGTTGATGTCGCCGATCGCGAGCCCGGGCGCATAGACCGAGCTGAACGGTAGCGGCTGCGCCACCGCGCGCACCGTGCCGTCTCCGTTGGACAGGCCGACGTAGAGGTGGACATGGCTGTTCTGGTCGGTGGACAGAAACACCACGTCGTCCTTGCCATCGCGATCGAAGTCCGCGGTCTGCGAGCTGATCGCCGCGATGCCCTGCAGCGGCGACAGGATCTGGTAGGTGAAGTCGCCCGCGCCGTTGCTGATGCCGCCGAGCAGCCCGAACGGAGAGCCGACGACGATGTCCTGATAGCCGTCGCCGTTCAGATCGCCGGCCGCGCGCAGCGCGAGGTTGTTGCTCTGAAACGCGCCGGTCGTGCTGACGAGCACCGGCGCGCCGATGAACGTGCCATCCGACCTGCCCCGGTAGAAGCACAGCGCGCGCTTGACCGTATCGAAGAACGCGACGTCGGCGATCCCGTCGCCGTCGAAGTCATCGATCACGTGGTTGGTGACCGGGAACGTCAGCCCCGAGTTGCCGTTGATCGCGTACCCGCCGTGGTAAGTGATCTTCGGCGCGCGAAACGTGCCGTCGCCGTTGCCGGGCCAGGTCCCCAGGAACACGGCGCCCGCCAGGATGGCATCGACCTTGCCATCGCCGTCGACGTCGCGAAACGCCACGACGGCGGCGTTGTTGCCCGCGGTCACCGGGAGGCCGTACCGGAGCGCCCCGAAGCTCCCGTCGCTGGCGCCGGGGGCGGTATACAACATGCCGTCACCGTTGAGCAGCGTGAAGTCGTCGATGCCATCGCCGTCGAGATCGGCAAATTGCATGTACTTGTTGGGCGACACCGACAGCACGGGGAGCGGGGTGATCAGCGGATGATCGACATCGACGACGCCGGCGCTGCTGACCGCCCAGCGATACAGGACCTCGGAGCCGAACGCGGTGCCATTCACGCGCTGCGACTGCAGCAGCAGGCCGTAGAAGTAGAGCTGGTCGCCGATCTTGCGCAGCGCGGACCCGCCGTCGTAGGCGTAGCTCGGCTTGTACGGCAGCACACCGTCGGTCTCCACCAGCGTGGCGGTCCCGAAGCTGCCGTCGGCGTTGCCGAAGATGACCTCGAAGACACTGTTGCTGTTGGTCATCGTATCCACGGTCCCGATGCCAGCCACGATGACGTCCGCGTTGCCGTCGCCGTTGATGTCGTAGACGTTCATCGCCATCAGGCCCGAGTACAGCGAAGCTTTCCGTGAGATCACCGTCGCCGCGCCGAACGTTGCGTTCTGCCGGTTGAGCAGCGCGACCACGGTGCCGGCATAGCCAAACGGCGCCGTCATCGCCACGATGTCGGGATAGCCATCGTGATCGAGGTCGACCGCGACCGGGTGATACACGTTGAGCGGCGCGGCCTGCGATTGCAGCTTGGTGAAGCCGCCCTTGCAGTCGCCTCTCATGACCGTCAGGTTCGCCACCTGGAAGGTCACGATGTCCTGGCAGCCATCGCGGTCGAAGTCGGCCTCCGCGCTGGACAGATCGCGCGTGGCATCCCCTGCCGCGTGGGCGGGCGTGGAGGGCGCCGCACGGAGCCCACCGAAGCTGGGACCCGGCGACGCCGCCCGCGGCAAGCTCACGCCGGCCGGCGCCGCGGTCCACGGCGATGGCGGCTGGGCGGTTAGCGCGTCGAGCAGCGGATCCCACGTCGCGGCCACCGGCGCGGCGTCCTGAAGATTGGTGGACAACGTCCCCTGCGAGGCGACGGGCGCAGCCGCCACCGGGGCGGCGAGCGCGGCCAGCAGCGAGCAGCTCAGCGCGGCGAGCCGCGGGCGGGACAGCAGACGATGGATCATGGACTTCATGGATCTCATGGACCTCCTGAGCGACTGACGAAGAACGGCCGCCTGACGTGATGTGCGGGTCACTGGAGCGTGACTCCGAGCGGCACGACCACCGTGTAGCCGCGGGTGTCGGTCGCGTGGATCTGGAGCGTGGCGGCCACACTCACCATCACGGCGACCGCGCTCGACGTCGCCGCCGGGTACACGCCATCGCCGCCGAACGCCGCGGTGATCGAGTGGGTCCCCAGGCCCAGCGTGGTCATCGTCAGCGAGGCCGCGCCGTCGCCGTCGAGCGGCGCGCTGCCAAGCGATCGGACCTGCCCGCGGTAGGCATCGGTCAGGCTCACCGCGCCCTGCGCCGCGGCGCCGCCACCGGCGCGGGTGAGCGTCGATCGCAGCGTCAAGCTGCCGCCGAGCTCGATCGCGGTGCTCGAGGTCGAGAGCGCGAGGCTCGACGTCGGCGGGGCCGCGGCGGCGCCGGGCGAACCATCGCTGCAGCCGACCAGCGGGAACGTCGGGAGCGCGAGCAGCAGCGCGCCCGCCGCCAGCGACGCAGCCAGCCGCTTGCGGCGACTGAACAGCGTGGCCATGCCGGCAAGTCCGGCAAACCCCGTGATCGGCAGTTGCGAGCGACGCGCCGGCGTGACCGGCCCAAGGCTCGACGCCAGCGCCGGGTCGAAGCCGATGGTGACGGTCGCCGTGGTGCTCGGCTGATCCAGCACGCTGGTGCTCAGCTGGCACGACGCGCCGGCGGGCAGCGCGCCGGTGCAGCTCAGCGTGATGGGATACGCGAGCGACCCGCCGGGGGCGGGGGCCACGGTCAACGTCGAGGTCGCCGAGGTCGCGGCGGCCGCGGTGCCGAGCGCGACGCTCGTGGGCGACAGCTCCGCCGCGAGCGGCGCATCGAAGGTCAGCGACTGCGTGGCGGTCGAACCCTCGTAGTCGGGATCGCCCGCGTAGCGCAGGCTCAGGTTGTTGGCCCCCGCGATCAGCTGGAGGCCCGTGATATCGACGTCGAGCGTGGACACCGCGGCCGCGCTCGCCACGACCGCGTAGCTCCCGAGCACCGCGCCGGTCGTGGTGTTGGTGATGGTGACCGCGCCGGTCGGCGGGGCGCCCGCGCCGGGGGCCGCGATCGTCAGCGCCAGCAGCGAGGCCTGGGCCGCGCTGAGCTCGGTGCGCGACGCCACGACCCGCAACGTCGTCGGTGCCTTCGCCACGGTGATGGTCTGCGCGGCCGAATCCGACGCAGCAAAGCCGCCATCGCCGGCGTAGTGCGCCGCGATAGGATAGGTCCCGGCGGGCAACAGCGCCAGCGCGAGCGAGGCCTGCCCGGCCGCGAGCGTGCCCGGGAGGTCCGAGTCGGCGCGCCCCGACAGCCCGCGGGCGAGCACCGTGACGTCGCCCGTCGGGGTGCCTGCCGCCGACGCGACCACGACCGTGGCGACCGGTCCGCTGCCGTACGTCACCGCCGTGGCGTCGAGCGTCAGCGTGGTGGTGGTCGCGGACATCGCCGACGCCACCGTGGGCCAGCGATCGACCAGGTTCGCGATGTCGACCGAGCCGAGCCCGATCGCCGGGTCATACCCGCGGGTCGCCGCGTAGCCGTCGACGACGCCCCAGATGTTGGTGGCGACGCTCACGGTGCAATCCTTGGCGCCACCGTAGTGATAACAGGGCGTGGCATTGCCGCCGTGGTCGACGTCGTGAAACACGCAGTCCGGCGACGCCGCGGCGCTCTCCACCGAGCAGTCCAGCGCGCGCTGCGCGGCCGCCAGCTGATAGAACACCGGATTGGCATTGCCCTGGATCGCGGCGGTCTTCTGGTTGACGAGCGCCATGATGCCGGCGAACGCCGGCGAGGCGAACGACGTGCCACCCGCGCCTTGCAGATTGGTCGACACCGACAGATCGCACAGCCCGCTCAGCGTCAGCGACGAGACGCAGTATGGATAGAACGATCCCCAGAGGCCGTCGCCGGCGAACAAGCTGACATCCGGAACGTGCCGCGCGTTGTCGGCGGGCACGCCGGCGCCGGTCTGCCAGGCGGGGCTGGGATAGCCGCCCGTGCAGGTGCCGATCGTGCCATCGCTCGTGGTCAGGCAGTTGCTCGCGCCCCCGCCGCCCCCCACGAGGTTGCGAAAGTTCGCGGTCGTGACCTTGCTGTTATTGCACAGCTGCGCCGTGGTGGTATCGGTATAGCCCTTGTCGGTCTGCAGCACGGACAGCAGCACCGGGTTGCCGCAGCTGTCATTCCACGGGATCTCCGGCACGTAGGCGAGCGCCGACGCCAAGGTGACCGGATCGTTGGTCGTGCTCCAGTAGGTGGCGGGCGCCGCATAGCTGCCATAGAGGTCGGTGCCGCCGACCGAGACGTTGTAGGGAGTCGAGCCCAGGCCGTTCACCGACAGTCCCATGGTGGAGTACGCCCCGCCCTGATTGCAGGTCGTCGCGCCGGCGTCGCCCGACGAGACAAACACGGTCTGCCCCTGGGCGGCCGCCTGTTGCCACAGCCCTTCGTAGAACGCATTGCCATCGGGCCCGAGGCCGAACTCGCACAGGCCGTAGCTCATGCTGAGCACCGGCGCGACGTTGTTATTCACGATGTAGAGCGCCGAGAGATCGACGCCGTCCGTGGTCAGCGTGGAGCCGCCGATCACCAGATCGATCGTGGCGCCGGTGGCGATCGCGCCGGACCACTCGACGTCGAGCGCGGTCTCCGGCACGTCGGGGGTCACCCCCGGGTTGGCGTTCGCGAAGATCTTGGTCACCCGGGCGGCGGGGAGCCCGAAGTTGGCGCGGAACTTGTCGACGTCGACGAGGTCGAGGTCCGATCGACTGACGATCGCGATGTGCTGGCCGGTGCCGTCGATGCCCTGGCTCCACAGCGGCTTCAGGTTGTAGATGGTGGCGAAGTCGTAGGGCGCCACGATCCGGTAGGTCGAGGTCCCCACCGTCGTGGTGAACTGCGGCGCGGCGCCGGTCGCAGGGCCGGCCTGCGGCGCCGGCGCGGCCACGGTCAGCGGCGTGAGGCTCCCGTTCGCGCGGTCGAGCTGGAAGGTGCCCAGATCGCGGTGGGCGGCGAGCCGCGGCGCATCGTTGGCGGACACCAGACCGCGGATCACGGGAGCCAGCGCCGACGGCACCTGGGGCGCGCGCTGGTTGGCGATGCGGACCTGTCCGTCGACGTGGTAGCGGTGCAGCTCGGTGCCGAACGCCGCGCCGAGCTGCGCCGCGGTTCCGGAGAACACCACCGCGCGGCGGCCCGCGGGGACTTCATCGACGGTGAGGCCGTGGGCCTCGAGCCACGACGTGACGGCCTGCACATCCTCGTCGGCCACCCCGAACCGCGCGCCGAACTCGGCGGGCGACAGCCAGCGATGGTACAGCGGCGACGCCGGATCGACCTGCCCGGCGAGCAGGTCCGCGAGCGCCTGCGACTGCGCGGCGCTCGGCTGCAGCAGCAGGATCATGCGCGACAGCGGCGTCCCGCCGTCCAGCGCGCCCAGGTCCGACTGCGCGATGGCCGCAAACGGCGCGGTCCCCACGAGCGAGGTGCGGACCTCCTCCGACACCTCTCCGGTCACCCGACCTGCGCCGCGCGACACGCACGACACCGTCCCTCCTGCCGCGGCAGTCAGCGTGGCCAGGGCGGCGAGGTGGGCGGAGGCCTGCCGCCAACCCGCTCGTGAGCTACTTCGAATCTGACTCATCTACGGACTCCTCAAAGATCAGTTCGTGGGGGTCGAGCGCTCGTGTCGATCGCAGACCGCGGCGGCGCTGGCCGAAGCGCGGTTCTGCCCGGCGGTTCAAACCTTATCCAAGCGGCTTTCCCGGTCGCTCTAGAATTTATGTAGAATTAACCTCGCCTCCTTGATACCGTCATTGTTTCAGTAAGTTCCAAAGCTCGATGAAGACCGACAGCGCACCACGGTGCTATCGATTTGGGCCCTGCACCTACGCACCGGAGCTGCGCGAGCTGCGCTACGCCCAGGTGCGGGTGCTCCTGCCGCTGCAGGAATCCAAGGTGCTGACCGCGATGCTGGAGCGCCCGGGCGAGCTGGTCTCCAAGATCCAGCTGGGCGCGCTGCTGTGGCCGAACGAGCGCTACGGCGAATTCGATCGGGCGATCCACAACCTGATCTCCAAGCTGCGCCGGCTTCACCCCGAAGCGCCGGGCTGGATCGAGACGGTGCCCAAGGCCGGCTACAAGCTGAGCGTGGCGGTCGAGGCCGAGTGGGCCGCCGCGCCGCGCTTGCCACCGCCGCCTGCCGCCGAGCCAGCGGCGGATCCTGCCGAGCCCGCCGCCGCCCCCGCGCCGGGCCACGTCGCGCGGCCTGCCGTCGAACCGGCGCCGGATCTTGACCCGCGATCGACCGTGGATCCACGGCCGCGCCCTCCCGGCCCGGGCCGGCCGGCGCCACTCGCCGACGCAGCCGCGGCGCGGCCCGCGCGGTCGCGCCGCCTCCCGGGCCTGGTCGGCACGATCGCCCTCGCCGGCGCCGCCCTGGGCGCCATCGCCTGGCTGCTCGCCGGCTCGCTCCGCGCGGCGCCCCCGGCGGCGACCGTTCCACCCACCAGGATCGGCGTGCTCCCGTTCACCGGCTCGGGCGGCGAGCTCGGCGACTCCGACACGCTTCGCGAGCAGCTCGCCGACGCGCTGACCCGGATCCCCGGCGCCGAGGTCCGCGCGGCGCACTCGCTGACCCCTCGAATGACCGAGACCCCCGACCAGCTCCAGCACGCCGCGCAAAAGCTTCGACTCGATCTGCTGATCGCCGCCAAGCTCGACGTGCGCGACCAGGACTACGCGCTCAACCTCGAGGTGATTCGCGGATCCGACGGCACCCATCTCTCGTCCCTCCACTACCGCGGCAACCGCGCGGCGCTGGGCGCGCTTCCGGACAAGGTCGCCGACGACATGACCCCGTGGCTGCGCCACCACGCCCCCGGCGCCGAGCCCCAGCGCCTGCTCGGCAGCACCCCCAGCCAGGCGGCCTACGATCTCGCGTTTCGAGCCGGGGCCGCGCTCACCGGGCGCAGCAAGCCCGAGGTCACCCAGGCGATCGCGCTCTACCAGCGCGCGATCGAGGTCGATCCCAGCTTCGCCCGGGCGTGGTCCGGCCTGGCCGAGACGCAGCTGGTGATGGCGAACTTCGGCGACAGCGCACGGACCGGCCCGCAGTTCGAGGAGGCCCGGCACACCGCCGAGCACGCGCTGGCGCTCGATCCGTCCAGCTCGCAGGCCCACTCGACCCTGGGCCTCATCCTGCTCCAGCACGACTGCAAGCTGAAGGCGGCCGAACAGCAGCTCCGCTCCGCGATCCTCAGCAATCCAGGCTCGGCAGCCAATCGCCTGCGCATGGCGGTGCTGTTGACCGACACCGGCCAGTTCGCCGAGGCCGGCGCCGAGATCGACCGGGCGCACGACGCCGATCCCGACTGGCCGGTCATCGACGGCACGGCGATGTACGTCCACATCATGGCGCGCGACTACGAACGAGCCATCGCCGACGCCAGATCCCTCGTCCGCTCCAGACCGGACTGGAGCCGCGCCCACCAGCACCTCGGCTGGGCGCTGTGGTACGCCGGCCGCCACGACGCCGCGATCCAGGAGTGGCAGCGCGCCGCGCTGATCGACAAGGATGCCGCCGCGGCCGCGCTCCAGGACCGAGGTGCCCGGCTGCTCGATCAGCAGGGCGTCCGCGCCTACGCCGAGCTCCGCATCGCGTCGCACCAGCGCCAGCCCCCGCCCGACGACGACGACTTCGTGCTCGCCGAGTGGTACGCCTTCGCCGGCGATCCGGGCCATACGCTCGACGAGCTCGAGCAGCTGGTCGCTTCGCGAAGCCCGGAGAGCCTGAAGATTCCGTGGAACCCGGCCTACGACTTCATCCGCAGCCAGCCGCGGTTCCAGCGCCTCGTGGAAGCGCTGCGCGCCCGCTGCGCATGATCACCAGTCCACCGCCGGCCGCGACGTCAGCGCGGGCGCGGATTCGTCCATCGCTCGTCCAGCCCCCGATACCCTGCCGACGTTAAATTAGCTCGGTAGGCGTCGCTGGTGAGCGCCCGAAGAAATGCGACCAGCTCCTCGCGCTCCACGGGAGTCAAGAGGAGCGGCCGATCGCCGCGATCTCCTCGGTTGTAGACCTCGAGGTCTACTGCTTCGCGCAACGTCGCGACGCTGCCGTCATGCATATAGGGCGCCGTCAGCGCAATGTTGCGCAGCCCGGGCGTCTTGAACGCCCCCACATCGTGCGGGTCGAGCGTCACGACGAAGCGGCCCAGCTCGGCGAACTCGGCGTCCCTCAGCACCTCGCGGCCGAGCGGGCGACCATCTCGGCGCACTGCGACCAACCGTGCCGACAATTGCGGCAGCTTGCGCTCCACCTTGCCGAACCCCACTGCAAGTGAATGGAACAGGTCGTCAGTGAACAGCCGCGGTTGACCGTCGTGGGTCGACACGACATGACACCGCGTGCAGCGCGCCAGCCGGTCGAACACCACCCAGCCTTGGCGTGCGGCTTCCGGCAAGGCATCGCGCTGCCCGGCAAAAAAACGATCGAACGGCGACGGCCCGGATACGAGTGTGCGCTCGAACGCTGCGAGCGCACGCGCTACGTGCGTCGTCGTGATCTGGCCGGCAGGCATCGCCGGCGGCAGTGATGCGGTTCATCACCTGCCGATCCGGAACGGGCCGCATCGGCTCCGAGAGCACGTTGGTAGCGAGGACGTATCGCAGCGCCGCGTCAGTCGAGCGCGATGTCGCGACCGGGCGAGGGATCACGAACGTCTCCCCATGGGTCAGGGCCGCGCAGATCGTCCGCGTTCAGACGCGACCGGGTCCGCTCGATCACCTCGGCGAGCGTTTCGGTCCGCGCGTGTTCGAGCGCGTGGAGTTGCTCGATCGAGATCACGGCCGCGATGGGCTGTCCGTTGCTCGTCACGCCAACGGCGTCCCGTCGCTCGCCGTGCGCAGCACCTTCGCCCAGTCTCGTCGTGCCTGCGCCGTCGTGATCTGACGTGCCATGTTGGAGCCTCGTGTACATGCGATGTACACCCGCACGACGTGGCCCGTAACACGCAGGCCCACGGTGGGGGAAGTCGGCGCGGCCGAATCTGCGCGAGCCGTCAGGGCCGCCCGGATCCTGCCAGCATCGCTTCGAGGCCGCGCGCGAGCTCGAGCGTCTCCTCGGGTGAGAGGTTCGCCTCGGGGTGCGCCATGCGGTACTTGACCGTCGGCATGTTGCCGGTGCGGACCGACTGGCCGGAGTAGGGCGCGAGGTCGTACGTGCGGTTCCACTCCGAGAAGTTGATCACGCTGCGCGCGACGTCGACATCGAACTGAACGACCCACGAGACCGGTGCGAGATTTGCGTACCACGGCCATCGCGTCTCGTTGCTGTGGCAGTTGAAGCACGCGCGGACGGCGAGCTCGCGCGTGCGCGGCGAGTCCCAGGCGGGCTCCTTGATGATCGGTGGATTCGAGTGCGTGCGCCCGTAGGGGACGAGCTGCATGACCGCGAACAGCCCGATGAGGCAGGCCAGCGCCACGAAGAAGATCTTGAACAAGCGTCGCACGGGGTCCTTGATACCGCGTTTGATGCGATGGCGACGGCTCCCGGCCCGTACCAGGTTGCCGCAGGGGGCGGATGGATCGGCGGCAGCCGCCGGCGCCTACCGGAGGCGCCTCGCCACCATGCGCTGAACGACGAGTCGCGGTGGGCTGGGAGCGCGCACGCGCTCGCCATGAGACGCGCGGAGAGCTCCCGGAGGCGGCGAAGGTGGCGCCGCAAGATGCCGCAGCGGATCGAGTTCGCGCATCACGAGCCGATGGATCGAGCGCGCCGCGTGTTACGACGCATACGCCGAGCCGGCGCCGGAGACGATGCTGCATCTGGAATTCACCGATCTGACGATCGTTCTCGCGCAGATCGCGGCGATCGTCCTGGTGTCGCGCGGGCTGGGCCTCGTCGCGCGGTGGGTCGGCCAGCCGCTCGTGGTCGCCGAGATCGTCGCCGGCATCGTGCTCGGGCCGTCGGTGCTGGGCTGGGTGTGGCCGGCGGCGATGGCGGCGGTGTTCCCGGTGGCGTCGCTGGCGGTCCTGAAGATGCTCAGCCAGATCGGCCTGGTGCTGTTCATGTTCCTCGTCGGCCTCGAGCTCGATCCGGCGCTGCTGCGCGGCCGCGCGCGCGCGTCGGTCGCGATCAGCCACACCAGCATCGTCGTGCCGTTCGGCCTGGGCGTGGTGGCCGCGTATTGCCTGCGCCCGGCGTACGCGTCCCCCGGCGTGGCCGCGCTGCCGTTCGTGCTGTTCCTCGGCGTGTCGCTGAGCGTCACGGCGTTCCCCGTGCTCGCGCGGATCCTGACCGAGCGCAACTTGCTCGGCTCGCGCGTGGGGGCCCTCGCGCTGACCTGCGCCGCGGTCGACGACGTCACCGCGTGGTGTCTGCTCGCGCTGGTCGTCGCGGTCGCCCGCGCCCAGAGCCTGGCCGGCGCGGCGTGGACCACCGCGGCCGCGATCGCGTTCATCGCGGGCATGGTGTTCATCGTACGGCCGCTGCTGCGCCGGCTCGGCGCCGGCATCGCGCACCGCGAACAGCTCACGCAGAGCGTGGTCGCGATCATCTTCCTGCTACTGATCGGCTCGAGCCTCGCGACCGAGCTGATCGGCATCCACGCGCTGTTCGGGGCGTTCCTGTTCGGGGCGATGTTGCCCAAGGACAACGTGGCCGTGGCGCCGCTGGTCGAGAAGCTCGAGACCGTCGCGGTCGTGCTGCTCTTGCCGCTGTTCTTCGCGTACAGCGGGCTGCGCACCCAGATCGGCCTGGTCCGTCAGCCGGCCGAGTGGCTCGCCACCGGCGGCATCATCCTGGTCGCCACGCTCGGCAAGTTCGGCGGCAGCGCCATCGCGGCCCGCTGGACCGGCCTTGGCTGGCGCGAGGCCAGCGCGCTCGGCATCCTCATGAATACCCGCGGCCTCATGGAGCTCATCGTGCTCAACATCGGCCTCGATCTCGGGGTCATCTCGCCCACCGTGTTCACGATGCTCGTCCTCATGGCGCTGGTCACCACGTTCGCGACGGCGCCGGTGCTGCGCTGGGTCTACCCCGACCGCGAGCTGCTCGTCGATGCGCCCGGCCCGGCCGTCGTTCGCCGCTGACCATGGCGCGGCGGTGACGCATCGCGCGAAGGTCCGATGAATGCGCTGGTTCGCATACTGGTAGTCTCACTACCACCGCGCCGTTCGAGGGAGTTCTAGCCACTCGATTGCGCGGCGCGCCAAATGCGGTGTCCGCACGACCTGGGTGAATTTGGCCACCGGAACGCGATGGAATGGCCGAAAGGTCCAGGAGCCAGGCGCGGTCTTGCCGCACGCTTGGCATCGAGCGCGAGGCGTCGTTGGGCCCTCGTCGGGCCGTCGTTGGGCCCTCGTTACCCCTCGTTGCCCCTCGTCTCGATCGCCGCGCTCATCCCTCGTTGCCAGGAGAACTCCATGCTCCCTCGTTCGATCCTATCGCGACGCCACGCCCCCACCGGCCTCGCCGTCCTCGCCGCGCACGCGTGGGCGGCGTGCAGCGGCGCCGCGCCACCGCCACCGCCCACGGCGACCGAGAGCGCCGCGCTCGCGCCGCCCAACGCCGCCGCCACGGCGGCCGCCGGCGACTGCGTCAACATGGTCATCGCGCCCGGTACCGGAGGCGCCGGCCCGACGGGATACACGTTCTGCGGCGACGAAGGCGGCAGTTGCACCTTCTCCCAGACCGTGGACGTCGCGTTCGGCGCCAACGGCGGCTTCGCCTACAAGGACTCTGTCACCGGCACCGTCCCGCTCACGCTCGCCACGTTCGGCGCGGACCCGATCTTCGGCGTGGTGAAGAGCGGGTACTACCGAAACTCCGGCGGACCGCCCGGCTATACCAAGTGCGCCGACGAAGGCGGCACGTGCAACTCGGCCCGGCCGGCCGACGTCGCGTACGGCGCGCACGGCCTGTTCAATTACCGGTGCGGCGTGACCGGCGCGATCGCCGCGACCAACGCGGCGTTCGGCGACCCGATCACCGGCTCACCGAAGGCAGCGTACATCCGCAACGCCGGCGGGCCGGTCGGCTACACGTGGTGCGCCGACGAGGGCGGCACGTGCACGCTGAGCGTCGCCTCGGACGTCGCCTACGGCGCCAACGGCGCGTTCAACACCAAGCTCGGCGTCACCGGCACGATCACCGCCGATAACGCGACGTTTGGCGACCCGATCTTCAATGTCGCCAAGTCGGCCTATTACAAGGTCTCCGGCACCCGCACCGGGCCGGACGGCTTCACGTGGTGCGCCGACGAGCGCGGCGCCTGCTCGTTCACCAGGCCCGTGGACGTGGCGTACGGCGCCAACGGCAACTTCAACTACAAGTACGGTGTCACGGGCACCGTCGTGTACGAGAACGCCGCGTTCGGCGATCCCGCGTTCAAGGTCGCCAAGGCCGGCTATTACCGGCCCGCGGCCGCCACGGCCAGCGACTGGACCGCGCAATGGATCTGGCAGCCCCAGGACCGCCCCGACAATACCTGGCTCCGGTTCCGCAAGAAGGTCACGCTGTCGGCGCGCCCGACCCGCGCCGCGCTGCGCCTCGCGGCCGAGAACAAGTACTGGCTGTACATCAATGGCCAGCTCGTCGCCCCCGATGGCGGGCTCGACCTCCGGCCCGACCTGAAGAACACCTACTTCGACACCCTCGACATCACGCCCTACCTGACGGCCGGCGACAACCTCATCGCCGTGCTGGTCTGGTACAAGGGCGGGATCAACGGCTACTCGCAGAACATGACGAGCGACGGTGGCCTGCTGTTCGAGGCGGCGCTGTCGGGCGCCACGCCGGCGACCATCGTCTCGGACGCGAGCTGGAAGACGCTGCCCCACCCGTCGTTCGCCCGCTCCACCCAGCACCAGCTCGCGCAGGACTACAAGTGGCCGCAGTACCCGATCAGCTACGACGCGCGCAAGGACCCCGGTGACTGGACCGCGCTCGCGTTCGACGACACCCCCTGGTACGCCGCGGTCCAGCGCGGCGCGCCGCCCTCGGCGCCATGGAACACGCTGGTCGATCGGACGATCCCGATGCTGAAGAACGCGGGGCTCGTGGCGTATACCAACCAGGCGAGCCTGCCGACGTCGGTGACCGCCGCGACCGCGTTCACCGGCGATATCGGGGCCAATATCCAGACCAACGCCTATCTCAAGGTCAACGCGCCGGCCGGCGTGACGATCACGATCCGGATGAACCAGTGGTACCAGGAGCAGTTCATCACGAAGGCCGGCGTGCAGGAGTACACGACGTATCAGTGGCAGAACACCAGCGGACAGCCGTGGCAGAAGCACAGCGTCGAGTATGCGTTCAGCAACGTCACCGGCCCCGTGCAGATCCTCGATCTCAAGCACCGGCCGCTCGGCTACAACACCGAGTTCGTCGGCGCGTTCACCAGCAACAACGCGCGGCTGAACACCCTGTGGAACAAGAGCCGCAACACGTCGTACGTGTGCATGCGCGACCAGTTCTACGACTGCCCGGACCGCGAGCGCGGCCAGTGGTGGGGCGATGTCTCGGAGCAGATCCTGTACTCGTTCTACCTCTACGACGACAAGGCACAGCTCCTGGCCAAGAAGGGGTTCCGCGAGCTGCTCAACACGCAGAAGCCCGATGGCTCGCTGTACACCACGGCGCCCGGCATCGTGTTTCACCTCCCCGACCAGAACATGGCCGCGATCAACGCGCTGGGCGTGTATTACCTCTACACCGCCGACACCGCGCTGGTCACGGAGCTCTACCCCAAGGTCGCGACGTTCATCAAGCAGTACGTCGCGTCGACGCTGAACGGCGATGGCATGCCGATCCTGCAAGATGGCGTGTGGAACTGGATCGACTGGGGATCGAACCTCGACATCCAGACCGGGAGCGCCAACACGGTGGCCAACGGCCTGTTCGTCCGGCTCATGGAGACCGGCAAGCTGCTCGCCCAGGCCACCGGCAACACCTCCGACGCGAACTTCTACCAGAGCCTGGAGACCGCCGAGAAGAGCCACTTCAATCAGTACTTCTGGCGGCCCGCCGCCAACGCCTACGTGTTCGGCCTGCTGAACGGGACGCAGTCGGCGACCATCGACGACCGGTCCAACGCGTGGGCGGTGCTCGCCGGCGCCGCCGATTCGTCGAAGCTGCCCGGGGTCCTGAACGTGCTGAACACCCGGCAGAACGCGAGCCCGTACCAGGAGCGCTACATCGAGGAGGCGATGTTCCAGATGGGCAACGATGGCGACGCCATCACTCGCATGCTGAGCTTCTACCAGTCCGATATCGACTCCTGGTCCCAGACGATGTGGGAGCGGAGCGGCGGGTCGATCGACAGCAACAACCACGCCTGGGCGGCGAGCGCGACCTATCTGCTCGGCGCCTTCGTGGCAGGCGTCCGGCCGA
>Ga0302256_10000113_pt1 | contig 15621 bp, 11 predicted proteins | sample I_Fen_E3_4_FD_194571 | JGI IMG/M metagenome (GOLD analysis project Ga0302256, IMG submission 194571) | Peat permafrost microbial communities from Stordalen Mire near Abisko, Sweden - I_Fen_E3_4 | ecosystem: Environmental > Terrestrial > Soil > Wetlands > Permafrost | place: Sweden: Abisko...
GTCCGCAGCCAGAGATACGGCGCGTGGACCCCGCCGAACACGGTGAACCCCGCCGCGGTGAGGCCGTCGCGGAGCAGCCGCGCGTTCGCCATGTAGAACGCGACCTGATCGCGGGTCTGGGCCAGGCCCTCGGGGCTGTACGCCGCGGCCGCCGCGCGCTGCACGACGTATGACGCGCCGTTGAACTTCGTCGAGTGGCGCCGCGACCACAGCGCGTTGAGCGAGATCCGCTGGCCTTCGGGATCGACCCCGGTGACGGTCTTGGGGACGACCATGAAGGCGCAGCGCACGCCGGTGAACCCGGCCCGCTTCGAGAAGCTGCGCAGCTCGAGGGCGCAGTCGCGCGCGCCTTCGATCTCGTAGATCGAGCGCGGCAGCGCCGGGTCCGCGATGTAGGCCTCGTACGCGGCATCGAACAGGAGGATCGCGTCGTTGGCCCTGGCCCACGCGACCCACGCCGCGAGCTGCGCCCGCGTCGCCACCGTGCCGGTCGGGTTGTTCGGCGAGCACAGATAGACCACGTCGACCGGCTCGGCCGGCGGCTCGGGCTGAAACCCGTTGGCCTCGGTGCCGACCAGGTACGTGAGGCCTGCGTAGCGGCCGTCGGCGCCCAGCGCGCCGGTGCGGCCGGCCATCACGTTGGAGTCGACGTAGACCGGGTAGACCGGGTCGGTCACCGCGATCCGCGCCGCGAGCGAGAACAGCTCCTGGATGTTGCCGCTGTCGCACTTCGAGCCATCGCTGACGAAGATCTCGTCGCCGCCGATCGCGACCCCGCGCGACGCGTAGTCGTGCTCGCGGATCGCGTCGATCAGAAAGTCGTAGCCCTGCTCGGGGCCATAGCCGCGGAACGTCTCGCGCCTGGCCAGGTCGTCGACCGCGGCGTGCATCGCGGCCGTGATCGCGGGCGCGAGCGGCTCGGTGACATCGCCGATGCCGAGGCGGATCACGCGGGCCTGGGGGTGCGCGGCCTGGTAGGCGCGAACGCGCCGGCCGATCTCGGGGAACAGGTAGGAACCGGGAAGCTTGGCGTAGTGCTCGGTGATGCGCGCCATGGCCTGGCAACGTACCAGATCCGGCGCGCGCGACGACGCGGCCGGTGCGCTAGACTGCGCGGGTCATGGCCGCCGAGCGCAACGACTTCATCCGCGACATCATCGACGACGACCTCCGGACCGGGCGCCACACCCAGGTCGCGACCCGGTTTCCACCCGAGCCGAACGGCTACCTGCACATCGGCCACGCCAAGTCGATCTGCTTGAACTTCGGGCTCGCGCGCGATTACCAGGGCACGTGCAACCTGCGCTACGACGACACCAACCCGGCCAAGGAAGACGTCGAGTACGTCGAGTCGATCGAGCGCGACGTGCGCTGGCTCGGGTTCGACCCGACCGCCGTGGTGTTCTCGGCCGACTACTTCCCGAAGATGTACGAGCTGGCCGAGCGCCTGGTCACCGAGGGCAAGGCCTACGTCGATGATCTCGACGACGAGCAGATCCGGCAGTACCGCGGCTCGCTCAGCGAACCCGGCACGCCGAGCCCGTTTCGCGACCGCGGCGTGGCCGAGAACCTGGCGTTGCTCCGCCGCATGAAGTCGGGCGAGCTCCCCGATGGCGCGTGCACGCTGCGCGCGAAGATCGACATGGCGTCGGCCAACATGAAGATGCGCGACCCGCTGCTCTACCGGATCCGCCACGCCCACCACCACCGCAGCGGCGACGCGTGGTGCATCTACCCGATGTACGACTACGCGCACCCGATCGAGGACGCCCTCGAGGGCATCACCCACTCGATCTGCACCCTCGAGTTCGAGAACAACCGCGAGCTCTACGACTGGGTGCTCGACCACACCGGGCCGTGGAGCCCGCGGCCGCGCCAGTACGAGTTCGCGCGGCTGTCGCTCGACTACACGGTCATGAGCAAGCGCAAGCTGCTCGCGCTGGTCCAGGGCGGCCAGGTCGCCGGCTGGGACGACCCGCGGATGCCGACGATCGCGGCGATGCGGCGCCGGGGCTATAGCCCCGAGGCGATCCGCGCGTTCGCCGACATGATCGGCGTCTCCAAGGCCAACTCGTGGGTCGACCTCGGCAAGCTCGAGTACTGCGTGCGCGACGATCTCAACCGCAACGCGCCGCGCGTGCTGGGCGTGCTGCGGCCGATCGAGGTCGAGCTCGCGGGCCTGCCCGGGCCCGAGTCGTTCGACGGCGCGTACTTCCCGCCCGACGTCGGCAAGCCGGGCTCGCGGCCGCTGTCGATCAGCAGCCGGATCTACATCGAGCGCGACGACTGGCGCGACGAGCCGACCGCCGACTACCACCGCCTCGCCCCGGGCCGCACCGTGCGGCTGCGCTACGGCTACTGTATCACCGCCGGTGACGTCGTCGCGCGCGGCCCGGCCGGCGAGGTCACGCGGATCCGCGCCACCGTGCTGCCCGAGACCAAGGCCGGCAAGAACCCGAGCGATGGCCGCAAGGTCTGGGGCGTGATCCACTGGGTCGACGCCGCGACGGCCGTCGCCGCCGAGGTCCGGCTCTACGACCGGCTGTTCAAGGTGGCGCGGCCCGAGGAAGGCGGCGACTTCCTCGCGCAGATCGATCCGGCGTCGTTCGAGGTCGTGCGCGGCGCGCGGGTCGAGGCGAGCCTCGCGAGCGTGGCGGCCGGGTCGCGCTGGCAGCTCGAGCGCGTCGGCTACTTCGCGGTCGACGAGGACACCGAGCCGGGCAGCCTGGTGCTGAACCGCATCATCACGCTGCGCGACACCTACGACAAGAAGGCCGACGCGCCGGCCGACGCGCCGGCGGGGGAGAAGAAGGAGAACGCCAAGGCCAAGACCCGGCCCAAGAGCAAGTCGCCGCTCGAGTACCGCGCCGAGGCCCGCGCGCGCGATCCCGAGCTCGCCGCCGCCTACGCCAAGGCCAGCGCCCTGGTCGCCGCCGAGGCCGCCGATCTGCTGACCGGCGACCGCGCCACCGCGCGGCTGTTCCTCGCCGCCGCCCTGGCCGCCAGGCCCGAGACCGCGGCCAAGTGGCTCATCAACGAGCTACCGCGCGCCCTGAGCGAGGCGCGGGGCGGCGCCGCGGCCGACGACGCCGAGACCAGCGCGGCGATCGCGCGGATCGCCCCGGCCGAGCTCGGCGCGCTGCTCGCCGCCATCGACGATGGCGCGCTGTCGACCAGCGCGGCCAAGACCGTGTTCGTCCAGCTGGTCGGCACCGGCAAGCCGTTCGCCGAGCTGCGCGCCCAGCTCGCGGCGCCGGTCGCCGATCTGGGCGCGGCGATCGACGCCGTGCTCGCCGCCAACACCGACAAGGCGGCCCAGTACCGCGCCGGCAAGACCGGCCTGCTCGGCTTCTTCGTCGGCCAGGTCATGAAGGCGGCGCCCGGCTCCGACGCGGCCGCGGTCAACCAGGTCCTGCGCGACCGGCTCGGCTGACCCCGGGCCGTCAGCGATCGCGGATCATGAGGTGGCAGTGCGCGCACGCCGCGAGCAGCTGGCCGAAGATCTCGGCGCGGGCGTCCTGGTCGCTCGCGGTCGCGGCGCGCCTCGCGTAGCCCCGAACGCGCGACACGTCGTCGGCCAGCGATCGGCCGGTTCCGCCGACCGCGTCCCCGAGGTCGGACGCCTTCGGTGCCTCCGCGACGATCGTCAGCGGGGCCTCGCTGAGCGCGCGCGCCCCGTCGAGCCAGCGATCGCCCACGGGGCCGATCAGGCCTTCCCACATCCGCGCCGCGGCCCACTGGTGACCCAGCATCTGGGGTGCGAGCCGGGCATCGTCGTCCGGGCGAGGCTGCACCGGAAACGCCAGTCTGGCGCCGATCTCCTCGTGGCAGCGCCCGCACTCACCGCCGAGCACCGCGCTCGCCCGCGCGGCCGCGACCACATCACCCGCGCGCTCGACGTTCTGCCCTGCGGCCCGGATCCGCGCGAGATACGGCTGCCAGCGCGGCAGCGCGTCGGGTTCGACGAGCGCGGTCAAGACCCCCGCCTCGACGCGGGCGCGGTCGAGATCGCTGCGCGCGACGGCATCTTCGATGCGCCGCGCAGCCTCGAACCGCACGTGCATGCGCGCCTCGACGGCGTGGAGCGATGCCGCGAGCGGCGGTCCCGGCGCGACCTGGTCGCGTGGCGACGGACAGCCGGTCGAGACGATCGCCAGCGCCAAGATCGCGCGATGAGAGTGCATGCCCCGCGCGCTGCATCTCATATGCCGCGCCGGATCGCCCGCGCCAGCCCTCGGGGTCGCGCATCGACCTGCGGGCGATCGCGCAAGTCCTGCGCGGTTCGCGCCGCGCCCGGCGCCGCTGCGACGAGCCCGCCATGGCGTGTGCCATGCAGGACGCCCGAGCATGGCCGTAGCTCACAGCGCGACGGCGGCTCCGCGCCCCGACACCGCCGCCGAGGTGGTGTTGTCGGCGCGCGCGGTGACCAAGCGGTATCGCATGGGCGAGATCGACGTGGTCGCGCTGCGCGGGGTCGACATCGAGCTGTTCGAGGGCGAGCTGATCGTCCTGCTCGGCGCCTCCGGCAGCGGCAAGTCGACGCTGCTCAATATCCTCGGCGGGCTCGACGTCTGCACCGAGGGGGTCGTCACCTATCGCGGCCTGGACATGACGAGCGCGAGCGAGGACGAGCTGACGCAGTACCGCCGGCACCACGTCGGCTTCGTGTTCCAGTTCTACAACCTGCTGCCGAGCCTCACCGCGCGCGAGAACGTCGAGCTGGTCACCGAGATCGCCGATGATCCGATGGACGCCGCCGAGGCGCTCGGGCTGGTCGGCCTGGGCGAGCGTCTCGATCATTTTCCGGCCCAGCTCTCGGGTGGCGAGCAGCAGCGCGTGGCGGTCGCCCGGGCGGTGGCCAAGCGCCCGGACATCCTGCTGTGCGACGAGCCGACCGGCGCGCTCGACTTCGAGACCGGCGTGCGCGTGCTGGCCACGCTCGAGCGCGTCAACCGCGAGCTCGCGACGACGACGGTCATCATCACGCACAACGCACCGATCGCCGCCCTCGCCCGCCGCGTGATCACGCTCGCCGACGGCCAGATCCTGAAGACCGAGCGCAACGCGTCGCCGTGCGCCGCGGCGGAGCTGCGCTGGTGAGCGCGCTCGACCACAAGCTCGGCCGCGATCTGTGGCGCCTGAAGGGCCAGGTCTCGACGATCGCGCTCGTGCTCGCGTGCGGGATCATGGCGATGATCATGCTGCGCAGCACCTGGCAGTCGTTGCTCGGCGCGCGCGATGCCTACTACGAGCAGTACCGGTTCGGCGACGTGTTCGCGCACCTCGAGCGCGCACCGGACGCGGTCGCCGGGCGGCTGGCGCGGCTGCCGGGGGTGGCGCTGGCGTATCCACGGCTGGCCCACGACGTCATGGTGGCGATGGCCGATGAGCCCGAGCCGCTGGCGGGCCACATCGTGTCGATCCCCGACGCGGGTCCGCCGCCGCTCGGCGCGCTGTACCTCCGCGCGGGCCGGCTGCCGGCGCCCGGCGCGGCCGACGAGGCGGTCGTGCTCGAGCAGTTCGCCCAGGCCCACCACCTGGCGCTCGACAGCCGGTTGCCGGTGGTGATCCATGGCCAGCTGCGCGCGCTGCGCCTGGTCGGCATCGCGCTGTCGCCCGAATACGTGCTGGCGATCTCCGGCCGCGAGATCGTCGCCGACCGCCGGCGGTTTGCGGTGCTGTGGATGCTGCGCGGCGCGGTCGCGCCGGCGTTTCGCATGGAGGGCGCGTTCAACGACGTCGTGCTGCGGCTCTCGCCCGGCGCGTCGCTCCAGGGCGCGCTCGGCGCGGTCGACCGCGAGCTCGCGCGCTACGGCGGGCTCCACGCGGTGGGCCGCGGCAAGCAGATGTCGAACTACGCGCTGTCGAGCGAGCTCGCGATCCTCCGCACGCTCGCGCTCATGATCCCGGCGGTGTTTCTGGCGGTCGCGGCGTTCCTGGTCAACGTCGTGGTGTCGCGCCTGGTCCTGCTCGAGCGCACCGAGATCGCGGTGCTGAAGGCGCTCGGGTTCGGCGACGGCCGGATCGCGCGCCACTACCTCGTGCTCGTCGCGCTGATCGTCTCGCTCGCCGGCGCGCTGGGGGTCACGCTCGGCGCCTGGTCGGGCGCGTGGATGACCGGGGTGTACACCGCGTTCTACCGGTTTCCATCGCCGCAGTATCACGTGTCCGGCGCGCTGGTCCTGGTCGCGCTCGCGATCGCCCTCGCCGCGGCCGTCGCCGGTGCGCTGGCGGCGGTGTATCGCATCACGCGGATGCCGCCCGCGCAGGCGATGCGGCCGCCGGCGCCGCTGGCGTACCGCCACTCGATGCTCGACCGGATCGCGCTGGCGCGGGTGCTCGGGCCGTCGGCGAGGATGGTGGTCCGCGAGATCCGCCGCAAGCCATTTCGGTTCGTCCTGTCGGCGCTCGGCATCGCGATGGGGCTCGCGATCTTCGTGATGGGCCGGTTCGCGTGGGACTCGTTCGATCATCTGATGACCGAGGTCTACCCGCGCGAGCACCGCGAGGACCTCACGGTCACGCTCGTGCGGCCGCTCCCCGTCCGTGCGGTCCGCGAGCTCGAGCACCTGCCGGGCGTCACTCTGGCCGAGCCGCAGCGCCTCATCCCGGTGCGGTTCCACGCCGCGGCGCGCTGGCGCGACTCGATCGTCGTCGGGCTGCCGCCGCGCTCCGAGCTCCGGCGGCTGCTCGATGCCCGGCTTCCGGACGAGGGCCTCGTGATGACCGACAAGCTCGCGGAGCTGCTCGGGTTGCACGTCGGCGAGCTCGTCGACGTCGAGCTGCTGGAGGGCCGGTTCACCAGCCGCCGCTTGCCGATCGTCGCGACGATCGGCGAGGCGTTCGGGCTGCAGGCCTACGCCCAGACCGACTGGCTCGCGCGCGTGCTGGGAGAGGAGCCACGGACCTCGGCGATCTTGTTGCGGATCGATCCGCGCCACGTCGCCGGCGTCCGGGACCGGCTCAAGCAGCTGCCGGCGGTGCTCGGGGTCGCGAGCACCGAGCACATCATCGCCCTCCAGCGCGAGCAGACCGAGAACACGATGTTCGTGATGGTCTTGATCTTGACCCTGTCGGCCTCGGCGATCGCGATCGGCGTGGTCTACAACAACGCGCAGATCTCGCTGTCGCTTCGCAGCCGCGACCTCGCGAGCCTGCGCGTCCTGGGGTTCACGCGCGGCGAGATCTCGCGCATCCTGCTCGGCGAGCTGGCCCTCCAGGTCGGGCTCGGGATCCCCCTGGGGCTCGCGCTGGGAACCTGGTGGGCCCAGCTGGTCGCCGCCGGCATGGACCCCGAGTCGATCCGGTTTCCCGTCCACATCGCGCGCCACACCTACGTAGCGGCCGCGTTGATCGGCCTGGTCTCCGCCGCCGTCAGCGCGCTGCTCGTTCGCCGCAAGCTCGACCACCTCGACCTCGTAGCGGTCCTCAAGTCATCGGAGTGATGCCATGCCCGACGGATCATCCCCTCAGCCTCTGCGCCCGAGCACGCGCCGCCCCACGTCGAGTCGTCGTCGCGCGATCGTCAAGTGGGCCAAGCGCGGCCTGGGCGCGGCGGCCGTGCTCGCCATCATCGCCGGCCTCCTCTATGCGTGGCTGCCCAGGCCCGTGGTGGTCGATACCGGGGTCGTGCAGCGCGGTCCGCTCGACGTCGAGGTCGACGAGGATGGCCAGACCCGCGTCCGCGAACGCTTCGTGGTCCTGGCGCCGATCACCGGCAGCCTCCAGCGGATCGAGCTCGATCCCGGCGCCGTGGTCGCCGCCGGCGCGGTGGTCGCGCGGATCGAGCCGCCCGTGGCCGTGCTGCTCGACGAGCGCAGCCGCCGCGAGGCCGCCGCGCAGCTCGCCGCGGCGGTGGCTCGCCAGCGCGCCGCCGAGATCGCGATCGCGCGCGCGCGGCTCGCCCGGGACTCCGCGGTTCGCGAGGCGGAGCGCAGCCGCACCCTCGACCAGCGCGGCGCGATCCCCGCGTCCGAGCGCGAGCGCGCCGAGGATCTGGCGCAGCTGGCGATCCGCGATCTCGCGGCCGCGGAGGCCGCGCAGGCCGGCGCCGCCGCCGAGGTCGCCGCGGCGCGGGCGCGGCTGGTCGACAGCGCGTCCCCGGGAGCCTCGCGCGCCGCCGCGGTGACCGCGCCGGCCGCGGGGATCGTCCTGCGCATCCTCCGCGACAGCGCCGGCCCGGTCACCGCGGGCGCGCCGCTGCTCGAGCTCGGCGATCCGCGCGCGCTCGAGGTCGTGGTCGACGTGCTGTCGAGCGACGCCGCGCGCATCGCGCCCGGCATGGCGGTCGCGCTCGAGGCCTGGGGCGGTGACCGGCCGCTGCGCGGCGAGGTTCGCCGGCTCGAGCCCTCGGCGTTCACGCGGATCTCGGCGCTCGGCGTCGAGGAACAGCGGGTCAAGGTGATCGCCGCGATCACCGACCCGCCGGCCATGCTCGGCGATGGCTTCCGGGTCGAGGCCCGGATCTTCACCTGGCGCGGCGAGCACGTGACCTGCGTTCCCGCGAGCGCGGTGTTCCGCGATCGCGAACAGTGGGCGGTGTACGTCGCCGAGGACGGCAGGGCGCGGCTACGTCCGGTCGAGCTCGGCCACCGCGGCCGGCTCGACGTCGAGATCACGCGCGGCGTCGCGCTCGGCGAGGTCGTGGTCCTGAACCCGAGCGATCGGGTCGGCGAAGGGGTCGCGATCACGGCGCGCGTCGCGCGCTGAGGTCAACGCCGCGTGCACGAGCTCACAGCAACGTGCGGATGACCATCACGTTGCGATCGGCGTGGTTGACGACCTTCGCCGCGGTCGTGCCCAGCAGCCGATCGATGCCGCCGAACCCGTGCGAACCGATCACGATCAGATCGGCGTCGTACGTGCGGCCGGCGCGGCAGATCCCATCCCATGGCGTCGCGAGCTCGCTGGTGATCGCCTCGACCATGCCGGCTGGCAGCGTCATCGCCATGCGCTCGAGGTCGCCGTGCGCGTTGCGCTTGAGGATGTCCTCCAGGCGCAGATCGGTCACGGCGAGCACCTCGCGCGGCAACTCCGAGGGGACGGTGATCGCGCGGAACAGCACGAGCTTGGCGGTCGCGAGCTCCGCGAGCCGGACCGCCGCCGCGAGCACCGGCCCGGCGCGACCCGACGCGTCGAGCGCGACCAGGATCCGCTTCACGGCGCCGCCTTCGCGGTCACCGCGAGCACCGGACACGGCGCCAGCCTCACGATCGCCTCGGCGACGCTGCCGAGCAGCGCGCGCGCGACCCAGCGGCGGCCATGCGTTCCGATCACGATCAGATCCGCGCCGAGCTCCTTGGCGACCTGCAGGACCTCGTCGCGAGCGTCGCCGGTACGCAGCACGACCTCGCCCACGTGGGCCTGGTCGCGGTACTTGTCGCGGAGCCGGCCGAGCGCCGCCCAGCCGTCCGCCACGAGCCCGTCGATCGTCACGCTCGCCAGCGCGAGGCCGAGCTCCGGGATGCCGAGCGAGGGCAGCCCGATCACGTGCACGATGTGGATGCGTGCCCCGAGCGCGGCGCCGAGCGCGACGCCGTACTCGAGCGCGCGCTCCGCGGTCGGGCTGAAGTCGGTGGGTACGAGAATGTTGGTCGGCAGTGTCATCCGATTCCTCCTGGGCCAGCCGGTTCCGGCGTCATGGCGCGACGACCGTCCCCGAGCGCACGAGCAGCACCGGGCACGGCGCGGCGCGGGCGACCGTTTCGGCGACGCTGCCGAGCAACAGTCGCGCGATCCCGCTCCGGCCGTGGGTCCCCATGACGATCAAGTCCACCCCGCGCTGCTCGGCGATCTGCGGGATCAACGCGCGAGGATCGCCGACCTTGACCTCCACCGATCCGACCGGCGCGCCGCGGGCGTAGGTGGCGGCGAGCTGGTCGAGCTCCCGCTGGTGCTTGGCCACGATCTCATCCATGGCCTTATCGCTCACGGAGACGGGAATCTCGGCCCCGAGCACCGGCCAGTTCACCGCGTGGAGCACGTGGACCTTCGCGTCGAGCGTGGCCGCCAGCGCGACCGCGTACTCGAGCACCCGGGTCGCATGATCTCCGAGGTCGAGAGGAACGAGGATGTTGCGTGGAAGCGCCATGACGGTCGTGGTCGATTCACGAACCGCGCCACCCCGGCCCGATCGGAGGCGGCCGCGCAGCCCACCCACGACATCCGTGGCGTACCCGCACGTGGGAGCGTGGTCTTCAAGCTGCAAGCCTCGCCTCGTGCACTCCGTGATCTCCGCCGATGGCAACGAACAGGTCGCGATCGACATCGTGCAGGTCGGGGACTTCGTCTGGGTCCGCGCCGGTGGCGCGCGCTGCGTGATCGCGAAGCGCGCAAAGGTGAACGCGCGAACCCAGCGGATCGTCGGCTGGCTCGTCGAGCTCACCGGCGGCGAGCTCGTGTGGTGGTCGCGCGGCGCAGCGGTCTGGCGCCAGCGGACCGCGTAGCCGCGAGACCTCAGGTGCGCCGCTGCTTCCCGTCGCTGACGCCGACGCCCGGGTGACGATCGCGCAACCGTTGCGCCGCCGCGTGCCCGGGCCGCAAGCCATGCGTCCGACGACGCCGCCGGAAGGCCGCGCTCGTCCTCACGCATGCCTCGGTGGCACCCCGGCTGGATCGTGAATTGCTCGAGCGGTGATCGTCGTGATCGATGCCCGAGCCTTCCCTGCGCGAGTGGCGTGGGCGATCGTCGTGATCGCGGCGTCCGGCGACGCCCGCGCAGACGACCAGGTCGCGCTGCCCGATCCGCTCGGCGTCGGCGACGTGGTCCGGATCGCGCGCGCGCGCCGCGCCGAGCTGGTCGCCGCGCGAGCCCGCGCGAACGCTGCCGCGCAGCGCCCGGAGATCGTCGCGGCGCTCGATGATCCCCAGGTCTTCGCCTCGCTCGATCACGTGCCGTTCATGGGGGGCGGCGCCGACGCGAGCCTCGTGATCGAGCAGAGCTTTCCGCTGTCGGGGATCCGAGGTCACCGGCGGCGGATCGCCGAGGCCGACGCCCGGCGCGCGAGCGCCGAGACCTCGCGCGTCGGGCTCGACGTGGAGCTCGACGCCGCCGCGGCGTTCTGGATGCTCGCCGAGGCGCGCGACGCCGCCCACATCGTCGACGAGCAGCGCGCGCTCGCCGACCAGATGGTGGCCGCGGCGACCGCGCGCTACGCGACCAGCAGCGCCGCGCAGGCCGACGTGCTGCGCGCCGAGCTCGAGGTCGCCCGGCTCGACGGCGAACGCCGCGCGCTCGTCGCGGAGACCCGGGCCGCCGAGGCGATGCTGAACGCGGGCCTCGCGCGGCCGACCGAGGCGCCGATCCCCGCGCTGGACGCGCTGATCGCCGACGCCGATCCGCCGCTCGCCGCCCAGGTCGCGAGCATCGCGCTCGACGGCCGTCCCGAGCTCCGCGCCGGCCGCGCCGAGCTCGCGCGATCGGAGGCCGAGGTGTCGGTGATGGAGGCGATGTCCACGCCGATGGCCATGGTGCGGACCGGGCCGTCGTACACGATGAGCGATGGGACCGGCTGGATGGTGATGCTCGGGGTCACGATCCCGCTGTGGCGCGACAAGCTGCGCGCCGGCGTCGCCGAGGCGCGCTCGATGGCCGACATGACGCGCGCCGATCTCGAAGCGATGCGGCGCATGATCGGCGGGCAAGCCGCGGCCGCGCGCGAGCGCGTCATCGCGGCGGGCGAGCGCTATCGCGCGCTCCGCGACCACATCGTGCCTCGCGCGCGCGACGCCATCGCCGCGACGCTGGCGGCCTATGCCGCGAACCAGGTGCCGCTGGTCAGTACGCTCGAGGCCGCCCAGGCCCTGTGGTTGGCGCAGCGCGATCTCGTGATGGCGCGCACCGCGCTCGGGACCGCGTGGGCGAAGCTTGCGCGGGCAACCGGCGAAGGGATGGCGCGATGACCAAGGAACCTCCCAGGATCGATCCTCCGAATGTACCGGGCGCCGCGACGGCCGCCGCTGATCTCGTCGACCGGCGGCGCCCTCGCGCGAGCATCGCCGCGGTGGTCGCGATCGCCGTGGCGTCGGCCGGTGCCGGCGTGGGGCTCGGCGCGCGGCTGCGCCGCTCACCACCCTCCGCGGCGACGCACGGCGACGCGATGGCCAGCATGCCTGGCATGCCTGGTGACGCGCCGGCCGCGCCACCGGGCGCCGGATCGAGCGCGGTGTACATCTCACCCGGCCGCCAGCAACTGATCGGCGTGCGCACCGCGGTGGTCGCCCACCAGCGCGTCGAGGGCACCGTGCGCACGGTGGGCGTGCTGGCGTACGACGAGACCCGCACCGCGCAGATCCATACGCGGGTCTCGGGCTGGGTCGAGCAGCTGTTCGTCGACTACGTCGGCAAGGCGGTCCACCGCGGGCAGCCGCTGTTCGCGCTCTACAGCCCGGATCTCGTGACCGCGCAGGCCGACTACCTCGCGGCCCGCGACGCGGCGCACCGGATGGACGACGCCGGCCACGTCGAGCCCAGGCCAGGCAGCGACGCCCTGCTCGCGGCGTCGCGCGAGCGGATGAAGCGATGGGACGTCTCGGACGCCCAGATCGCGGAGCTCGAGCGCGCCGGTCATCCGACCCGGACGCTGACGATCGCGTCGCCGTTCGATGGCGTCGTGCTCGAGAAGACCGCGTTCGCCGGCCAGTACGTCACCCCCGACATGACGACGTTCAAGCTCGCCGACCTGTCGACGATCTGGGTCGTGGGCCAGGTGTTCGAGTACGAGGCCGCGCGCATCCATCGCGGCGATACGATCGACGTCGAGTTCCCCTACGGGCAGGCCAAGCCGCTCCACGCCCGGATCGAGTTCGTCTATCCCGAGGTCGATCCGCAGACCCGGCGCGTCCGGTTCCGCGCCGTCCTGCCGAACGCGGACCACGCGATGAAGCCGGATACCTACGTCACGCTGGTCTGGCACGGCGAGGCCACCCACCACGTCGTGGTCCCCCGCGAGGCGGTCATCGACACCGGCGCGCGCAAGTACGTGCTGCTCGCGCACGGCGACGGCTACTTCGAGCCGCGCGACGTCCAGCTCGGCCCGCCGATCGGCGAGCTCTATCCGGTGGTCGCCGGCGTCGCCGCGGGCGATCGCGTGGTCACGTCGTCGCAGTTCATGATCGACTCCGAGACCAACCTCATGGCCGCGATGCAAGGCATGGCGATGACGATGCCCGGCATGGACATGGGCGCGCCGGCGCCGGCTGGCAGCGCGGCACCTGCCGACCCCGGGATGCCCGACATGGACATGCCCGGGATGCCCGGCATGAAGATGGACGCCCCACCGCGCGCCGCCGGCAGCGCCACGCCGGGTTCGACGCCGCGAGCCCACTGAGGAGGGGACATGATCAACTGGCTCATCCGGGCGTCGGCGCGTAGCAGCTTCCTCGTCGTGCTGCTGATCCTGGCGATCGGCGGCGCGGGGTACTGGACGCTCGCGCGCACGCCGATCGACGCGATCCCCGATCTGTCCGACGTCCAGGTCATCATCATGACCGACTGGGAGGGTCGAAGCCCGACCCTGGTCGAGGACCAGGTCACCTACCCGATCGTCACCGCGCTGCTCTCGGCACCACGCGTCAAGGTCGTGCGCGGGTTCTCGTACTTCGACGTGTCGTTCGTGTACGTGATCTTCGAGGACGGCACCGACCCGTACTGGGCGCGCAGTCGCGTGCTCGAGTACCTGAGCGCGCTCGGAGGCCGGCTCCCCGAGGGGGTCCGGCCGCAGCTCGGCCCCGACGCGTCCGGCGTCGGCTGGGGCTTCCAGTACGCGCTGGTCGACCGGACCGGCAAGCACGACCTCGCCCAGCTCCGCACGCTCAACGACTGGTACGTGCAGTACTGGCTGCGCAGCGTGCCGGGGGTCGCCGAGGTCGCGCCGTACGGTGGCTTCGTCAAGCAGTACCAGGTCGAGGTCGACCCGAACGCGCTCGCCGCCTACGGCATCCCGATCGACGTGGTCGTGGCCGCGATCCGCAAGGCCAACAACGACGTCGGCGGCCGCGTCGTCGAATGGACCGGACGCGAATACATGATCCGCGGGCGCGGCTACATCGCACAGCTCTCGGACCTCGAGCAGGTCGGGCTGGGGGCGCGCGGCGACGGCACGCCGATCCTGGTGCGCGACATCGCGCGCGTCCATCTCGGGCCCGAGATCCGGCGCGGCGTCGCGGATCTCGACGGTGAAGGTGACGTCGCCGCCGGGATCGTGGTGATCCGCCAGGGCGTCGACATGTACGGCGTGATCGAGAACCTCAAGCACACGATCGACCGCAAGGTCCGGCCCGCGCTGCCCGAGGGCGTCGAGCTGGTGACGACCTACGACCGCTCCCAGCTGATCGAGCGCGCGATCGACACGCTCGAGCACAAGCTGATCGAGGAGATCGCGATCGTGTCCCTGGTGTGCATCGTGTTCCTCTGGCACCTGCGCAGCGCGTTCGTCGCGATCCTCACGCTGCCGCTCTCGATCCTGCTGTCGTTCGTGGCGATGCGCGCGATCGGCGTGGGCGCGAACATCATGAGCCTCGGCGGGATCGCCATCGCGATCGGCGCGATGGTCGACGCCTCGATCGTCATGATCGAGAACGCCCACAAGCACATCGAGCACGACGCGACCGGCCGGCCACGCGGCGAGCTCGTCATCGAGGCGGCGCAGCAGGTCGGGCGACCGCTGTTCTACTCGCTGCTCATCATCACGGTGTCGTTCTTGCCGATCTTCTCGCTCGAGGGCCAGGAGGGGCGGTTGTTCCACCCGCTCGCGTTCACCAAGACGTTCGCGATGGGGTTCGCCGCGATCACCTCCGTGGTGATCGTGCCGTTCCTCATGATCGCGTTCATCCGCGGCAAGATCCCGCGGGAGGCCACCAACCCGATCAACCGGTTCCTGATGTGGGCCTATCACCCGTTCGTTGGGTTCGTGCTGCGGCACCGCGCCGCGACGCTGGTCGCCGCCGGCGCGGTCATGGCCGCCACCGTGCCGGTCTACCTGCAGCTCGGCTCGGAGTTCATGCCGCCGCTCGACGAGGGCACGCTGCTCTACATGCCGATGTCGCTGCCCGGCGCGTCGATCGAGTCCGCGCGGCAGATGCTCCAGGCCCAGGACAAGCTGATCCGGACAGTGCCGGAGGTCGCGTCGGTGTCCGGCAAGGCCGGCCGCGCGCTCACCGCGACCGACCCGGCGCCGCCCGAGATGTTCGAGACCGTCATCAACCTCAAGCCGGAAGCGCAGTGGCGGCCCGGCATGACGCTCGAGGCCATCGTGGCCGAGCTCGATCGCACGGTGCGGGTGCCAGGTGTCGCCAACGCGTGGACGATGCCGATCAAGGCGCGGGTCGACATGCTGTCGACCGGGATCCGGACCGCGGTGGGGATCAAGGTCTTCGGCCCCGAGCTCGCCAAGATCAACGAGATCGGCGCCCAGCTCGAGCGCGCGGTCCGCGTCGTGCCCGGCACGCGCAACGCGTTCGCCGAGCGCGTCACCGGGGGCTACTACCTCGACTTCACGATCAAGCGCGACCAGATCGCGCGCTACAACCTCAGCGTCGCCGACGTCGAGATGGCGATCGAGTCGGCGATCGGCGGCGCCAACGTGACCACGACGATCGAAGGCCGCGAACGCTACCCGGTCA
>Ga0302256_10000115_pt1 | contig 15521 bp, 12 predicted proteins | sample I_Fen_E3_4_FD_194571 | JGI IMG/M metagenome (GOLD analysis project Ga0302256, IMG submission 194571) | Peat permafrost microbial communities from Stordalen Mire near Abisko, Sweden - I_Fen_E3_4 | ecosystem: Environmental > Terrestrial > Soil > Wetlands > Permafrost | place: Sweden: Abisko...
TGACATGCCCGCGGCATCGGGAGTCAACTTGCCGCTGCGATAGAAGCGGGACGCAATCAACACGACCAAGGGAAAGTGCAGCAGGTACAACGAGTAAGAGAACTCGGACGACGCGCTGGCCATTCTGAAGAGCCACGAAGGCGCCCCGCCCAGGTGGCGCAGGTTGGCAAGCGCTATGCACAGCACGCAGAAGCCGCCTCCGACCGCAAGATCGCTCGGCACGCCCAGGGCGCCCTGCCAGGAAGCGGCTTTGCTGTAGGCCAGCGCTGCGCCGAAGCACACGACGCCGATGCAGGTCATGGCATGTGCGCCACGGGGTGTGAGCCTTCCGATGAAGTGGTACGCCAAGAGGCCGAGCAGCCAGACGTAATAACCGGAGACGATCCCTGCGGGCAACCACAGCAGCACGGCGAGGGCGAGTGCCCCTGTGCCCAGCCGGTAGACCGTCGACGCTTTCGTGTTTTCTCCCACTGGCCCGAGGGCTGCGACGCACAGCGGCAGCAACAGGTAGTACCAGAATTCGTTGGCCAGGCTCCACAGTGGGCCATTGGTCCCGAAGACGGGCGCGACGACGGTTTGCAGAAAGAACACGTTGGCGAAGAAGGTCGCCGGGCTCGCTGAGTACACCTCATCGGGCGAGGGCCCGGAGTTCCAGGCCCCACGGTATCTGCCTGACAGCACGTCGGGTGCATGAACAGCCAGCCACTGGTCGACCAGCGCTGTCACGAGCAGTGCCGGAATGAGCACCACCCACAGGCGCGACAGACGGGCCATCGCATATTTCCTCCAGTTGAAAGTGTCCCGGGTCTTGAGGACGGCCCCCCCAACGAAGAAGCCGCTCAGCACGAAGAAGACCATCACCGACTGGTGCCCGAAGCCGGTGGCGAGATACAGTGCCTTCTGGATCAGCGAGGTCGATTCGAGAGACGTGTAGTCCGCGAGAATCGCACTGCGCAAATGACCCGCACACACCGAGATGGCGCACAGACCCCGGATCAGGTCGAGCCACATGAACCTCTGGTCATGCTTCATGTGGAAGTTCCTTGGTCTGCCACGAATGGATGGCCATGTCCAACAGTTCGGTGGCCTGGCGGCCAAGGCCATGCGTGCTGTACCAGTGTCGGCCCTGGGTGGCGATTGCGTTCTGCGCGACCGCTGAGAAATCGGCATCGACCGGCTCGGCCATCGCTGGCAGGCAGAGGTAGTTGATACCCCCCACGAGGCCGTCGGTATCGGGGCCGGGCGAGCTGACGTCGAGCACCACGCAGCCGTGCGCCACATACGCCGCGAACACACCCGATTTGCCGAGGTACCGCGACGGGTAGTCGAGCAGCCCGAAGCGTGATGCCTGCAGCAACTGGCTCAGTTCTCTCTGCTCGAGTCGCCCGAGGTGTCGGCGAGGAAGCGTGGTTGAGTTCCCGCTGGATGCCGGGCCATTGCCGATCTCGATCAGTTCCTGAACGCCGAGCCGTCTCAGTTGGGCTTCTCGACCGCAAAGAGCATCGAATACCCGCTGCCGGGTCGATGCCAGGCCGAACACCACTGCGCCGGCTGCGCGCTCGCTCGCCGGCGGCACCGTGGCCGGCTCCCCCACGTTCGAGAACACAGGCCGAACCTGGAGGGGAATGCCTGGGCGCGTCTTGGTCTTCAGCCAGCTTGCGTGCTGTTCCGTGTTGGTCCAGATGGCATCGGCCATCGCGGCCAGACGCACGGCAATCCGCTCCTGCAAGGCCGACACCCAGAAGGCCGAGCGCCACGGCGGGCCGCTGGCGAACAGCTCGTGGAACACGACGACGAGACGCACCGCGCTGCGGTACCTCGCCTGCAGCGCTTGCAGCTCGTCGAGCAGCCAGAAGCACACGCCGCGCTCTCCGTAGCCGTAGCCGGAGAAATGCAGCACCACCGAGCACGGCCTCCCGTTCTGCCTGCCGGGCTTCGGCAGGGCATCGCCGACGCGGTCGGCGAGCGAGCGTTGTCTTGCCAGTTCTTTGGACAGGGCGATGACGTGCGATGCCTGGCCCTGCGCCTCCCACTCGGCCTTGAGGCACTGCAGATAGTCGAACACACCGCCCGGACCGGGCGGAACGACCTGGAACAGCGCGGGTTGTGTGTCAGGGCGCATCGGGGGCTTTTCCGATCGACACGGCAAGTTGAGAGGCGATAGCCGCCGAGTGGATCTTCTGGCAGTCTTCGTTGAGGTGATACAGCGTGTCGAAGAAGCAGGTCAGCGGGTAGCGCGATTGATTGGCGAGGAGCAGGAAGCGCTGCCCGTTGCCCTCGTAGAGCCGGCGCAAGCGCTCAATGTCGCCATGCTCCACGACCATGCCGTCGGGCACCGTGGGCAAGCCGCCGATGACGGTGATGCCGTCTTTTCGGGCTTGCTGCAAGAAGGTCTCGATGAGACGGGTAGCGTCGGAGCTTGCGGGCACATGGCTGCTTTCCGGCACGGCTTCTCGCAGGAACGTCGCATAAGCGAGGCCGAGCGCCGCGCTGTGGCCGCGCTCATCGCCTTGCGGCGTCAGGCTGGCGATGCTGCTGCGGCGCTGAAAGCCCTTGCGGTCCAGTGCCATCTCGGCCAGGCCATGGATCAGGAACTGCAGATCGAACGACCCGTAGGCGGCTGCGATGCGCCGGGCATCGAGCGACCGCAGGTAGTCGCGCTGGCTGTGCACCATCAGCGCGTTTTGCAGACCGCCGTGCATCTCGGCATTCTTGAACCTGTATTGGCCGTACTCGAGCGGCATGTAGACGAGATCGCCGGGCCGCAGCAAAGGCCGCCACTGGTCGAACAGGAAGTCGAGCCCGATGCCCACGCCGATGGACGCATTGACGCACGGCCGCCCCAATGCTGCCGTCAACATCTCACAGCGGTGGCTGTAGCGGCCGTTGCTGCCAGCAAGCACCACGATCTTTGGTGACTCGAGGCTGCGCGCGTAGGCGAGCTTGTAGTCGAGGTTGTTCTGGATTTCGCCCACCACCAGTGGGCGGTGCACGACCGAGAACACCGCGACGAAGAGCACGATCGACACCGCAACGAGTCCGGCGAATGCGAGGAGGCTCTTCACGACGCGTGCCGCTTCAGAACTGGAAGTACAAGAACTCGGACGCGCGGCCGTACAGCACGCGCTGCAAAGCGAGCGCCGCGCACGGAACGATCAGCGCATAGCGCCAGCGCCGGGGCAACTGCGGCAGGTTGGGCGCCGCCGTCACGATGCCCAGACCGAGCGCGATCATTGCCGCCATCTCCACGCAGCCCATCACTGAACCATCGGCCAGGTAGGGCACCTTGCCCGCGCCCTGGGCGACGTGACCCAGTGCTGGCAAGAACGCAATGATCTGATCGGGCAGCAAGGCGCCGTGCTGCCCCGACATGCCGCGCAGCATGGCGAGCGCAGACGGCAGATCGGCCGCGCGGAAGAACACCCAGGCGACCACCACCGCCAGAAAGGTGGCGAGCCACGACACCGTTGCCGCGATCATCGCGGCACCCCGCATTCCGTTCCTCTGGCCTAAGCGGTCGACCGCGCGTCGCCAAGCGTGGAACGTCATCAGGTAGAGCCCGTGCAGGCCGCCCCAGACCACGTAGGTCCAGCCCGCGCCGTGCCACAGACCGCCGAGCAGCATCGTGACCATCAGGTTGACCTGTTGCCGCGGCAGGCCTTTGCGGTTGCCGCCCAGCGGGATGTAGAGGTAGTCGCGCAGGAAGCGCGACAGCGTCATGTGCCAGCGCCGCCAGAACTCGGCAATGTTGCGCGCCTTGTAGGGCGAGTCGAAATTCATCGGCAGCTGCACGCCGATCATCAGTGCGAGGCCGATCGCCATGTCGGAGTAGCCGCTGAAATCGAAATAGATCTGCAGCGTGTACGACAGCGCAGCGCCCCAGGCCTCGAACAGGCTCAGCGCATGCGTGCCAGCCGCTGCAAAGGCGGGGCTGGCATAGCTGCCGAAGGCATCGGCGAGCACCGTCTTCTTGAACAAGCCGAGGATGAAGATCACCCCGCCGTCGGCGAGCCGTTCGGGGCTGAAGCGAAAAATGTCGGGCCGCGCGAATTGCGGCATCATTTCCTTGTGGTGCAAGATTGGCCCGGCCACCAGGTGCGGGAAATAGGTGACGAACAGGCCGTAGCGCATCGGGTCGAAATCGGCGGCCTTGCGCTGGTACACGTCGACCAGAAAAGCGATCTGCGTGAAGGTGAAGAACGAGATGCCCAGCGGCAGCGCCGTGCCTTCGAACCGGTACGTCGAACCGAGCACCCAGGCCGCGCTGTCGATGAGGAACGCGGCGTACTTGAAGTACACCAGCAGCGCAAGGTTGACGCCGATGGCCGCAACCAGCAGTGTGCGGCGCGACAGCGGCGCGAGCCACCTGGTGCCGCCTCCCTGCCCCATGGTGGCGATCTCGCGACCCGCGACAAAATTGAAGGTGATCGACGCCAGCATCAGCGGCAGCCAGGCCGGGTTCCACCAGGCGTAGAAGAACAGTGAGGCGAGGGTCAGCCAGGCCAGTGCCCACTGCGTGCTCCACCGGGCGACCAGAAAGAAGCCGAGCAAGGTCAGCGGCAGGAACCCGAAGACGAACTCAGGTGAGTTGAACAGCATGCGCTCTGTGTCGCAGGGAGCCGGCGCCGCGCGCCATGCCCCATGCGGCTTATTTGTTCTTCGTGGTCTTCATGCTGCCGGCCGTGCCCAGGTCATACGAAAAGACTTTGGCGCCCTGGTCGACATAGCTGCCATTGCTCGATCGCGTGGCAAAGCCGACGCCGAAATTGGCGGGGCCACCGACCGCGCTGGCGAACACGAAGTCGTTGCCGTAGTCGGCGGTACCGGGCAGTGCACCCAGCACGCTCGCCGTGCCGCTCGAGGCGTCGTAGCTGACCAACGAGGCATCGCCGAACGCGCGTGCACCGAAGCCCTGCGCAAAGAGGAAGCGCGTGCGGCTTTCGCTCGCGTTGAAATTCTCGGTGCTGGCCTCGGCCACGCTCATCGGGAAGCCACCGGCAGCGGTGTACAGCGTGGTGCCGTTCTCGTCGATGATGTCGATGGCGTAGCTGACGCTCGGGCTGCCGATGCCGGTGACCAGCCACAGTTGGTGCCGGCCGTTGGCGCTGGTTTGCACCGTGGGTTTCACGTCGATCGCGTAGGTTTTTTCGACGGCCGCTCCCGTGGCCTTGCTGAGGCGCACGAGGCGGTTGTCGTTGGCCGTGAACAGCGTCAGGTACAGCACGTTGCTGCCCATGCTGGCCACGGTGATGAGTCCGGTTCCATTGGCGAGCACCGTGGCGGTGGGGTTGGTGCGCGTGATCTTGAGCACCGTCAAAGGCGAGTTGAAGCCGTTGGCCGGGTTGCCGTCGTAGACGTAGAAGTTGTCGGCATCGAAGCCGATCAGCGTCCAGTTGCTGCCGGCGGTCACTGTGGCATCGAGCGGTGTTTCGGTGACCGAGTTGCCGCTCGCGAAGTTGAGCACGCTGAGTCGGGTGCCGTCTTCGACCAGGGCCGACTGGTAGGTGCTGGCCACCACGCCGGTCACGGCCGGTGTGCCGGTTGCGCGCGTGGTGATGCGGGTCGCCGGGGCCGCGCCCCACAGCTCGACGTAGCGGGGGTAGATCCAGCCGCGCGGCGCGAGGGTCACCGGGTCGCGTGCCACGTCGAGCGGTGGATCGCTTGCGATGACCGTGTAGCCGAGGTTGGCGCCTGCGCTCAGGCGCACTTCGGCGCGGCCGTCGTCGGCGGTGTTGCACGTGCCGTCCGCGCCGGCCGTCGACACGATGAAGCGCGAGTTGTCTGGCGTTGCGTAGTCGTTGGCAGTCAGAACGAAGCGACAGGCCGAGCTCGTGCTGGTGCGTTTCACCGCCAGCGACGGGGCGGAGCCGTTGGCCTGCATCGACACGCTGCGCACGTCACCACCGAAGATGTAGACCAGCGCATGCGGCTGGATCGAGCTCGCAGACAGTTGGCTCGGGTTCACCGTGCCGCTGAGCACCATGCGTGTGTCGGTGATCGACTCGCTGGCGAGCTCGATCACGTACTCGTTGTCGGGCAGGCTGGGGTGCACCAGCGAGAGGCCGTGCTTGAGTGCCGCGGTCGAGCCGGAGGCTTTCAAGGTCCAGCCATAAGCGCCCGATGACGGGTAGGTAAGGGGAGCGTTGCCGCCCGGCGTGCTGTCGCCTCCGCCGCCGCAGCCGGCGAGCGCTGCCAGCAGCATGAGAGAAGGGATCGATGCAGATGCGTGAGGCTGTTTCATGGCGACTTCTGGTGTGTCAGGGCGCCGGCCCCGACAGGTTGTTCGATGCGCCGCGGAGCTGCGCGACATACTGGAGCACGCGTGGGACGTAGGCCGTGGTCTCGGCAAACGGTGGAACGTTGTTGCGGTGGCGCACGACGGCTGCGGCGCCTGCGTTGTAGGCGGCCAATGCCAGCGTGTTGTCCTGGCCGAACTGGTCGAGCAGGCGCCGCAGGTGCTGGGCCCCGGCGTTGACGTTCTGGCGTGGGTCGAAGGCGTTGGTCACGCCGTAGTCACGCGCCGTTGCCGGCATCAGCTGCATCAAGCCCTGGGCGCCACGCGGCGAAACCGCCCGCACGGCGTAGCCGGACTCTGCGGCGATCACCGCCTGCAGCAACTCAGGTGCAATGCGGTGCGTGCTTGCGGCGGTGCGCACGATCTCTGCAAGGCGGGCGTCGCGAGCCAGCTCAGGGGCCTGGCGCCTGCTGCGCAAGTCATCGAGTCGGGCAGGGCTGGCCTCGCTCCCGACCACCAGGCGCGCGCCGGGACCCGAGGCCTGGTCGGAGAGGTGGATGGCTCCGCTGCCGTCTTCGATCAGGAAGATGCCGCCACGCTCAGACGCCATGCAGTCGGTTTGGAAGACCAGGCCGACGAGGCAGGCCAGTGCCACCGATGGCACCGTGGCAAGTCCGAAAGGGCGGGTGGCAAGCGCAAACATGCAAGGGCTGATCGATCGATCACGATGGAAGACCGCGCAAATTAGCAGCGGCATGTGACAGGCACATCACAGGAGGCATGGCCAGGGTGTGGCCACACGACTGTCATCAATGCCAACTACCGTCGCCCGACCCACTCCTGCGGCAGAACCCCATGAAGCGCGACGAATCCACCCCCATCGACCTGGCGCGTGCAGCGGGCCGCCCGAAGCGCGCGCTGATCTCCGGCGTGACCGGGCAGGACGGTGCGTACCTGAGCGAACTCTTGCTCAGCAAAGGCTACGAGGTGCATGGCATCAAGCGGCGGGCGTCGCTGTTCAACACCGAGCGCATCGACCACCTCTACCAGGACCCGCACGAGGACCGCCGGCGCTTCGTGCTGCACTATGGTGACCTGACCGACAGCACCAACCTGACGCGCATCATCCAGCAGGTGCAGCCCGACGAGATCTACAACCTGGCGGCGATGAGCCATGTCGGCGTCTCGTTCGAGATGCCGGAGTACACCGCGAACACCGATGGCACGGGCACGTTGCGCATCCTGGAGGCGCTGCGCCTGCTGGGCCTCGAGAAGACGACCCGCTTCTATCAGGCCAGCACCAGCGAGCTCTATGGCCTGGTGCAAGAGACGCCGCAAAGCGAGACCACGCCGTTCTACCCGCGCAGCCCGTATGCGGTGGCCAAGTTGTACGCCTACTGGATCACCGTGAACTACCGCGAGGCCTATGGCATGTTTGCCTGCAACGGCATCCTGTTCAACCACGAGAGTCCCTTGCGCGGAGAGACCTTCGTCACCCGAAAGATCACGCGGGCCATGGCACGCATTGCGCTGGGCCTGCAGGAATGCCTCTACCTCGGCAACCTGGGCGCCCTGCGCGACTGGGGTCACGCGCGGGACTTTGTCGAAATGCAGTGGCTGATGCTGCAACAGGACGAGCCCGAAGATTTCGTCATCGCCACCGGCGTGCAGCACAGCGTGCGGCAGCTCGCCGCAGTGGCCGCGGCGGAGCTGGGCATCACGCTCGAATTCAGCGGCAGCGCAGGCGACGAGATCGGTGTCGTCGCGCGCGTCGAGACGCCTGCAACCGGCATGGCTGCGGCGTGCAAGGTCGGTGACGTCATCATCCGTGTCGACCCGCGCTACTACAGGCCCACCGAAGTGGAGTCGCTGCTGGGCGACCCTTCCAAGGCCAAGCGCAAGCTCGGCTGGGTGCCGGCGACGGACTTCCAATCGCTGGTGAGCGAGATGATGAAGGCCGACTACGACTCCGCGCGGCGTGACAGCCTGCTCAAGGAGGCCGGGTTCGCGACCTTCGATTTCCACGAGTGAGAGAGCGCTGCCTGGCGCCAGTGAAGAACAAATGAAACGAGAGCGTCAGTGTTTGAAATCGAGACCTGACACGCCTTGACCATCATCAAGGTCTTTGCGGCCACCGCTGCACCACTGGAGCACCCACATGATTTCGCTGACCTTGATTTCCTACGCACACGATGACTTGCAGCGCCTGGCCGAACCCCTGCCGACCTCCCAGGGCGGTGCCGGCTTGGCGCGAGGCATGGCTTTGTTCGCTGCCGCCGCAGCGATCACAGCCGGCATCGTTGCCGCATTGATGGGTGGCTGAGAGCCGCAAGTGAGGGCAGAGGCAGAATCGCTGCATCACGCAACCTTCTGGAGTACGCCTTGCGCACGGTTCCTTTTCTTTTCGCGCTTCTCGCCTTGCCGCACCTCGCAGCTTGCTCGTCGCAGCAAACCTACGGCGTCGGCCAGACATGGCAGCGAAACGAGTGCTACAAGATCAACGACTTGCAGGAACGCAACCGATGTCTGGCCAGTGCCAACACGTCGTATGAGGAGTACAAGCGCCAGTCTGACGCTGCCAAGAGCCCGAAGTAAGGGTGCGCAGCGATGTCGGCGGTTGCTCTTCATTCGACCCACTCAGCCAGTTGCGCACTGCTTCTGTGGGTAAGGCTGTGGATAAGCCGACTCGAATGCGTCGTCGGCGTCTCCAATGCACGTTCTGCCGGGGCTGCCTCAGAGTGTGGCAGGCCCACCCTCAGAACCCGACCTTCAGCGTGAGCCGCACGGTGCGCGGCTCGGCCGGGTGCAAGTGGCGATCGGCCACCGGCGTGGTCTCGCCGGGGAGCTGCGACTCGTAGAAGTATTCGATGTCGTTGACCTGGCGATCCAACAGGTTGAACACGTCGAGCGTCAGCTCCGTGTCGTGCCCGAGCTTGCGGCTCACGCGCAGATTGGTGGTCAGCGACGCGTTCGAGCGCACGCTGTTGTCCTCGATCAGCGCACCCGCGCCGAGGTAGCGCCACTGCACGCTGGCCGACCAGGGGCCGAGTTCGCGCGCGGTCAGCGCGACCGAGCCCACCTTGTCGACGGCGTTCGGGATGCGGTTGCCGGCCGGGTCGTCGTCGGAGAAGCGCGCATGCGTCCAGGCCAGGTCGGCATCGACCAGCAGCCAGCGCATCAGGATCCAGCGGTTGTTCCACTCCACGCCGCGCCGCGTGCTCGGGCGGTTGGGTTCGGTCGCGCCCGCGTCGCCCACGTAGACCAGCTCGGAGTTGAAGTCGAGCTTCCACAACGCGAGCGAGCTTTGCAGGCCCGGGATCCACTCGGTGCGCGCGCCGACCTCGAGCCCGCGCGAGGCGACGAGGCCAGGCACCTTGTCGATGGCGTCGCCGCTCTTCGGGTCGAGCGTGGCGGTGGTGCCGCGCGCATCGTTGCTGTGGAAGCCGCGCCCGGCATTGAAGAAGAACTCGGTCTTCGCCCACGGGCCGAAGATCAGCGAGAGCTTGGGCGACAGCATGTTGTCACTCGCCTGGCCCGAGTTGGCTGGCTGGGACAGGCTGTCGACACCGAAGCGTGCCTTGTCGGCACGCAGACCCACCACGCTGCGCAGCCACGGCGTCAGCTCGACGGCGGTCTGGCCGTAGACGCCGAGCAGGGTCTCGCGCACCTTGTCGTCGCGCGTGGTGGCTATGGTCTGGCGCGCCACGGTGTCGAACAAGCCGACGCGAATGCGGTCGTGCCGCAGTTGCACGCCGAACTCGCTGCGCGCAGGCAGCGCGCCGAGCTTGTGCTCGATGGCATGGCTCGCACTCAGGCCGTAGACCTGGCGCTGGTCCTGTTGCGAGAACTGGTCGCCATCGGCGGGCCGCTCCAGCGCGTAGGTGAAGTTGGAGAACAGCTTCAGGTGGTAGTCGATGGCGTAGGCGGCCAGGCGGGTGCTGCCGGTGCCGGACTGGTCGTGCCATTCGCCGGACAGGCTGCTGCGCTGCGTCTCGCCGCCGTCGCTCGGGTCGAGCGAGTCGAAGCGGCCGATGCTGCCGTCGTTGATCAAGCGCTGCGGCACCTGGTCGGTCGAGGTCCAGTGCGCGTCGTAGCCCATCAGGCTCGCGCTCCAGCCTTGCGCCGAGGTGCCACCGCTCAGCGTGACGACGGCGTTGGATTTGTGCAGGCCTTCGGGCACCGTCCACGGGCCGTCGTTGCGCTGCAGCTCGACAGCACCGAGCAGCTGCGTGCCCGTGGCCACCTCGGCCGAGCCGCCGAACACACCGCGGCGAAAGCCGTGCTCGCCGAGGGTCCATGCACCGAACGGCGCGTCGAGTGTGTTGCGGTACACGATGTCGGCCGAACCGGCGGAAGCGAAGTCACCGTTCTTCGCGAAGTACGGGCCTTTGCGGTATTCAATGCGGTCGACCAACTCGGGGATCAGGAAGTTCAGGTCCGAGTAGCCCTGGCCATGGCCGTGTGTGGGCATATTGACCGGCAGGCCGTTGACGGAGGTGGCGAAGTCGGTGCCGTGGTCGAGGTTGAAGCCGCGCAGGAAATACTGGTTGGCCTTGCCGTCGCCCGAGTGCTGCGTGACGATGAGGCCGGGCACGAACTCGAGCACCTCGCCTGGGCGCAGTGCGGGCCGGCTCTTCAGCAAGTCGGAGCGGATCACGCCCTGCGAGGCAGCGTCGGACGTGCCCACTGCGTTGTCGTAGTGGCGGCCGGTGATCTCGACGGCGTCGAGACGCGCGGCGACCGCCACGGTTTGCGCATCAGGTGCAGGCTCTTGCTTTTGCTGTGCGTGCAGTGATGCAACGAGGCAGCTCAAAGCAGTGGCGAATGCCAATCGGTGCATGCGGCCTGGCGACGCCATCGTCTGGTCTCTCATCTTGTCTCCGGGATTCTGTGAAGTGTTCGCCCGAGTCCATACGCACCGTCGGGTGAGCTGGATGCAGCAAATCTCAGCCCAGAATGGTGACGATGCGAGTGCAGGACCAGTAGGCGGCCACGCTGCCGATCGCGTACAGCGTGGTCTGGCGTGCCAGCGGCATCAAAGGCAGCTGGCGCAGCACGCGGTACACCAGCCAGGCCGCGCCCACCGTCATCAACTGGCCGAACTCGACGCCGACATTGAAGGTGAGCAGCGCGATCCACAGGTGGTTCTCGGGCAAGCCGATGTCTTTCAGCGCGCCGGCGAACCCGAGGCCGTGCACGAGGCCGAAGATGAAGGACACCAGCGCAGGCAGCCGCCGCGCCAGCGTTTGCCGATCACGCAGGGCTTCGGCCGCGACCAGCACGATCGACAGCGCAATGCACGCCTCGACCGGCGCCGAGCGCAGCGTGAGCCAGCCGAGCGCGGCGCTGGCCAGCGTGAGGCTGTGAGCGGCGGTGAAGGCCGTGATGGTCCACACCAGCTTGCGCCGAAAACCCACCAGAAACAGCAGCCCGATCACGAACAGCAGGTGGTCGATGCCGGTGAGGATGTGCTCGACGCCCAGCACGGTGTAGGCCGATGCGATTTCCCCCCAGCCGCGCCTGTCGTCGGCCGAACCATACAGATGCACCGTGGGCTGGCCTGCGGTGAGGGTGTAGACGCGCGACTGGCCGTCGAGCCAGAACACTTTCACGAGCGCGGCCGAGTAGCGCTGGCCCACGCCCTCCATTTCAAGCGTGCCTTGCATGCCCGCGTCGCCGCAGCGCACCACATTCATTTCGGCGCGGCAGCCCGTTGGCCACACCGGTGTCAGCTCCTTGCCGGCCTGGCGGTCGTTGCTCGCCGTCCACTGCCACAAGAACTCGCCGCGCGAGGTTTCACGCAACTCCATCTCGGCCATGCTCATTTCGTGTGCCACCGCCACCACGGGAGCCAGCAGTGCGAGGGTGGCCAGCAGCAGCCTGCGCAACAAGCCATTCATTTCTTTGCGGCCTCGAATTTCACGGTGTACTTCTTGGCCAGTGCGCGCACGGCCGCACTTCGCTGGTCGGCCAGCGTCACGTCAGTCCAGTCCTGCAGCACCACACCGCGCAACGATTCGAAGACCGCCGGCTTCGGTGGCGTGGCCGATTCGAGCCGCATCGCCCGCCAGCCGTCGCGGGTGGGCAGGGCACGCCATTCGCCGGCGGGTGACTGTTCGAGCGCCTTGGCAAACTCGGGTCCGTAGCTCTCGACCAGGTTGGCGTGCGGGCGGCCTTTGAACACCCGCAGCCCGGCGCGGGCGTCGCCGGGTGTGCCTGCGTTCAATGCGTCGACAAAGCCGCGCACGGCCGACTCCGAGGTGTCGCCGGCGAGCACCGCCTCTTGAAAGTCGAAGCGCGCCGGCTCGTCGTACTTGGCGCGGTGGCTCTCGAACCAGCCGCGCAGCAGCTTGTCGTCGAAGGGTGGCAGCTTGGTGTTCGCGTCGACCACGCTCAACGCCTTGAAGATCACCCGTTCGCGGATGGCGGTGTCACCGCGATCGACCTGCAGCGCCAGCCCTTCGCGGTAGAGCACTTCGTTGTCGAGCCAGACGCGGCGCAGCGCGTTCATTTCTTCGTCGCTGGGCTCGCGGCCACGCGAGGCCTTGAACAGCTGCCGGGCTTCGTTGTCGACTTCGGCGCCGACCACGATCGTGCGTGGGTCGTCTGCGCGGCCCACGATGAAGTGGTCGACCGCGAACAGCAGGCCACCCAGGATGACGAAGTGCAGCAGCGGCTCGCGCAGCCAGGTCGGCAAGGAGGTGCTGCGATGAGAAGGTGTGGGGCCGGGAACGGTGGAACCCGTGAGTGGCGTGGACATGGTGTGAGCTCAGCGACGGCAAGGCCAGGGATGTTAGGCAGCGCAGAAGTCAGGACGAAGACGAGCGAAGAGCGACCACCGCGCCGCATCCGCAATGCGCCAAACAAAAAAAAGCGCCGCGCGATGCCGCGCGGCGCTTTGAGTGTTGTCGCTTGCGAAGGACTTACTTCACGCCCGCAACGGTCGTCGTACCCTGTACTTCCACGTAGATCGGGTTGCTGTAGAACCAGAGGTCGGACCAGGCGGCCACGTCGAAGCTGACGTATTTCTGGTTGGCCACCGTGGCCAGGTGCGCCGGGCAGGCCGCATCGTTGCACGGGATCTTCAGCTTGGTCAGGTCGTTCGCGTTGGTGAACACGTCGGGCAGCGGGTTGCCGTTGGCATCGGTCTCGTTGGGCACGCTCGGCGGCATGTTGGTGCCGCGCAGGCGGACGTACTGCGAAGCCGCGACCGCCGGGATGCGGAAGGTCATCTTCAGGAAGTCGTTGCCGGCAGCCGTCCAGCCCACGCTGTTGAAGGTCTTGATCACCGCAGCGCTCAGGTTTTTCGCGGCGACCGGCACGGTGGACATGTCCGGGTTGGCGAGCCAGGTGTTCGGCCAAGCGCCCGCGTAGTCGGCCGCCCCCGGTGCCTTGTAGCCGGTCACCATGCCACGAATGACGTCGATGTGGTCCAGCACCGGCATGTTCAGCGGTTGGCTGATGCCGACCTGCTTCAGCGACGGGTTCTCGAAGGTGTAGGGCGAGTAGTTGGTACCGGACGGGTCACGCACGACGATCGACACGACGACCTCGGCACCCGGACGCACGACGAGCTTTTCGCCCATCGTGGCGCAGCCAGCCTTGTCGATGTCGGTGTTGCCGGTTGCGGCCGCCAGCGCCAAGGCTTCGACCGATGCGGAGCTGCGGGCCGTCGGGCCGGCATAAGACGAGCACGCGATGAAGGCCAGGCGATCGATCAGCTGGCCGCCGGTGGCGAAGCTGTTGCCGCTGCGCAGGCCGTCGACGATCGTCTGCGGACGCAGCTTGTCGCTGCCGTTGCGCACCATCACGTAGTCGCGCTGGTACTCGCCGGGGAAGAAGTCTTGCGTCGAGCGGCGATCGTCCGGGCCGAAGATGCCGCGGTTGTGCCAGTCGGAGCTGGCGAAGAACCAGAAGTTGCGGCCTTCACCCAACAGCGCATCCCACACGCCGCCGATCTGCGCGCCGTAGACGCCGGTGCCGCCGTAGGTGGTGCCGCCCACCGAGTCGACCAGCACGCCGTTGATGGTGTTGCGGTTCGGTTGGTATTCGCCGCGGTTGGCCGAGGCGCCGTGACCCGGTTGCGTTTCCATGCCGAAGGCGACGGCCGGTGCTGCGTTGTTGAAGTTGCGCAGGTGCTCGATGTTGTAGCCGTTGTTGCCGTCCGGGTTGAACGGGCCGGCGCGCTCCAAGTGCGAAGGCACGTAGTAGCTGCCGGTCGGGTGGTTCTCGGCCATCCACTTCATGGCTTCGACGGTCTTCAGGTGACCTTTGGTGCCGTTGCCCGTGCCGCTGGCAGGAATGAGTTTTTGCGCGGCAGCGTTCCAGCTCGCGTCGGCGGCGTTGGCGCTGCCGGTGACTGCGCAGTTCCAGTTGTTGCCGGTGCTGGTGCCGGTGAAGTTGCCGCGGCTGGTGTCCGAGTCACCGCGGTCGAAGCAGTATTCCCACTGGGCCATCGCATTGGCATTGCCGAGCGCGGTGTAGCCGGCGGTGGTGGGCAGGGTGACCGCGTCGAGCGCGGCGGGCATCTGGCCCGTGATGACCGAGGTGGACGAGTGCTCGTGGCCGGCGACCACCGATTCCACACCGATGAAGAGCGGCTTGTTCTGGTAAGCGGCCAGGTACTCGATCAGCGGGTACTGGAATTCCTGGACCGATTGCCAGCGCCACATGTTGCGCGTGGCGCCACTGCCGCTCACGTCACCCTTGATGGTGACGCCCGAGGTGACCCAGGTGGTGGTCGGAGGCAGGCTGGCGTTGAAGGGGTAGGCCGGTGTGCTCAGCGTGGCGTCTTCCGCCAGCGTGCAGTTGCGGTTGCCGTTGCCGCCGTGCCCGGCTTGCACGAACCAGTCGAGGCCCCACGGTGTGTCGGTCGTGTCGGTGGCCTTCTTGACCAGCTTCTGCATCGAGATCGAGCCATCGGAGCAGGTGGTGTGGTTGTGGAAGTCACCCGAGACGTACTGGCCGGGTGTCTTGCCTGCCGCGGTGGCGACGGTGGGGGCGACAGCCAGGGTGGCCGTGCCGAGGACCGCGACCGCCGCGAGGGCGATCGGGCTCATGCTGAATCCGAGTTTCATCAAAATTGCTCCTTGTAGGTTTGACATGCCGGCGCAAGCCGTGAGTTCGAGGCTGGAAACCCGACTTGAGATACAAGGTTAGTTAATTGAGGTGACCTCGACATGAAACATGCCGGGCGCGGCATGATCCGTTCGTATAGTCCGAAGGGGCTATATTCAATTTCATCGAAGCGGCTGCCGGGATCCCGATTCCGCGTGCAGCTCAGTGG
>Ga0302256_10000118_pt1 | contig 15363 bp, 8 predicted proteins | sample I_Fen_E3_4_FD_194571 | JGI IMG/M metagenome (GOLD analysis project Ga0302256, IMG submission 194571) | Peat permafrost microbial communities from Stordalen Mire near Abisko, Sweden - I_Fen_E3_4 | ecosystem: Environmental > Terrestrial > Soil > Wetlands > Permafrost | place: Sweden: Abisko...
CCTTGCCGGTGTCCTTCATCTTGACCGCGAGGTTGCCGTCGGTCACGCGCGGCACCAGGCCATCGTCGCTGACCGCGTAGTCGCGGTTGAGCCGGAGGCGGATCAGCCGGACGACGAGTGTATCGCCGGGCATCGCGCCCTCGATGTAGAACGGCCCGGTCTGCGGGTTGCCGCCGAGCACGCGGGTCACGCCCTTGGCGTCGGCGCCCCCGGCGTCGACCGTGGAGGTCGCGAGCGTATCGCCGGGCGCGATCGTCAGCACGGGCTTGGCGAACGCCGAGAACTGGCGATGGAACACGGTCGGCGTGAACTCGTGACGCCTGGGCGGCCGGGCGGCGCGCGCCGGCACGAAGCTCGCGGTGAACGCGTGGGTGTGGGGGTGCTTGAGATCGTCGTTGTCGATGAAGATGATCGAGCCGGTCATCGTGCCACCGGCGATCGTCGCCTTGGCCTGCTCGCTGCCGCCCGCGGGGTCCTTGGCGAGGAACTCCACGGCGGCGCCGCGCACGGTGCCCTCGAGCTTGTCGCCCGCGAACTCGCCGGTCAGCGCGTCGCCCTGCTGGGTCAGCGCGAGCCGCCAGTACAGCGGCGTGCCGTAGAAGTCGGTGTTGACGACCCAGCTGCCGGCGACGGTGGGTCTGGCGTCATCGGCGCGGACCGGGGGGGTGCCGAAGCCGAGCGCACAGAGCGCGGTGAAAAGCAACGGTTTACGTAGCATCGCAGCTCCTCGAGATCAGGGGATGACTTGATCATGCGATCCTCGTGGCGGCGTTGCGGGCTACACGCGGCTTATCGAAGCGCCGTGTTGCGCGAAAATTTGTGCTGGGGGTCCAGCCGGGCGAACATTTTCGGCGCGCGAGGAGCGTGCTCATGAGCCAATCCAGGATGTGGATCGTCGCAGTCGTCATCGCGGCGGCCGGCGCACCGACGACGGTGCGTGCCGACAGCAAGAACGAGATCCGTGCCGTGACGTTCGAGGACGACGGCGGAACGACCCGCGTCCACGTCCGCGGCGCCCAGACCCCGACGTTCACCGTGTACAAGCTCGACCGGCCGAGCCGCGTCGTGATCGACGTGCCCAAGGCCGAACTCGCCGAGCCGCTGCGCGGCCACGAGACCGCGTCGGTGCTCGCCGCGAACACCTGGGCGGTGAGCACGATCGCGGCGCAGCAGCTCGACGACGGCGGTCAGCTCGTGCGCGTGATCGTCACGCTCGCGCGGCCCGGCCGCTACGACGTCAAGACCACCGGCAACGAGCTGATCGTGATGGTGATGCCGCGCGATCCGGCGCCCAAGGCGACCAGCCCCGAGGCGCTGGCGGCCGCCGAGGCGGGGCGCGCGGCCGCCCAGCAAGCCGCGCGCGCCGCCGAGGCGGGGCGCGCCCAGGCCGAGCAGTCGAGCGCGGCGGCCCAGGCCGAAGCGGCGCGCGCCAAGGATACCGCCGCGGCGGCCATGGCGGAGGCAGCCAAGGCCAAGGCGGTAGCGGCCACGGCGCAGGCGGACGCCGAGCGGCTGCGCGTGACGTGGGCGGCGCAGGCGGCGCGGGCGCAGGAGGCGCAGCAGGCCGCGGACCAGGCGCGGCGCGCCGGCGCGCAGGCGAGCGCGGATGATCTCGCGCGCGCCAAGGCCGCGGCGACGCAGGCCCAGGCCGAGGCGGCGAAGTCGAAGATCGATGCCGCGGTCGCCCAGCGCGAAGCGGATCGGGCGCGCAGCGCGGCCGAGCAAGCGGCGCAGAGCGCCCAGGCCGAGGCCGAGCGCGCGCGCGCGCAGCTGGCCGTCGCGAAGGCGGAGGTCGCCAGGGCCCAGCAGGAGGCCGCGCGCGAGCTGGAAGCGGCCACCCGGACGCGAACCGAGGCGGAGGCGGCCAAGCAAGCGGCGAGCCGCGATGTGGAGGCGGCGGCCCGGACGCGGAGCGAAGCCGAGGCGGCCAAGCAGGCGGCGAGCCGCGATGTGGAGGCGGCGGCGCGGACGCGGAGCGAAGCCGAGGCGGCCAAGCAGGCGGCGAGCCGCGATGTCGAGGCGGCCAAGCGGGCGGCGAGCCGCGATGTGGAGGCGGCGGCGCGGACGCGGAGCGAGGCGGAAGCGGCCAGGCAGGCGGCGAGCCGCGACGTCGAGGCGGCCAAGCAGGCGGCGAGCCGCGATGTGGAGGCGGCGGCGCGGACGCGGAGCGAGGCGGAGGCGGCCAGGCAGGCGGCGAGCCGCGACATCGAGGAGGCCAAGCAAGCCGTGGCGCGCGCGAAGGCCGAGGCGGAGGCGGCGCGGGCCGAGGCCGCACGCACCAAGGCGCTCGCCGAGGCCACCCAGGCCGCGGCACAGCAGCAACAGGACGCGGCGAGCCGCGCGAAGGCCGAGGCGGAGGCGGCGCGGCGCGAGGCCGAGGTCGCCAAGAACGAAGCTGCGCGTACGCGGGCCCAGGCGCTCGCCGCCAAGGACGACGTCGCGCGCACCAGGGCGGAGGCGGCCGCGGCGCGCAGCGAGGCCGACCGGGCCAGCGCGGTGGCGCGCGCGAGCCTGGCCGAGACCCAGGCCGCCAAGGACGACGTCGCGCGCACCAAGGCGGAGGCGGCCGCGGCGCGCAGCGCGGCTGACCGGGCCAGCGCGGTGGCGCGCGCGAGCCTGGCCGAGACCCAGGCCGCCAAGGCCGCGGCGGCGCAGCAGCAGGCCGAGGCGGTCGCCGCCCGGCGCCAGGCCGAGGCCGCCGAGCGCGAGGTCGCGCAGCAGAACGCGGCTGCGGCGGCCGCGCGGGCCGCGGCGGAGAAGATGCGGGACGTCAACCAGCGGATGACCGCGGACGCGAGCCGCGCGCGGCGTGAGGCCGACGCTGCCAAGGCCGAGGCCGCCGAGCAGCGCGCGCTGGCTCTGGCCGCCCGGCGCGAGGCCGATCGCGCGACGCAGGCGGCGGCGGCCGACAAGCGCCGGGCCGAGGCCGCGCGCAGCGAGGCCGAGCAGCTGATGCAGAAGGCCCAGCAGCAGGTAGCGGCGCTCGACCAGCAGGCCGGAGCGGCGCAGGCGCTGGCCGACAAGGCGCGCGCGGCGAGCGCCGCCGCGCAGGCCCGCGAGGCCGCGGCGCGCGCGCTGGTCGCGCAGGCCGCGAGCGAGCGCCAGGCCGCCGAGGCCGCGGCCAAGCTCGCCGCCGAGGCCCGGGATCGCAAGGCGCACCAGGCCGGCGCGGATCGCGATCGCGCCTTCGCCGATGCCCAGGCCGCCGAGGCGCGGCTCGCGGCGGCGCGCAAGGCGACCGACGCGGCCGAGCAGCAGCGCGCCGCCGCCGACGCGGCGGCCACCGCCGCCCGACGCGACCTCGACCACACCCGCACCGCGCTCGCCGCGGTCGAGCAGCAGCGCACCGCCGCCGAGGCGGCGGCGAGCGACGCCGCCCACAAGCGCGGCGAAGCCGAGGCGGCGGCCAGCGATGCAGCCCGCCGCCGCCGGGAGGCCGAGACCGCCGCCCAGGATGCCTCCAGGCGGCGCGCTGCCGCGGAGCAGGCGACCGCGCAGGCGACCCAGCGGGCCCAGGACGCGCAGCGCGCGGCCGAGCAGCAGGAGCTCGCGCGCGCCAAGGCCGAGCGCGCCGCGGCGCACGCGGCGACCCGGCTCGCGGCGGCCCAGGCAGCTCGCCCGACCCGGCGGGCACAGGGATCGACCGCCGCGCTCGCGGCCACGATCGACGGCCTCGACGGCGACGCCAGCGATCCCTCGACCGCTTCGCCGGCGACGTCGGCCCCGGTGATCCTCGCGTCGAACACGGCCGCGGCCCCGCTGGCGTCGGCCCCGGCGGCGGCAGCCCGGCCGGGCGCGTCCCCCCCGCAGGCGTCGGCCCCCGCGACAGCCGCCCGGCCGGCCGCAGCGGCGTCGGCCCCGTTGGCGTCGGCCGCAGCGGCAACGGCGCCGGTGGCGTCAGCCCCAGGGGCAGCGGCCCCGGCGGCAGCGCCCCCGCCCGGCAAGCTCAAGGGCCCGCTCGCCCACGTCCGCGACGTCGCGTTCACCGGCGACGACGTCACCGGCCACGTCGCGATCGCGCTCGACGGCAACGCGACGGTCACCGTCGGCGTGGTGACCCCGACCACGGCGGAGCTGATCATCGACCACGCCGAGATCGGCGGCAAGCTCGAGCGCAAGCTCGACGTCCGCCGGTTCGGCGGCCCGGTCACGTCGATCGCGTCGTTCCGCGATCGCCGCGTCCCCGGTCGGGTGCGGCTCGTCGCCGAGCTCGGCGCGCCGGCGACGCCGAGCTTCGACCGCGACAGCGGCGGCGTCCGGTGGAACTTCGTCGGCGCCGACATCGCCAGGCGGCCGGTCCGGACGCAGCCCCCGGTCGCGAGCGCCGCGGCGGCCGCCGCCCCGGTCGGCGGCTTCGGCGCGGCGTCGACGCCGGTGAGCCAGCAGTCGGTGTCGCAGCTGCCTCCCCAGGCCAGCCGGCGCCGGGTCTATCACGGCCAGACCGTCGAGCTGCACTTCAAGGACGCGCCGATCCATGACCTGCTCCGCATCATCGCGGACACCGGCAAGGTCAGCATCGTCGTCCCCGACACGGTCGACGCCAAGGTCACGCTCGATCTCAAGCGGGTGCCGTGGGACCAGGCGCTCGAGGTGATCCTGTCGTCGCACCAGCTGTGGTACCGGCGCGAGGGCAACCTGTACCGCATCGCGCCGCGCAAGGAGCTCGACGCCGAGGACGAGGCCGAGGCCGCGCGCCGCGAGGCCCAGCTCAAGTCCGAGTCGCCCCGGCCGGGCCTGGTGCCGCTCAACTACGCGTCGGCCAGCGAGCTCGCCAAGAAGCTCGAGCCGATGCTGTCGCCGCACGGCAAGATCGCGGTCGACGAGCGCACCAACCAGCTGATCGTCACCGACGTCGCCGGCAACCGCGAGCAGATCTCGCGGCTCGCGCAGTCGCTCGATACCCAGACCCCGCAGATCTCGATCGAGGCGCGCATCGTCGAGGCCAACTCGACGTTCCTGCGCCAGATCGGCATCCAGTGGGGCGGCCGCGCGCTGGCCGGCGCGACCGGTGGCAACGCGACCGGCCTGGTGTGGCCGTCGAGCATCTCGCTGATCGGCGGCAACGAGGACTCCAACACCAACCGGACCGGCATCGCGGCGCCGTCGGACTTCGCGGTCAACCTGCCGGCGGCGACCGGCAGCGGCGAGGGCGGCGCGCTCGGCCTGTCGCTGGGCTCGGTCGGCGGCAACTTCAACATCAACCTCCGGCTGTCCGCGCTCGAGGACGCCGGCACCGTGCGCATCATCTCGGCGCCCAAGATCACGGTGCTCAACAACAAGCAGGCGAGCATCGCGTCCGGCGTGTCGATCCCGATCTCGACGATCTCGGCGACCGGCACCCAGACCCAGTTCGTCCAGGCCGACCTCAGGCTCGACGTCACCCCGACGGTGTCGCAGCGCGACTGCGCGATCGCGATGAACCTCTCGGTCACCAAGAACGCCCCGGACTTCGGCCAGCTCGGCGCCCGCGGCGACCCGACGATCCAGCGCAAGGAGGCCAAGACGTCGATGATCGTCTCGGATGGCCAGACCAGCGTGCTGGGCGGCATCTACACGCGCAACGCCGCGCTCGCGTACAAGAAGATCCCGCTGCTCGGCGACATCCCGGTGCTCGGCTGGCTGTTCAAGAACCGCCGCGAGCAGGACGACCGGACCGAGATCTTGGTGTTCATCACACCGCGGATCACCAATCGCGCCCTGCTGTCCTGCAAGTGAGTCATAGTGAGCGGGCTTTGGCACCGCTGTTCTTGATCGGGTTCATGGCCGCCGGCAAGACGTCGGTCGGCCGCGCAATCGCCGGCGCCGCCGGGCGCCGGTTCGTCGACCTCGATGACGTGATCGGCCAGGCCGGCACGCCGGTGGCCGCGCTGGTCGCGCGCGACGAGGCGGAGTTTCGCCGCCGCGAGGCGGCCGCGCTCGCCCAGGTGATCGCCGGGAGCGAGGACGGCCCGGTGATCGCGACCGGCGGCGGCGCGGCCGGGTTCGGCGACAACCTCGCGCGGATGCGCAGCGCGGGCCTGGTCGTCGCGCTCGGCGTCGATGTCGACGAGGCGCAGCGCCGCGCGGCCGCCGAGCTCGAGGCCCGCCCGGGCGCGACCCGGCCGCTGCTCGGCCAGGCGCTGGCGCTGGCGGCAGCGCGCGCGCCGATCTACCGCCGTGCCCACGCGGTGGTCGATACCACCGGCCGCTCGGTCGCCGAGGTCGCCGCGCAGGTCGCTGCGGTCGAGCGGACCTGGCGGAGCGGCCCGCGCGACGCCACCGTGGTCGCGCTCGGCGACCGCAGCTACCCGATCAGCGTGGTCGAGCGGCTCGAGCCGCGGGCGCTGCGCGGCCTGCCGAGCGCGGCGACCAAGCTCGCGGTGATCACCGATCACAACGTGGCCAAGGCGTGGCTGCCAGGCCTCGGGCTCGATCCGGCGACCCTGGTGATCGCGATCGAGCCCGGCGAGGCGAGCAAGTCGTTCGCGACCTACCAGCGGATCTGCGAGCAGCTGGTCGCCGCGGGGCTCGACCGCGGCTCGACGATCGTCGCGCTCGGCGGCGGCGTGGTCGGCGATCTCGCCGGGTTCGTCGCGGCGACCCTGTACCGCGGCATCGCCGTGATCCAGATCCCGACGACGATCGTCGCGATGACCGACTCGGCGATCGGCGGCAAGACCGCGGTCGATCTGCCGGCCGGCAAGAACCTGGTCGGCGCGTTCTGGCAGCCCAGGCTGGTCGCCTGCGCGCTCGACACGCTGATCACCCTGCCGCCGCGCGAGCGCCGCGCCGGGTTCGGCGAGCTATGGAAGTACGGCCTGCTCGACGGCCCCGATCTGTGGCGCGCGGTGGTGACGTGCGCGGGCTGGGCCGCCGGTCCGGCGTCGACCCCGCCGCCGCCCGAGCTGCGCACCGTGATCGATCGCTCGATCGCGTTCAAGGCGGCGATCGTCGGGCGCGACGAGCACGAGCGCAGCGGCCACCGCGCGCTGCTGAACCTCGGCCACACCGTGGGCCACGCGATCGAAGCCGCGACCGGCATGCTGCACGGCGAGGCCGTCGGCCTGGGCCTGGTCGCCGCCTGCCGGGTCTCGGCGGCGGTGCTCGGCACGCGGCGCGATCTCGAGCACGAGGTGATCGCGGCGCTGCGCGCCAGCGGGCTGCCCGGCGACCTCGATCCGTACTTGACCGACGACATTCTCGCGCGGGTTCAGGTCGACAAGAAGCGGATCGGTGCCAACCTGAGGTTCATCACGATCCGCGAGGTGGGGGCATGTGAGCCGACCGATCTCGCCGTCGCCGAACTGCGGAGAATTTTGCGCCGTGAGCCCGCGGCTTGATACGATTTTTCGCAAGGAGCAATGCATGCCACGTCAAGCCGTCTTCAGCGCTCTGGTCCGCACGTTCGTCGCCGGGAGCGCGCTGATCGCGGGCTGCGCGGACAACGGCGACGACAGCATCCTGGTCCTGTCGAACATCCGCGCCGACGATAGCTGCGTGACCACCGCCACCGGCACCCAGACGGTGATCAGCCACGGCTCGCTCGACACGGTGCTGGGCAGCAGTGGCTATCTGTTCTTCGCCGATCTGAAGAGCCGGATCACCGCGCTCGCCGGCGCCGAAGATCAACGCACGATCATCGTCAGCGGCGTCAACGTCGACATCACGTTCCCGGGCAGCACGCTGTTCAACGCCGCCGAGCTGGCCGACCTCCGCGCCCAGAACCTGACCCACTTCAACGAGTCGGCCTCGACCGTGCTGCCCCCCAACGGCGGGCTGGCGACCCTGCCGTTCCAGCTGGTGCCCCAGGTGCTGGTCGAGCGCATCGTCGCCAAGGTCGGCGCCGACAAGCCGTTCGCGCTCGAGGCCAACGGCGTGTTCACCGTGCTCGGCGACATGTCGGGTCAGAAGGTCGCGAGTCAGGCGTTCTCGTATGGCGTCACGATCGGGACCAACCAGGTGGTCCGCAACGTGGGCGCGTGCGCGGGGCTTTCGTCCAGCTTCGTCGCGAAGACCGGCTACGCGTGCAACCCCGTGCAGGACGGCGAGCTCGATTGCTGCACCTCGGGCGCCAACAACACCTCGCTCGTGTGCCCGGCGGCCGCCCCGTAGGCGAGCGAATGCCAGCGGTCGGTGCTTCCTGGCCGGACTGCCTCGTGAATCGCTGGCGCGCGCGCTGGCCGGCTCCCGTCTGCTCTAGTACCGTCTCCCCCCAGGTGGAACTTGTTCGCTGAAACGCTCAAGAAGGTCGTCGATAACGTCGAAGGCGGAATCGCCGCGGTGGTCATGGGCCTCGACGGCATCTCCGTCGATACCTACATCAAGCTGGCGGATCGCGTCGACGTCAACACCGTGGCGATGGAGTTCTCGTTCATCCTGAGCCAGGTCCGCAAGGCGGGCGAGAGCCTCGCCGTCGGCAACCTCGAGGAGCTCTCGGTCAAGGCCCAGCGGCTGTTGCTGGTGTGCCGGATGATCTCGCAGCAGTACTTCATCGCGATCGTGATGGCGCCCGAGGGCAACTTCGGCAAGGCGCGCTACCTGGCGCGGATGGCGCAGCCGTCGCTGGTCTCGCAGCTCTAGGCAACGCGAGGCCGGGGCGAGCCCGTGGCGAAGCGAGCCAACCAACCCACGCGGTCCGCCAGGCCGGTGGCGCGGCGCGCGTATCGCGTCCAGGTGCTGCACGGGCCGAACCTCAATCTGCTCGGCACCCGCGACCCTGGGATCTACGGCACGACCACGCTCGCCGAGATCGACGCGGAGCTCGCGCGGCGGGCGGCGGCGCGCAACGCCGTGGTGCGCTGCCAGCAGAGCAACCACGAAGGCGAGCTGATCGAGCTGATCCACCGCGCACGCGGCTGGGCCGACGCCATCGTGATAAATCCTGCCGCCTACACGCATACGTCGGTCGCGATCCGCGACGCCATCGACGCTGTGGCACTCCCGGTGATCGAGGTCCACCTCTCGAATGTGCACGCACGCGAACCGTTTCGCCACGAATCGCTGACGGCGCCCAAGTGCATCGGTCAGATCTGCGGTTTTGGCGCACAAAGCTATTACCTGGGACTGGACGCGGCCCTTGGGCATGTGGAAGCTACGAATCGCGATGGCCACCCGCGGAAAAACCAAAGCTGAAGAGCCTGCTCAAGGTCTGCCGCTCGTTGCGATGGCGCGCGGCCTCGCGGAGATTGTGGCCGAACACAATCTCTCCGAGCTCATCCTCGATTCCAAAGAGCTCACCTTGACCGTTCGGCGTGGCGGGACCGCGGTGGCCGTCCAGGCGTTGCCGCCCGCGCCGATCTACGCGCCGCCGGTCGCTGCCCCGGCCGCCGTCCCGGCCGCCGCTGCCCCCGCTGCCGAGAAGGCCCACGTGGTGACGTCGCCGTTCGTCGGCACGTTCTACCGCCGGCCCAACCCGGACTCGCCGAACTACGTCGCGGTGCACGACAAGGTCGACAAGGGCCAGGTGCTCTGCATCATCGAAGCGATGAAGCTGATGAACGAGATCGAAGCCGATGTCGCTGGCACGGTCCTCGCGATCCTCGCGGAGGACGGCTCGCCGGTCGAGTACGGCCAGCCGCTGTTCAAGATCGCGCCTTGACGCTGTCACGAGCCAGGCGAGCCAGGCGAGCCAGGAGCGGCCCATGTTCAAGAAGGTATTGATCGCGAATCGCGGTGAGATTGCGCTGCGCGTCATCCGCGCGTGCCGCGAGATGGGGCTGCAGTCGGTCGCGGTCTACTCGACCGCCGACGCCGACGCGCTGCACGTCAAGTTCGCCGACCAGGCGGTGTGCATCGGGCCTCCGCCGTCGCGCCAGAGCTATCTCAACGTGCCGATGATCATCTCGGCCGCCGAGGTCACCGGCGCCGACGCGATCCACCCCGGCTACGGCTTTCTGTCCGAGAACGCCGACTTCGCCGAGGTGTGTCGCAAGTGTGGCCTGACCTGGATCGGCCCACCGCCGGACGCGATGCGGCTCATGGGCGACAAGATCCGGGCGCGCGCGGCGATGACCGCGGCCGGCGTGCCGACGCTCCCGGGCTCGAGCGGGCTGCACGACGAGGTGCAGGTGCTCGAGGCCGCCGAGCGGATCGGCTTCCCGGTGATCCTCAAGGCCACCGCGGGCGGTGGCGGGCGCGGCATGAAGATCGTCTGGGAGAAGGCCAAGCTGATCGACGCGTGGTCGACCGGCCGGACCGAGGCCCAGGCGGCGTTCGGCAACCCCGAGATGTACATGGAGCGGTACTGCGAGAAGCCGCGCCACATCGAGATCCAGGTGGTCGCCGACAAGCACGGCCACTACATGCACCTCGGCGAGCGCGAGTGCTCGATCCAGCGCCGCCACCAGAAGGTGCTCGAGGAGTCGCCCTCGGCGGTGCTCGACCAGCCGACCCGCGACAAGCTCACGCAGGCCTCGGTCCGCGCGATCGAGTCGATCGGCTACACCAACGTCGGCACGATGGAGTACCTGCTCGACACCGACGGTCAGTTCTACTTCATGGAGATGAACACCCGGCTCCAGGTCGAGCACCCGGTGACCGAGCTGGTCACCGGCATCGATCTGGTACGCGAGCAAATCCGGATCGCCGCTGGCGAGCCGCTGTCGTTCACCGAGCCGCGTCCGGCGCGCGGCCACGCGATCGAGCTGCGGGTCAACGCCGAGGACCCGGTCACGTTCGCGCCGTGGCCGGGCAAGATCACCGCCCTGCACATGCCGGGCGGCCTCGGTGTGCGTGTGGATACGCACGTGTACGCCGGCTACGTCGTTCCGTCGAACTATGACTCGCTGCTCGCCAAGGTGATCATCCACGACGTCGACCGCCCCGCGGCGCTGCGGCGGGCGCGGCGCTGCGTGGACGAGATGGTGATCGAAGGCATTCGGACCAACATCCCGTTCTTGCGCCGGATCATCAACAACCCCGATTTTATCCGCGGCGTGTTCGATACCGGCTTCGTGGCCCGGCTCCTGGCCGAGCGAGCGTCAGCGGCCTGACAGTTCTCGGGGGGATGACGGAGGCAGCGGCGGCCGCCCCGACCAGTGATCCGATGTGAGGAACCTGCTCGGGTAACGCCCGGGATTCTCTCGTGGATTTCCTTGACCCTTCGTCCGGCAACACCGTACCCTTTCGAGATGCGCGGGGCATACTGCCGTCTACCGATGGCCCGCGCGCGAGCACGTAGGCGCGCCGCAGCCGACGGAGCGCCCCGAAGGATGGCGGAGTAACCCCGTGGCCTTCAACAAAGAAAAGGTCATGGACGCGGCGCGCAAGTTCGTCGACCGCGGTCAGATCGACAAGGCGGTCAAGGAGTACCTGCGGATCGTCCATGAGGACCCCAAGGACGTCCGGGTCTGGCTCAAGATCGGCGACCTCTACGCCAAGAAGGGCGCGCGGCAGGACGCGATCGAGACCTACCTGAAGGTCGCGCGATTCTATCACGACCAGGGCTTTCTCCAGAAGGCCGTCGCGGTCTACCGCCAGATCCTGAAGCTCGACTCGCGGCTCGTCGACGTGATCCTGAAGCTCGCCGAGCTCTACCGCCAGCTCGGCCTCATGTCCGAGGCGATGCAGCACTTCGAGTCGGTCGCCGCGCACTTTCATCGTGAAGGCAACACCAAGGAAGCGCTCGCCACGGTCAAGAAGCTCGTCGATCTCGACCCCGAGAACATCGCGACGCGGATCAAGCTCGCCGAGCTGTACTCGAAGGAGAGCCTCATCGACGATGCCGCGAGCGAGTTCTCGGTCGCGTGCGAGCAGCTGCGCCGCCAGGGCCGCCAGGACGACTTCCTGAAGGTCGCCGAGCGCCTGCTGTGGCACAAGCCCGACAACCAGTCGCTCAACCGGGAGCTCGCCGGGCTGTACCTGCGGCGCAACGATCCGCGGCGCGCGCTCCAGAAGCTGCAGGCGTGCTTCAAGGCCGATCCGCGCGACGTCGAGACGCTGGGCCTGCTCGCCCAGGCGTTCCAGGCGCTCGAGCAGAAGGCCAAGACGGTCAGCGTGCTGAAGGAGCTCGCGCGGATCCACCTCGAGAACAAGCACAAGGATCTGGCCGGCGACGTGTTTCGCCGGATCCTCGATCTGGTGCCGACCGATCCAGAGGCGGTCGCGTTCCTGGGACCTACCGCGGCGCAGTCCGCGGTGCGCCACCTGGCGGCGCAGCCGGTGGCGCTGACCGCGTCGCAGTCGCGCGCGCCGTCGATTCCGTCGATGCCCTCGGTGCCGCCGGTGCGCGTGCCCGCCCAGGCACCGAGCCAGGTGCGCGCGGGCGGCGATGCCCGGTTCGCGTTCACCGGCGAGCTGCCGGCGTACGAGCCGGTCAACCCTCGGATGACCGGCTCGATGCCGCTGATCGACGAGTCGCAGCTCTCGGGCGTCGACTTCGCGTTGCCCGAGTACGACGACTCCGACTTCTCCGCCGACATGGAGCCGCCGCCGGATCCGCGGCTCACCTCGGCGGCCGGCGAGCGCCACGCCGAGGAGATCTCGAAGATCCTCGCCGAGACCGACGTCTACGTGAAGTACGGGCTGCACCAGAAGGCGGTCGATCACCTGCGCCGGGTGTTCACGCTCGACGCCGATAACGTCGAGGCCCACGAGCGGCTCAAGGACATCCTGGTCTCGCAGGGCCGCGAGCAGGAGGCCGAGGTCGAGCTGCTGAAGCTCGCCGAGGTCGTCGCGCCCAGCGATCCGGACCGCGCCGAGGCCTACCTCCAGGAACTGTTCGCGATGAACGGCACGCACACCGGCGCGTTCGAGCTCGCGCGGCGGTTCCGGCTGCGGATCGCGCGGATGTCCTCGGCGAGCGCCGATCTCGAGGTCTCGGCGGACCTGCGCGGCGGGGTCGCCACCGTCGACGCCGAGCTCGACGATCTCGAGCTGGCCGCGCCGCCGCTGCCGCGCGCGGCCGCCGGCGGGCCGCGCAGCCGGCACCACGACTCGCGCGACTCGATCGACGACTTCGATCCCGACGAGCTGATCGGCAGCCAGCTGGCGCACGGCAGTCCGGCGCCCGGACGACCGCCGCGGCGGCCCAACGGCGCCTACCAGGCCGAGCCCGACAGCTTCGAGCTCGAGTTCGAGCCGTCGCCGTCGCAGGCGACCCGCCAGCTGGCGCCGGAGGTCTACGGCGCCCTGACCGGGCGCGACGTGCCGATCGATCTGGGCGACGATGAGGACTCGCTGATCGTCGATCGGCCGCCCGGCCGGTGGAACGAGGCGCGCGTGCTGAGCGCCGAGCTCGACGACGCCGAGCTCGACGGCGACATCGAGCGCGGGGTCGCGCACGAGCTCGCCCAGACGCCGGGCCGCGAGGATCTGCCGTTCGACCGCGACGAGGCGCGCGCGTTCGACGCCGCGGTGCCCAAGATCGCCGACGCGATCGTGCAGACCGACGCGATCTACGTGACCGGCTACGACGACCCCGAGCTGCCGGTCAACCCCAGCGCCGCGCTCGACACCCGCTCCTACGACGCGGTCCCGCGCGACCCCCGGCACGCCGGCGGCTACGACCCCTACAGCACCGAGGCGGTGCACGCGCCGTCGGCCTACGCCGAGGCGACGTCGACCACCGTCGCCGCGGGGTTCGACGAGCTCTCGGCGCGCGCCGAGGCGAGCATCGAGGACGAGCTCGACACCGCCGACTTCTACGCCGGCCAGGGCATGACCGCCGAGGCGGTCGAGGTGCTGAAGGCGGTGCTCGTGCGGTTCCCCGGGCACCGCATGGTGATCGCCAAGCTGCTCGAGATCGAGGCGGGGCTGGGTGGTCCCGACGATCGGCCCGCTGGCGCCGGCGATCCGGGCGCGGGCGACCGACCGGCCGCGCCCGGCGACGATCCCGGCGAGCCCGACGATATCGAGGAGATGGGCGTCGACGATCTCGTGGAGCTCGGCGATGACTCCGAGCCGGTGCACGCGCCGCGCAAGCGCCAGCCCACGGTGATGCTCGAGAAGCCGCTCGACGACGGCGACTCCGATACGCACTACGATCTCGGCCTCGCCTACAAGGAGATGACGCTGCTCGACGAGGCGATCAAGGCGTTCGAGAAGGCGCTGCGCGCCCCGGGCCGCGAGGTCCAGTGCCGCGTGATGATCGGGATGTGCCTGCGCGACCAGGGCAATCCGTCCGAGGCGATCCACCAGTTCAAGCAGGGCCTGCACGCCCAGCCGTCCGAGCGCGAGCGTCAGAGTCTGCACTACGAGATCGGCGTGACGTACGAGGCGATCGGAGACGACGCCGAGGCGCTGTACTACTTCGAGATGGTGCTCAAGCGCGATCCCAGGTTTGCCGACACCGCGAACCGGTCGGAGCGGCTGCGCGCCCGCGGCGGCCGCGCGCTGCACTCGCACGACGACGATATCTGATCTGGCCGGCCGCGCGGGCGGCCGTGAAGGCGCGGGGGGGGGCGAGCGTGGCGGCCGATCACCGGAGTTACTCCGTCGGTGTAATACCGATCTTCGCCTGCGACAGCGATGTTCGATCGGGCTCGCGGCACCCGCGCTGAAGATGTCGATTGGCAGAGACATCCGGGCTTTATAAGATGTCGTAACATGGGGACTCTCATCGGTAGTTACACGGTTGTCGCGCCACTGGCCGCCGGCGGAAAGTCGGACATCGTGCTGGCGAAGCGTGCGGGCGGCGACGCGTACGTGGTGCTCAAGTGGATCCGTCCGGAATACGCGGCGGATCCGCTCGCCCTCGGCATGTATCTCGGCGCGGTCCGCACGGCCGCCGCGGCGCTGTCGCACAAGCAGATCGTCCAGGTCCACGAGGTGGTGCAGACCGAGCACGAGGCCGCGATCGCGATGGAGTACATCCACGGCGTGGACCTGCGGAGCCTCCTGGCCAGCGCGTCGCGGCGCGGCGAGCGGATGCCGCTCGACTACGCGATCGCGATCGCCGCGGCGGTGGCCTCGGGGCTGCACTACGCGCACGAGCGCCGCAGCAGCACCAAGAAGTCGCTCGGCATCCTGCATCGCAACCTGGCGCCGTCGAACATCCTCATCGGCTACGACGGCACGATCAAGTGCACCGACTTCGGCGCGCTGCGCCGCACACCGGGAGGCGACGGGCCGGCCGAGCCGCCAGGCCGCGCGTCGTACCTGTCGCCCGAGCAATGCCTGGGCGGCGAGGTCGACCGGCGCAGCGACGTGTACGCGCTGGGCGTCGTGCTCTACGAGCTCGCCACGACGACGCGGCTGTTCGTCGGCGGCGATGACGAGGTCATCGAGCAGATCGTCCAGGGTCGGGTCGAGCCGCCGAGCCTGCGCCGCGGCAATCTACCCGCCGAGCTGTCGGCGATCATCCTGCGCGCGATCGCGCGCGATCCCGACGAGCGCTACGCCACCTGCAACGAGCTGCGCGTCGCGCTCGATCAGATCGCCGGCAGG
>Ga0302256_10000119_pt1 | contig 15291 bp, 9 predicted proteins | sample I_Fen_E3_4_FD_194571 | JGI IMG/M metagenome (GOLD analysis project Ga0302256, IMG submission 194571) | Peat permafrost microbial communities from Stordalen Mire near Abisko, Sweden - I_Fen_E3_4 | ecosystem: Environmental > Terrestrial > Soil > Wetlands > Permafrost | place: Sweden: Abisko...
CCGGGCTCGGTTCCCTGATTGCCGTTTCCGCCTTCGCCCAACAGGAGGGCGGCTATTTCTACGGTGGCGGCTCCGTCGGCCAATCACGCGCCCGCATCGACTCCGAGAACGTGGCAGCGCGCCAGTTCGGCGCGGGCGTGAGTTCTACAGGCGCAACGAGCGACGATCGCGACAAGGCCTACAAGATTTTCGGCGGCTACCAGGTCAACCAGAACCTCGGGTTCGAGGCCGGCTACTTCAACCTCGGCAAGTACGGCATCTCGGCCACGACCTCGCCCGCCGGCACACTCAATGGCGAGATCAAATCGCAAGGCCTGAACCTCGATCTGGTGGCCTCGGTGCTGTTCACCAGCCGCTTCGCCGGCCTGGCTCGCGTGGGGGCCATCTACGCCCAGACCAAGGCGTCGTTCAGCGGCACCGGCGCGGTCACGCCGAATGATCCGAACCCTCACTCCAACGGCACCAACTACAAGGTCGGCCTGGGCGTGCAATACGCGGTCACACCGTCGTTCCTGCTCCGCAGCGAGATCGAGCGCTACCGCATCGATGCAACGCCAAGCAACCACGCGAATGTCGACACATTGACGGTGGGTGTGGTGTTCCCGTTCGGCCGCACCGAGGCCCCTCGCAAGGCGGTCGAGGCTCCCTATGTGGCACCGGCCCCGGTGATGGCTGCAGCCCCGATGCCGCCTGTGATGGTGCCCCCCGAACGCCGGCGTGTGCAGATCTCGGCAGAGACCTTGTTCACCTTTGATCAGGCCGACCTGCGGCCCGAGGGCAAGACCGCGCTCGACAACTTTGCCAATGAGCTCAAGGGCAGCCGCTTCGACGTGATCACCGTCGTCGGCCACGCCGATCGGTTGGGCACAACGGCGTACAACCAGACGCTCTCGATGCAACGCGCTGATGTGGTCAAGACCTACCTCGTTTCCTCAGGTGGCCTGGACGCTGCCAAGGTCTCGGCGGTCGGGAAAAGCGAAACCGAACCCGTCACCCAACCCGAGACCTGCAAAGGCAACAAGCCCACGGCCAGGCTCATCGCCTGCCTGCAACCTGACCGCGGCGTCGAAATCGAAGTCACCGGTTCGCGCTGAGGGCAAGGCCTTGCCAAGCTGCTGTAGGTCAAATCCCACAGGCGTTGGCGCGCCCCTCTGATGGGCCGCGCGAGGGGCCGGCCCTAGGATCAATCCATCGCTTCAGCACGGTGCAGCCAATTGACGTAGCACCGGCCGCGAACCCACCGAATCGGAGCCTCCATGAAAAACGTTTCCAGGATCTGCAAAGGCCAACCCTGGCTCCCTGCGCTGGCAGCCGCCGGCCTGGTGTTGTTGAGCGCCTGCGCCTCCACGCCGCCACCGAGCGAGGAGTTGGCCGTGGGCCGGGCCGCCGTTGAACGCGCCACCGGCGTTGCCTCGGCCGACGCCCCCGTCGCGCTGGCCTCGGCCCGCGAAAAGCTGGACCGCGCCAACCTGGCCTATGCCAACAAGGACTACCCGCTGGCCCGCCAGCTTGCCGGCCAGGCCGAGGCCGATGCCTCGCTGGCCGAAGCGCAATCACGTGCCATGCGATCCGACCGGGCACTGGCCGAAGTGCGCGAAGGCATCCGCCAGCTGCGCGATGAAGTGAGCCGCAGATGAAACACGAGAACACCCCCATGAACAAAACCCTCACCGCCAGCGCGTTGCTGACCAGCCTGCTGCTGGGCGCCTGCGCCACCACCCAGGCACCACCGCAAGCGTTGGTCGAGGCCCGCACCACGGTGCGCAGCGCCGAACTCGACGCAACCGTTCAGACCCAGGCACCGCTCGAACTGAAGAAGGCCAGCGATTCGCTCAGCCGCGCGAACACGCTGCTCGAAAAGGGCGAGCCGCTGGCCGAGGTGAGCAGTGCCGCCTACATCGCAAGTCAACAGGCCAAGACGGCGATGGCCGTTGCCCAGGCAAAGAGCAACGACGCCGCCATGGGCGCGGCCGAGCTGGACCGCGAACGCGTGCGCGGTGACATGCGCTCGGCGGAGGCTCAGCGGGCACGCATGCAGACGGGGGCCGCACGGCAGCAGGCCGCCATCGCGGAGCAGCGCGCCAGCGGCGCCGAGCAACGGGCCAGTGGTGCCGAGCAACGGGCCAGTGGTGCCGAGCAGCGCGCCGCCGGTGCGGAGCAACAGGCGGCCATCGCACAGGCATCGGCCAGTGACGCACAACAACAGGCCGGCCAGCTGCAACAGCGGCTCGACGATCTGCAAGCCAAGCAGACCGATCGCGGCATGCTGGTGACCCTGGGCGACGTGCTGTTCGAGTTCAACCGCGACGAAGTCAAGACCGGCGCCCAGTCGTCATTGCGCAAGCTGGCCGACTTTCTGCAGCAATACCCCACGCGGCAGGTCCTGATCGAAGGCTACACCGACAACATCGGTGCGGCCAGCTACAACGAGGCGCTGTCCCTGCGTCGCGCCAACTCGGTGGAACACGCGCTGATGGGCATGGGCGTCGCGGCCGGGCGGGTCACCACCGCCGGCTACGGCAAGGAATACCCGATCGCGGACAACAGCACCGACACCAACCGTGCCCTCAATCGCAGAGTGGAGGTCTACATCGCCGACAACGACAAGCCCGTGAAATCGCGCCGCTGAGGCAATGGCTCGGCCGGCACGGCCTCGCGTGCACAACGCAACTCAACCAAGAACCGCTCGGCCACCCGCCGCGCGGATGGAGCGCCCCATGATGAAGAACCCCGCCCGTGTCACCCCCTTCTGGAGCACCGCTTCGTTCGGCGAGACGCCCGACACATCGCCGATGGAGTTGTCGGCGCTGGGTGAGCACCTCGACCTGTGCAAGGAATCTCACAGCCGGTGGTTCGCACTGCAATGCGTGGCCGAACGACTGAACGGGTTTCTCGCGGCGCGGGTGGTGACAACGCTGGTGGTGGCAGCTGTTCTGATCGGTGTGACGTCGATGCTGGTGTAGCCGATGGTTCAAGCCGCGCTGGCAAGCCTGGTCCCCGAAGCATCGCGAGCGCTGCTGCACATACTGGATGGCACGCGCGGCCCGGTGCAGCCGCCGGTGCGCTCGGAGATCTTCGGCCTGGAGCGCTTTGCGCAACACGGCCGCAGCCTCGGTGACACCCACCGCGCGGAGCGCGGCGGCTGGCGCGCGGCGACCTTTTTCCCGCGCCTGCGCAACAACATCGGCACGCTGCGTGAAGCGCACCACTACATCGGCCTGCAGGCCAGCAGCGGCTACGACATCAGCCCCGCCGGCGAATGGCTGCTCGACAACTTTCACCTGATCGAGGCGCAGCTCAAGGAGATCCACGAAGGCCTGCCGCGCAGCTACTTCCGCACGCTGCCGCTGCTGCAGGACGAGCCGCTCGCCGGCCTGCCGCGCGTCTACGGCGTGGCCTGGGCCTTCGTCGCCCACACCGATGGCGCATTCGACGAAGAGCTGGCGCTGAGCTTTCTCGGCGCCTACCAGGAGACGCGCGAACTCAACCTCGCCGAGATGTGGGCCCTGCCCACGACCTTGCGCGTGGTGCTGATCGAGAACCTGCGCCGCCTGGCCGAGCGCGTGGCCACCAACAAGGCGGCGCGCGAGGTGGCCAACCTGTGCTGCGACCGCATCGAGAGCTTCAGCCTGCCGGCACTCGACGAGCTGCTGGCCTTGTTGCAGTTGCGCGGTGTCGGCCGGTCCTTCCTCGGGCAGATGGCGCTGCGGCTGCAAGACAGCCGCGCCGTCGCCGAGCCCGACGACAAGGCCCGCTACCAGGCCTGGCTGCTGGCCGCGCTGCCCGACGTGGCCGGCCTGCGCGCCCAGCAGGCGGCCGATCAGGCAGCCGACAACCTCAGCGTGAGCAACGCGGTGACCTCGCTGCGCACCATCGGGGACGCCGACTGACCCGACATCGTGTCGCGCACCAGCACGCTGATGCGGCTGATGCTCACGTCGCCCGTGTTCGCTTCCGAGCACCCCCACACGCGCGACCAGACGCTGCACGGCATCGAGTCGCTGGCGCGGCGCAGCGGCCGCGGCGAAGTGACGGTGGCGCAGACGCTGCTGGACCTGATGCATGCCGCTGAAGCCAGCGAGCCCGAGGCCGGTGTCGCCAGCCATTGGCTGCACGGCCCGGGGCGCCCCGCCCTGCTGGCTGCCCTCGGCTTGCACGAGGCGGCGGCTCCGGCCTGCCTGCACCTCGCGCACCGCATGGCGCTGCCGCTCTACCTCGGCTCGCTGCTGCTCGCGCTGGGCGCGGTGGCGTGGCTGCTGCTGCGCCACGCGCCGCTACCGGCCAGCACCGGCGCGGTGCTCTGGCTGAGTCTGCTCGGTGCCGCGCTGATGGCGTTCCCGGCCTCCGAGGCGGTGGTCGCGGTGATCAACCGGCTGATCAGCGAATCGGTGCGGCCGCAGCACCTGCCGCGCCTGGCGCTGAGCGAGGGCATCCCCGCCGAGCACCGCGTGCTGGTGGTGATCCCGACCATGCTGATCAGCGATGCATCGATCCACGAGTGCGTGCACCGCCTGCTGCTGCACCACCTGGCCAACCCCGAGCGCCACGCGCAGTTCGCGCTGCTGAGCGACTGGGCCGATGCCGATGCCGTGCGCGTGGCCTCGGACGACGCCTTGCTCGTCGACGCCGTCGAGCAGGTGCGTGAACTCAACACGCGCTACCCCAGCGCACCGGGGGAGCCGCTGCGCTTCATCGTGCTGCACCGCGAGCGCCAGTTCAGCCCCACCGAAGAGCGCTGGATCGGCTGGGAGCGCAAGCGCGGCAAGCTGGAGCTGCTGGTGGCCGCGCTCGCCACCGGCCAGGCCGACGCCTTCCTCGACCTCGGCAGCGAGTCGAGCATCGCCGCCGACACGCCCTACATCGTCACGCTCGACGGCGACACCCAGCTGCCCCCCGGCCGCCTGCGCGAGCTGGTGGGCGTGGCGGCCCACCCGCACAACCGGCCGCGGGTCGACCTCGCCGCGCGCCGCGTGGTGAGCGGCTACGGCATCCTGCAGCCGCGCATCGCGACACCCCTGCCGGCGCCGCGCGACTTCACGCTGTACCACTGGCTGTTTGCCGGCCAGCCCGGCATCGACCCCTACAGCGCCGCCAGCTCCGAGGTCTACCAAGACGTGTTCGGCGAAGGCACCTTCACCGGCAAGGGCCTGATCGACGTGCATGCCATGCACGCGGTGCTGGACGCCCGCCTGCCCGAAGGCCTGGTGCTAAGCCACGACCTGATCGAAGGCTCGATGGCACGCTGCGCCGCAGTCACCGACATCACGCTGATCGAAGACGCACCGTTCCATGCCGACGTGGCCGCGTCGCGCGTGCACCGCTGGATGCGCGGCGACTGGCAGTTGCTGCCGATCTTCCTGCAGCCGCTGCGCTACCGGCTGAGCGCCATCAACCGCTGGAAGATCTTCGACAACCTGCGCCGCTCGCTGGTGGCACCGGCCTCGCTGGCCTTGCTGGTGCTCACGCTGTGCAGCAGCGTGATGTCACCGTGGGCTGCACTGCTGCTGGTGCTGGCCGCATTTGCCGCCGGGCCGCTGATGGGCGCGGTGGCGGGCTTCTCGCCCAGCCGCGACGACGTGGCCAAGCCCCATTTCTACCGCCAGGCCGGCGTCGACCTGGCGCGCGCGGTCTGCTCCGGGATGTGGCACCTGGCGCTGCTGCTGCAGCACTCGCTGATGGCGGCCGATGCCATCGGGCGCTCGTTCTACCGCATGGCGGTGAGCCGCCGCCATCTGCTGCAATGGACCACGGCCGCCGCGGCGCAGGCGAAGGCCAAGACCGATCTGGCGGCACTGGCACGCACACACTGGGTCACGCCTGCCACGGCGCTGCTGTTGCTCGGTGCGGTGCTGCTCATCGGCACGCCCTACCCTGCGTTGGCAGTCGCCTTGTGTCTGCTGTGGGCTGCGTCGCCGCTGTGGATCGGCTGGGTCAGCCGGCCGCGCCCGGCCTGCGAAGACGCCGGCCTGCCCGCCAGCGAGCAGGCGCTGCTGGAAGGCATCGCGCGCGACACCTGGCGCTTGTTCGAGCGCTGCGTCGGCGCCGACGATCGGCACCTGCCGCCCGACAACCTGCAGACCGTGCCGAGCGACATGGTGGCGCATCGCACTTCGCCCACCAACATCGGCCTGTACCTGCTGAGCGTGGCCTGTGCCCGCGCCTTCGGCTGGATCGGCACGCAAGACCTGCTGGCCCGGCTGGAAGCCACCTTCGGCACGCTGTGCACGCTGCAGCGCCACCGCGGCCACTTCCTGAACTGGTACGACACGCAGACCGGTGCGCCGCTGCTGCCGATGTATGTGTCGACGGTGGACAGCGGCAACCTCAGCGGGCACCTGCTGGCCGCGGCCCAGGCCTGCCTCGAACTGACCCACGCTGTGCACGACCTCGGCGCTGCGCAGCGCGCGCTGAATGCATCGCGGCAGCGGCTCGCCCCTCTGCTGGCCAAGGTGCCGGAACTGTTTTCGGCAGCGGCATCGGGTGCCTCGCTGGCACGCCTGCTGGCACTGGCCGACCCGCTGGCCGAAGCGCAGCGCCACACCGCCACCTTCGAGCACCTGCTGCTGCAGGCCGCCGACGACCTGAGCTCGCTGCTGCCGGCATCGCTGCCTGCAGAGACCGCGGCGCTGTCGACACACTCGCCGCCAAGCTGGCGCGACGAGCTGGCCTGGCACCTGGGCGATCACCTGGCCACCTTGCGCTCGGCGCTGTGGGACGTGCAGGCCGCCGCGACATCGACGCAAACCGTCGAGCGCCTGCAGGCGTTGGCCGCTTCGTTCGAAGCACTCGCCTGGAGCGCCGACTTCGGCTTTCTGTACCACCGCAAGCGCCACCTGTTCCACATCGGTTATCGCGTCGCCGAGCAGCAGCTCGATGCCGGCTTCTACGACCTGCTGGCCTCGGAGTCGCGCCTGACCAGCCTGCTGGCCATCGCCAAGGGCGACGTGCCGGTGCGGCACTGGGCCTCGCTCGGCCGGCCGTTCTATGCGGTCGGTACGCAGGCTGGGCTGCGCTCGTGGTCGGGCTCGATGTTCGAGTACCTGATGCCCAGCCTGGTGCTCGACGAACCGCATGGCAGCGTGCTGCGCAACGCCGGCCACGCCGCGATCCGCGAGCAGATCTCGTTTGCCAAGGCGCACGCCGTGCCCTGGGGCATTTCGGAATCGGCCTACGCCGGACGCGACCACACGCTGGCCTACCAGTACGCACCGCAAGGCGTGCCGCGGCTGGCGCTGCGCCGCACGCCGCCCGACGAACTGGTGATCGCCCCCTACGCCACGGCGCTCGCCGCGCAGATCGCACCCCACCGCGCCGCAGCCAACTTTTCTGCACTGCAGGCCCTGGCCGCGCGTGCGCGCTACGGCTTCATCGAAGCGCTGGACTTCACACCGGTGCGCCTGTCGGGCGGCGAGACCTATGCTGCCGTCGGCACCTTCATGGCGCACCACCAGGGCATGAGCATCGTGTCGCTCGCCAACGTGCTGTTGAACGGCCAGGCACAGCGCTGGGGCATGGCCAATGCGCACATCGAGGCGGTGGCGTCGCTGCTGCACGAGCGCGCGCCGCGCGAGGTGTCGATGCTGTACGCGCCGCCCGCCGGCCCGCCACCCCAGGCCCTGCAGCGGCGCGGGCCGGCGCTGCTGCGCGAGGTGGACCCCGGCGCCGCGGCCACCGAACCGACGCACGTGCTGTCGAACGGCCGCTACAGCGTCTCGCTGCGCGCCAACGGCGCCGGCTGGAGCCGCCGCGGCGCCACCGGCATCACGCGTTCGCGCGACGACGCGCTGCGCGACGCGCAAGGCAGCTTCTTCTACCTGCGCTGGGGTGACCGCGGGTTTGGCACCCGGCCGCCGGTCTCGATCACACAGCACCCGGCGCCCGACGCGGCCGCCAACTACAAGAGCATCTTCCACGCCGACCGCGTGTGCTTCGAGGCCGCCTGGCCCGAGCTGCAGGCGCACACCACCGTCTGGGTCAGCCCCGAAGACGACATCGAGTTCCGCCAGATCGAGCTGCGCAACCTGAGCGACAGCCCGCTCGAGATCGAGCTGATCTCGGCCTTCGAGGTGACGCTGTCCGACCCGCGCGCCGACGAAGCCCACCCGGCCTTCACCAACCTCTTCGTGCGGGCCGAATGGCTGTCTGCACAGCAGGCGCTGCTGTTCGAGCGCACGCCGCGGCTCGCCACCGAGCAGGGGCTGCAGGCGGCGCATTTCCTGGCCGAGACCGACCCGCAGGTCACGGGCATTCGCGTGCAGACCGACCGCCAGCGCTGGTGGGGCCGCAACCAGAGTGCGGCGCAGCCGATGGCGTCGTTCGATGAGCTGCCGGAAGCGTCGGCAGACGGCGCCGGCACGCTTGACACCGGGCTCGACCCGGTGTGTGTGATGGCCGTTCGGCTGCGCATCGCACCCAACGCCAAGGCCCGTCTGACCTTCGCGACCACCGCCTCCGACTCGGGTGCCACGCTGCGCGCGGTGATCGACAAATACCGCCAGGCGAGCCACGTTCAGCGCGCCTCGCTGATGTCGGCCACGCTGACCGGCATTCGCCTGCGCACGCTGGCGCTGAGTGCCGAGAACTTCGCCGCCATCCAGACGCTGACCACTGCGCTGGTGCTGTGCCTGACACGGCCGCAGACCGGAACGCCGCGCCCCGAGGGCAGCGCCAACGAGGTTTGCGACCGGCGGCTGCTGTGGCGCTTCGGCATCTCGGGCGATCGGCCCATCGTGCTGGTGTCGGCCTCGGTGGCGCAGTCGCTCGGCCTGTTGCGCTCGCTGGCCCAGGGCCTGCGCATGTGGTCGTGGGGCGGCATTGCCTGCGACCTGGTGGTGGTGAATGCCGAGCCGGCTTCGTACCTGATGGCGCTGCACCGCGAGATCGCGGCCTTGCGCGAACGCCACCTGGCCGAGAGCGCATCGCAAACCGCGAGCACCGGCTTTCACCTGCTGCGCGCCGACGAACTCACGGCCGACGAGCTGAGCACGCTGCACTGCCTGGCGCGCCTGCGGCTGCGTGCCGACGGCCGCCCGCTGGTGCACCACGTGCAGGAGTGGATGCAGCTGCACGAGCAGGCCTTCGAAGAGCGCTATGCGACGTCGACCACCGCCGTGCCGATGGCGCAGGCCCTGTCGGCCGCCGTGCCGGCGCCCAGCGGCGATTTCGCTGCGGCCTCGGGCGAGTTCCGCTTCGACGTGGGTGCGCAGATGCGCCCCACGCGGCCGTGGATCAACGTGCTGTCCAACCCGGCCTTCGGTGCGCAGATCTCCGAGGCCGGCGGCGGCTACACCTGGGCCGTGAACAGCCGGCTGAACCAGCTCACCGCGTGGTCCAACGATCCGGTGGCCGACCCGCCGTCGGAGTGGTTCCTGCTGCAAGACCGCAAGACGCTCGAGGTGTGGAGCGTCGCGCCCTCGGCCTGGGGCGACGAGCGCGTGAGCTACCGCGTCTCGCACGGCCAGGGCTACAGCGTCTTTCGCCACCGCCGCGGCGATGTGGAGGTCACGGCCTCGTGGTGCGTCGACGCGCAGACCTCGGTCAAGCAGGTGCGGCTGCACCTGGTGAACCGCGGCCACCGCACGCTGCAGCTGCGCGTGGTGGGCATCGCCGAATGGATGATGGGTGCCAACCGCGCCGACCGCAGCACCGTGCACACGGCGCTGTACCGCCAGCGCCTGCCCGGTCAGAAACTCACCGCGCTGCTGAGCACGCAACGCGATCGGGCGGCGGGCTACGGTGACGGCACGGCTTTTCTCGGGCTGGCCGGCGACGCCGACGAAGCCGAAGACTGGACCTGCGACCGCCGCGAGTGCTTCGACGCCCGCGGCCGCCTGGTGCTGCCCGACCACTTCGGCAAGCAGCAAGGCGCCGGGCTGGACCCGTGCGCCGCGCTGTCGACGCGCCTGCTGCTGGGGGCCGGCGAATCGGTGGAGCGGGTGTTCCTGCTCGGCTATGCCGACACGCCGGACGCCGCGCGGCAACTCGTCACGCTCGCCGCAGCCACGCCGGCCGTGCGGCGCATCGAGCAGACGCGTGCGCGCTGGGACGAGCTGCTCACCGCCACGACCGTGAAGACACCCGACCCCTTGTTCGATGCGATGGTCAACCGCTGGCTGCTGTACCAGACGGTGTCGTGCCGCCTGTGGGCCAAGGCCGGCTTCTACCAGGCGGGCGGCGCCACGGGCTTTCGCGATCAGCTGCAGGACGCGATGGCGCTGGCTTGGGCCGCGCCGCAGATGCTGCGCGAGCAAATCGTGCTCGGTGCCTCGCGCCAGTTCGCCGAGGGCGATGTGCAGCACTGGTGGCATGCGCCCACCGGCGCCGGCGTGCGCACGCATTTCTCGGACGACCTGCTGTGGCTGGCGCACGCCTGCGTGCACTACCTGCGCGCCACCGGCGACAGCGCGCTGCTCGACCAGCGCGTGCCCTTCATCGAAGGCGACGCCATCCCCGAAGGGGCCGAAGACGCGTACTACACGCCCACCGTGAGCCAGCGCGATGCCTCGGTGTACGAGCATGCGGCGCGGGCCATCGACCACAGCCTGCGCGTGGGCGTGCATGGCCTGCCGCTGATGGGCAGCGGCGACTGGAACGACGGCATGAACCGCGTCGGCCACGAGGGGCGCGGCGAATCGGTGTGGCTCGCGTGGTTCCTGTGCCAGCTGGTGGCCGACTTCGCGCCGCTGGCGCATGAACGCGGCGACGCGCCGCGCGCGCAGCGCTGGGAAGAGGCCGCCGCGGGTTGGCGCACGGCGCTCAGCAGTGCGGCATGGGACGGGCAGTGGTTCAAGCGCGCCTTCTTCGACAACGGGCAGCCGCTGGGCTCGCACGTCAACCCCGAGGCCCAGATCGACCTGATCGCGCAGGCCTGGAGCGTGCTGGCCAAGGGCACGCCACAGGCGTTGCAGCGCATGGCCATGACCGCCGTCGAAGAGCACCTGGTGGACCACGAGGCCGGCCTGATCAAGCTGCTGGACCCACCGCTTGCGCATGCCCGCCCGAGCGCGGGCTACATCCAGGCCTACCCGCCGGGTGTGCGCGAAAACGGCGGGCAGTACTCGCACGCCGGCGTGTGGGCGCTGATGGCACGGGCCGAGCTGGCCCATGCGCATGGGGGCTGGCAAGACGCCGGCGACGAGGCCTACCGCTACTTCAGCTACCTGAGCCCGGCGCACCGCGCGAGGCACCCCACGCGGGGCGCGGCCTACGGCATCGAGCCGTATGTGATGGCCGGTGACGTGTACACCCAGCCGCCCTACGTGGGGCGCGGCGGCTGGAGCTGGTACACCGGCGCCGCGGCGTGGTTGCACCGCGCGGCGATCGCATCGATCTTCGGCCTGCGCCAGGGTCCGCAGGAACTGAGCTTCGCACCGTGCCTGCCTTCGCACTGGCCGCAGGCCGAACTCACGCTGCGACGCGACGGCCGCACGATGCGCTTCATCCTCGTGCAGGCGAATGCACAGTCGGCGCTGGAAACGGCCTCGCCGCTCGGCGCACGCCTGCTGCAGCCGGGTGAGTTGTTGTCTTGGCGCGATCTGGACGAACACACCTGCTTCGTGATCCCGCTGCTGGGCGAGCCGGCTGCTGCAGTGCCTGCACCCATCGCCGAGCTGCACGCCTGACGCTCCGACAGCGGGCCGCGGCGCCGTCCTACAGCCGCAGGCGACCCGCGCCGATGGCTGCGGCGAGGTCGAATTTCTACAGTTCTTGCATCGGACCACAGGCACACAGCCAGCCGTCCTGAGCCACCCATACACCAAGGAACCCACATGACAGTCACCAAGCAACCCAGCAACGTGAAGCAGATGTCGATCGCCGGCCACACGCCGATGGCGCTGGACGAAGCCGCCCTCGACGCCGCCAAGCGCAGCTTGGACGACGCCGCGCTGACACCGAGTTATGGGCCCTGGAGCGCCGACATCGTGAAGCTGCTGAACGACTCGCTCGCCACCGAACTGGTGTGCGTGCTGCGCTACAAGCGCCACCATTTCACCGCGGTGGGCCTGGCCTCGCCGAAGATTGCCGACGAGTTCCTGGTGCACGCCAACGAGGAATCGGCGCACGCCGACCGCCTGGCCAAGCGCATCGTGCAGCTCGGCGGCAAGCCCGATTTTTCACCCGACACGCTGACGCAGCGCAGCCATGCCGACTACGACGAATCACAGGACCTGAAGGCCATGATCAAGGCCAACCTGGTGGCCGAACGCGTGGCGATCGAGGCCTACAGCCAGATCATCGCGTTGATCGGCGACAAGGACAGCACCACGCGCCGGCTGCTCGAAGACATCCTGAGCCAGGAGCAGCAGCACGCCGAAGAGCTGGCCGACTGGCTCGCCTGATCCACCCCATCAGCCCATCGGGTGGTGGGCACCAAACCACCCGGATTCAACAATTTCCACAACCTGACAGGAGCTACACCATGATCATCCGCAACACCCTCGCCGCCGTCGTGACGGCCGTCGCCCTGCTGGCCACCACCGGCTGCGCAGTGACCCGCAAGCAAGAAACCGTCGGCGCCTACGTCGACGACACCGCCATCACCACCGCGGTGAAAGCCCGCTTCATCGACAACAAGCAAGTCGATGGAACGAGCATCCGCGTCGAGACGCTCAACGGCACCGTGATGCTGTCGGGCTTCGCCAAGAACAGCAACGAAAAGACCACCGCCGAAGAACTGACCTGGAAGGTCAACGGCGTGAAGGGCGTGAAGAACGAGATCGCCGTTCGCCCGTAAGCCCACTCGCGCAGGCAAAGCAGGAGCAGCTCATGCATTGGGACCGGATCCAGGGTCGGTGGAGGCAGTTCGCGCCCAAAGCCAAGGAGCGATGGGCCGCATTGAGCGATGACGACCTGCACGCCGTCAACGGGCGCCGCGACCGGCTCGCCGAGAAGATCCAGGACCGTTACGGGGTGACCCGCGTCGTGGCCGAAAGGCAGGTGGTCGAGTGGCAACGCTCGGCCCATGAATCCTGGTTCAAGAAGGACGAGCACCCCGCCTGATCCGCGCCTTACCATCCATGCCCCGGCTTCGCTTGCGAACACCGGGGTATTTTTTTGCGATGGCCACCATGACCGCACCTGACAACAAGACCCCCAGCGACGCGGCCGAGCCCCCCGTGGCTGCTGCCGACATCGAACCGAGGGAACGCGCCAGCGCAGCCGCCACGCTGATGGCCACGCTGGCCGTGATCGCGGCGCTGTGGTGGGGCCAGCGCTTTCTGGTGCCGCTGGCGGCCGGGCTGATGCTGGCGATGCTGGTGATGCCGCTGTCGGTGTGGCTCGAGCGCTGGCTGCACAGCCGCGCGGTCGCCACGGTGCTGACCCTGGCGCTGGTGATGGGCACGCTGACCGCCGGCGCCATAGCCTTCGGCGGCCAGCTGGTGCGCGTGGCCGAACGCGCGCCCGAGATGATCAGCATGGCGGCGCAGCAACTGGCCGAGCGCGACCCGGGGGCCGACTCGGTGCTGATGCGGGCACGCGATGCGCTGCAAGAGCTCGACCGGGCCGCCGACCGCGTGATGGCCGCCAAGCCACCGACACGGCGCCGCGCCGTGGCCGCCGCAGCGGCGGCAGCCAGCGCCGCGCCGAACAACAGCATCACTGCCGGCGCGACGGTGGCGCTGCGCGAAACAGCGGTCACCGGGTCGAGCGCGTTGATCGGCTTTGCGAGCAACCTCAGCATCATCTTCTTCATCGCGTTCTTCGTGCTGATCGGCGGCAGGCCGCTGAGCGAACGCTTCCTGGGCCTGTGGGGCGACGACCCCGAGGTCTACGCGCGTGCACGCAGTGCCCTGCTCGAATGCGCGCGGCAGATCCGCATCTATGCCGGTGTGCTGCTGATCACCAACACGCTGATCGGTGCGTCGGTGTGCGTGGTGTTCTCGCTCGCGGGCCTGCCCGATGCGGTGGGCTGGGGCGTGACCGCCGCGGTGCTGCACGTCGTGCCCTACCTCGGCATGGCCTTGCTCACTGCGCTGGGCTCGGCCGAAACCTTTCTCGCCCACGAGACGCTTGGCTCGGCACTCGCGATGGCCGCCTTCCTGGTCACGCTGTCGACCGTGATCGGAACGCTGGTGACGGCCTGGCTGCAGGGCCGCGCGGCGAAGATGAACTCGGCCGCCGTCTTCATCGGCCTGGTGTTCTGGGGCGCGCTGTGGGGCATCTGGGGCCTCTTCCTCGGGCCGGCGCTGGTGGTGCTGCTCAAGGTGGTGGCCGAGCACACACGCTCAGGGGTGCGGCTGGCGAGGTTGATGCAAGGCTAACGCGGCGCGCGCAAACCTCGACCGTACAAGCGAAGCGAAGTACATATCAAGCAACGCCCGCGGAGCCGGCTCTGCCGGGCCGCCAGGCGGCGCCCCTTGGGGGCAGGAGCGAAGCAACTGGGGGGCTCTATCAATCAATCATCCAGTCCGAGTTCCTGGATCTTGCGCGTGATGGTGTTGCGCCCGATGCCGAGCTTTTGTGCCGCTTCGATGCGGCGGCCGCGGGTGATCTCGAGCGCGGTGTGGATCAGTTGCGCTTCGAACTTGCGTGTGAGCGTCTCCCACACTTCGGGCACACCGGCTTGCAGCATGCTGCGTGACTCACGCTCCAGGTCGACAAGCCAGTTGGGGGGGTTGGCAGCGACCGCTTCCACCACCGGCTGGGTGGCCACCGGCGACGGTGCAGTCCAGGCAACAGGTGGCGCCGCAGCCGCAGCAGAAGAAGCCGGCTCGACGCTCTCGGCCGCGGCCATCGCGACCGGCACCGCCACGCTGCGCGACACCGGGGCATCGCCCAGCAGCTCGGGCGGAAGGTCCTTGGGCTCGACGACTTGCGCCGGCGCCATCACGGTCAGCCAGTGGCAGATGTTCTCGAGCTGCCGCACGTTGCCGGGAAAGTCGAACTGCATCAGCCGCGACAGCGCGGCATCGGTGATGCGCTTCGCTTCGACACCCAGCTCCTTGGCGCTCTTCTGCAGGAAGAAGCGCGCCAGTGAAGGCACGTCTTCGCGCCGCTCGCGCAGTGCCGGCAGGCGAAGGCGGATCACGTTCAGGCGGTGGAACAGGTCTTCGCGGAAGGCGCCGAGCTTCACGCGCTCTTCGAGGTTCTGGTGCGTGGCGGCGATCACGCGCACATTGCTGCGCAGCGGGTTGTGGCCACCCACGCGGTAGAACTGGCCGTCGCTCAGCACGCGCAACAGGCGCGTCTGCAAGTCGAAGGGCATGTCGCCGATTTCGTCGAGAAACAGCGTGCCGCCATCGGCCTGCTCGAAGCGGCCGCGGCGCGTGGTCTGCGCACCGGTGAAGGCGC
>Ga0302256_10000120_pt1 | contig 15220 bp, 12 predicted proteins | sample I_Fen_E3_4_FD_194571 | JGI IMG/M metagenome (GOLD analysis project Ga0302256, IMG submission 194571) | Peat permafrost microbial communities from Stordalen Mire near Abisko, Sweden - I_Fen_E3_4 | ecosystem: Environmental > Terrestrial > Soil > Wetlands > Permafrost | place: Sweden: Abisko...
ACACGGTCGGCGGCATGCGGTCGAGGTCGTCTACTGCCTCTCGCCGGGCCTGTCGATCCAGTACTCGAGCGCGGCCGACCTCGAGGCGCTCTGCGCCAAGCTCGACTCGATCGCCGGGCTGGGGGTGCGTCGCTTCGGGCTCCTGCTGGACGACATCCCCCTCGAGCTGCAGCACGCCCCGGACCGGGAGGCGTTCGCGGACCTCGTCGAGGCACACATCGCGCTCGTCGGGCGCGTGTTCGAGCGCCTCGGTCCCGGCATGGGGCTCGTCGTCTGCCCGACGGTGTACTGCGGCTACGGCGACGAGGACTACGTCTCGAGGCTCGGCCACGGGATCGACCCGCGGGTGGACCTGTTCTGGACCGGCCGGGCGATCTGCTCGGCGACCCTCGACCTGGCGGATGCGGCGACCTTCGCGCGCTCGGCGGTGCGCCCGGCGACCTACTGGGACAACTACCCGGTCAACGACGTCGCGATGACCCACGAGCTGCACGTCGGGCCGTACCGGGGACGGGACCCGCACCTGTGGCGGTTCGCGACCGGCGTGATCGCCAACGGCATGGAGCTGTTCGAGTCGACGAAAATCGCGCTGGCAACGATCGCGGACTACCTCGCGACACCGGCCGCCTACGACCCCGAGGCGAGCTGGAGGATCGCGCTGCGGGACGTTGCGGGCGAGGCGGACGCGGACGCCTACGCGCTGTTCGCGGACAACGTCCGCTCGTCGTGCCTCTGTCCCGATGACGCTCCGATCGTGAGCAAGGCCCTCGCCTCGTTCGCCTTCCGCACCGCGCAGGGCGAGGGTCGAGCGGCCGCGGCCGAGCTCGGCGCGCTGGCGGACCGGCTGCTGGACGCCGCGGACCACCTGCTGCGTGGTCCGGTGACCAATCGCGCCCTCGTGGACGAGGGACGGCCGTGGATCGAGGCATTCGAGACCGGCGCCACGGCCCTGCGGCGCGTCGCCGATCTTGCCGCGGAGGGACGGCTGGAGGCGGATGGTCCCGCCGAGCTCCTCCCGTACCTCCAGGCGCTGCGCCGGGCCCGGGTCCGCGTGTTCGGAGACGCCGTGGACATGGGCCTGGCCGAGCTCACGGGCATCCAGGCCCCGCCGGGCCGGTTGCTGACGGACGCGGCGCCGCCGATGCCCGCCCGGCTCTTGGACGAATCGAGAGGCTGAGTGTGATGACCCAGGACACCACGCTCCGGTTCGGCCTCGTCGGCACCGGATACTGGGCGCGCGAGACGCACGCGCCGGGCATCGCGGCCGCGGCGGGAGCCAGCCTCGCCGCGGTATGGGGCCGCGACCACGCGGCCGCGTCCGCGATTGCCGCCCGCCATGGCGGGGTCGGGTGTGACGACTTCGACGACTTCCTCGCGCGGGTGGACGCGGTCTCGTTCGCGGTTCCGCCCGACGTTCAGCCGGCCCTCGCGATTCGGTCGGCCGCCGCCGGCAAGCACCTGCTGCTCGAGAAGCCCATGGCGCTCGACGAGGCCACGGGCGACCGGCTCGTCGCGGCCGTCGAGTCGAGCGGCGTTGCGGCCCTCGTCTTCTTCACGCACCTGTTCTCGCCGCCCGCAGTGTCCTGGTTCGAGGAGGTTGACGGCGCCCGGTGGCTCGGTGGAGACGCGTACTGGCTGGGCTCGGCCCTCGCCGACGACAACCCGTTCAACACCCCCTGGCGGCGCCGCCACGGCGGGCTGTGGGACGTCGGACCGCATGCCGTGGTCGACCTCTGGCGGACCCTCGGGCCCGTCGCGCGGGTCACGGCGGAGCTGGGGGCCCCGGACGTGACACACCTGGTCCTGCACCACGAGGGTGGAGCCAGCAGCACCAGCACCCTCACCCTCTCCGCGCCCGACGCGGCAGACGGCTTCACGATGATGCTGTGGGGCGCGCGGGGGCGCACGCGGATGCCGATCGACGATGTCGATTCGATGGTGGCGTTGACGGTGGCCGCCGAGGAGCTGGTCGCAATGGCGCGCACGGGGCGCCGGGACCACCGGGCGAACGTGAGGATGGGACGCGACGTCCTGCGGATCCTCGCCGACGCCCAGCGCCAGCTCGATGCGGGGTCCCGGCCATGAGGTCGCTGGACATCGTCTTCCCGCGGGCGCGGACGGTCGCGCTGGAGCAGACCGACGTCCGCGAACCGGGGCCCGGGGAGGTCAGGTGTCGTGCCCTGTCGTCCCTCGTCAGCACCGGTACCGAGAGCTTCTGCCTGGATGGCACGTTCGACCCGGGCACGTTCTGGGAGGAGTGGGTCCAGTACCCGTTCGCGCCCGGCTACAGCATGACCTCGCGGGTCGTGGACGTCGGACCGGACGTCGAGGGCATCGCGGTCGGCGATCGGGTCGCGACGAGCACGCCTCACAGCTCGGCCTTCATCGTGCCGGCCGGCGAATGCATCCCGGTGCCGGACGGGGTGACGGATGAGCAGGCCTGCTGGGCCTCCGTGGCATGCACCACCCAGCTCGGCGTCCGTCGCGCACAGGTCGAGCTCGGTGAGAGCGCGGCCGTCGTCGGGCTCGGCGTCCTCGGGCAACTGGTCGTGCAGTACCTGCGCCTCAGCGGCGCGCGCCGGATCATCGCCATCGACACCGTCGGGACGCGGCTCGCCACCGCGGTCGCGGGCGGGGCCACCCACACGATCGCGGCCCCCGCGGTCGAAGCCATCCCGGTCATCCGCGACCTCACCGGGGGCGCCATGGTCGACGTCGCCTTCGACATCACCGGGCATCCGGCCGTGCTCGCCCCGACGACGCGCCTCGTGCGCCAGCTCGGGCGGGTGATCCTGCTCGGCGACACGCCCACTCCCAGCCGTCAGCAGCTCGGTCCGCGGATCGTGGCGGACTCGGTGTCGGTGCTCGGCGTGCACGCGTCGGCGGCCCCCGGGGTTCCGACCCTGCGCGATCCGTGGACACTCGCGGCGATGGCCGGGCTCTTCTTCGACTTCGTCTCCACCGGCCGGATGAACGTCGACGCCCTGGCCACCCACCGGTTCACACCGGACCATGCCGCCGATATCTACGAGGCGCTGCGCCGTGACCGGTCGGGCTACCTCGGGGTCTTCCTCGACTGGACCGGGGTGGACGCGTGACGGCGACGCCTCGCCTGCGCTGGGGCGTCCTCGGCACGGCGGGGATCACCGCCACGGTCGTGCCGGCGATCGCCCGGTCCGAGCACGGCCAGGTCGTCGCCATCGCGAGCCGGACCATCGGCCGCGCCCGGGACCAGGCCCGGTTCCTCGGGGTTCCGACCGCGTACGGGTCGTACGGCGAGCTGCTCGCCGACCCGGCCATCGATGTCGTGTACATCCCGCTGCCCAACTTCCTGCACCGCGAGTGGGTGCTGGCGGCGATCGCCGCCGGCAAGCACGTCCTGTGCGAGAAGCCGCTCGCGATCACCGCCGGCCAGGCGCAGGAGATGGTCGATGCGGCCGACGCCGCCGGGGTCGTGCTGGCCGAGGCGTTCATGTACGGCCACCACCCGCGGTACGACCGGCTGCACGAGATCGTGCGGTCCGGCGAGATCGGCGAGGTAAGGAGCATCACGGGCACGTTCACGTTCGATGCGAGCGACGAGCCGGACGCCACCGTCTTCGCGGGGCACCCCGGCAGCGGCGCCACCTACGACGTGGGCTGCTACGTGCTGCACGCCGCCCGGACGATGCTGGGTGCCGAGCCGCTGGCCGTGACCGCGCACGCGCAGGTCTCGGCGGCGCACGGGTCCGTCGACATGATGACCTGCGCCCTGGTGGAGTTCCCCGAGGGCATCTCCCTGCTGCTCCAGTGCGGGATGTGGGCCGCCGACGAGGACAGCCTGCGCATCCTGGGTTCGAAGGGCCGCATCGAGGTGCCGAGCGCGTTCTTCGCAGCCGCCGGTTCCGAGGGGTTCACCGTCCTGGTCGGGGATCAGCGGCGCGACGAGCAGGTGCCGCATGCCGACCACTACGAGCTGCAGGCCGACCGGCTGGCGCGGGCGGTGCTGTTCGGATCGCCGCTGCGGTACCCGGCCGAGGATCCCGTTCGGGGTGCTGCCGCGCTCGAGGCCTGCGTGCAGTCGCTGAGAACCCGTTCCCGCGTGGCTGTGTTCGCCCCGGGGGTGCATGAATGACAGAGTGACGGCGGCGACCGCCCATGCCCGGATGGACATCGACGAGACTGGCGCGACGTGCTCGCCCCAGCGAACGCAGCGAGTCGACCATCAGCCCTGCCCGAGGACGTGCTCACGATCCGACGGCGAGATGAACGAGGTGAACCATGCATGAAGCCCGCCCCCTCGCGCGCCGGATGACGGCCGTGGTCGCGACCGTCACCCTGGCCGCCGCGTTCGCCGCGTGCTCCCCGGCCGGAAGCTCGCCGTCGGCGAGCGCCGCCGCTCCCACCGGCGCTGCTTCTCAGCCATCGGTCGCCGCCAGCGCCGCGCCGTCGGCCGGCACCGTCGCGCCGTCGGCCGCCGCCGAGGAGCCGTTCACGATCCGCGTCGCCTTCGGGTCGACCGGAGACGCGGTCGACGGGATCTTCACCGAGCTCAAGACCGCGTACGAGGCAAAGTACCCGGGTCGAACGGTCGAGATCATCGTCCAGGAGGACGACACCTACGAGACCATCGGGCTCAACAACCTCCTCACGTCACGGAACGCACCGGACGTGTACTTCGAGTGGCCGGGCACGCGGCTCAAGACGAAGGTCACCGACGGCTACGGCGCCGACATCTCCGCGGCCGTCGCGGATCCGCGGTTCGCCAGCCGGCTCGACCCGGCGGCGTACACGGGGATGGTCATCGACGGCAAGACGTACATGGTGCCGTGGAGCGGCGACGTCACCAACGTGTTCTGGTACAACAAGGCGCTCTTCAGCGAGCACTCCTGGACGCCGCCCACGACCTGGGACGAGTTCATCGCGCTGTGCGCCGCCTCCAAGGCAGCCGGGATCACCCCGATCATCGACGGCAACAAGGACAAGTGGCCCATCGGCAGCATCGCCTCCCACCTTGCCGAGAGGACGATGGGGGCCGACGCCTACATGGCGGCCATCCGTGGCGAACAGCCGATGAACTCCCCGGAGATGGTGGCCGCGTTCGGCAAGCTGCAGGAGCTCGCGCAGAACGGGTGCATGAACAAGAGCGTCAACGCCCTGCCCGACGACCAGGCGACCACCCAGTTCCTGCTGGGCAAGTCCGCGATGATCGGCATCGGCAGCTGGCTCGTGTCCGACCAGGTCACCCAGGCCCCGAACCTCCAGCTCGGCTACTTCAACATGCCGACCTTCCCCGGGACCGGCGATCCGAACAGCGTCCTGGGCGTGTCGACCGGCTTCGTCGTCAACGCCCACAGCGAGCATGTCGACGCCGCCGTCGACTTCCTCGCGATGCTGGTCGCCCCCGAGGCCTCCAAGCGCTTCGCCCAGGAGGGCCTCACCCCGATGACCCTCGACCCCTTCGCCGGGGTGCAGGCCGACCCGAACACGGTGACCCTGGCGACGCTCCTCAGCACGGCGCCGGTCAAGGTGACGCCGGCCGACAACCTCGACGTCCAGCGGGCGGCCGAGTTCTACGGGGCCGCGGCGGCGGTCATCGGCGGCCTGAAGACACCGCAGGAGGCGCTGGACGCGGCGCAGAAGCGCGTCGAGCAGATGCCGAAGCCCTGAGCATCGCGCCCCCGTAGGCCACCCCACCTCGTCTCCGTCGGCAAGGGGAAGCGTTGAAGCCGAGCAGCCGCTGGACACCGTACGTGCTCGTCGGTCCCGCCGTGGCCTTCTTCACGTTCGTCGTCGGCCTGCCGCTGCTCGGCACCATCGGGCTCAGCTTCGCGAGCTGGACGGGCACCAACCGGCCGAAGCTCGTCGGGCTCGACAACTTCGTCCGAGCCTTCGGGGACGAGGTCTACCGGGGGGCCTACCTCAACACGTTCATCTACATCGCGGCCACCCTGGTGCTGGAGGTGGCCGTCGGCTTCGCCCTCGCCGGACTCGTGTCGGTGAAGGGCAAGCGGACCGGCTGGTACCGGATCACCTTCTTCATCCCGGTGATGCTCCCGATGGTCGTCATTGCCGTGCTGTGGTCGTTCCTGTACAGCGACGACGGGGGCCTGATCAACTCGTTCCTCGGCGCCATCGGCCGGGAGGATCTGCAGCACGTCTGGCTTGGCGACCCCAGCACGGCGCTGCTGGCGGTCTGCGTCGTATCCGGCTGGGTCTATGCCGGCTTCTACATGGCCATCTTCTACGCGGGGCTCCAGCGCGTCCCGCAACACCTGCTCGAGGCCGCCCGGCTGGACGGGGCATCCGAATGGGACCTGTTCTTCAGGATCAAGGTCCCGCTCCTCCGCGGCCTGACCGAGGTGGCGGTCCTGCTGTGCGTCACGGGCGCCTTCTCGACCTTCGACCTGTTCTACGTCATGACCAACGGCGGCCCGGACCACGCGACCGAGATCATCACGACCTACGTCGTGTCGACGGTGTTCCGGGATCACGAGGTCGGCTACGGCGCCGCGATGTCGATCATCATGACCCTGGTCGTCGTGGGCATCGGCCTGGCCTACGCCCGGCTGCGCCGCGGGGGAGGGGTCGACCTTGAGTACTGAGACCCCCGCAGCCCCGCCGCGGGCGATCGCGACCGCGCCGCCGGGCCACGCCGCCCGACGCGCGCGATTGCTGGCATCCGACACCCTGTACTACACGGTGATGACCACCATCTCCCTGGTCTACGTCGTGCCGCTGGTCTGGATGGTGATGTCCTCGTTCAAGACCCAGCAGCAGATCTTCGACTCACCCTGGTCGCTGCCGACGTCCATCGACCTGTCGGTGCTGACCACCGCGTGGGAGCGGGGTGGGTTCGGCACGTACGTGGGCAACAGCATCATCGTGACGACGGCGGCGGTCGCAGCGATCCTCGTGTTCGGGGCGATGGCCGCGTTCGCGCTCAGCCGGCTCAACTTCCGCTTCCGGGGCTTCTTCCTCGTGTTCCTGGCCCTGGGCCTCCTGCTGCCGGTCCAGTCGTACTTCGTTGCGCAGAGCAGCCTGTTGAACGCGATCGGCATCAACGACACGCTCTGGGGCCTGATCATCCCGTACATCGGCCTGGGCCTGTCGCTCGCCGTCTACCTGCTCAAGGCGTACCTGGACACGCTGCCACGGGAGCTGTTCGAGTCGGCCCGGATGGACGGCTGCGGCGACCTGCGGATGTTCGGCGCCCTGGTGTTCCCGCTCATCAGGCCCGGGCTGGCGACTGTGGCGGTGTTCTCGATCCTCAGCGCCTGGAACGAGTTCCTGCTGGCCACGCTCTACATCCAGAGCGACGAGAACAAGACGATCCCGGTGGGCCTCGTGGCGTTCACCGGCCGCTACGCGACGGACTACCCGATGCTCTTCGCGGCCCTGTCCATCATCACGATCCCGATGGTCGCCATCTACGTGATCTTCCATCGCCAGGTCACGAGCGGGATCACGGAGGGCACGCTGCGCTGAGCCTCGGCCCGACACGACCCGGGCGGCGCGACGGTGACTCTGAGCGGACTCGACCCCGGAACGGGAACGGCCACCCCGCGGGACGAACCCACGGGGTGGCCGGGCGTTCCGGGACTCCCGGGTCAGGGGAACCGGTTGAACCACACCGCGGCGAGGCCGGCGCCGGCCACGACGAGCAGGAGGGCGCCGGCGGCGAACCACTGGGTGACCTCCTGCTGCTCTTGGGTGTACCCGACCTTCGTCCCGAGACTCTGGTAGATCGTCGCCAGGTCGGTCGCGGTGGGCGCCTGGAAGGAGCGCGCGCCGGTGGTCTCGGCGATCGAGGCGAGGGTCTCGGGGTCCGGCGGGACGGACAGGTGGTGCATGACCCCCTGGTTGTCCTGGATGTCGACCACGCCATCGGCGGTGCCGAGCGCGATCGTGTAGACCGGGACGCCGGCGGCGGCCGCCTGCGAGGCGGCCTGGAGCGGCTCCAGGTTGCCCGTGGAGTTCGCGCCGTCCGACAGGAGCACGGTCGCCGCGAGCGGCGCCGTGTCGGGCTTGGGCGAGCCCGGCGTGGACGAGGCGCCCGGGGCGGGCGATGCGGCGGGAACGGTCGCGCCCACACCCTTCACGGCCCCCGCCTGACCGCTGTGGGCGGCCTGGATGGACAGAGCGATGGCGTCCCCCAGCGCCGTCCCGCCACCGGCCGTGAGGTTCGCGATGGCATCGTGGACCTGGGCGCGGTCGCCGGTCGGGGCGAGGACGATCCGCGCATCGGTCGAGAACGCCACGAGACCCACGCGGAAGCCAGCCGGGAGCTGGTCGACGAAGGTCGTGGCCGCCGCCTTGGCCGCGTCGAGACGGCTGGGGCTGACGTCCGTGGTCATCATCGAGCCGGAGACGTCCATGGTCAGGATGACGGTCGCCTCATCGCGCGGGACGTCGACGGTCATCGATGGCCGCGCGAGCGCGATGCCGAGCGCGGCGATGGCGACGAGGTAGAGCGCGGGCGGCACGTGGCGCCGCCAGCGGGGCGACCTGGGGACGATGTTCGCCAGCAGGTCCACGTTCGTGAACCGGACGGCGTAGCGGGAGCGGCGGCGCTGGACGAGGAGGTAGACGGCGAGCGCCACCGGCACGAGGAGCAGCGCCGTGAGGAAGAGCGGGCTGGCGAAGGTCATGCGACGAGCCCCCGGGTGCGCAGCTGGGCCGCGAGGGACCGCAGCCAGCTGCCCGACGTGGACAGCACGATGTGACGGGCGCCGAGCGCGCCGAGCTCGCGGGCGAGGGTCTCGCGTTCGCGGGCCGCCTCCTCGGCGAACCGCTCACGGATGCGCCGGGAGGACGTGTCCACGCGCACCTCGCGGCCGGTCTCGCTGTCGATGAGGGTGAGGTCCCCGACGTCGGTGAGCTCGTCCTCGCGCGGGTCGCGGACCTCGACCGTGAGGAGCTGGTGGCGTGCCGCGGTGGCGGCCAGCAGCGGATGCCAGTCACGCGGCCCGCGGAAGTCGGAGACGAGGATCACGAGGCCGCCCCGTGCGGCTCCGCCCGCGACGAACCGCAACGCGGCCGCGGGCGACGAGACGGAGTAGGTGCCGGGCTCCGCGTCACCGGGTCGCGCGGCGAGCGCAGCCAGCAATCCCGCCCGGCCGCCGCGAGGAGCCGAGCGGCGGTCGACCGGACCACCGAAGGTGAGGACGCCCAGCCGGTTGCCGTGGCGCGTGGACAGGTGGCCGATCGCCAGGGCCACGCCCTCGGCGACGTCCGCCTTGCGCCGGTCGGCGGTCCCGAAGGTCATCGACGGCGAGGCGTCCAGGAGGAGCCACGTCGTCAGCGACCGCTCGGGAATGTGGACGCGCACGTGCGGGGTCGCCATCCGGGCGGTGACGTTCCAGTCGATCCGGCGGACGTCGTCGCCCGCCTCGTACGGGCGGACCTGCGCGAGCTCCGTGCCGCCGCCCATCTCATGCGCCCGGAACTCCCCGGGCACGAGGCCGTGGATCCGGCGTCCGATCGTGACGTCGAGGGCGCGCAGCAGCGCCTCGGGCGTCGGTCCAGGCCCGGGTCGCGCGGGCGACCGCTCCGGGGCGAGGGGATGCAGGGTCAGGCCGGTCACGCCGAACGCTCCTCGGTCATCCTGCGCGGGGCGGGGACGGCGGGGATGATCGCGTCGAGCAGGCGGTCCGTGGAGACCTCCTCGGCCAGGGCGGTGAAGCTCGGGACCAGGCGGTGCCGGAGCACGTCCGGGGCGAGCTCGGCGACGTCGCTCGGCAGCACATACCGGCGTCCCCGGATCAGCGCAAGGGCGCGGGCGGCGTGGATGAGGTTGATCGATCCCCGCGGGCTGGCGCCGAACGCGATGTAGGGCTTCAGGTTCGACAACCCGACGCGCCCGGGCTCCCGGGTCGCCGCGACGATCGAGACCGCATAGGCCACGATCGCCGGATCGACGTAGATCCCGGGCGTCGCCGCCTGGAGCTCGGCGAGGCCGTCGGCTGTCAGCACCGTCCGCACCTCCGGTGCCGGGCGCAGTGACCGCTCCACGACGGTGGCCTCCTCGGCCGGCGTTGGATAGCCGACCACCACTTTCATCATGAAGCGGTCGACCTGCGCCTCCGGCAGAGGGTAGGTGCCCTCTGATTCGATGGGGTTCTGGGTCGCCATCACCAGGAACGGGCGAGGGACCGGGTGGCTCTCGTGGCCGATCGTGACCTGGCGTTCCTGCATCACCTCGAGCAGCGCTGACTGCACCTTGGCTGGCGCCCGGTTGATCTCGTCGGCGAGGAGGAAGTTGCAGAACACAGGGCCGAGCTCCGTGTCGAAGGTGCCCGAGTCGGGCCGGTAGATCCGCGTCCCGACCAGGTCGCCGGGGACCAGGTCCGGCGTGAACTGGATCCTCCGGAACGAGGCGTCCAGGGCGTCGGCGAGCGTCCGGATGGTCAGCGTCTTGGCCAGCCCGGGCACGCCCTCGAGCAGCAGGTGGCCGCCGGACAGAAGCGCGACGAGGATCCGCTCCAGCATCGCGTCCTGGCCGACGATGACGCGCCGGATCTCGAACAGGACTGCCTCGGCGGTGGTCCGGGGGTCAAGGGGATCCGGCACGGCGACGGGCGCGCTGAATCCACGGGAGGAGTCGGTCATGGGATCTCCTGCGCCCGTGGGCCCGGGCTCGGTCTGCGGTTGGTCCGAGCGGTCGGCACCCTCATGGGACGCGGTCGGTCGAATGGATCTTCGACGATGTCGATGAGAGTTCCATGAGTGCCGCGCCGCCGTCCGGGCCGGCGACGGCGACGGCTCAGAGCCCGCCAGGAGCTCCTCGTGCGTGATCGACGCGCGGATGCGGGCCGCGGCCGCGGCGTCGCCGGGCGCGACGCGATCGAGCGCCAGGAGAGCGGCGCCGCAGCACCGACCGCGACCGCGGCCCCGAGCGCCTCAATCGCTTCACGGCCGTACGCCCGTGATCCCGCCGCGGCCCGCCCCGCCCTGCGCGGCCGTGCCGGCGTTGCGCCGTCCGGGCAGGCTGTCGAGCGCGTCGATCCCCACGAACGTGGCGCCTCGAGCGCGAAGCCGGCCGATGGCGCCGGCGAGCGCCGCCGGAGTGACGCGCGGCCAGCCGTGCAGCAGCACCACTGCGCCGTCCCCGTGCGTGACGGTCCCATGGACGAGGCGAGCCTCGAGGCGCGCAACGCTGCTCCCGGCCCAGTCGCGGCCGTCGACGTGCCAGCCAACGTCGACATAGCCGATGGCGTCCAGCCGATCGACCACGCGGCCGGCCTGGGCACCCGCCCCGAACGGGCACCGGAACCACGGCCGCGGGTCCCGGCCCGTCGCGGCGAGAATCGCCCGCTCCGCCGCCAGGACGTCGCGGACGATGCCCGCCGCGGTCATGAGCGTGAGCCGTGCATGGTGGTGCGAGTGGTTGGCGACGAGGTGGCCCTCGGCGGCGATCCGGCGCGCGAGGTCCGGCTCGGCCTCGGCCCAGCGGCCCTGGATGAACACGGTCGCCGTGACGCCCTCCTCCGCGAAGACGTCCAGGATCCGCGCCGTGACGCCGGGCTCCGTGGGCCGGTCGGGGAACTCGGAGTCCATCGTGAGCGCCACGCGGAACCGGTCCGGAACCGTCCCCATCATTTCTTCACCCCGGTGATCACGACGCCGCGGTTGCGTCGGTGCTCGCTTGCGGTCGACCGACTTGCTGCTAAGGTTATAAGCATCCTGTCGAGTGTCCGTCAGGGACCGACGTCAGCCGAGGGACGGGTCAATGGGCCTCAAGGTCGCGGTGGTCGGCGGGGGAAGCACCTACACCCCGGAGCTGGTGGAGGGATTCGCGCGGCGTGCCGCAATCCTCCCCATCGACGAGCTCGTCCTCATGGACCCGGACGCCGGGCGTCTCGAGATCGTCGGCGGCCTGGCGGGCCGGATCCTGCGTCGTGCCGGATGGCCGGGACGGCTCGTGCTCACCGGGGATAGGTCCGCCGCGCTCGATGGAGCCGCGTTCACCCTCGTGCAGCTGCGCGTCGGCGGCCAGGCGGCTCGCTTTGTCGACGAGACGCTCCCCCACCGGTTCGGCGCGATCGGCCAGGAGACGACGGGACCGGGCGGGTTCGCGAAGGCCCTGCGCACGGTGCCCCTGGTCCTGGACATCGCGAACGAGGCTGCTCGCCGCGGGGCGCCCGGGAGCTGGATCCTGGACTTCACCAACCCGGTCGGGATCGTGACGCAGGCCCTGCTCGACGAGGGTCATCGCGCCATGGGCCTGTGCAACGTGGCGATCGGGTTCCAGCGCCAGTTCGCCGCGCACTTCGGCGTGGACCCGGGGCGGGTGCGCCTCGATCACGTCGGCCTCAACCACCTCTCCTGGATCCGCGCGGTGCTCGTGGACGGCGCGGACCGCCTTCCGGACCTGCTGGCCGCAGGCGACCCGCTCGTGACCGCCGACGAGCACTTCCCGCTCGAGCTCGTCCGGGCGCTGGGCGCCGTGCCGTCCTACTACCTGCGCTACTACTACGCGACGGACGACGTGCTCCGGGAGCAGCGCGACGGTGCCAACCGCGCGAGCGACGTCATGGCGATCGAGCGTGAGCTCCTGGACCTGTACAGGGATCCGTCGCTGGACCGGAAGCCGGAGCTCCTGGAGCAGCGCGGCGGCGCCTACTACAGCGAGGCGGCGGCCGCGCTCATCGAGTCGCTCCACACCGGCGACGGCGCGATTCACGTGGTGGACGTGCGGAACGCCGGCGCCATACCCGGGCTCGGGGACGACGACGTCGTGGAGCTGTCGGCGAGGATCACGCGTGATGGGGCCGAGCCGCTTCCGACCGCGCCGCTCGCCCACGAGCTGCGCGCGCTGGTCCTGCACATGAAGGAGTACGAGCATCTCACCATCGAGGCGGCCCTCTCGGGCGACGACACCGTGGCGCTGCGCGCGCTCCTCGCGAACCCACTCGTGCCGGGGGCCGCGGCTGCGTCGGGTCTCCGGGACGCCCTGATCGAGGCGAACCTGCCCTACCTCCCCCGGTTCGTCGCATCCGGGCACGGTGGCACGGCCAACGCGGCCAACGCGGCGAACCCCCGGGGCGCATCGTGACCGCGCCCACGCCGTCCCTCCCGGACCTCCCCCCGGAGCCGGCGCCGTTCGCCGCCGATGGCGACCGTTACGACCGGATGCCGTACCGGCGCGTGGGCCGCAGCGGGCTCATGCTCCCGACCGTGTCGCTCGGCCTGTGGCACAACTTCGGGGACGAGACCCGGCTCGACCTGCAGCGCGCCGTGCTCCGACGGGCGTTCGACCTCGGGGTCACCCACTTCGACCTCGCGAACAACTATGGCGTGCCCGGCGGCTCCGCCGAGGTCAACGCCGGGCGGATGCTGCGGCGGGACTTCGGCGGCTACCGGGACGAGCTGGTGATCTCGACCAAGGCCGGCTGGGACATGTGGCCGGGACCGTACGGGGAGCTGAACTCGCGGAAGCACCTCCTGGCCAGCCTGGACCAGAGCCTCAGGCGACTCGGGCTCGAGTACGTCGACATCTTCTACTCGCATCGTCCCGATGAGGGCACGCCCCTCGAGGAGACGCTGGGCGCGCTCGACACCGCCGTCCGCCAGGGGAAGGCGCTGTACGCGGGGATCTCGTCGTACCCGCCCGAGATGACCCGAACGGCCATCCGCCTCCTCCGGGAGCTCGGCACGCCCCTGCTCATCCACCAGCCGGAGTACTCGATGCTGGACCGCTGGGTCGAGGACGGCCTCCTCGACGTCCTGGGCGAGGAGGGGGTGGGTTGCATCGTGTTCTCGCCGCTCGCCCAGGGCCAGCTCACGGATCGCTACCTGGCCGGGATCCCGGCAGGCTCGCGCGCGGCCTGGTCCCGCTTCCTCGATGCCGGCGAGGTGGAGCGGAATCTGCCGACGGTCCGGGCGCTCAACGAGATCGCCGGAGATCGCGGTCAGACGCTCGCCGAGATGGCCCTCGCCTGGGTGCTCCGCGACGCCCGCATCTCGTCGGTACTGGTCGGAGCGAGCTCGGTGGCGCAGCTGGAGACCAACGTCCGTGCGGCCGCGGCGCGACCGTTCGAGGCGGACGAGCTCGCCGCGATCGAGGCTGCCCTGGCCCATCGCTGAGGGACACGCGAAGGCGGGGCCGTCGTGGTGGACGGTCCCGCCTCCGGTCGCGAGGTCGGCGCCGGTCGCTGCCGGCGCGAGTGGCTACTGGGTGGCCGGGCGGGTCCCGAGCATCACCTTCACCTGGGTGGTCTGGCCGTTCCGGAGCACGTCGAGCGTGATCTCCTGGCCGGGTGCGTGCTGGCTCATCACGAGGTCGAGCGGGTGGGTCGCGTCGAGCGCCGTGCCGTCGACCGCCGTGAGGATGTCGCCGGCCTGGAGCCCGGCCTTCTCAGCGGGGCCGCCCGCGACGATCGAGCTCGTGATCCCGGCCGAACCGCCGGTCTGGCCCTGGGCGTTCGGGTCCTGGGCGTTCGGGTCCTGGGCGTTCGGGTCGAACGGGTTCGTTCCCTGGCCGCCCTGCGCGTTCGGGTCCAGGCCGCTGCTGCCCTGGCTGGAGAGCACCGACGCGTCCGGGATCCAGGCGCCGTTGTCCACCGGGAGGTTGGCTTCCTTCTTGATCGCGGGGGTGATCGTCTCGAACCTGACTCCCAGCCACGGGCGCGACAGCGCCTGACCTGCAGAGGCCTGGGCCAGCAGCGGGCGTGCGATGTTGATCGGGATCGCGAAGCCGATGCCCTGGCTGGAGCTTGCGACGGCGGTGTTGATGCCGATGACCGCCCCGGTCGGATCGAGGAGCGGCCCGCCGCTGTTGCCGGGGTTGATCGCGGTGTCGGTCTGGATGAGGTTTGTCAGGCTCTCGCTCTGGGTGTCGATGCTGCGTCCGAGGGCGGAGATGATCCCGCTCGTGACGGAGTCCGTGAACTCGCCCAGCGGGCTGCCGATGGCGATCGCCTGCTGGCCGACCTGGATCGTCGAGGAGTCGCCGATCGGAGCGGTCGGGAGGCCGGTCGCATCGACCTTGACGATGGCGAGGTCGGTGAGCGTGTCCACGCCGTAGACCTTCGCGTCGAACGAGCGGCCGTCCTTGAGGTGGACGGTGAGCTTGGAGGGGCTGCCCTCGACGACGTGGTGGTTGGTGAGGATAAGGCCGTTCGCGTCGAAGATGACGCCGGACCCTGTCGCGGTCCCCGTGCCGGTCTGCCCGGTGGAGGGATCGGTCTCGGTGACGCCATCGGCGACGATCGTGACGACGGCGGGGCTGACGGCCTTG
>Ga0302256_10000126_pt1 | contig 15093 bp, 15 predicted proteins | sample I_Fen_E3_4_FD_194571 | JGI IMG/M metagenome (GOLD analysis project Ga0302256, IMG submission 194571) | Peat permafrost microbial communities from Stordalen Mire near Abisko, Sweden - I_Fen_E3_4 | ecosystem: Environmental > Terrestrial > Soil > Wetlands > Permafrost | place: Sweden: Abisko...
TACCGCATCATGAATGCGGTGACCGCGGCGAACCCGATCAACGAGACGCCGAGGAGACCGTAGGTCTTGCGCAAGAACGCGACGCGGTCGCTGACACCCAAGGTCGCGACTGCGCCTGCGATAGGACGACGTGCAGCTGCTTGTGCGAATGCCATCGAGTGCCTGCCTTTCGATCATTTTTAGCACGGTTCGCGCCGCCGCAAGTGGACAGAGCAGCGCACGAAACCTGTGCCGCGGTCGAAAGCCGGCGCCACGCGAAACTGCGCGGTCTGCGGAATACCTGAGCCCGCCGGTCGGTTTGCGCGCGCCGATCGGTCGTCCGAGGGCGGGCCCCCGCGGTCAGCGGCCGGTGCAGCGAACCGCCGCGCCGAGGGCCGCTCGGCTCGCGGAGCCGGGCGACCGCGCGCGCCGGATCCATCGAGTTCAGCCGGGTTCAGCCGGGTTCAGCCGGGTTCAGCCGGGTTCAGCGTGTCGCCTGGAGCTTCTTGATCTCGGAGATCAGCTCGGGGATGGCCTTCTCCCACTCGGCGACGATGCCGTAGTCGGCGACCTGGAAGATCGGCTCGTCCTTGTTCTTGTTGATCGCGACGATCGTCTTCGAGCCCTTCATCCCGGCGAGGTGCTGGATCGCTCCCGAGATCGCCACGGCGAAGTACAGGTTCGGCGCGACGATCTTGCCGGTCTGGCCGACCTGCCAGTCCGCCGGGACCATGCCGGCGTCGGTCGCGGCGCGCGACGCGCCCATCGCGGCGCCGAGCAGATCGGCGAGCTGCTCGAGGACCTTGAAGTTCTCGCCCGACTTCATGCCGCGGCCCCCGGCCACCACGACCTTGGCGTCCGACAGGTCCGGGCGATCGCTCTTCTGTGCGTCGAGCTTGACGAACTCGGCGCCGAGCGCATCGAGCGCGCCGGCCGGGGCGGTCGAGACCTGGCCCGGCGCGGCCAGCGCGGCCGCGGCCTCGAACTCGGACTGGCGCGGCGTCACGACGATGACCGGCGTCGTGATCTGGATCTTCGAGTACGCGTTGCCGGCGAGGATCGGCCGGATGAACGTATCCTTGCCGTCGAGCTTGGCGACGTCGGACGCCATGCCGGCGTCGAGCAGGCCGGCGACGCGCGGCGCGAGATCCTTGCCGAGCGCGGTGGCGGTCGCCGAGATCAAGGTCGCGCCCTGGGCCCTGGCGACCTCGGCCACGATCGGCGCGAAGGTCTCGGCCAGGTAGTGCGCCAGGCCCGGATCGTCGACGACGACGACCTTGGGGGCGAACCTGGCCGCCTCGGGGCCGGCCGCCGCGGCGCCGGCGCCGACGAGCAGCGCGACGACGTCGCCGCCGTGGGCGGCCGCGGCGAGCCGGGCGAACGCGAGGTTGGACAGCGCGCTCGACTTGAGCTGCGCGCCGGAGAATTCACACAATGCGAGGACGTTACCCATGGCAGCCTGCGCTCCTCACAGAACCTTCGCCTCATCGGCGAGCTTCTTCACGAGTGTCGGAATATCGGCGACGATCTGACCGGCCGCGCGGGGCGGCGGCAGCGTCACCGACTGCTCTTTGATCACCGGCGGCGTCGCCGCGCCGTAATCGGCGAGCGTGGCCTGCGCCAGCGGCTTCTTCTTGGCCGCCATGATGCCCTTGAGCGACGGCAGCCGGGCGCCTTCCCCCGCGTACTTGTGCGAGGCGGGCGTGACGCCGTTCTTGACCGCGGTGGGCGCGACGATCCGGAGATCGACGGTGACCACGCTGCGCAGCGGCACCTTCTTGTACTCGACGCCGCCGTCGACCTCGCGGCCGACGGTCAGCGCGGCCTTGTCGCTCGACAGCTCGATCGACGCGGCGAACGTCGCCTGCGGCCAGCCGAGCTTGGCGGCGAGCATCTGGCCGACCTGGTTGGCGTCACCATCGACCGCCTGCTTGCCCATCACGACGACGTCCGGGTGCTCGGCCGCGATCACGCCCTGCAGGACCTTCACGACGGTGAGCGCGTCGATCTCGGCGTCGTTGCAAACGACGTGGATCGCGCGGTCCGCGCCCATCGCGAGGCAGGTCCGGATCTCCTTCGCCGCGTCCGCGGGGCCGAGCGAGACGACGACCAGCTCGCCGCCGGGGATGCGGGCATTCTCGGCGCCGTTCTCGAGCAGCCGCAGCGCGGTCTCGATCGCGTACTCGTCGAACGTGTTGACGATCCAGGATGCGCCGGTCAGGTCGATGTGGCCATCCTTGATCTTGGCCTTTTGCGTGGGGTCGGGGACCCGTTTCACCGGTACCAAAATCTTCACGGGGACATCTCCTTCTTAAGTGTCTTGTCCAGGCCGCTGGTGACGAGCGCCACCACCCAATCGGCGGCGCGGACGATGTCGAACTTCTTGGGCCGGGTCCCCGCGCCGGGACCCGCGCTTGCGGTCGATTTGAGCGGTTGCTTGCCGAGCACCCACGCGAGCGCGAGCTCGTCGAGGATGCCGAAGATCATGCGCGCGGCGATGTGGCTCGGGATGGCATCGTCGAGCTCGCCGCGCTCCTGGCCGTCGGCGATGATCGCGCCGAGCATGCGCAGGAAGTCCGCGAACTGCGGGTTATCGTACTCCTTCATGAACTTGCTGGATTGCCGGAGCTCGATCGTCACGACCTCGGCGGCCGCGGGCTCGTTGGACAGCATGCGGAGGTACGTCCGGATGAAGGCGTGGAGCTGCTCCATGGGCGTGCCCGCGGCGATCGCGGCGCGCAGCTCGCGGTTGACCTGGGTCATCCGGCGCTCGAACAGCGAGATCAGCAGGTCGTCCTTGCTCTTGAAGTAGAGATAGATCGTGCCGTCGGCCACCCCGGCTTCTTTCGCGATCTCGGAGACCCGGGCCGCGTAGAAGCCGTGGCGCGCGAAGATCCGCTCGGCGGCATCGAGGATGCGCTCGCGCTTGTCGCCGGCGCTGCGGTCAGGCGGCGATGAATGAGCACTCATTCATCGCCGAAGGTACCTGCGCGGATGCGGCTCGTCAAGCGCGCGTGCCGCTGGCGGCTTTGCTTGAAACGGGGGTGGGCCTGCACTACAACCTGCACGTGTCACATGCACGTGTTTCGGGGCATTTTGCTCTCTTGGTCCTGTGCGCGCCGCTGGTCGTCGGTGCGTGCGAGAAGAAGCCGAACAAGCCCGTCGATACCGGCGCGGTGACCGCGCTGGAGAACGCGGGCTCGTCGGCGACCGGCAGCCAGACCGCCGAGGGCGCGGTCGATACCACGCCGCTGCCGGGCATCGACGTTAGCAAGTTCAACGCCGACAAGGCCCAGGTGTTCTACAAGCTCGTCGGCTCGCTCAAGTCGCCGTGCGGCAAGGCGCACAGCCTGCGCACGTCGTTCGTGTCGGATACCTCGTGCAAGCGCGCGCCGTTCGCGGTCCGCTACGTGCAGTCGATGCTCGAGGACGAGGCCAACGAGACCCAGGCCCGCGACGAGTATGCCAAGAAGTACGAGAAGGCCTCGCCGCAGGTCGCGCTCGACGTCAGCAAGGCGCCGCACGCCGGCGCCGAGGACGCGCGGATACGGCTCGTCGAGTTCTTCGACTACGAGTGCCCGCACTGCGCGCACTTCAAGGGCGAGATGGAGCAGATCCTCGCCGACAAGGGCAGCCAGGTCGGCGTGTCGTTCCTGATGTTCCCGCTGTCGTCGCATCCCGAGTCCAAGAGCGCCGCGCGGGGCGCGCTCGCGGCGGCGGCGCAGGGCAAGTTCAAGGAGATGCACGACAAGCTGTTCGCGGAGAGCCCGCGCCACAGCCGTGAGGACGTGCTGGGATACGCCAAGGGCCTGGGGCTCGACATGGCCAAGTTCGAGAAGGCCTACGACGGCTTCGCCGACCAGGTCGCGAGCGATCTCAAGCAGGGCGAGGCCGCGGGCGTCGATTCGACCCCGACGATCTTCTTCAACGATCACAAGTACGAGGGTCCGCCGATCGCGAAGTACCTCGGGATGTGGATCGATGAAGAGCTCGCGGTGAATCGGTAGCCTCGGGCATGCGTCCCAACGCCATGCGCGCGCTCCTCGTCACGGTGACGCTGCTCTTCTTGGCCGGGGCCGGGGCCGGCGCCGCCCGCGCCGATGTCCTCAAGGTCGGCGATCGGCTCGCCGAGCTCGACGTCGCGACCGACGCCGGCGGCAAGCCGCTCAAGCTGAAGCAATACCGGGGCAAGTGGGTCGTGCTCACGGTCGGCGCCGACTGGTGCAAGCCGTGCGCGAAGGAGCTGCCGACCTGGGATCGGCTCGCCGGCGAGCTCAAGGGCAAGATCGTGTTCGTCGCGGTCGATATCGACGACGACATCGCGGTCGGCAAGAAGTTCCACGACAAGCTGAAGCTGCGGAACATGGTCCGCGCGTACCTGCCGTCGGAGAAGTCCGGGGTCGCGGGTAGCTACGGCTCGGACCACATGCCGTCGACGTTCGTCGCCGATGGCCAGGGCGTGGTCCGGATGGTGCGCGAGGGCTTCGAGGCCGGCGACGCCGACGGCGAGTACCGCAAGTTCAAGGACGCTCTCGACAAGCTGGTCAAGTAGCTGGCCGCGCGCGCCTACGCGCCGGCCTGGGCCTTGAGCAGCTCGGCCTGATCGTGGGTCCGCAGCGCCTCGATGATGTCGTCGAGGTTGCCGTCCATGATCGCCGGCAGGTTGTGCTTGGTCAGGCCGATCCGGTGATCGGTGACCCGGTCCTGCGGGAAGTTGTAGGTCCGGATCTTCTCCGAGCGATCGCCCGAGCCGACCTGCGACTTGCGGTTGGCCGCCTCGCTCGCGCTCTGGCGCTCGCGCTCGGCCTCGAGGATGCGCGACCGGAGGACCTTCATCGCCTTGGCGCGGTTCTTGATCTGCGACCGCTCGTCCTGGCACGCGACGATCACCCCGGTCGGCAGGTGCGTGATCCGCACCGCCGAGTCGGTCGTGTTGACGTGCTGGCCACCGGCGCCGCTCGACCGGTAGGTGTCGATCTTGAGATCCTTCTCGTCGATCTTGATGTCGACCTCCTCGGCTTCGGGCAGCACCGCGACGGTGGCCGCCGAGGTGTGGATCCGGCCCTGCGCCTCGGTCGCCGGCACGCGCTGCACGCGGTGCACGCCGGACTCGAACTTGAGCTTCGAGAACACGTCCTTGCCGTCGACCAGCAGGATGACTTCCTTGAAGCCGCCCGAGGTGCCCTCCGACAGCGACATGACCTCGAGCCTCCAGCCGTGGCGCTCGGCGAACCGCGAGTACATCCGGTAGAGATCGCCGGCGAACAGCGCGGCCTCGTCGCCGCCGGTGCCGCCGCGGATCTCGAGGATCGCGTTCTTGCCGTCGCTCGGATCCTTGGGCAAGAGCAGGATCTTGAGCGCCTGCTCGGCATCGCCGCGCAGGTCCTCGAGCTGCTTGGCCTCCTCGCGCGCGAGCTCGCGCAGCTCTGGATCGCTCTCGGCGTCCGCCATCTGCTTGGCGGCCGCGAGGTCGCCGATCATCTTGCGGTAGCTCTTCCACGCCGCGACCAGCGGGTCGAGCTCGGCGTGCTCGCGGGACAGCTTCAAGAACTCGGCGCGCTTGGTGATCACCTCTGCGGTGCCAAGCAGCGCGCCGAGCTCCTCATGGCGGCGCTCGAGCGTCGCCATCTTCTCGCGGAAGTTCTGCGTATCAAACATGGCGCGGGGGTCCGCGGCCCGCCGGGCTGCCTACGACTTCTTCGCGTACTTCTTGTTGAAGCGATCGATCCGACCGGCGGTATCCATCAGCTTCTGCTTGCCCGTGAAGAACGGGTGGCAGGCCGAGCAGATATCGACGCCGAAGTCGCCGCGGGTCGAGAAGGTATCGTGGACCGCGCCGCAGGCACAGGTGATGTGGGCGGGGCGGTAGTGCGGGTGACCGACTGTGTCTTTCATGGCAGTTACCTCGTTACCGGTGGGGGACCGGGGCTCGGGTTTATGAGAGGCGTATCTATAGGGACGATGCGGACCGAAAGCAAGCGGCTAGCCGGCCGCCTGCGCCCGGCCGCCGAGACGGGCAGGCGCGCGGTCCGGGTACAGCGGCAAGATCTCGTCGCCGACCCGCAGATCCCGGATATTGCGGTACTTCGCGCCGAGATCGAGGCTGATGTAGATCTTGTTCGTGTCGAACACGCCGAAGCTGGTCGACACCACCATCTGGGCGTCGCCGATCATCTCGTAGCCCTCGGGGATCACGTCGTGGCCGTAGATCGCCATGGTGCCGTTCATCGCGCGCAGGAACCGCCGGGCCTCGGCGTCGGTCGCCGATCGCGCCCACAGGATCTTGCCGACGATCGGGGTGTCGAGCACGTCGAGCGGGCTGGCGAGCTCGGCGCCCGACAGGTCGACCGCCTCGAGCTCGGCCAGCGCATCGATCTGCGCCGCGGGGGCGCCGTGGGTGAACACCGCGCCGCACCGGCTGACCGCCGCGAGCGCGAACGTGTGGATGATGCCGCGCATCCGCGACGTCGCGGCCGGCCCGAGGATCTGCTCGAGCAGCGCGACCTCGTCGGCCGCGAACTTGGCGGTGTGCGGGCCGCCGATGTGGCCGTGCTCGTGGTTGCCGAGCAGCGCGTGGACGCGGCCGGGATACTGCGCCGCCAGCGCGGCGTAGGCGATGATCACCTCGCCGCTCGCGTCGCGGTAGTACTCGCCGAGGAAGTCGGGCCAGTCCTCCGGATCGATGTGCGGGCCGTGGATCAGATCGCCCGTGAACAACAGGTGGGCGTCGCCGGCGTGCGCGAGCAGTGCCTCCTCGAACAGCGCGACGATGCGCTTGAAGTCGCGCATGCAGCCCTGGAGGTCGGTGCATACGAGCAGCCGACCGTGGTCGGGTAGTCGCAGCACACGCGCCATCGACTCGTCACGCTATCAGCTGATCCCCACAGCGGGTAGCCCAGGGGGCCTCCCATTCGCGGCGCGCGGTCGCGCGCACAGCGCGGCCCCCATGCGACATTCTCGCCCGGCCGCGCGACCTCGACGAGCGCGCCCTCGTCGAAGATGAGCACGGCTTCACGCAGCGGCGCTAGGAGTCGAGCCCGAGCAGCTCCTGCGCTTCGGGATCCGGCGGGCGGCACACCACGCGATCGACGGTCGCCATCTTGGCGTGGATCACGTCACACACCGGCGTGAACGACGCCTTCTGGAACGCGCGCAGCGACGAGTGATTGTCCGCGGCGATCAGCGCCCAGGAGCGATACGCGTCGATCGCGCGCAGCTGCTTGGCGATCTCCTCGAGCATGACCGGCCCGACGGCGCGGCCGCGCGCCGCGGTCGCGACATAGACGCTGTGGATGTAGGCGTCGTACTTGCCCATCCGCAGCTCGCGGCCGAGCTCCGGCGCCTCGATCGGACCGCGCGCGGCCCACGCGATGCCGGCCGGCCGGGTGCCGAGCGTGGCGAGCACGGTGTGATCGCCGCGCTGCCAGCGGACCCGCGCGCTGGGCTCGTCGAACGCGAGCTGCTCGACCAGCTCGCTGCGGCGCGCCTCGTCGAGCCGATCGTAGTCGGCCTCGGTCAGCGACGTGAGCTCGAGGCCGGCGACCGGCACGATGCCGCGGGTCCACAGCTGGCCGCGGTACAGGCAGTAGCGCTCGTACTGCGCGACGCTGGCCGCCGCCGTGCGGATCCGGGTCCACGCGGCGCGCGCCTGCGCGGCGGCGACCAAGGGCGTCTCGCGGGCGCGGCGGGCGCGGCGGCTGACGCTCGACAGCGTGCGGCCGACCGAGGCGGTCGCCGACATGCCCCACACGCGCACCGCGAGCACCGGCTGCTTCGACGACGGCAGCGCCGGCATCGTGTACTCGGCGGCGCCCTGCACGACGTCGAGCGCGATGCAGCCGCGCGCGCGGGCCGCGAGCGCCACCGCGTGGAGCAGGCGCGCCGAGGCGCGGCCGGACTGCGGATCGACCGCCATCGCCAGGACCACGGCGCGATCGCCGTCGTCGACCACGAGCGCCACGGCGATCGCCTCGCCGAGCGCATCATCGAGCCGCGCCAGCCGGACGTGCCCGCGCTTGCCGAGCTCCATGGCGACCTGCTCGAGCAGCCCGATCGCCTCGGGATCGGCGAGCGGCGAGGGCTCGTCGCGCTCGGCCCACTCCAGCCGCGACAGCCGGCGCAGCGCGCTCATGCCCTTGCGCAGCGCGATCAGATCGTCGCCCGGCGTGGTCACCTCGACGCGCGACGGGTCGCTCGCGTCGACCGGCGCGAGCGCGAGCGCGATCCGCGTGGCGCCGCCGGCCGACGGCGAACTCTCGACCGAGTAGCCGAGCGGCCCGAGCCGCGAGATCAAGTTTGCCCGCACCCGCGACGGATCGGCGAGCGGCTCGAGATCGATGAGGTCCCAGGTGCCGGACTCGTCGATCAGCTTGCGGGCGATCGCCGTGCCGGCGCGGTCCTCCCAGCCGGGCCGCGCGACCAGATCGAGCGCCGGGGGCCTGGGACCCGCGTCGCCGATCATCCGCAGCTCCCGGTTATCGAGCAGCGCCACCTTGGCGGTGCGGCGGTACAGCGGCGCGATGCACACCAGGTCGCCGGCGGACACGCCGCTGGCGTCGGCCTGCGTGGCGCGGCCAACGACGACGTAGAGCTCCGCGGCGAGCGTGGCGTGATACGCCTGCCACCAGGGGATCAGCCAGTCAGGGCCGCGAAACAAGCCACCGCCCGCGTTGGCGGCCAGCGCCCTCCACTCGGTTTCGATTGCTCGTAACGCCGCCAGGTCCCGAACGACAGATACATCAACGGCCATGCGCGCAGCGAGACTATCATGCGCGACTGCGGCCGGTACGCCGCGGCTGCTCTGTAGATCCACGCGCTATCTATAGCGCAGTGCGCCGCGCGCCATGGCCCAACGGCGCGGAACCAGCATGAGCGTCACCTCATGGGTCACGAGATCCGCCGCAGCACTTGCGCATAGAAGCCATCGGTGCCGTGGCGATGCGGCGTCACGGTGAACGCCGTACCGTCACCGAGGTCGTGCGCGCGATCACCGAGCAGGTCCGCCAGCGGCACCGCCACGAACTGGGGGCTCGTGATCGCGGCGACGACGTCGGCGTTCTCGACGGCGAGCAGGGTGCACGTGGCGTACACCAGCCGACCCCCGGGCGCGACCAGCGCGCGGGCCTCGCCGAGGATCTGTTTCTGGCGCGCGGCGAACGTGGCGAGATCGGCTTCGCGCAGCCGCCAGCGCGCCTCGGGGTTGCGCCGCAAGGCGCCGATCCCGGAGCACGGGGCGTCGACGAACACGACGTCGGCCTTGCCGCGCAGCGCATCGAGCGCCGGGGGCCAGCGCCCGCCGTCGAGGTGCATCGGCTGCGCGCTCGACACCTGCGCGCGCCGGGCGCGGCGGCGGAGCTCCTCGAGCTTGCCGTCATCGACGTCGCTCGCGATGATCCGGCCGTGGTTGCCCAGGCGCGCGGCGATCGCCAGGGTCTTGCCGCCGGCGCCGGCGCATAAATCAATGACGAGCTTGCCGCCGCCGGCGACCGCGAGATCGGCCAGCAGCTGGCTGCCTTCGTCCTGGGCTTCCATCGCGCCCCGGCGGAATGCGTCGAGCGCGAACAGGTTGGTGCGCGACTCGACGTGGAGCGCCGTGTCACACCACGCGCCGGGGCGCGTCGTGAGGTGCGCGCGGCCGAGCTCGGCCGCCAGCGCGTCGCGATCTCCGATCAGGAGATTGGCGCGCACGGTCATCGGCGCGCGCTGGTTGAGCGCGAGCGCGAGCGCTTCGGCCTGGTCGCCCCAGTCGGCGACCAGCCGGTCGGCGAGCCAGTCGGGCAGGGACGCCGACAGCCCGATCCGCGTCGCGAGCTTGCGCTCGTGCGCGATCGCCTCATCGCTGGCCGCCACGGCGTTCCAGTCGAGCTCGCCGATCACGGTCGCGGCGCGCGCCGGGGGGATCAGCTGCTCGAGCACGAGCAGCGCGAGCAGCCGCTCGAGATCGCGCGGCGCGCGCGACGTCTTGCGGCCGCGTGCCAGCGCGGTGTCGATCCGGCGGAGGTGTCGCACGAGGCCGTACAGCGTTTCGCCGACGAACCGGCGCTCGTGTGCGCCGATCCACGTTTCCTTGCGAAACGTCGTCGCGAGGCGATCTGTGACAAATCCCCAGTCCATGCGTGTGCGTTGCCACAGCTCGAGCACGAGCGCGCGCAGGCGACCGCCGTCGAGCACGTGTGCCGCGAGCTTCTTGTCAGCGATGCGATCGATGTCCGGCAGAGAGCCCTTCTTATCCTGGTTTCGCCCGCGACGCGACGCGGCGCGCGTGATGCGTCCGAAATGCCCTGCGGAACGCATTGAAAACCTCGCCACCTGGGCGGTAAGCCGTGAGGCATGAGTATCGAGACCAAGGCTTCGCCACCCCCGGCAGCCAAGCCGGACGCCGGTGTCGCCAGCCTCAAAGACCGCGGCAATCTATTCGAGATCGCGACGCGCCAGATCGACAAGGCGATGAAGCTCATCAACATCGATCCCGATGTCGCGGAGATCCTCGCGCAGCCCAAGAACGAGCTGATCGTCAACTTCCCGGTCCGCATGGAGAGCGGGAAATTCCAGATGTTCAAGGGCTACCGCGTCCAGCACAACAACATCATGGGCCCCTACAAGGGCGGCATGCGCTACCACCACGAGGCCAACCTCGACGAGATGAAGGCGCTGGCGTCGTGGATGACCTACAAGAGCGCGCTGCACGAGATCCCGTTCGGCGGCGGCAAGGGCGGCATCAAGGTCGATCCGCGCCTGCACACCAAGGTCGAGCTCGAGCGGATCACGCGGCGGTTCACCGCGGCGCTCGGCTCCAACATCGGCCCGGACTACGACATCCCGGCGCCCGACGTGAACACCAACAGCCAGACCATGGTCTGGATGATGGATACGTACATGAACCTCGTCGGCGCCGGCGATCGCAACACCGTGCGCGGCGTGGTCACCGGCAAGAGCGTGTCGTCGGGCGGCAGCTACGGCCGCGCCGAGGCCACCGGCCAGGGCGTCGTCCACTGCATCACCGAGTGGGCCAAGGATCGCAGCTTCAACCTCGATGGCTGCTACGTCATCATCCAGGGGTTCGGCAACGTCGGCAGCTACGCGGCGCGCCTGCTATCGCAGAAGGGCGCGGTGATCGTCGGCGTCGGCGATGCCGGCGGCTACATCGCCAACCCCGAGGGCATCAACCCGCACAAGCTCGGCGAGCACGTCGCCAAGACCGGCTCGGTCTCCGGCTACAAGGGCGCGCAGAAGATCGAGCGCGCCGAGTTCTTCTCGCTCGACGCCCACATCTTCGTGCCGGCCGCCCTCGAGCTCGAGGTCGGCGTCGCCGAGGCCAAGGCGCTCAAGGTCAAGATGATGGTCGAGGGCGCCAACGGCCCGACCTACCCCGAGGCCGAGGACATCCTGCTCGGCAAGGGGATCGACGTCATCCCCGACATCCTCTGCAACTCGGGCGGCGTGATCGTCTCGTACTACGAGTGGCTGCAGAACAAGCGGGCGGAGCAGTGGGAGCTCGACGACGTGCTCGACCGGCTCGAGCGCCGGATGAAGCAGACGTGGGCCAACGTGCGCCACTACGTGACCGCGCAGAAGACCGACTGGCGCACCGCGAGCTACGCGATCGGCCTCGAGCGCCTGCAGCATTGCTACCGCGAGCGCGGCATCTTTCCCTAGGGAGCGGGGGCTCTCGCGAACCCGCTGCGGATCGCGCGGCAGCGCAAGCGCCGGGCGCGTTCCCGGTGATCCAGGGTCACTCGGAATCAGGCGCCGGGCGCATCTCGAGCAGGCTCTGCGCCATCAGCAGGTCGATCGGATCGGCGTACGCGGCCGACGCCAGGATCGCGCGATCGCGCGCCGCGGTCGGATCGGGGCGCGGGGCCGGCGCGGCCGCGACCGTGAAGTCCCAGCCGACCACCAGCTCGTCGGCGGGCGCCCCGGCCGCCTCGAGCGCCTCGAGCACCTCGGCGAACCGTGGGCGCATCGCCTCGAGCAGCTCGTGATCGGTGCTCTTGTGATCGCGCAGCGCCGCGAACCCGGTGGGCACCGCGAGCTCGGAGCCATCGGCGGCGCGCACCCGCGTGGTGATCCCGGCGGCGTAGCGGTGCCCGCCGACCAGCCGCGCCGACGGCCGCAGGAGCATCGCCTGCGCCGCGGCCGGATCGGCCGGCGGGGCGCCGAGCTCGACGGCGTGGGCGACCCGCTCGCCGGTCGTCATGTCGACGATCAGGGTCGGGCTCTCGGTGGTGAGCGAGTCGCCGGCGTCGCCTGGCGCCGGCAGCCCGGCGGCCGCCACGCCGCCTCTCCAGGCCATCACGAGCGCCGCCGCGGGCGAGAAGCCATCCGCGAGGTTCCAGCCGGCGGGATCGAGCGCCGTCAGGTTGGCGGTGCGCGGCAGCGCGCCCGCCGGGATCGCGAGCCGCCGCCCGGTGGCGGTGCGCGGATCGTCAACCTCGAACACCGAGCTCGGCCACGGCGTCATGCAAGGACCGGCGCCGAGCGGGTTGCACGCCGGCTCCACGGGCACGCTGGTATCACCGCTGCAGGCGGAGACCGCGACCAGCGTCGCCAGCAAGAGCTCCCTCATCGCGATGGACGCTACACGCCGCGATGCGGCCCGCCAAATGAGCGTTTCGTGAACCACCGCGCTATAACCCCGCCGTGCGGCTCGCGACTGCGATGTTTGCTGTGCTCGTCGTCGGTGGATGTGGTCATCCCGCCGACCCCAAGCAACCCGTTCCACCGCCGGTCGGGGCCGCGCCGGTGACCGTCCTGGGAGCGCCGCGCCCGGCGGCGGCGCCTGGCCAAGCCGTCGCGGCGGCGGCGCCCGTGGTGCTGCCCGCGATCGGCTGTCCGTCGCCGACCTGCAGCTTTCACGCAGGCACCGGCGCGTACTTCACGTGTCTCGCCGGGGGCGCGGGAGCGTGCTTTCATTTCGGCGCGCCGTGCACGCCGGCCGATGCCTGCATGTACGATCCGGGCGATCGCACCTACAAGCACTGTGGCTCGTCGACCGAGGGCACCTGTCAGCAGTGGGGCGCGGCGTGTGCGCCGGCCTCGGTGTGCATGTTCGATCCGGCGGATGGCCTGCACCACCGGTGCGACGAGGCGGTGGGCGGCAGCTGCAAGCGCTACGGCGCTCTGTGCGCGCCCTGATCCGGCGCGGCGGCCGCCGGCTCCTGCGTGGCAGGCGCCGCCGCGGCGGGTGAGATCTTGAGGCCGACCGTGACCGCGACGGTCGAGGACCCCGCGCCGGGCGTGCCGGCGGGCGCGTCGATCGTCATCGCCGCCGAGAACGTGGAGGTCGACGTCACGTCGAGCACGTAGCGCGACAGATCGAGCGTGCCCTTGGTCTCGCCGCGGCCACGCGGATCGCTGACCTCGACCTTCACGCCTTCCTGCTCGATCGTCTGCGCGCCGCCGCTGACCTTGGTGGTGCTGGTGTACGCGATCGTCGCGCCGGTGATCGAGGCCAGCGTGTAGGTCGTCTCGGTCAGCACGCGGATGCCGCCCTCGGGCAGGCGCTTGCGCTCGATCCACGTCGCGCCGGCGCCGATCGGCTCGTGGGGCAGCCGCATCGCGGACTGCACGAGGCCCTGCAGCAAGCCCTCGACCCGCGCGCGCGCCGGGCCCGGCAGCTTCGCCGCGGCGTCGACCCGCGCGTCCGAGATCGCGCCGTCGGGCGCCAGGGTCTCGAGGAACGCGACGCCTTCGGTCGTGGTCGCCTGGCCGCTCACCAGATCCGTGGGGACCCGGCTGCCGTCGCGCTCGCGCACCGCGGTCTTGATCACGGCGACGCGCAGCTTGGCGGTGCCGTCGGGAAGCACGTCCTGGACCAAGGTCTCGAGGGTCACGATCAACGTGGGGCTGGCGCCACCCACCTCGGCGGTGACCTCGGTGGGTCCTTTTGCCGGCGGCTTGCCGGCGGACTTGCCAGGCGGAGCCGCCGGGCCGGCGTCCGGATCGGCTCGGTTGCCGGTGGGATCGGAGGTCTTGCTCTCGATGTCGTAGACCAGCTCGCTCGTCGTCCGGGTCCCCTTGGTCAGCTGGTAGCGCACGACCTGCAGCGGCGCTGTGCCCGGCGACAGCAGCGTGACCCCGTCATGCGGTGCGGGCGGCGGCGGCGGTCGTTCGGGCTTCGGGTCCTTGCAGGCGACCAGCACGACGAGCGCGAGGAGACGACGAAACATCGCCGCAAGCGTGTCGCAACTCCGCGGGATCCGCCAGAAAATTCTACTCCGGACGGGCGTCGCGCGGGAGCCCTTGACGCGGATGGATTTGAAAAGCATTATCAATGTCAGAAACCGTGCTGGTCTGCATCTGCCACCCAACTTCGGATCGCGACCTCGACGCAGTCATCGACGACGGTGCTCGCACCGTGGCCGAGATCGGCCAGCGCTGCGGCGCCGGGACCGGCTGCGGCGCCTGCGTGGACGAGCTCAGGGACCGTCTGGTCACCCGGGGTGGAAATGGTTGTCCGCGCGATTGTGCCTCGGATCTCGTATCGTTAAGGTCGACCCGCTAGTAGCCACCCGCGCCACAACAGCGCATGCGAGGGGTCCCATGAAGGGCAACGACGAGGTGCTCACGCTCCTCAACAACCTGCTGACCAACGAGCTCACAGCGATCAACCAGTACTTTATTCACGCAAAGATGTGTGAAAACTGGGGCTTCGAGCGATTGGCGCACAAGGTGCGCGAAGAGTCGATCGATGAGATGCGCCACGCGGACCAGGTGATCACGCGGATCCTGTTTCTCGAGGGCGTGCCGAACCTGCAACGCCTCCACAAGCTCCACGTCGGCGAGACCGTGAAGGAGCAGCTCGAGGGCGATCTCCAGCTCGAGTACACGGCGATCGCGTTCCTGAACCAGGGCATCGAGACGGCGCGCAAGAACGCCGACAACGCCAGCGAGGATCTGTTCACCAAGATCCTGGTGAGCGAAGAGGAGCACGCCGACTGGCTCGAGACCCAGCTCGAGCTGATCCGCCAGGTCGGCGAGCAGAACTACCTCGCGCAGCAGATCAAGAAGTGACACGCGGGGCCGGCCGGGCCTGCCAGCTTGGCACGCGCGCCGCGCGGCCGCGCGCATAACCCCGCGAAGCCGCGCGGTCAGCGCTGGCAACGGCGTTGCACC
>Ga0302256_10000131_pt1 | contig 15005 bp, 8 predicted proteins | sample I_Fen_E3_4_FD_194571 | JGI IMG/M metagenome (GOLD analysis project Ga0302256, IMG submission 194571) | Peat permafrost microbial communities from Stordalen Mire near Abisko, Sweden - I_Fen_E3_4 | ecosystem: Environmental > Terrestrial > Soil > Wetlands > Permafrost | place: Sweden: Abisko...
TTGATCCGGCCGAACAGGTCGATCTCCCACGACGCCAGGCCGATCTGGGCGGCGTACAAGGTCGAGGTGGTGGCGGCGTTGTCGGGGCCGGTGATGCTGCGCACGCTGGTGACCGACGCGGACGCGTCGATCGAGGGCAGCTGGGCCGCGCGCTGGATCCGGTACTGCGCGCGCGCCGACTCGATCGACAGCGCGGCCCGGCGCAGCGTGCGGCTCTGCGCGAGCGCCTGGTCGATCACCTGCTGCAGCTTGGGCTCGTGGATGAACTCGCGCCACGGCGTCGCGGCGACGTCGGCCGCGCCGGCGCCGCCGGGCAGGTTGGTGGGGACCGGCGAGGCCGGGCGCTCGTAGCGCGGGGCCATCGAGGTGCAGCCGACGAGGCCGGCCGCCAGACATGCAACTGCGCGCTTCACGCTGCTACCCGCTTTCCGCGAACCAGCTTGCGAACGACGATGAAGAACACCGGCACGAAGAAGATCGCCAGCAGCGTGCCCGTGATGGTTCCGCCGACGATGCCGGTGCCGATCGAGACCCGGCTGTTGGCGCCCGCGCCGGTCGAGATCGCGAGCGGCATCACGCCCGCGATGAACGCCAGCGAGGTCATGACGATCGGCCTGAGCCGCAGCCGCGCGCCGGTGAGCGCGGCGTCGAACAGGCTGGCGCCGCGGTGGTAGGCGTCCTCGGCGAACTCGACGATCAAGATCGCGTTCTTCGACGACAGGCCGATCGTCGTCAGCAGCGCGACCCGGAAGTACACGTCGTTCTCGAGGTGGCGGCCGGTCGCGGCGAGCACCGCGCCGATCACGCCGAGCGGGATCACCAGCAGCACCGAGAACGGCACCGACCAGCTCTCGTAGAGCGCCGCGAGGCAGAGGAAGATCACCAGGATCGAGATCGCGTAGAGCGACAGCGTCTGGTCCGACGCGGTGCGCTCCTGGAACGACAGGCCGCTCCACGCGTACGTCGTGCCGGGCGGCAGCGCGTTGGCGGTGTTCTCGACCTCGTCCATCGCCGCGCCCGAGCTGACGCCCGGCGCTCCCATGCCCTGGATGTGGGCCGCGGCCAGGCCGTTGTAGCGCGACAGGGTCTCGGCGCCGTACGTCCAGCTGGTCGACGCGAACGCGCTGAACGGCGTCATCGAGGTGTGCGCGCCGCTCGCGTCGACCGTCGTGCCGCGCACGTACCACGCGTCGAGATCCTCGGGCTTGGACCGGAACTCGCCATCGCCTTGCACGAACACGCGCTTGACCCGGCCGCGATCGATGAAGTCGTTGACGTACGAGCCACCCCACGCGATGCTCAGCGTGGTGCTGATGTCGGCGGGCGCGAGGCCGTGGGCGACCGCCTTGGCTTGATCGATGTCGACCTTGAGCTGGGGGGTCTCGGCGAGGTCGGCGCGGCGGACCGCGACAAGCTTGGGGTTCTTCGAGGCGTTGCCGAGCAGCGTATCGCGCGCCGCGGCGAGCTTGGCGCGGTCGGTGCCGCCGGTGGCCTGGAGCTCGAAGTCGAAGCCCTCCGACTGGCCGAGGCCGGAGATCGGCGGCAGGGTCAGCGAGAACACCTGGGCATCGCGGATCGACTGCAGCGCGCCGGTCGCCCGGCCGGAGATCGCCGCCGCGGTGTTCTCCTTGCCCGGGCGCTCATCCCAGTTGCGGAAGTCGACGAACGCCATGCCGGTGTTCTGGCCGTTGCCGACGAAGCTGAACCCCGATACGGTGAACAGCGACTCGACGTTCTGCTTCTCGTTCTCGAGGAAGTGGTGCTCGACCGACTTGGCGACGTTGCGCGTCCGCGACATCGCCGCGCCCGACGGCAGCGTCCAGACCGCGATGCCGATGCCCTGGTCCTCGGACGGCAAGAACCCGGTCGGCATGCGGACCAGCAGGTAGCCCATCACCGCGACAATCGCGGCGTAGGGGACCAGCCAGCGGAGCGGCCCCTTCAGCATGCGCGCGACCCAGCCGCGGTAGCCCTCGGTCATGCGGTCGAACCCACGGTTGAACAGGCCGAACAGGCCGCGCTTGGGCGCGTTGGCGTGCGCGGTCGCGCGGAGCAGCGACGCGCACATCGCCGGCGTGATCGTCAGCGCGACGAACACCGACAAGAGCATCGACGCGACGATCGTGATCGAGAACTGGCGGTAGATCACGCCGGTCGAGCCGGAGAAGAACGCCATCGGCAAGAACACCGCCGACAGCACCGTGGCGACGCCGATCAACGCGCCGGTGATCTCCTTCATCGAGCGGATCGTCGCGTCGAGCGGCGACAGGTGCTCGTCGTGCATGAGCCGCTCGACGTTCTCGACCACGACGATCGCGTCGTCGACCAGGAGGCCGATCGACAGCACCATGCCGAACATGGTCAGCGTGTTGATCGAGTAGCCGAGGAGCTGGAGGACGCAGAACGTGCCGAGCAGCACGACCGGCACGGCGATCACCGGGATCAGCGTCGCGCGCCAGCTCTGCAGGAACACGAACATGACGATGACGACGAGGATGATCGCCTCGATCAGGGTGTGGACGACCTCGCCGATCGACAGCTTGATGAACGTGGTGCTGTCGAACGGAAACGCCACGTCCCAGCCGGCGGGCATGGTGCGCTTGAGCTGCTGCGCGACCACCTTGACGCTGTCGGCGACCGACACCGCGTTGGCGCTGGGCGCGAGCATGACGGCGATGCCCGACGCCGGGTGGCCGTTGAACCGGACCTCGGAGTCGTACGACTCGCTGCCGAGCTCGACGCGGGCGACGTCCGCGATCCGGACGGTGGCGCCCGACGGATCGTTCTTCAGGATGATGTCGCGGAACTGCTGGGCGGAGTGGAGCTTGGACTGCGCCGTGACGGTGGCGTTGAGCTGCTGGTTCTCGGGCGCGGGCAGCTGGCCGATCTTGCCGGCCGAGATCTGGACGTTCTGCGCCGCGATCGCGCCCTCGACGTCCGACGGCATGAGGTTGAACGCGAGCAGCTTGGCCGGATCGAGCCAGATCCGCATCGCGTAGCTCGAGCCGAACACCTGGATGCCACCGACGCCGTCGACCCGCGCGATCGGATCTTGCATCGTGCTCGACAGGTAGTCGGCGACGTCGCCCCCGGTCGCCTTGTCCGACTTGTCATAGACGCCGACGATCATGAGGAAGTTGGTCTGCGCCTTGGTGACGACCACGCCCTGCTGCTGCACCGCCTGGGGCAGCCGCGACACGGCCTGTTGGACCTTGTTCTGGACCTGGACCTGCGCGGTGTCGGGGTTGGTGCCCTGACGGAACGTCACGGAGATGCCGGCCGAGCCGTTCGAGCTCGACGAGCTCGAGAAGTAGAGCAGGCCATCGAGCCCGGTGAGCTGCTGCTCGAGCACCTGCGTGACGCTGTTCTCGACGGTCTCCGCCGAGGCGCCGGGATAGGACGAGGAGATGTTGACGCTCGGCGGCGCGACGTCGGGGTACTCGGCGACCGGCAGGCTGCGGATCGACGCGATGCCCGCGAGCATGATCGCGATCGAGATCACCCACGCGAACACCGGGCGATTGGCAAAAAACCTGGCGAGCATCTACTTCACCGCAGGCTTTCCGACCTCGGTGGCGTGCACGGGCATGCCGGGGCCGATCTTGTTGAGCCCCTCGACGATCAGCTTGTCGCCGGCGCCCAGGCCGCTGGTCACGAGCCACCGGTCGCCGATCGCACGATCGGCCACCAGCGTGCGGACCTCGACCTTGTCGCCGGCGCCGACGACCATCGCCGTAGCGTTGCCCTTGGGATCGCGCGTCACGCCCTGCTGGGGCGCGAGGATCGCGGTCTGCGCGACCGCCTCGTCGAGCACCGCGCGAACGTACATGCCGGGCAACAGCGTGTTGTCGGGGTTGGGAAACTTCGCGCGCAGCGTGACCGAGCCGGTGGCCTCGTCGACCGCGACCTCGGCGAACTCGAGCGTGCCGTCGTGCGGGTAGGTCGACCCGTCGCTGAGCTTGAGCTTCACCGTGGTGGTGCCGTGCGACAGCTTGCCGGCGCCGAGCTGGGCGTTGAGCCGCAGGCGCGCCTCGTTGGACTGCGTCAGATCGACGTAGATCGGATCGAGCGCGCGGATCGTGGCGAGCGGCGCCACCTGGTTCGCCGTCACCAGCGCGCCGACGGTGACCGACGACTTGCCGATCCGGCCGTCGATCGGTGCCTTGATCGACGTGTAGTCGAGGTTGATCCGCGCGGCCTCGAGCGCGGCCTGCTTCTGCGCGATGCTCGCGGTCGCCAGCTCGTGCGCGGCGCGCGCGTCGTCGGCCTCTTGCTTGGACACGCCCTCGATCTTGCTGAGGTTGGCGAACCGGTCGTCCTTGAGCTTGGCCGACTCGAGCGTGGCCCTGGCGCTCGCCAGGTCGGCCTTCGCGCCCTCGAAGGCCGCCCGGTACATCGCCGGGTCGATCACGTAGAGCACCTGGCCGGCCTTGACCCGCGCGCCCTCCTCGAAGGTCCGCGCCTTGATGATGCCGGACACCTGCGGGCGCAGGTCCGACGCCAGCGCGACGGTGGTTCGCCCGGACAGCTCGGTCTGGAGTGCGATATTCTCGGGCTTCAAGGTGACGATGCCGACTTCGCCGACACCGGGACCCTGCGGTCCGGGAGGCGGGGCCGCGGCGCTCTGGCATCCGAGGAAGCCCGCGACGAAGACGCACACGACAGGTAGATATGGCGCGGTTCGCATAGGGTAATCCGTGGCTGGTGTAGCACTATCGCGGCCAACTCCGGGGCCGCCCAGGACGGCTTGGATCGCCTCCTAGATCGGCTGGGTTCCTCAGGTTTCAAGGATCTAGCGGGGCACTGCGTCAAATGCCTGGGGCGTCCCATCACCGTCGCAGGTGTCCCGCGTGTCGAGCGGGCTTACACCACCGAATGGGTAGGCCGACAGCCTGCGTCCATGAGAGCTCGCTGCCGAGCGGCGACTTCTGGCGCGATCCTGGTTGACGCAGCGCCGCCACACATGTCGCGCCAGCGCCTCGCTCGCCAAGGAAGCCAGGTGTTTCCCGGTCGTGATCAGGCGAGTTGGACGCGCGGGTGCGTGGCAGGCAATTCGCAACGAGCCGTCTACCTATGAACAAGCTCTGCGTCGCGGTGCTGGCGATCGGCGGGATCTCGACCTCCGCGCTCGCCGATGGAAGGCTCTCGGGTCGGGTCACCGACCACAGCGGCCAGCCGATCGGGGATACCAGCGTGTTCATCACCAGCAGCGATGGCCTGCAGACCCGCGCCATCACCGATCCGACGGGCTACTACGCAACCGTGGCGCGCGGCAACGGCCCCTACGCGGTGCTGTTCGCGTTCGGCGGAGCGCACGCCGACGGCCGCGTCGACGTGCCGGCCGGCGGCGCGGCGACGCTCGATACCCAGCTCGCGCTCGGCGGCGAGATCATCGAGGTCCAGGGCCGGCACGAACCCGCCCAGTTCGCCCAGCTCAAGAGCGACCCGCTGCTCATTCCGCCCTACAGCGACAAGGCGGCGCTCGGCAATCACTGGGAGCGGGCGTGGCTCTTGCTCGACATCGACGATCACGGCGTGGTCAGCCGCGCCAAGTTCCTGAAGCGCCCGGGGTACGATCTGGACGAGATCGCCGTCCAGCACGTGTTCGGGCTCCGCTTCGATCCGGCGCGCGACAGCCGCGGCGTCCCGACCAAGTCATACGTGGTGTGGCCGCTCGAGTGGCCGTCGATGACCTGGATGCAGTCGCGCGGCTTTCTCATGAACCGGCTCCCCGTGTTCCCCAATATCCTGCAGGGCGCGGCGGGCGGCGTGCTGGTCGATTCGTATCCGCCCTGCGAGGGCAGCGGACCGCTCAACCTGACCGAAGTCAATCCGATGTATCGCGACTGCTCGGAGCCGAACCTGGCGGTCGCAAACGCCGCCGAGCCATGGCTGGTCCGCGATGGTCGGACCCCGCCGCCGGTGGTGGCTGACGCGCCGATCATCAACCTGGCGCAGGCGCGCGCCGAGCGGATCGCTGACGCGCGCGACCACCGCAACGCGGCGTATGTGACCACGGCGCTGACCGGGGCGATGCTCGCCGGCTCGGCGGCCGCGTACGTTCAGTACCGCAAGTACGACGACCGGGCCTCGCGTGACCGCGGCGCGCAGCTCACCGCGGACAAGGACAGCGCGAACAAGTGGGAGCTCGGCATGGTCGCGCTCGCCGCGGGGGCGCTGGTCACCGGCATCACGAGCGCGCACCTGTGGATGAACGCGTCGATCGCGGTCGCGCCGGTGGGGGAGGCTGGCGGCGGGAGCGTGTCGGTCGCCGGTCGGTTCTGATCGCGCCCGATCGGGTGCGTCGGCTCGCGCGCGTAGAGGCTGGTAGCGCGCGGGGGGACCTGGTTGCGCCCGCTGGCGCGTCGGCTGCGTCGGATCCGGGTTCGGTGCGGTTCCGGCTTGATTGAAAATGATTTTCAATTACAACTTGGGGAGTGATGCCCCCCGTGACAGCCGCGCCGGCGAATCGGCGAACCACGCGACCGCGGGTCGTGGTCGCCGTCGCGGTGCTTGCGAGCGCGTCGCTGGCCCAGGCTCGCGGGGACGACCCGGGGAGCCCGCCGGCGAGCGCGAGCGCTGGGCCGAGCGCGCCGGACCCACCGGTGGCGCCGGCCGCGCCGGGCGCGATCACAGGCCAGGTCACACGGTCGTCGGCCGACCCGCGACCGGCGGCCGGCGTCGTGGTGATCTTCGAGGACGGCGCCGGCGCGCAGCGCCAGGTCGAGACCGGCGACGACGGCGCGTTCCAGATCGCCGGGCTTGCCCCCGGCACGTACGTGATCACCGCGCTCGGCGCCGGCGGCGAGCAGGCCACGCAGCGGATCGAGGTCGGGGCCGGCGCGACCGCCGAGGCCCGGCTCGCGCTCGAGATCGAGGCCGGCGCGGAGACCATCGTCGTGCGCGGCCTGACGGAGGCGAGCCGGCGCCGCCAGTCGGCCGAGGCGGTGACCGTGGTCGAGACCGCGCGCGCCAGGCGCGAGACCGTGGACCTCGGCGAGGTGCTCGCGCGCACGCAGGGGGTCGGCGTGCGGCGCGGCGGCGGCCTGGGCTCGGACGCGCGGGTCTCGCTCGGCGGCCTGTCGGGCGAGCAGATCCGGGTGTTCCTCGACGGTGTACCCCTCGAGCTCGCCGGGTTTCCGTTCGGCGTCGCCAACGTGCCGGTCAACCTGATCGACCGGATCGAGGTCTATAGCGGCGTGGTGCCGATCCGGTTCGGCGCCGACGCGCTGGGCGGCGGCATCAACCTGGTCACCGAGCAGAACGCCTCGCCGGGCAGCCACGGCGGCGCGTCGTATCAGGTCGGCTCGTTCGGCACCGATCGCGCGACCTTGACCGCCCGCCACCTCGACGCGACGAGCGGGATGTACGCGCGGATCGATGGCCTGCTCGACCACGCCCGCAACAATTACCCGGTCGACGTCGAGGTCGCCGACGAGCACGGCCACGAGCAGCCGGCCCGGCTGCCGCTGTTCCACGATCGCTACACCGCGCTCGGCGGCGCCGTGGAGCTCGGCGTGGTCGACCGGCCGTGGGCCAGGCGGCTCGCGCTGCGCGGGTTCGGCAGCGGGTTCGACAAGCAGGTCCAGAGCGATCCGTCGATGGCGCGGATCTACGGCGACGTCAGCTACGGCGAGCGCACGGCGGGCGGCAGCGCGCGCTACCAGCAGGCGCTCGGCGGTGGCGTCGCGATCGACGCGGTGGCCGGCTACGTGTTCACCCGCGGCGCGCTCCGCGACGTGTCGACCTGCCGCTACGACTGGTACGGCAACTGCTTCGCGACCGGCGCGCCCGGCGAGATCGACACCAGGCCGCACGATCAGCGCACGTGGCAGCACACCGGGTTCGCGCGGCTCGACGCCAGCTGGGCGCTCGCGCCGGGGCACAGGCTCGCGCTGTCGGTCGCGCCGAGCTACGCGACGCGATCGGGCCACGAGCGCCGCGACGCCGGCCTCTTGTTCGATCCGCTGTCGGGCGAGCGCCGGTTGTTCGGCGTGGTCAGCGGGTTCGAGTACCAGGTCGAGCTGTTCGGCGATCGGCTCGAGAACATCGCGTTCGCCAAGCACTATCTCCAGCGGCTGAACAGCGAGACGCCGCAGCCCGGCGGCCTGTTCATGCCGCTCGATCGCGACACCCAGCGCCCGGGGTTCGGCGACGGGCTGCGCTACCGGTTCGCCGAGTGGCTGTATGCCAAGGCGTCGTACGAGTGGGCGACGCGGTTGCCTCGCCCCGCCGAGGTGTTCGGCGACAACGTGTTCATCGCGCCGAGCTTCGCGCTGGTGCCCGAGACCAGCCACAACGTCAACGCCGGCCTCACCGTGGACGGCGGGACCACCGCGGCGGGTGCGTTCAGCGCCACCGCCACCGGCTTTCTGCGCGAGTCCAAGCACCTGATCGCGCTGTTTGGCGCCGATCACCAGAGCTACCAGAACGTGAGCGGCGCGCGCGCGGTCGGCGTCGATGCCGCGGCGGCGTGGACCTCGCCCGGCGACTACCTGAGCCTCGACGGCAACTTCACGTACCAGGACGTCCGCAACACCTCGTCCGACGGCGTGTTCGGCGCGTTCGACGGCGTCCGCATCCCCAACCAGCCGTACCTGTTCGGCGGCGGCGCGGCCCGGTTCATGCTCCGCGACGTCGTGGTGCCGCGCGATCAGCTCGTGCTGAGCGCGACCTCGCGCTACGTCCACGCGTTCTACCGCAGCTGGGAGAACCTCGGCCTTGCGTCCAGCAAGGACCAGATCGCCGCGCAGCTCGTCCACGGAGCCGGCGTCAGCTACCTCGCGCGCCGCGCGCTGGGCACCGTGACGGTGACCCTGGAGGTCGACAACCTCAGCGACGCGAAGGTGTTCGACTTCTACGGCCTGCAGCGGCCGGGCCGCGGGGTTTCCCTGAAGTCCACGCTGGAGTTCTGATCGCTTGTAATTGAAAATGAAAGTCGATATCAATAGCCATGGAGACGCGATGAGCTCGTTTGAACCCCCCCTGCGGCCCCGGGCGCGCCAGCTCGGCCCAGCCGCCCTGGCGATGATCGCGCTCGGTCTTGCGGCGGCGTGCGGCGACGCCGACAAGATCGGCGCCGGGCCTACGCCGGACGCAGGCCCCGGCGCGGACGCGACCACGCCGGAGGCGACGTCGCCGTCGATCCTCTACGTCGAGCGCGTGTTCACGCCGACCAATGATCGGTTCTACTACCTGAGCGCGCTGCCCGACGTGCCGACCGCGCCCGTCGATCGCACCCAGGCGGTCGAGGCGCACAGCGCGGATCCCGAGGTGTTCGGCAACCGCGTCTACGTCCGTGACCGCGATCAGAACACCATGACGCGGTACCGCGTGACCGATGACCGCGCGCTGGTGGCGGACGGCTCGTTCAGCTTCGCGCCCACCGCGCTCGCCGCGCTCCGGTTCAACAGCATCTACGTGTCGGCGACCCGGGCCTACCTGATGGACTCGAATGGCTGGCGGCTGATCGGCTGGGATCCGACGAAGATGGAGCTGACCGGCGAGATCATCTCGATCGCCGCGATGAACCACGACCCGCTGCCCGGCTCGTTCAGCGCGCCGGTCAAGGTCGGCGACGTGTTCATGGCGGCGGTGTCGTGGGTCGACGCCTCGACGACCGTGCTGACGACCTACCCGGGCAGCGGCATCCTCGTGTTCGATCCCGCGTCGAGCGCGCCGCCCACGCTGGTCACCGATCCCCGGATCGCCGGCGGGTTCCGCATCACCGCGGGCGCCGCCGGCGACGCGTTCCTCACCGGCATCACGTCGGGCGTGATCCACGCGTTCGGCAAGACCAGCGATGGCAGCGCGATGCCGACCTCCGGCGTGGTCCGGCTCGCCGCCGGGCAGACCACGATGGATCCCGCGTACCTCGACGACGTCGAGGCGATCACCCACACGGTTTCGGTCGGCGCGATCCACCGGATCAGCGACACCGCGCTGCTCGCGCAGATCTACGATCCGGACGCCGCGGTGCCCACCGTGCTCGGCGATTTCACGCGGGCGGCGCAGTACATCTACGTGCTGATCGACACCGCGGCCGGCACGTTCACGGCGGTCGACGGCCTGGCCAAGGGCGTCACCGGCAACGCCGGCAACCACGTGGTCGACGGCGCGCTGTACTTCCAGATCTCGACGATCACGAAGACGTCCTACGAGACCGACACGTACGCCGCGTCGCCGCGCGGGGTCGCCCCGGCGTTCCACATCTCCGGCGGCGACCTGTGGTTCATGGCCCGGATCCGGTAACCGAGCGGAAAAGAGGGGCGACGATGCAGCTGTTTCGGGCGCTCGTGCGCGCGTCGCGGTGGTCGCTGGTCGCCGCGCTCGTCGCGAGCGTCGCGAGCGGCCTGGGCAGCGCGCTGATGGTCGCGCAGATCAACGAGGCGCTGCGCGTGCCGCGCGATCAGCTGACCTCCGTCGGCCTCGCGTTCGCGGCGGTGGCGCTCGCCGCGCTGGTCACCCGGTGGGCCTCGGAGACCTTGTTCGTGCAGATCAGCCAGCGCGCGCTGGCGAGCCTCCGCATGCAGATCAGCACGCTCATGGTCGACGCGCCGTATCGCCACGTCGAGGTCCACGGCGCGGCGCGGCTGCTCGCGGTGCTGATCGACGACGTCCGCACGGTGGCCGAGCTGTTCGTCACGCTGCCCAACCTGACGATGCACGGCGCGGTGGTCGCCGGGTGCCTGGTCTACCTGGGCGTCTTGTCGTGGAAGGTGGTCGTGTTCGCGATCGGGTTCACCGTGCTCGGCGCGATCGGCTACTCGTACGCCCAGGGCCGCGCGTTCGGCCACCTGCGCGAGGCGCGGGCCGCGCAGGACGCGCTGGTCGGCAACTTCCGCGCGCTGTGCGACGGCGCCAAGGAGCTGCGGATGCACCGGCCCAGGCGGCGCGCGTTCCTGTCGCCGGTGCTGAGCGGCGCGGTCGAGCGCGTGCGCCGCCACCACACGCGCGGCATGACGATCTACGCGGCGTCGGAGACCTGGGGCACGCTGATGTTCTTCGTGTTCATCGGCCTGGTGCTGTTCGTGCTGGGCCGCGCGCTCGACGTGCCGAGCGAGGCGCTGTCGGGCTACGCGCTGATCTTCCTCTACCTCGTGCTGCCGATGGACAACCTCCTGAAGGCGATCCCGAGCATCAACCGCACGCGGATCGCGCTCGAGCGGATCGACGCCGCGACCGCGGGGCTCGTCCAGCGCCCCGACGCCGCGGCCCGGCAGGCCGCCGACGATCGGGCGCCGGCCGGGTTCGAGCGCCTCACCCTCGCCGGGGTGACCCACGCCTATCACCGCGAGCAGGAAGATCGGTCGTTCACGCTGGGGCCGATCGACTTCGAGCTCGGGCGCGGCGAGATCGTGTTCCTGATCGGCGGCAACGGCAGCGGCAAGACCACGCTCGCGAAGCTGGTGGTCGGGCTGTACGCCCCCGAGGGGGGCCAGGTGCTGCTCGACGGCCGGCCGGTCGGCGACGCCGATCGCGATGGTTACCGCCAGCTGTTCTCGACCGTGTTCTCGGACTGCTTCCTGTTCGACCAGCTGCTCGGCCTGGGCGCCGATCTCGACCGCCGGGCGCGCGGCTGGCTGCGCGAGCTCGAGCTCGATCGCAAGGTCACGGTCGCCGACGGCCAGCTGTCGACCACGGCGCTGTCGGCCGGCCAGCGCAAGCGGCTCGCGCTGCTGGTCGCCTACCTCGAGGACCGCCCGGTCTACGTGTTCGACGAGTGGGCCGCCGACCAGGATCCTTCGTTCAAGGCGATCTTCTACGAGCGCCTGCTGCCCGATCTGCGCGCGCGCGGTAAGACCGTGCTCGTGATCACCCACGACGATCGCTACTTCCACATCGCCGACCGCTGCGTCGAGCTCGACGCCGGTCAGCTGCGGGCGCGCGCGAGCGCCGCGCCGTGAAGCTCTCCGTCCACGCCTGGCGGACGTTGTGGGCCTACCACGCCTGGGCCGGGATCGCCGTCGGCCTGGCGCTGCACCTGATGTTTCTGTGCGGCGCGATCTCGGTGTTTCGCGAGCCGCTCGGCGTGTGGGAGGAGCCGGTGCAGCACCGCGCCGCGCGCGACACGCTCGCGACGTCGCCGCAGGTGTTGCTCGAGCGCGGGCTCGCCGCGCTGGGCGATCTGCCGGCGATCCCCCAGCGGCTGTGGCTCGGCCTTCCCAAGGGTCGTGCGGGCGTCGCGCGGTTTCGCTACACCGACGCCAGGACCTCGGCCTGGCGCGCCGGCTGGCTCGAGCCGTCGGGCCGGTTCACCGCTGAGCGCGAGTCGCTGGCGACGTTCTTGTACCACCTGCACTACCTGGCGCTGCCCGGGCTGGCGGGGCTGGCGTACCTCGCCGGCGCGCTCGCGCTGGCGTTCCTGCTCGCCGTGGCGACCGGCGTGCTGATCCACCTTCCGTACCTCGGCCGCCAGCTCTGGCGGTTTCGTCCGGAGACCGGACGACGCGTGCTGTGGTCCGATCTGCACAAGGTGCTCGGCGTGATGGGGCTGCCGTTCCAGATCCTGATCTGCTACACCGGCGCCCTGGTGGTGTTCGGGCCGGTGCTGCTGACCGCGATGCCCGGCCCGGGGGCCGGCGGCGATGGCGACGCTGTCGGCCAGGTCGCGTCGCACGAGCCGGCGCGGATCGGCGCGCCGGTGGGGCCAGGGCGCCAGCCGGCGCGCTCGCTCGACGACGCGCTGCGGATCGCGCGGGCCGAGGTCCCCGGGTTCCTGCCGCTCGCGTTCGGCGTGCAGGACCTCGGCGGCACGCGCCCGCTGGTCCGCGCCGCGGGGCTGATCGAGGGCGAGGGGGAGATGAGCGCCTCCAGCGTGCTGATCGATCTATCGACCGGCGCGGTGTTGCAGGTCGACACGCCGGCCGCCGATCTCGCGAGCCACGCGACCCGGCGCTGGCTGTCGGGGATCCACTACGCGTACTTCGGCGGCCCGGCGATGCGGATCGTGCTCGCGATGCTCGCGTTCGCGGCGTGCACGACGATCCTCACCGGTAACTGGATCTGGCTGGCGCGCAAGCGCGCGGTGGGCGCGGGCGGCCGACCCCACCTGCTGGCGCGGCTCACCGCGGGGATCGGCGCCGGCAGCATCGTCGCGGTGGCGGCGATGTTCGTCGCGAGCCGGGTCCTGCCGATGGCCACCGCTGGGCGGAGCGCGACCGAGCAGGCGGTGTTCGCCGGCGTGCTCGCCGCGTGCGTCGCGTGGGCGCTGCGCGCCCGGTCGTCGTCCGCGGTGTGGTGGCAGCAGCTCGCGGCGGCCGGCGCGCTGCTGGCGTCGGTGCCGCTGTGGGCGGCGCGGGTCTCGCCCGCGGGGCTGTTCGGCGGCGGGGCGCCGATCGCCACGGTGGTCGCGGTCGATCTCGGGATCCTCGTCGCCGGGCTGGCGCTGCTCGGGCTGGCGGCGGCGGTGCGGCGCGCGAGCCGGGCACCGCAGCCCTCTGGACCGGAGGCGGCGGCGTGATGCGCGAGCTGGCGGCCCTGCTGGTGGTGCACAGCGGCGTCGCGGCCGGCTACGCCGCGGGCTCGCGCGCGGTGCAGTCGCGCTGGCCGCTTGCGCAGCGCATGCGCGCGGTGCTCTGGGCGCTCGGTGCCGCCGCCATGACCGTGGCGTTCGCGCTGTGGCCTTTTGCCGACAGCGCCGCGCTGGCCGCGCTGGGGATCGTCTTGACCGCCGCGGTCAGCGCCTCCGGGATCACGCTCGTCGCGCCGGTGTGGCCGCGGGGCACGGCGATCACGGCGGCCGCCGCGCCGGTCGCCGCCGCGATCCTGGTGCTGCTCTCCACCTAGTCGCGAGTCGCCGCCGCGGCCATCGCTGCCAGCGGCTCGCCGCTCACACGCCGGGCTGGAGCGACACCAGGTAAGGGTAGCTCGAGCCGGCCGGCCACGCGTCGAGCACGTTCCAGAATACCTGGCCGGCCGCACCGACCGCGACCGGGCCGGCGGTGCCCGCGGTGAAGTTGAACGGGTCGCGCTCGTTCTCGCCGTCGATCTCGGCGCCGTTATCGGCCTCGAGGTTGGTCAGCCGCTTGTCACCCGAGGTCGCGCCCGCACCCGAGATCGCGACCAGGCCGCCGTTGACGGCGATGCCCGCGACGCTCGCGAGGTCGCCGAGCGGGCGCACGAACCCGGCGTCGCCGGCCGAGGTCAGCGTCGCGGCGTAGACCTTGCCGCCGACGCCGGGCTGCACGACCTCGCCGCCGAAGCTGATCGGACCGTCGAAGGTGCCGGCGAACGCCACCGTGCCGCCGGGCGACAGCGCCAGCGCGGCGATCCGCGCCGAGTTCTCGAACGACCGCTTCCAGGTCGGCTCGGTGCCGCCGAGCGCGAACTTGCGCAAGGTCACCGTGGTGCCGTCGGCGTTGCCGAGCACGAGCCCCGCGGGACCTACCGCGATCGCGTCGGCCGATAGGCCGGTCAGCGCGGTGCTGCCTGTGCCATCGGCCAGCCAGCGCTTGGCGAGCGTGACGCCGCCGCCCATCGGGCCGGTCGCCGCCACGACCGAGCCGGCGTCGGCGCCGATCGCGACGACCTGCTGGTCCGCGCCGACCGCCAGCGCGTGGCTCCAGCGCCGCGCGAGCGCTGGGGTATAGGCCTCGACCACCAGGGTGCCGCCGGTGATCCGCGCGAGATAGACGTTGCCGCTCGGATCGGCGGCGACCCGGCCGCCGGCGGCGAGCTGGGCCACCACGCCGCCCGCGCGGGTGACGTGTAGCGTGGTCGTCGCGCTGGACACGATCGCTTCGTCGGCGGGAAGCGGCGCCACATCGAAGTTGCCTTCGCGCAGCGAGCGCACGCCCACCGAGATCTGGTGATCGACGCTGCACGTCGCCAGGGTGCCGGCCGCGGAACCGACCACGGACCCGATGTTGCCCAGGTACGCCGCCTTGCTCGACGCCGCGAACGCGTAGTGATGCGCGATCTGCACCGACGCGCCGGCCGAGGTCGCGACGAACGCCGAGAACGTCCGCGTCGCGACGTTGGCGATGATGCGGATCCGCCGAGCC
>Ga0302256_10000141_pt1 | contig 14715 bp, 16 predicted proteins | sample I_Fen_E3_4_FD_194571 | JGI IMG/M metagenome (GOLD analysis project Ga0302256, IMG submission 194571) | Peat permafrost microbial communities from Stordalen Mire near Abisko, Sweden - I_Fen_E3_4 | ecosystem: Environmental > Terrestrial > Soil > Wetlands > Permafrost | place: Sweden: Abisko...
CGCGGACGCCAAGGTCCCCAACCCGCTGTTGCCCACGCGACCGCACCTCACGCTGGTCAAGTGATCGGAACCGTTGCCGACGGGCGCCGTCATGAAAGAGCTGCACCCAGCTAAATTTAGGAGACGCTCTTGATCAGCGTCGATGCTGCATCGAAACCGAATCGATCGAACGCCCAAGCGCACCCAAGCGATGGAAGGCGACAAAGATGAAGAAGAGACTTGTTTTACTGCTGCTCTCTGGATGGCTGGCGGCGGGCTGTGGTTCTGACAGCTCCATGTTGTCCTTTGACGCAATGCAGCCGCCCATGGACGCAATGCAGCCGCCCATGGACGTAATGCAGCCGCCCATAGACGCCGCTCCGCCGCTGCTCGATCCAGAGTTGCAAAAGCGCGTCGATGACGCGGTCAAGAACATCGAGTCTGACACTTGCTTCACGCAAGATGATATCTCTCAGTGTCAATGGGCCGACTACGAGGTTGGGCCAGCCCAGGTCAACATGGCCAAGTCGACTGGGGAGGCCATTCTCGTCATCGATAGCCTGGGCGCGGGCTTTTTTCCCGGGCTCGTGCGCTATCGCAATCGCATCCTCGGCTATTACCACGTCAACGGCGACAACGTCGAAGCGCAGATCCTGTCGGTGCACCTGCCCAAGCGGCTCGGCGACGTGCTGGTTTCGTTCGCCGGTCCCGAGTTCATCCCCGCGAGCGCCCTGTCCAGTATCGCGAGGGCGACCGGCCCCTTCTACCACAAGCTCAACCTGCTCTTCCCGGGACATGGCGGTATCGTCTTCGGTCACCTGGTCGATCTCGTCCCCGAGCAACCCCTGGTGTTGCTCGACAACACCCAGTTCTCCGACATTCCGCGCGAGGTATGCCAGGGTATCGATAACGAGACGTTGAGGGCGGCAACTGCGCACAAAGCAGCTCTCGCCGCCTCCCTGAAGCAAGTCATGCGCGATCATAATGTGCGCTTCATCAACGCCAGCTTCGGTGACACGGCCGCGACCCTCGCTGCGCAGTGGTCCACACAATGTGGCGGCGCGGTCCCGAATGCCGAGCAGCTGCAGCAACTGCTACATGCCTACGATCCCTTGTATGATCTCCTGTTCAACAGTGAGGGCATCATCGCAGCGCACGCGTCTGCGAATCTGGGCAACCCGGCCGATTTTCCATTTGATCAGGCGAACGCGCAGTTTCCCAATCAGGTGCGTATCGGCTTCATCTCTTCCTTGGCCTCGGGCCTAGATGCGGCGGGGCGCGGAAGCCCCCACATTGCGGAGCAATTCCCCGTGGACGGAGATGCCGACGTGTACCTCAACTGGGGCTGCGAGGTCACGGGCGGCCCCCCGCTCTGCGCCGATCCGCACTACCAACTGACTGAGACTTACGGGCTCACCACCACTACCGTGCCGTTAATGTCGTCCTCTTACATCGATCCGCTTGCGCTAGCCCGCCTCGTCAACCTGCGCTATGCAAATCATCCTGGTGAGCCGATGAGCAACACTCTCATTCAGGTGCTCAAGCAGGAGCTAACCCCGCCGCTGTGCGGTGTCGACGGCACCCAGCCGTGCGTGTATCAAGACCCGGTTGTTCACCAGCAGCTTGAGATCTATCGGCTGCATTACAAGTAGCCGACGTTCCGTACTTCGACGCCGGTACCCCTCTGATGCTTTGCTTTGCTGTCGAAACGAGGGCTTGCGTCAGATCGGATGGCTAAACATGATCCCATGGCCTACATGGCCTACATGGCCTACAGCACGTCCCGCGTTCGTCGACGGTGGACGCCCCCACTCGGGGTCTGTGCTCACACGGGATGCCAGAGGTCGCCGGTGCCGTCGAGTAACCGCCCGGTAGTCGACGTCTGGTAGCGCACTCGCGTCTCGGTCAGGGTGGCGAGCCAGGAGGCACTGATGGCAGAGACGACGACGGACGCGAAGCAGTGGGCAAGTGTCCGTCCGCCCGAACGCACCGGACATCGGCGGCACGGCGGTAGCGGCCGCGATACCCTGCGCGGCTTTTCGGCAGCCGATGCGGCCGGCCCCGGGTATCCGGCCCAAATGCGGCCCCGGCCGCCGGCATCCGATCGGTCGCACTCCGGCAGTTGCGGCACGCCGTCAGGGCGACGGACCGGCAGCAGCCGCGCGGCGCGCCTTCCAGGCGGCAGGCAGCAGCGCGGAGTTGAGCATAGGGCTCGCCAAGAAATAGGTGACGTCGATGGTGGGCAAACACCATCGACGTCGTGCTCCCGGTCGGACCCAGTGACGAAGCCGACCCGAAGCACTCCACGAATCCTCCATCACACGCTCGACGTCAAGGGGTGGCTCGCATCTCCGCCATCCCCGGAGGCGGCAAGGCCGGGCGCATGCCCCGACTGCGGTACCCCGAGCCGGCCCACGGGCGGCAGGCTCGGGCTACACGGTCACGGGCTTCGCGATCGCCAGCTCCGTGGGCCAGTGGATGCGTCGGGGCCGCCGACCTGCATCGTGATCGCGTGCCGGCGTTACTGCTGTGTGAGCTGCGGTGCGATTCTCACCGTGGTGCCACGCGGGGGCGCACCTCGACGGCACTACGGCCACGCCGCGATCGCGATGGCGTTGACGCTATGGGCCATCGCGCGGGAGCCGGTCGCGGAGGTCTGTTAGGGCGCACGCACGACTGCAGCACGTCGCGCGCGATCGGCTTCAGCGAAGCCCGGCGAGACGCTCCTCCTGTTCCATCTGCTCTCGGTAGTAGTCCGCGCCGTCGTAGTGATCGCGACGGCTGGGGTGGGTGACGAAGTCGAAGGCTCGGCGGTAGAAGGCGGCGGCGGTCGCGTGGTCGCCCATCTTGGCGTGCACCATCCCGGAGCGCTCGAGGCCATCGACGACCTCGGGAAACTCGTCGAGCAGGCGCTTGCAGGCGGCGATCGCCTCCTGGAGGTGGCCATCTCGGACGAGGTCCAGGACCGAGTTCGATAGCTCGTCGAGGCCGTCGTCCTCGATGACGACGACGGGCCGGTGGGCGGCGGCCACGGCTTGGCGCAGCGCAGCCAGCTTGGCCTCGTCGGCGGGGAGGCAGCACTTCTTGTACTTCTTGCCGCTGCCACAGTGGCAGGTCGCGTTTCGTCCGATGATCGGCGCCATGGAGACATCTTCGCCCGAGGCCTCGTGACGATCGATGGCCGGCTGAAGCAATGGCACGAGGCGGTATCGTACCGAGGGTGGTGTCCGCGGTGCACCAGCTTGCGAGTCTGGCGCAATGGGACTCGGCACCGGACCGCCACCGTGCTCGACGACGATCAGGCGGTCTTCCTCGCCGACGTGCCCGTGCGCAAGCTGCAATGCGGCGACTGCCGTGCGCGCTGGAGCCACCTACCCGACGGGCTGATCGGCCGGGTGCACTACCAGGCCTGCGTCGTCAGCCGCGCCGTCACCAGGACCGTGCTCGATGGTGCGTCCCGCGCGGAGATCGCGCGTGACCATGGCTGCCACCGCCGGACCCTCGGCCGCTGGGTTGCGCGCGTCGCCGCGATCGCGTCGCCGGCGCGGCTCGCTCGCATTCTTCTGGCCGCCGCCGGCGCGCCGGTCCTGCCGGCGCCGCCCGTGTCACGGCCGTCGCGGTCGGCGCGATTGATGGAGCTCGGGACGCGCGCGGTGGCGGTGCTCGCGTTGCTCGAAGCGCTGGCCAGCCTGCACGGACTGGAGCCACCCGCGCTCGCGCACGCGGGCTGGCTCGTGCCCGCCGATGTCTCGTCGACGGACACCGTCGGAGGTGCACGCTCGTTGGGGTGAGCGAGTCCGGATCTCCTCGCGACGACGACGCGGCCCGCGCCGAGGCGCTGTTCCGCTACCGCGTGATCGCGCCGCTGCTCGACGAGCCGGCGCAGGCACCGCTGCGCGCGCGGGTCGCCGAGGTCGCCAGCCATCGACATCCGCACCCGAGCCGCGGCGAGGTCGCGATCTCGATCCGCACGCTGTGGACGTGGCTCAAGCGGTTCCGGAGCAGCGGGATCGACGCGTTGCGGCCCCGACACCGCCGCGATCACGGCACGCTGCGCGCCCTCGACGCGGCCGCCCTCGACCGCGCCGAGGCGCTGCGCCGCGAGCTGCCGGCCCGCTGGACCAGCACCGTGATCGACATCCTCGTGCGCGAGGGCACCGTCGCCAAGGCCAAGGTGGCCCACCGCGCGACGATCGATCGGCACTTGCGTCGGCGCGGTGCCTCGCGACGCCAGCTCGTCGTCCTCGGTGCGAAGCCCACCATCAAGATGCAGTTCGACGACTTTGGCGATCTCTGGGTCGGCGACTACCACCACGGGCCGAAGGTCCTGGCGCCCGCCGGCCACGCGACGACCGCCAAGCTCGGCGCGTTCCTCGATCACTCGACGCGCTACCCGGTCGCCGACCGGTGGTACCTCGCCGAGGACGTCGCGACCCTGCGCGACACGATGTTGCGCGCCTTGCTGACGTGGGGCCCGCCGAAGGTCACCTACGTCGATCGTGGCGCCGTGTACCGCTCCGACCAGCTCGCCTACTCGCTGGTCGCGCTCGGTTCGCGACTGGTCCACTCGCGTCCGTACTACAGCCAGGGGCGCGGCGTCATCGAGCGCTGGTGGCAGCTTGCCGACGCGTTCCAGGCCGAGATCGACGCGCGCGACGAGCTGGTGACGATCCACGAGCTAAATCGACTCTGGGACGCCTTCCGGACCCTGCGCTATGTCGAGGCCGAGCACTCCGCGCTCGGCATGTCGCCTGCGCAGGCGATCGCCAAGGTCACGCCGCGACCGATCGACCCCGCGGTCGCGCGAGAGCTGTTCCTTGTCCGCGCCGTTCGCACCGTCAACCGCAAGGACGCGACCGTCTCCGTCGAGGGCCAGCGCTTCCTGTGCGACGCCGCGCTGCGCGGCCGCAAGGTCTCGGTGCGCTACGACCCGTGCGATCTGTCGAGCGTCGTCATCGTCGTCGACGACAAGCGCGTCGGTCGCGCGTTGCCGCAACCGATCGGCCGCGTCGCCGAGGCCACGCCGCCGCCCACGCCGCCCGCCGGCCCCAAGACCGACTACCTCGCGCTGGTCCGCGCCGACTACGACAAGCGGCTCGTCCAGGAGGCACGTCCGGTCGCGTACGCCGACCTTGGCGCGCTCGATCCCGGCTTCGACGAGAGCCGCTTCCTGACCGTCGTCGCCGACCTGACGTGCGCACGCGTCCGCGGCAGCGAGGCTGACGAGGTCCATACGTTCTGGACCGCCTTGGGTCCGTTGCCCGAGACCCTCGTCCGCCTCGCGCTCGACCACGCCGTGCGCCTGCGCGGCACCGGCCGTCACGTCCGCGTCTACCTCGCCATCCTCCGCACCTTCGTGCTCGCGCGCTTGCAGTCCCCCAACCCCGTCGAGGATTCCCCATGACCGACTCGTTGATCCGCCACTTCCGCCTCACCACTCATCCGTTCGGCCGCGACGCGCCCAAGACCGCCCTGCATCGCCACCGCGGCTTCGCCGAGGCGTTCGAGCGGCTGCGCTACACGGTCGAGATCGACGGCATCTCGGCGCTCGTCGCCGAGCCCGGCTGCGGCAAGAGCCTCTTGCTCGGCCAGCTCGCCGACGACCTCCAGAAGCAGGGCCACGTCGTGCACTACTTCGCCCACGCAACCGTCGGTCCGTTTGGCCTCGTCAACGTGCTCGCGCGCAAGGTCGGCCAGGCGCCCCGTCGCTCGCGCGCCGAGACGGCGCTGGCCGTATCCCAGGTCTTGCTCGACGACGAACGCAAGCACTTGTTGGTCCTCGACGAGGCCCACGTCATGCCGGATGACACCCTCGAGGACGTCCGCCTGCTCACGATCGCCGACTTCGATCGCAAGAGCCCCTTCGGCCTCATCCTCGCGGGCCACCCCATGCTCGACGACCGACTGGCCGAGCCCACCCATCACGCCCTCGACCAACGCATCACCACCGTCGCTCGGCTCGCCCCGCTCTCGCTCGACGAGACCCGGGACTACATCCGCCTGCGGCTCGACGCCTCCGGCGCCCGCGGCCAGGCCGTCTTCGACGACGACGCGATCGCCGCGCTGTTCGAGGCCGGCGCCGGCGTCCCGCGCCGGCTCAACCGCGCCGCGTCGTCCGCCATGATCGTCGCGGCCTCGCGCAAGAAGAACACGGTCGCCGCTCAGGACGTCCACGACGCGCGCGTCGACCGGGGTCGCGCGTGACGCGTCCCCGCACCCACCGTGACTTGCTCGACGAGCTGCCACCCTGGCCGCGCCCGTTCGTCAGCGACCTCCGCCACGCCCCGGAGCTCGCCGTCCTCGCTGTCGTCCACACCGCCGTGCGGGCTGCGCTGGTGGCGCTCGCCGCCGAGCACCCGACGCTCGCCGACCTTGGCCCACCGGATGAGCCGCCCACCGTTCGTCACGCCCGTGCGCTGGTCGAGACTTGCCTCGCCTTGGGTGCAGCGCTCGACAGCTATCGCCGCGCCGCGATCGCGGCGTTCCGGATCTGCAGCCCCTGCGATCACGACCTCCCGTTTTGATGCACGTCATCGCCCTGATCGCTGCAGGTCATCGCGCGCAGGCTGGTGCAGCTCAACGTGCGCGCTAACAGGCGGGGGCGGGTGACGCGCCTGCCGATCAAGGCTCCTGAACACGCCGAGTCGGTGCGCTCCGTGGGTCCGGATCACACGGCGCTACGTCGGTGCGCGGACGCAGAATTGGCGATAGCCTCTGCGCGATCGGTCGAGTTGCCGCGGCGAGGATGGACTTGCGGCTTTGCGGCGACGATGCAGGCGCGTGCTTTTCAGTCTGGCGAGCTCGCGCTCTTGTGCAGGACGGTGCCGTCGTCCACGTACACCACGATGTAGCTCCTCGGCGCACGTGGGTTGCGATAGCAGTACGGAGAGGACCGTTGCGTGAGCCACTGCGGGCGCCGGGCGAGGAGGATGCCGAGCTCGCGGAGCCCGAGGCGGCGGAGGCAGCGTAGCGCGCCCCGCCTGGTAGCGTCGTGCGCGGGAGGAGCGCGATGTCCACGAAGAAGCAGAAGGACGCACGGAAGCCTCGGGTCGCGGTGCTGGCCCAGACGGACCTGGCCGGCGCAACTGGCGGCGACCCCGGCTCGGCGAAGATCAGATCAAGGAGACCGTGGCCGACCCCTGACGGCCTGATCTATCGGCTCGGGAGCGGGCCAGCGGCGCTAGGATCGCGCGTGCAGGCACCGTCCTGCGGAGGAGCGCGATGATCAAGAAGTCGCAGAAGAACACACCACGGAAGTCGCGAGCCGCGGTGCTAGCAGTACCCGAGCTCGCACGTGTGGTTGGCGGTGATAATCCAGGGTCGAAGATCAAAGAGACGCTGGTGGGTGACTGAAAGTACGACGCGCATGATCAAGAAGAAGCAGAAGAACACAGCACGGGATCCTCAAATGGCGGAGCTGACGCCGGGGCGCCTCGCCAGCGTGGCCGGCGGAGACCCGCCACCGACGAAGATCAAAGAGACGTTGGTTGGCGGCTGAACCGCGATGGCGATGATCAGGAAGAAGCAGAAGGACGCACCGCGTAAGACTCCGGCCACGGCGGTCACGCCCGCGGACCTGGCTCGCGTCACCGGCGGAGACCTCGGCTCGGCGAGGATGAAAGAGACCGTGGTCGCCGACTGAGGCTGTGTCCGGCGCTCGACCAGGGCGGTATCGACGCCACGGCTGGGTGGTCGCGAACGAGGCAATTCCGCCGGCCGCCAAGGTCGGGATCGCCCACGCGCGACGTGGCTGGTTCGTCTATCGTGCCCGACGAGCTGTACCGGAACGCCAAGGCGAGGAGGTTCGTGCGGACGCCAACGCGAGGGTGACGCGGGCGTCCGCGAGCGGAGGGGCTCGGAGCCGCGACCGTGACCAGGACTGGCAGGTCTTGCTCCGCACATACCTCGTGGGGCCCGCGCAGGCGCCGGTGGTGGTTCGGCGGGCGCGCGCTCCGAGGCCCCGCCGCGCAGCAGCCCGCGGCGCCGTCGCGTGCCCGCGCTCTCCCTGCGCACCGCGCGTGCACGATCGCCGTGCCCGCAGCGCTGGATCCAGCGGTATCGTCCTGCGATGACGTGGAACGCCGAGCTCGAAGCCGCGCTCGCCGCGCGCGTGGTGGCGGTCGAGCCGGTCGCCGGCGGCGATATCAACGAGGCGTTCCGGGTCCGGCTCGGCGATGGCCGCGTCGTGTTCGTCAAGGCGCACGCGGCGCCGCCCGCCGGGATGTTCGCCGCCGAGGCCGCCGGGCTCGACTGGCTGCGCGCCGGCGCGCTGCAGCTGCCGCGCGTGCTCGCCGTCGGCGAGCGCTGGCTCGCGCTCGAGTGGCTTGCGCTCGAGGGTTCGCCGCGATCGGCCGGGGCCGCGTTCGCGGCGGCGCTCGGCCGCGGGCTCGCCGAGCTGCACCAGCGCGGCGCGCCGAGCTTCGGGCTCGACCGCGACAACTTCCTCGCCACGCTGCCGCAGGCCAACGCGGCGGCCGCCGACTGGCCGACGTTCTACGTCGAGCGCCGGCTGCGCCCGCTCGTCGAGCTCGGCGTCGCGCGCGGCCGGATGCCGGACCTGCGGGGCGCGCTCGACCAGCTCGCGGCGCGGGTCGATCGGTTCGGCCCGCCCGAGCCGCCGGCGCGGCTGCATGGCGACCTGTGGTGGGGCAACGTCGGCGCGGCCGGTGGCCGGCCCGTGTTGATCGATCCGGCGGTGTACGGCGGCCATCGCGAGATCGATCTGGCGATGCTCGCGCTGTTCGGTGGCCTGCCCGAGGCGCTGATCGCCGCGTACGAGGAGCGCTGGCCGCTGGCGGCGGGCTGGCGCGACCGGATCGCGCTGCACCAGCTGTATCCGCTCGCGGCGCACGCCGTGCTGTTCGGCGCAGGCTACGGCGCGCAGGTCGCGCGGGGCGTCGGCCGCTTGCTGTGACCGGCGCGCTCGTCGGCGGCGCGCGAGGATCGTGGTCTCGGTGCTTGCGCCGCGCCGCCGGCCGCGGTGTGCTCGGCGGATGTCGCGTCGCGTGCTCGTGCTCGGTTGGGTCGTCGGTTCGTTCGCCGCGGCGTGCGCCCACGCGCCGCCAGGTGCCGGACCCCCGCCGCAGGCGCCCGGCACGATCGCGTGGCCGGTGCAGCTCGATCACGAGTCGACGCCCCAGACCCACAAGCAGGCGGCGCTCCAGCTGCTGACCGACGCCGGCACCGAGGGCGCGATGACCGCGATGACCGAGGTCGTGCTGAAGCAGCAGCTCGAGGCCAATCCGGCGATCAAGCCGTACGAGTCGGTGATGCGGACGTTCTTCCAGAAGTACATCAGCTTCGCGGCGATCCGCGACGACCTGGCCAAGCTCTACATGGAGCGCTTCACCGAGCTGCAGCTGCGCCAGATGCTGGTGTTCTACCAGACGCCGACCGGGCGGCTCGCCGTGAAGGAGCTGCCCAAGGTGATCGAGGCCGGCGCGCAGATCGGCAAGCAGCGCGTCGAGGAGCACCTGTCCGAGCTGCGCGAGGCCATCCTCAAGCAGGGGCCCTAGCGGCCGCGCGATCGGATACGCTGGCGGCATGCGCCCCGAGCCCACCGGCGAGCGACTGGCCCACAACGTCGCGCACTTCACGCGGCTGTTGCGGCGGGCCGGCATGCGGGTCGGGCCCGGGGATACGCTCGACGCCGAGCGCGCGGTCGCGGCGATCGACATCGTGCGGCGCGAGCAGTTCTACTGGGCGCTCCACGCCACGCTGGTGCGCCGCCACGCCGACCACGCGCTGTTCGACGAGGCGTTCCGGCTGTTCTGGCGCGATCCGATGGGGGCGCACAGCGCGCTCGCGCTGCTGCTGCCGCAGATGAAGACGCCGACCACGCGGACCGTGTCGCGCCGGCTGAGCGAGGCGTGGCACCAGCCACCACCGCCGGCCGCCGCGCCGCCGCCGCGCGAGCAGCCGCCGCAGATCGACGCGTTCCTCGCGTACTCGGCCGACGAGGTCCTGCGCACCCGCGACTTCGACCAGATGTCGGCCGACGAGCTGGCCCGGGCGCGCGCCGCGGTCCGTGGCCTCGCGCTGGGGGTCCGGCCGCTGGTGACGCGGCGGACCCGGCCGGCGGCGCGCGGCGAGATCGACCGTGCACGTACGATCCGGGCCGCGCTGCGCGGCGGCGGCGAGCTCGTCGGCCTCGCCCACCGCGAGCGGCTCGAGCGGCCGCCGGCGATCGTCGCCTTGTGCGACATCTCCGGCTCGATGGGGCGCTACGCCGAGCTGCTGCTGCGGTTCCTCCACGCGCTGCTGGTCGAGCGCCACCGGGGCCACGTGTTCCTGTTCGCGACCCGGCTGACCAACGTGACGCGCACGCTGCGCCACCGCGACGTCGACGCGGCGCTCGCGCGCTGCGGCCGCGAGGTCACCGACTGGGCGTCGGGCACCCGGCTCGGCGCCTGTCTCCACGACTTCAACCGCACGTGGTCGCGCCGCGTGCTCGCCCAGGGCGCCGTCGTGCTGCTGGTGACCGACGGCCTCGATCGCGAGGACACCACGGGCCTGGCCGCCGAGGTCGCGCGGCTGCGCCGGTCGTGCCGCCGCCTGATCTGGCTCAACCCGCTGCTGCGCTACGCCGGGTTCGAGCCCCGCGCCGCCGGCGTCCGCGCGGTGTTGCCCAACGTCGACGAACACCGCCCGGTCCACAGCCTCGATAGCCTCGAAGCGCTGGGCCAGGCGCTCGCGGCGCCCGCCCCGGTCCCGCCGCGGCGCGCGGTGACGACCGCCCGCCGATCGCCGGTGCGGCGGACCTGACCGGCCGCGCTATAGTGGCCGCCATGGGAGCGCCCGCGGCGAGCCTCGCAACCTTCGAAGATCTGCTCGCGCGCGATGACGCGGACCGGCTCGAGATCGTCGGCGGCTCGATCGTCAAGCGCGCGTCGCCGTCGCCCGGGCACAGCCTCGCGGAGACCAAGCTCGCGGTGGCGACCGACCCGTTCAATCGCCGTCCCGGCAGCCGCGGCCCCGGCGGCTGGTGGATCTTCGTGGAGATCCACGTCGGGTATGGCCAGGGCGAGATCTACTGCCACGACTCGGCGGGCTGGCGCCGCGACCGCGTGCCGACGCGGCCCACCGCGTGGCCGGTCCGGATCCGGCCCGACTGGGTCTGCGAAGTCGTCTCTCCGAAACACGAGCGCCACGACCTGGTCGACAAGCCGCGCGTGCTCCACGCCGCCGAGGTCCCGTACTACTGGGTGCTCGATCCCGAGGAGCGGATCCTGCTGGTCCATCGCTGGTCCAGCGCTGGCTACACCGTGGTGCAGCGCGCCGCGGCAGGCGAGACCGTGCGCGCAGAGCCGTTCGAGGCGGTCGAGCTGCGGGTCGGCACGCTGTTTGGCGACGACGACGACGACTGACCTGATCGCGCGGGGAGCGCCCGGCCGTCTCAATCTCGCGGCGGCGCGGTCGATTCTCCCGGGGTGACGCGCAGGTACATGATCGTCGTGGTCGTGGTGGCGGCCGGCTGCGAGCAGCTGAAGACGCCCACGCGGCTCAAGGAGCTGGAGGGCCGCGTCGACGAGCTGACGACCCAGGTCGCGACGCTGCAGGGGTCGGGGGCCAAACCCAAGGCCAAGGCCAAGCCCAACGAGCACGACGGCTCCGGAGCGCCGGCCGCCGCCGCCACGGGTTCGGGCAGCGAGGCGCACGACGAAGGCCACGAGGCCAAGGCGGGCAGCGGCAACGGCAGCGAGGCCCCGGAGGCGGCGCCGGAGCCCGCCGCCAAGCCCCCGGCGAACAAGCAGGAGGCGGCCCTGGCGCGGCTCAAGGCGCTGTCCAAGACGGCGGGTGCGAAGTCCGACGAGACCCGCAAGCCCGAGCCGACGCCGTGGGGCTACGACGGCAAGATCGGCCCGCCCGCGTGGGGCTCGCTCGATCCGGCGTGGACGACGTGCCAGAGCGGGACCGCGCAGTCGCCGATCGACATCGAGCCCAAGGCCGGGACGGCGAGCGCGATCGCGTTTCGCTACAAGCCGACCGCGGCGACGATCCTCGATACCGGACACGCGCTGCAGGTCAACCTGGCGCCCGGCAGCTCGATCGAGATCGGCGGCCACGCGTACGCGCTCGTGCAGGTCCAGTTCCATGGCCCGAGCGAGCACACGATCGCCGGGGAGCACTACCCGCTCGAGGTCCAGCTGATGCACCGCGACGAGGCCGGCAAGCTCGCGATGATCAGCGTGCTGTACGACGCCGGGCCGGAGTCCAAGCCGCTCGATGGGCTGTGGGCGAAGTGGCCCCGCAAGCTGGGGGTGGAGGACAAGCTGCGCAAGCCGTTCGATCCGACCGCGCTCTTGCCCGAGACCCGCACGGTGTTCCGCTATCCGGGATCGCTGACCGTGCCGCCTTGCACCGAGGGCGTGATGTGGAATGTCATGCGCCGGACCAAGAGCGACGGCAGGTCCTCGCTCGAGGCGTTCAGCCGCCGGTACGCGCACAATGCCCGCGAGGTCCAGCCGCAGAACGATCGCAAGATCGAGTAGTGAACGCCGGGCGCGCGAGCTAGCCTAGCGGCGTGACCGAAGGCGACGAGCCAACCGGCGACCGGAGCGACGACCGGAGCGGCGACCGGAGCGACGACCCGAGCGACGATCGCTCCACCCACGATCTCGACGCGGTGGTGCGCCAGGCCCTGGCGTGGCACGCCGCCGGCCACCAGGTCGCGCTCGCCACCGTGGCGCGGACCTGGGGCAGCTCGCCCAGGCCCGCCGGCAGCAAGCTCGCGGTCAACGCCGCCGCCGAGTTCGTCGGCTCGGTGTCGGGCGGCTGCATCGAGGGCGCCGTGATCCAGGAGGCGCTGGAGATCATGGCGACCGGCGCGTCGCGCGTGCTCGAGTTCGGCGTGTCCGACGAGACCGCGTGGCAGGTCGGCCTGGCGTGCGGCGGCAAGGTCGAGGTGTTCGTCGAGGCGGTCGCGCCGGCGATCGGCCGCGGCGTGGCCCGCGCCACGCTCGAGCAGCTGCTCGCCGCCCGCGCCGCGCGCCGCCCGGTCGTGCTGGTGACCCCGCTCGACGGCGGCCCGCATCACGTGGTCCCGGTCACCGGCGCCGCCGACCCGGATCCCGCGATCGCGGCCGGCGTCGCCCAGGTCGCCCGCCGCGATCAGGCCGAGGTGATCGACGCCGGCGGGCCGCGGCTGTTCGAGCCGCAGCTCGCGCCGCTCCGGCTGATCATCGTCGGCGCGGTCCACGTCGCGCAGCCGCTCGCCGAGATGGCGGCGCTGGCCGGGTTCGCGGTGACGATCGTCGATCCGCGGCGCGCGTTCGCGACCGCGGCGCGGTTTCCCGGCCAGGCGCTGGTCGTCCGCTGGCCGGACGTCGCGATCGGCGCGCTCGCGCCCGACGCGCGGACGGCGATCGTCACGCTGACCCACGATCCCAAGCTCGACGATCCGGGCCTCGTCGCGGCGCTCGCGAGCCCGGCGTTCTACGTCGGCTGCCTGGGCTCGACCAGGACCCACGCCGCCCGCCGGGTCCGGCTCGGCGAGGCCGGGGTCGCGCCCGACGCGCTCGCGCGGCTGCGCGGTCCGGTCGGGCTGCGGATCGGCGCGCGCACGCCGGCCGAGATCGCGGTGTCGGTGCTCGCCGAGATCGTGGCGACCCTGCGCGGAGCGGCATGACGTTCGGCGAGGTCGCGGTCGGCGACGCGGTCGGCGCGGTGCTCGCGCACACGCTGCGCGCCGGCGGCCGCGTGCTGAAGAAGGGCCGCGTGCTGTCGGCGGCCGACGTCGCCGCGCTCGCCGAGGCAGGCTACGCCACGATCGCGTGCGCCCGGCTCGGCGCCGGCGATCTCGCCGAGGACGCGGCCGCGACCCGGATCGCCACCGCGCTGGCCGGCGACCACACGCGGATCGAGCCGACCCGCACCGGGCGCACCAACCTGCACGCCGCGACCGCGGGCGTGGTCGTGATCGATCGCGCCGCGATCGACGCGGTCAACGCGATCGACGAGGCGATCACGGTGGCGACCGTGCCGGCCCACGCGCCGGTGCACGCCGGCGACATGGTCGCGACGGTCAAGATCATCCCGTTCAGCGCTGCCGAGGCCGCGGTCACCGCCGCCGAGGCCGCGGCGCGCGGCGCGGTGGCGATCCGGCCGTGGCGCGGCTGCCAGGCCGGCCTCGTGCTGACCCGGCTGCCCGACACCGCCCCGGCGATCCTCGATCGCGCGGCCGCCGCGCAGCGCACGCGGCTGGCGCGCTGTGGCGGCGAGCTGGTCCGCGAGCTCCGCGTCGCGCACGACGCCGCCGAGGTCGCCGAGGCGATCGCGCGGTGCGCCGGCGACGGCCTCGATCCGATCCTCGTGCTCGGCGCGTCGGCGATCATGGACCGCCGCGACGTGATCCCGGCGGCGGTCGAGCGCGCCGGCGGCGAGATCGTGCGGCTCGGCATGCCGGTCGATCCGGGCAACCTCATGATGCTCGGCCGGCTCGGCGCGCGGACCGTGCTCGGCGTGCCGGGCTGCGCGCGGTCGCTCAAGCCGTCGGGCTTCGACTGGGTGCTCGAGCGGGTGTGCGCCGGGATCGCGGTCCTGCCCGGCGATCTGACCGCGATGGGGGTCGGCGGCTTGCTCGACGAGATCAGCGTGCGGCCGCAGCCGCGCAGCGCGCAGGCGAGCCCGCCCGGCGAAGGCCCGATCGCCGCGATCGTGCTCGCGGCCGGCCGCGCGAGCCGGATGGGCAGCAACAAGCTCATCGCCGAGCTCGGGGGCGAGCCGATCGTCCGGCGC
>Ga0302256_10000142_pt1 | contig 14563 bp, 11 predicted proteins | sample I_Fen_E3_4_FD_194571 | JGI IMG/M metagenome (GOLD analysis project Ga0302256, IMG submission 194571) | Peat permafrost microbial communities from Stordalen Mire near Abisko, Sweden - I_Fen_E3_4 | ecosystem: Environmental > Terrestrial > Soil > Wetlands > Permafrost | place: Sweden: Abisko...
AGTTGAAGCACTTCTGCCCCAGCCTGCTCGAAGAAGACGGCAACGACCTCGTGATCCGCCATGTCTACATCGAGCGGCGCATGATCCCGCTCAACATCTATCTGCAAGAGGCCAGCCCCGAGGGCCTCGCGCACGCGGTCGTCGAATACGGCAACGCGATCAAGGACCTGGTGGCCGCCAACATCTTCCCCGGCGACATGCTGTGGAAGAACTTCGGCGTCACGCGCAACGGCAAGGTCGTGTTCTACGACTACGACGAGATCGAATACCTCACCGACTGCAACTTCCGCAAGGTGCCTGCACCGCGCAACGAAGAAGAAGAGATGTCGGGCGAGGTCTGGTACCGCGTAGGCCCGCGCGATGTGTTCCCCGAAACCTTCGAGCCCTTTCTGCTCGGCAACGCGGCCGTGCGCGAGGCGTTCATGAAACACCATGCCGACTTGCTGGATGCTGCGTTTTGGCAAGGGCACAAGGAGCGCATCCTTGCCGGCCATGTGCACGATGTGTTTCCCTACGAGCCGGCCAAGCGCTTCAAGAATCAGCGGCGTTTGCGCGATGGCGCATCGCCTTCCGGCATCGAGCGCCGTGCGTCGCTGCGCTCACCCAGCAGTTCTTCCATCGACAACAGCCTCGCGTAGTTGTCTGCTCATTTGAAGGAGTTCGCCATGTCCTCTGCATCCCACGACCCCATCGTCATCGTGTCCGCGGCCCGCACGCCCATTGGCGGCTTGCTGGGCGACTTTTCCAACCTCGCTGCCTGGGAGCTGGGCGCGGTCGCCATCAAGGCGGCGGTCGAGCGTGCCGGCGTGCCGGGCGATGCTGTCGACGAGGTGCTGTTCGGCAACTGCCTGATGGCCGGCCAGGGCCAGGCGCCGGCGCGCCAGGCGATGCGCAAGGCCGGCCTGCCCGATTCGGCCGGCGCCGTCACGCTGAGCAAGATGTGCGGCTCGGGCATGCGCGCGATGATGTTCGCGCACGACATGCTGGCCGCCGGCTCGGCGAGCGTGGTGGTGGCCGGTGGCATGGAGAGCATGACCAACGCGCCGCACCTGATGTTCGCGCGCAAGGGCGTGAAGTACGGTGCGGCTGCGATGTACGACCACATGGCGATCGACGGCCTGGAAGACGCCTACGAACGCGGCAAGGCGATGGGCGTGTTTGCCGAGCAGTGCGTGAGCAAGTACGGCTTCACGCGCGAAGCGATGGACCAGTTCGCGATCGCCTCGACCCAGCGCAGCAAGAAGGCCAACGAAGACGGCAGCTTCGACTGGGAGATGGCACCGGTGACGCTGGCTGGAAAAGCCGGCGACACGGTGGTGAAATTCGACGAACAGCCTTTCAAGGCCAAGCTCGACAAGATCCCTGGCCTCAAGCCCGCGTTCAAGAAAGACGGCGCCATCACGGCGGCCACCTCGTCCAGCATTTCCGATGGCGCCGCGGCCTTGGTGCTGATGCGCGAGTCGACCGCGAAGCAGATGGGCGCCATGCCGATCGCGCGCATCGTGGCGCACAGCGTGCACGCGCAGGCGCCCGACTGGTTCACCACCGCGCCGGTCGGTGCGATCCAGAAGGTGCTGAAGAAGAGCGGTTGGGCGGTGAACGATGTCGACCTGTGGGAAGTGAACGAAGCCTTTGCTGCGGTGACGATGGCGGCGATGGCCGAGTTCAAGCTGGCGCACGAGATCGTCAACGTGCATGGTGGCGCGTGTGCTTTGGGCCATCCGATTGGTGCGAGCGGGGCGCGCATCGTCGTCACATTGCTGGGGGCTTTGCGCAAGCAGGGCAAGAAGAAGGGCGTGGCGGCCTTGTGCATCGGTGGGGGGGAGGCGACGGCGATGGCGGTGGAGTTGGTGTGATGCGTGCCGGCACGGAGTGCGGCTTCGATACCTCAGCCCGAACGGGTTGAGTGTGTTCTACGGACCTTGCACACCACCACCCGTTCAGCCTGAGGTATCGAAGGCCTGCTCCGAATCAGCATGAGTTTCTACGCCTATATCGTTCGCTGCGTTGACGCCTCGTATTACGTTGGCCACACCGATGACCTCGAGCGCCGGATCGCTCAGCACGATGCGGGTGAGTTACCTGGGTATACCCATCATCGAAGACCGGTCGTCCTGATGTGGGCGCAATCATTTGCCACCCGCGAAGAGGCGCTTGCCGCGGAACGCCAGCTGAAGGGCTGGAGCCGCAAAAAGAAGGAAGCCTTGTTCCGGGAAGACTGGCGAATCGTCCAGCAACATGCCTGGGGCACGAAGAATCCCATACCAGCACACCTGCAAAACGGACATCTCACATGAACGCCCTCATCATCGGCGCCTCGCGCGGCATCGGCCTCGAGTTCGTCCGCCAGTACCGCGCTGCCAATGCCGCCGTTACCGCCACCGCACGCACCGAAGAAGCGCTGACCACATTGCGCGAACTCGGCGCCGCCGCGCTCGCACTCGACGTGACCAGCGCCGCGAGCGCCTCGGGCCTGACTTGGCAGATCGACGGCTCGGCATTCGACGTGGCCGTGATCTGCCCCGGCGTCTACGGCCCGCGCACCAGCGGCCTGCAACCACCGACCGAAGCCGACTTCGACGCCGTGATGCACACCAACGTGCTGGGCCCGATGCGCGTGATCCCGCAGATCGCCGAGTACCTGGCACCGGGCGCGAAGCTCGTGCTGCTGTCGTCGCGCATGGGTTCGATCGGCATGCGCGCATCGAGTGCCGGCTGGCTGTACCGGGCCTCGAAAGCCGCGGTGAACTCGGTGCTGAAAGACGCCTCGCTCAGCATGCAAGGCCGCGCCACCTGCATCAGCCTCCACCCCGGCTGGGTACGCACCGACATGGGCGGCAGCGACGCGTCGCTCGACGTGAGCGACAGCGTGACCCTCATGCGCCGCACGATCACGGCGCTCACCCCGGCCGACAACGGCCGCTTCTTCGACCACGACGGAACACCGATCGACTGGTGACGACCCATGCTGCTTTCCGAAGACCACATCGCCGTTCAAGACGCCGTGCGCGCCTACGTGCAAGACCACATCGCACCGCAGTCCGCGCAGTGGGACAAGACCTCAAACTTTCCGCAGGCCGAACTGAAAGGCCTCGCCGCGCTGGGTTGCTACGGCGTGGCCGTGCCCACCGAGTGGGGCGGCGCGGGCCTCGACTACCTGAGCCTGTCGCTGATCCTCGAAGAGATTGCAGCGGGTGACGGCGCCACCTCCACCATCGTCAGCGTCAACAACTGCCCGGTCTGCTCGATCCTGATGGCCTGGGCGAACGACGCGCAGAAGGAGCTGTGGCTCAAGCCGCTGGCGCGCGGCGACATGCTCGGTGCCTTCTGCCTCACCGAGCCGCATGTCGGCTCGCAGGCCGATGGCCTCAAGACCACGGCCACCAAAGACGGCGACCACTACGTCATCAACGGCGTGAAGCAGTTCATCACCAGCGGCAAGAACGGCGATGTGGCCATCGTGATGGCCGTCACCGACAAGGCGGCGGGCAAGAAAGGCATCAGCGCCTTCATCGTGCCGACGACCACACCCGGCTACACGGTGGCGCGGCTCGAAGACAAGCTCGGCCAGCATGCGAGCGACACCGCGCAGATCGTGTTCGAGAACTGCCGTGTGCCGGCGGCCAACCTGCTGGGCGAGGAAGGGCAGGGCCTGAAGATCGCGCTCTCGGGACTCGAAGGCGGGCGCATCGGCATCGCGTCGCAGGCGGTGGGCATGGCCCGCGCGGCGTTCGAGGCGGCGCTGCGTTATTCGAAGGAGCGCGTGGCCTTCGGCAAGCCGATCTTCGAACACCAGGCGGTGCAGTTTCGCCTCGGTGAGATGGCCACGCAGATCGAAGCGGCCCGCCAGCTGATCCACCACGCTGCGAGCCTGAAGGACGCCGGCAAGCCCTGCCTGAAAGAAGCCGCGATGGCCAAGCTCTTCGCGAGCGAGATGGCCGAGCGCGTTTGTTCGGATGCGATCCAGGTGCACGGCGGCTACGGTTATCTCAGCGACTTCCCGGTCGAGCGCATCTACCGCGACGTGCGCGTGTGCCAGATCTACGAAGGCACGAGCGACGTGCAGAAGATCCTCATCGGCCGCGCTCTGGCCTGACGATGACCGAACAGGAAGCGCGCCAGGTCCTGCTGCTGCAGGCGCATGAAGGCGAGGGCGGCAAGCACTGGTCTGCCGAAGACCGCAGCTGGGCCACGCAGCAGGCGGCGGCCGTGGCGGGCGATCAGGCCACGCCGGAACGCTTCGTGGTGGCGCGCGCCATGGTCGCGATGCAGCGGCTGCTGCCGCGCGACGCGTCGGCGCGGCGCTGGCTCGAACGCCGCGCCTGGCATCCGGCGTGGGTGTGGCTGGGCGCCGTGCTGGGCTTCATCGTCGGCGTGGGTGTCGATCGCCTCGGCCCGCCCGAGCACGTGAATCTGCTGGCGCCTGCTGTCTGGGTGGTGGTGCTGTGGAACCTGTGCGTCTATGTCGCTGCGTTGATGCCCTGGCGCGGTGGCGTGGGCAGCCAACTGGGACCGTGGTTCGCGCGTCGCGGGCAGGGCGCGGACCTCGGCGCCTCGCTGCTGTGGGCGCGCCACGCTGCGCCGCTGTCGATGAAGCGCGCCGCGCTCGTTCTGCACGTGGCTGCCGCGGCGCTGGCGTCGGGACTCGTCGCCGGCTTGTACCTGCGCGGCCTGGTGCTCGACTACCGCGCCGGTTGGCAGAGCACCTTCCTCGATGCACCCGCGGTGCAGGCGCTGCTGAACACGCTGCTGTGGCCGGCCAGTGTGCTCACCGGCATCGCTGTGCCCGACGTGGCGCCGTTGCGCGTGGGGCCGGGCGCGCCGGCACAGGCCACGGCGGCACAGTGGATCCATCTGTACGCCGGCACCTTGTTGCTGTGGGTCGTGGTGCCTCGGCTGTTGCTGGCCTGGTGGAGCGCGTGGCGCGCCGATGCGTTGTCACGCCGCTTTCCGCTGGCGCTGGACACGCCGTACTTCGAGGCCCTGCATCCGCTGATGCGCCCCGGCCTGTCGCGTGTCGTGCGCTTGATGTGGGTCGCGCCGCCGGCGTTGGGACCGGTATCGCTGCTCGGCCACACCTTGGAGACCGACCTGGCTGCGCCGCTGACGCTGCTGCGCAGCGACGAAGGCGACGAGCTGCAGTTGGTGCCGAGCACGGAAGCCACCATCACACCCGCGCGGGGATCACGCTGGTGGATGCGATGGCGTGCACCACTCGCGCTGATGCCACCGCAGGCCGACGCGGTGTTGCTGGTCAGCATGCCCGGCGCGCCGCAGCCCGATGTACCGGCACCGCAGCGCCCGGTGCTGGTGTTGCGGGATGTCGAACAGGCCGAAGAGGCCGAGTCGCCCGCGCTCCCGCTGCGGCGCTTGAGCGACGGATGGCTGCCTGACGGCCGCCTGCTGCAGGCACTGGTGCGATTGCTCGACGGTGACCCGCGGCTGATCCGTCTGGCGGCGGCGTGGACGATGCGCCAGCAGGCGTTGCTCGAACGCGGCGTCGACGAGATCGCGCAGACCCTGGCCCGCGTGGCGCGCACGCGCGAGCCGGTGCCCGAGACCGGCGGTGGCTTGATGGGCGGCTCACGCACCGAAGCCGATGCCGCACGCGAATCGGCACGCAACGCGCTGCTCGCGTCGCTGGAACGTGAGCTGGCAGACCACCGCACGCGCTTGCAGACTTTGCTGGGGCGCGCGGCCACGGCGGACGTCAACGCCAGCGGCGTGCCCGCAGCCGAGGTGGCGCTGCGCAGCCGCGTGGGTGAAGGCAAGGCGGCCGTGGTCGGCGGCCTGCTCAGCGGCGCCGCGGTGGGCTTCAAGGCCGACGTGTTGAGCGGCGGGCTCACGATGGGTGCCGGTGCGGTCGCCGGTGGCTTGCTCGGTGCCTTGAGCGCGGCCGGCGCCGCACGTGGATTGAACGTGCTGCGCGGCACCGACCGCAGCCACGTCACCTGGGACGAGGTGGCGATGCAGGCCATTGCCACCGCGCTGCTGCAGCGTTGGGCCGTCCTGCTGACGGGCCCATTGCTCGAGCCGGCGCAGGCGGCGTTGGCCCAGGCGGTGGAGGCTCGCCGGCCGACACTGGCAAAGGCCTGGGCGCTGCGCGGCCCGTCGCCCGAAGCGCAAGACAAAACAGCCGCGGCACTGCGAGCGCCACTGGCCGAGGTGCTGATGCAGGGGCTGGGTGGCCCCGCCGCAACGCCGGTGCAGCGCGCTCCCTGAGCGGCCTGCCGTTTCGCTCAGCGCGCCGCGCGTCGCCGCGCCCCCACGCGAGGCTTCGCACCTTCCGGCCGCCGCGCCATCACCCACTCGTAGAAGCCTTGCGCCGCGACCGACAGGCCGCGGTCGCGCCGCCGCACGAGGTAGAGATGGCGCACGAGCCCCGGCCACGACAAGCGCCGCGTCACGAGGCCCGGCACCTGGAAGTGGAACAGCGTGAGCCACGGCACGATGCTGATGCCGAGGCCTGCGCGCACCATGCCCATCACGGTGGCGAGCTGGTCGACCTCGAGCACGGTGTTCATCATCTGCGGCTGCGTGGCCGCGTCGAGGTACTGGCGCACGCTCGACGTGCGCGACAGGTGGATGAAGGGGTAGGGCGCCACGTCGCGCGGGCGAACCTCCTTCAGCTGCGCGAGCGGGTGGTCCGCCGGGCACACGAGGTGGAAGTCGTCGCTGCAGAAGGGCTCGGCGCGCAGCTCCGGCGTTTCGGCGCGCGTGGCGGCGAGTACGAAGTCGGCCTCGCCGCTGCGCACGAGCTCGATGCATGGCTCCGACAACACATCGGCCACCTGCAGCTCGATGCCCGGGTACTCGGCGCGAAAACCTGCCAGCACCTGCGGCAGCCAGCCTGCGGCGAGCGACGGCAGCAGCGCGACCGAGACGCGCCCGCGCCGCCGCGCCGCGTGGTCGCGCACGCCGCTCAGCGCGTTGTCGAACTCGTCGAGCACGCGCCGCGCCGAGGCCTCGAACTCGCGGCCTTCCACCGTCAGCTCCACCGAGCGCGTGCTGCGGTCGAAGAGGCGCAGCCCCACCGCCTCTTCGAGCTGGCGGATCAGCGCGCTGAACGCCGGCTGCGACAGGTGCGACTGCACCGCGGCGCGCGTGAAGTTGCGCTGCTCGGCCAGCGCGATGAAGGCGCGCAGCTGGCGGGTCGACACGTTGAGGCGGCTGGCCGATTTCATCTGCATTTCAAATCAACTCATCCGAAATTGCGAATTCTCATATTAATCGCCAGTGCCTACATTGCGTCTGGATTCACCCCACCAGATACCCGCGGCCACGCCCGCGGGACAGGAGACACATGAACTGCGAGCCCTTGCCGACATTGCATGTGGGCTGTGCTGCTGGCTTCTCGGGCGACCGCACCGATGCGGCCGCGCCGGTGGTCGAGGCATTGATCGCTGCCGGCGGCCCGGCCGTGCTGATCTTCGAGACGCTGGCCGAGCGCACGTTGGCGCTGGCGCAACTCGCGCGCCGCGAGAACCCCGACGCCGGCTACGAACCGCTGCTCGACGAGCTGTTGCGCCCGGTGCTGGCGCGCTGCCTCGAAGGCGGTGTGCGAATCGTCAGCAACTTCGGCGCGGCCAACCCGATGGGCGCGGCCCGGCGCATCGCGGCACTGGCCGCCGAACTCGGCACGCGTGCGCCGCGCATCGCGGTGATCGAGGGCGACGACCTGATGGGCGCCGCGCATCGCAGCCTGCTGGCCGACGCCCTCGGGCCGCAGGCACAGGGCCTGAAGATCGTGTCCGCCAACGCCTACCTCGGTGCCGAGGCGATCGCCGATGCCTTGCTGGCCGGTGCCGACATCGTGGTCGCCGGTCGCGTGGCCGACCCGTCGCTCACCGTCGGCCCGGCGCTCGCGCATTTCGGCTGGGCACGTGACGACTGGGACCGGCTGGCCCGCGCGACCATGGCCGGGCACCTGCTCGAGTGCGGCGCACAAGTCACCGGCGGCTACTACGCCGACCCCGGCTACAAGGACGTGCCGGGCCTGGCGAACCTCGGCTACCCCATCGCCGAGATCGATGCCGATGGGCACTGCGTCGTCACCAAGCCCGCCGGCACCGGCGGCCGCATCGACGAGCACACCGTGAAGGAGCAGCTGCTGTATGAGTTGCACGACCCCGCGGCCTACCTCACGCCCGACGTGGTGGCCGACATCGGCGAGGCGCAGGTCATGCAGCTCGGCCCCGACCGCGTGCGCCTGAGCGGCGTGCGTGGCCACGCGCGCCCGGCCACCCTGAAGGTCAACGTGTGCCACGAGACCGGCTGGCTGGCCGAAGGCGAGATCTCGTACGCCGGGCCGCGCGCCGAGGCCCGCGCGCGTCTGGCGGCCGAGGTGTTGCGCGAGCGGTTGAAGGGCCTCGGTCCGGTGCGCGCGGACCTGATCGGCGTCAGCAGCGTGTTCGCCGACGATGCGGGCGACTGGTCCCACGCGCAGGCCGACAGCGGCGCGCGCGACGTGCGCCTGCGCGTCGCCCTGCACCATGCCGACCGCCACCAGGCCGAGCGCCTGGCGCGCGAGGTAACGGCCCTCTACACCTGCGGCCCGGCCGGCGGCGGTGGCGTGCGCACGGCGCTGCGGCGCCGCCTGGGCACGGTGAGTTGCACGGTGCCGCGCGACAGCGCGCCGGGTCGCTACGTCTTTCTTCTTTGATGCGCCGACGAGGAGCCCACGATGACCACCACGCTCACCGTACCGCTCTACCGCGCCGCGCACGCACGCACCGGCGACAAGGGCAACCGCTCCAACATCAGCCTGATCGCCTGGCACCCGCGGCTGTGGGATCTGCTGGTCGAGCAGGTGACCGAAGCGGTGGTCGAGCGGCAGTTTGCGCACCGCCACCCTAGCCGCGTGGTGCGCCACCTGCTGCCCAACCTGCACGCGATGAACTTCGTGCTCGACGACGTGCTCGATGGCGGCGTGAACGATGCGCTCAACCTCGACAGCCATGGCAAGGCGCTGTCCTTCCTGCTGCTTGACCTCTCGCTGGAAGTGCCGCTGGAGCTGAGCGACTGCCTGGCTGGCCACGGCGCTTCGAAACCGATGTGACTCACTGACCTGCACAACGACTACTTGAACAACGAACGGAGACCGACACCATGAACGCACCCACCTTCAACCATCGACGTCGTATCACGACGGGCCTGCTGCTGGCCCTTTCACTGCAGGGAGCCGCCTGGGCGCAGGCCTACCCGGCCAAGCCCATCACCTTCGTCGTGCCCTTCGCGGCAGGCAGCGCCACCGACCAGCTCGCGCGTGCGCTCGGCCAGTCGATCAGCACCGACACCAAGCAGGCCGTGGTGGTCGACAACAAGGCCGGTGCGAGCGGCATGCTCGCCGCGCAGAGCGTGGCCAAGTCGGCGCCCGATGGCTACACCGTGCTCATCACCACCAACACCACGCACGCAGCCAACGAGCACCTGTACAAGAAGCTGCCCTACGACGCGGTGAGAGATTTCGCACCCGTCACCGCGCTCGGCAAAGGCAGCCAGGTGCTGGTGGTCAGCACGAGTTCGCCCTACAAGACGGTGGGCGAGCTGATCGCCAAGGCCAAGGCCGAGCCGGGCAAGCTCGCCTTCGGCAGCGGCAGCTCGTCGAGCCGCGTGGCCGGTGAGCTCTTCAAGCAGATGGCGGGTGTCGACATCCTGCACGTGCCCTACAAGAGCAACCCGCTCGCCATCACCGACCTGCTCGGCGGCCAGATCGACCTGATGATCACCGACACCTCCACCGGCGTGCCGCAGGTCAAGGGCGGCAAGCTGCGCGCCTTGGGCGTGTCGACGGCTCAGCGCACCGCGCTGCTGCCCGACGTGCCGACCATCGACGAGGCGGGCGTGAAGGGCTACGACATGGGCTACTGGTTCGCCGCCTATGCGCCGGCCGGCACGCCGCCCGCGGTGGTGAAGCGCCTGCGCGAGCTGCTGGTGGCCGGCACCGCGAGTGCATCGGCCAAGATCTTCTTCGATAACAGCGGCTCGGTGCCCTTCACCACCACGCCCGAAGGCCTGGCCAAGTTCCAGGCCGCCGAGACGGAAAAGTGGGGCCGCGTGATCAAGGCCGCCGGCATCGAAGCGGAGTAAAGAGCCCCCCAGTCGCTCTCGCTCCTGCCCCCAAGGGGCGCCAACCCTAGGCCCGGCAAAGCCGGATCCTGGGTCGTGGCTGGATCTGCGTTTTCGCGTTGCTCAACTAAAACCAGGAGACAAACATGATGAGACTCACATCGAGCCGCTGCATGGCGGTGGCATGGCTGACATGGGCGTTGACCGCCTGCGGCGGCAGCGACGACCCTGCACCACCGCCCCCGGCGGCGGCGAAGACACCCGAGCTGCGGCTCACCGTCAGCGCCACTGAAGCGTTTGCCGGCAGCTACGGCACCGTCGGTGAATACGAGAAGCTCACCGGCAGCATCGCCGGCGAAGTGGACCCGGCCGACCCGAAGAACGCCGTGATTCAAGACCTCGCACTGGCGCCGGTGAACGCCCGCGGCATGGTCGAGTACAGCGCCGAGTTCGTGATGCTCAAGCCCAAGGACATGAGCAAGGCGAGTGGCGTGCTGCGCTACGACGCACCCAACCGCGGCAACATCCTGACGATGGTGAACCCGGTGGCGACGCCGAGCGACGCGGTCTACCTGGAGCGCGGCTACGTGCTGCTGTACTCCGCCTGGCAGGGCGATGTGCCGAAGAGCAGCGCCGCGCGCCTCACGCTCACGGTGCCCGTCGCCAAGAACAAGGACGGCACCTCCATCACCGGCACCTACCGCAGCGAGCTGATCCCGGCCGCGGCCACGCCGGTGATGTCGCTGCCCGGTGGCGTGTTCAACGGCACGATGATTCCGTACGCGCCGGTGAGCCTGGACAACACGCTGCCGGGCTACTCGCTCACGCGCCGCATCAACGACACCGATGCGCGCGTCGCCATCCCGCCGAGCGACTGGAAGTTCGCCAACTGCGACAGTGCGGCGAACCCGTTCCCGGGCACCGCCGACGGCGCGAATGTCTGCCTCAAGGGCGGCTTCGACCCGAAGTACCTTTATGAACTCGTCTACGTGGCGAAGGACCCGAAGGTCATGGGCGTGGGCCTCGCGGCCTTGCGCGACACGGTGAGCTTCTTCCGCAGCAAGTCCGCCGATTCCGCCGGCACCGCCAACCCGCTGGCCGGCCGCATCACGCACGCCATCGGGCAGGGCACCTCGCAGTCGGGCAACGCGATGAAGACCTTCCTGCACCTGGGCTTCAACCAGGCGCTCGACGGCAGCAAGGTGTTCGACGGCCTGTACGCCCACGTGGCCGCGCGCCAGACCAACATCAACACCCGCTTCGCCGTGCCCGGCGGCGGTGGCGCCATCCGCACCGACCACACCGCCTTCGGCCAGACGGCACCGCGCGCACTCGACAAGGATTACGTCGACCCGATCACCGGCCGCAAGGGCGGCGTGATGACGCGCTGCGCCGCCAGCAACACCTGCCCCAAGTTCTTCCTTGGCTTGTCGGGCACCGAGTTCTGGCAGCTGCAGGGCTCGCCGGTGCTGACCGATGCCTACGGCTTCAACGACCTGCTGCAGCCCGCCAACGCACGCATCTACTACTACGCGAGCACGCAGCACGGTGGCAACGGCGGCACCGCCAGCATCGCCTACGCGCCGACGAACAGCGTGTACCCGCGCGGCACCGTGGCCCACCACACCGACACCTTCCGCGCGCTCTTCATCGCGCTCGAAGACTGGGTGGTGCACGACGTGGCGCCGCCCGCGAGCCAGGTGCCGTCGATCGCCGCCGGCACGCTGATCCGCCCGGACCAGCAGGTCTATCCGCAGATGAAGGGTCTAACCTGGCCAGTGAGCGGCGTGGCCACCGCGATCCCCGACTTCAGCTACCGCGGCTGGTTCAACGCCTACAAGGTGCTCGACTACGGCCCGCAGTACGTGCCGCAAGACGAGTCGGGCATCGCAACGCAGCTGCCGCCGCTGGTCGGCGCCGACTACGCGATCATGGTGCCGAAGGTCGACGCGTCGACCGGCCTCACCACCTCGGGCATCCGCGGCGTGGAGGTGCAGGCCCCGCTCGGCACCAGCATCGAGTTCAACTACGTCGCCACGCCCGGCCTCATCGACCTGACCAGCCTGACCGGCAGCTACATCCCGTTCCACACCACCGAGGCGGCGCGCGTGGCAGCGGGTGATGGGCGGCCTTCGCTCGAGTCGCTGTACGGCAACCAGGCGGGGTATGTGAGCGCGGTAACGGCCGCGGCCAACAGCCTGGTGGCGCAGCGCTTCCTGCTGCAGCGCGATGCGGACCTTCGCATCCAGCAGGCTGCGTCGGCGGCGGTGTTGCCGTAGGTGCTGCTTTAGAAGCGGGAGAAAGGAAACCTCTCGGTAGAAGCGGGCTAGAGCAAACCGCTCAGCAGAAGCGTGTAAGAGGAACCGCTCAGTAGAAGCGCACGAAGAGTTAGCCAAGGAAGCGAACAAGAGGAAACCGCTCAGGCTGAGGTATCGAAGCCCCGCTCATGCCGTGCCTTGCTTCGGCGGGGATTTCGTCCAGCACTCGTGTCGATTTCGAGCCCATCCGTTCGTCGTGGTGGGTGGGTTGCGGCTCCGTCGGAGTTCAAGGCCCACCAAAAGCACCCAGCCAAGCGATGGCAAGCAACCCTCTCCGGGTCGCTTGACCTCAGCTCGATCTCAACACCACTGTACCCAAGAGGCACCATGAAGTTTCTTCTCACCTCCGCCGGCATCAAGAACCCGAGCATCCACAACGCGCTGCTCGACCTCCTCGGCAAACCCATCGCCGACTGCAAGGCCCTGTGCATCCCGACCGCCGGATACGGGCACCCACGGGTCACTCCCGAGAGGGCCTACGAGTTCATCACCGGCACGGCCTCCACCCCCATGTGCGAGCTGGGGTGGAAATCCGTGGGCGTGCTGGAGCTCACCGCGCTGCCCAGCATCGACAAGGAACGCTGGGTGCGCTGGGTCCGCGAGGCCGACGTGCTGCTGGTGAACGGCGGCGACGCGCTGTACCTGTGCCACTGGATGCGGCAGTCCGGGCTCGCCGACCTGCTGCCCTCGCTGCGCGAGACGGTCTGGGTGGGCTTGAGCGCTGGCAGCATGGTGATGACTCCTCGCATCGGGGCCGACTTCGTCGGCTGGAAGTCGCCCACCGGCAGCGACAGCACGCTGGGCATCGTCGACTTCTGCATCTTTCCGCACCTGGACCACGAGGCCCTGCCGGACAACACCCTGGCCAACGCTGAAAGGTGGGCCGCCGGCATCGCGGGTCCGGCGTATGCGATCGACGACGAAACCGCGATCACGGTGGTCGACGGCCAGGTCGAAGTCATCTCCGAGGGGCACTGGAAGCTGTTTGCATCTTGACGAGTCGAACACGCCTTTTCGACCACCCCCCCAGACAGGCTCCTGAACGCTGCTGCGCACTCACAGGTTCAGCGTGCTGGCGCCGTAGATCTGGTAGTTCGCGCCGTTCGCCGGGCCGACCTTGGGCACCGGCGCGAACGCGGGCGGTAATGAGTAGCGGCCGTTCGCATCCGCCCCTTGAACGTTCGGCGTCCAGGTGTTGCCCACCGCGTTCACCGTCTGGCCGGCGCCGACCACGCTGTTGAGCTGAGCGCCGTTGTTGCCGGTGAAGGTGTTGCCGCCCGGGCTGGCGGACGTGCCTAGGTCGACGCTCGGGCTGCCGTACAGCGTCACGCCGCCCTCGGCACCGTTGTTCGACACCGTGCTGCCGCGCAGCTTGAGCGAGCCGTTGCTCACCGTCATGCCGCCCACCGAGTTGCCCGTGAGGGTCAGGTTGCTCAGCGTGAGGCTCGCGGCGGCGCTGGTGCTGGTCCAGGCGATGCCGCGCCCGTTGTTGATCAGCGCCAGGCCATCGGCCATGAGCTGCGCGTCGGCACTGGTGCCGGTGGTGGTCGCGATGGCGGTGCCGGCCATGCCGCTGATCGTGCTTTGCGTCAGCTGGATCGTCGGCACCGGTGTCGTGCTGCTGCTGACGCAGATGCCCGCGTTCGGGCCGTTCGAGACCGTGGCGTGGTCCATCGTGAGCGTGCCGTGTTCGGTGACGACGATCGCCGCGCCCGCAGCGCATTCGCCGGCGTCGCCCACATGGTCGATCAGCGTGCCGTTGCGCAGCGTGACGCTGGCGCTGGCGGGGATCACGAAGGCCTGCTGCTTCAGGTTGCGCAGCGTCACGGCGTCGAGCGTGAGCTTGCTGCTGCCGCCGGTGTTGAGCATGCCGGGGCCGAACTGGCCCTGGCCGAAGTTGTTGAAGTCGATGATGCCGCCCTGGATCAGCAACTCGGCTGCGCCGCTCAGGTTGAACAGCGGGGCGAACGCACTCGCCAGCGCGGTGTACTGGCCGTTCGCGAGCAGGCCGGGCGTCATCACCGCCTTCACGCTGCCGCCGAGGTTCAGCGCGCCCGTGCACTTGAAGAGCACGCCGGTGATCGCGAGCGTGGGGGTGCCGGTGCTGGCGGCCGCGGTGAGGCTGCTGCAGCTTTGGCCTTGAAAGTCGAAGACCAGGCCGTTGAGGCTGGCCGAGT
>Ga0302256_10000144_pt1 | contig 14543 bp, 12 predicted proteins | sample I_Fen_E3_4_FD_194571 | JGI IMG/M metagenome (GOLD analysis project Ga0302256, IMG submission 194571) | Peat permafrost microbial communities from Stordalen Mire near Abisko, Sweden - I_Fen_E3_4 | ecosystem: Environmental > Terrestrial > Soil > Wetlands > Permafrost | place: Sweden: Abisko...
TGCGTCCTCGGGGCGGGCGGCGAGGAGTTCGGGCTCGCCCTCTATCATCAGGCAGGCAGCATCGACCGCGTCCACACGTTCATGCAGGAAGGGCGGCCCGAGGCTGGGCGCTCGCTCGCGTGCACTACCATGCTGTTGGCCTACGATAGCTCGTGCAGCGTCGAGGCGGTGCGCGCGATGACTGGCGTCGAACTCGCGCCGCTCGTGTTTCACATCACGCGAGGCGGGCCTCGCGAGGCCGGTCCAGACGACGTCGCCGTGCTGGTCGCCGGGCTCCGGGCGGTCACGGCGCTCGCGGAGGGTCGCGCACCGCGCGGCGAGACCCGCGATCCCGCGCACCAGGTCGTCGCCCATGCCGCGCGCGCGGACGCCATGGCGAAGCCACGAGGGCTGTACGCAAACGTGGGCCGGAACCAGCCCTGCCCGTGCGGTAGCGGCAAGAAGGTCAAGCGTTGTCACCTCGGGGCCGTCGAGACCCCACCGTCACCAAGGCCCGGCTCGCCGCGCGCGATGCTCCACGCTCGAGACGAGCGGCTCGCGGCCGACATCATCGAGCACGGCAAGCGGCGATTTGGTAGCGAGATGCTCGTGCGCCGCTTGAGCGAGACGCTGGGCGATCGCGCACCGTTGGGGCAGTTCGTTACGCCGTGGCTCGCGTACATGCTGCCGTTCTCGGGCGAGCCGCTCGCAGCGCAGTTCCTGCGGAACCGGGGATCTAGCCTTTCCGCCGAGGATCGGCGGTGGATCGAGCTCCAGCTCGCGACGCCGATAGGAGTGTGGGAGGTCCTTCGCGTCGATCACGGTCGCGGCGTAGACGCTGTCGATCTGCTGACCGGCACACGGTGCTTCGTCCAGGAGGCCATGGGGTCCACAATGCTCGCGCCGCGCGACGCGATCCTCGCGCGTGCGGTCGCCGACGACGTCGTCGTGTTTTGCGGCGTGCATGAGGCGCCGCTCGACCCCATGAACGCGGACGCCGTGGTGACGCAGGTCGGCGAGATCGCATCGAAGCAAGGAGCCCAGCGCCTGCTCGATCTGTGGGAAGGCCAGGTGGCGGAGAAGCGCCGCAAAGCGGCCACCCCGATGAAGGTCACGAACACCGACGGTCACGAGGCGGCGACGACAGAAGACCGCTTTGCGCTCCGCAGCGGCAGCTTCGAGAAGGTGCTCGCGCGACTCGCCGCGCTCGACAGCGTGAACCTCGACGAGCACGACCGCACGGGCGCGCGATTCACGTTCACCCGCGCGGGCAATGCGAAGCACCCCCACTGGGCGAATACGATCATCGGTTCCGCGCGGCTCACGCCGACGCGCCTCGTCGTCCAGACCAATTCGTCCGAGCGTGCCGAGGCGCTGACGGCCCGGCTGCGCGAAGCGCTCGGCGATCTCGCGACCTGGAAGACACGGACGCGAGAGCCGCTGCCCGAGATGCTCGGCGGCGAGACCGTCATGATCGATGGTCAGCTCGTCACGTCGCCGGCCGAGACGACGCTGCGGGATGCGTATCGCGAGTGGCTCGACCTGCCGGTGCCGTCGCTCGGTGGGCGCACGCCGCGCGAGGCCGCTCGCGATCCAGAGGGACGCCGCGGCGTGCACCTGCTGCTCAAGCAACAGGAGAACCATCACGCACGCAAGCCGGTCGAGGGGCTCGATCCCGCGCAGCTTCGGCGCGAGCTCGGGCTCGACGAGTTGGGCCAGCCGCTCGCGAACTTCGAACTCGCGCGCACGGTGGGATCTGGCCGCAAGCTGTCGGAGACGGTGATCGACTTCGCGCGACCGATGCTCGACGCCGAGGCCGCACAGATCGACGAGCACCACATGCGCGACGTGCTCGGGTTCGCGATCACCGTGTGGAACTCGGTCGTCGCCGCCGCGCAGGCGGGTGAACCGCTGGATGCCGCTACGCTTCGCGCCGAGTTCTCCGCGGATCGATGGCTCGCGTGGGTAGAACCCTTGCTGACGCGCAAGCGCGAGCGGTTCGGGGACGACGTCCGGCTCGTCGGCCACTGGCAGGTCCGACGCAACCGAGGCCAGCTCGACATCCAGATGGAGACGCGCGTCTCGCCCGCCCTCCACACCCAGCTGGAGGCAGCTGGGATGCGGTGACGGCCGCCCGCTCGTGGCTGCTGCGCGATTCGCTGCCTGGTACGCTGAGCGCATGGCACAGGACGACGAGGAAGCCGAGGCGTTGGGAATTCCCTGGGAGACCGTGCGGGCCGAGTTCGGATTCGACGACGTCGGCCGCCGCGCGCTGCGCGGCGATGCACGCGACGAGTTGCTCGCGGATTACCCGCACCTCCGTGAGGAGGACATCGAACAAGCTCGGCAGTTCATCGAAGACGAGGAGCGGACACTGCGACGGCGAGATCGTCGGCCGCCCTTTGATCTCGCGCGGTTTCAGCCGCGCAGGAAGCCGGTCGTCATCTCGGAGTTCGATGCGTGGGTTGGGACCAACAACATTCCGGACCACTTCGAGTTCGGCAAGGGCTGGTGGGACTACGTCGAGCTCATCCGCACGTTCGCCGCGCGTCTCGATTCCGAGGACGTGCGTGTCGTCGGGCCGTACATCGTCGAGACGCCGCCACCAACCGAGCTATTGCCGATGCCCGCGGTCGCGATCGTCACGCCTGCCTGCCGCAACCTTCGCGTTCCGCTACGACTTCGGAACCTGGTCCCTGAAGCAGCCAGTGGCGCTCAGCGAGTGGGTGCCTTTTCGGTCCGTACCGCCAGGACCAGGCCAAGTTCTCGTGCGTCGTCGAGGATCAATGGGCCGTGGCCATGCTCCTCCGGATCCTCGCGTGGCGTGTGTAACCGACGACGTGACCGAATTAGCCACGACGGCGCCAGTAGCCTGGTCGTCGCTTGGTCGCGGCGACGGCAAGCACACGGATCTCCTTTGCCAGCTCGCGATAGACGATCACGAACGGGTACCGCTTCATCACGTATCGCCGAACACCTCGCCGTTTGGGATACGCGGCCCATGCCTCGGGGAACCGGGCGATCAGCCTGAACGCTGCGCACCGCTCGGATGAACCCCATTCCGTACTTCGCGCTTTCAGCGAGAAGCTCGTCCCGAGGTTCGTCGACGAGCCGAACCGGCTTGCTCATCGCTTGGCGCGGATGATGCGCTCGGCTTCGGCGAGGACGTCCTCTGCGTCGTGCGCGCCGCCGCCGCCAGCGAGCACCTGCTCGTCACGGCGTCGGATCTCGTCGTCCCACGCGGCATCGATCTCCTCCTGCGTCCCCGATTCCTCATCCTCGTCGACGCTCGCAAGCAATTCGCGGGCCAGCTCGATGCGCTCGTCGGCCGTGAGTCGCTTGGCCTGTTCGAGTACCGCATGGACGTGGCCGCTCATGAGTCGCAGCTTATCGCGGTCTCGGCGGTGACGCGACGTCCGTTTCTCTCTCCCCGCCCTCGGCGGTCTGGGCAGCGAGACGGAAGGAAGGATCCATCGCCCGATCGCTCTGCCCGATGCCACCAGATCACGGGCTGACCACCGGATCACCGAGACGCCAAGCTCTTGATCGTGCAGCAAACGCTTGGTTTCGTTGGGTTCGGTGGATTTCCTCGCCGCCACAGCGAAGATCCTGGAGGGTGAACTCATCTACCGAGGCCGCGCGGCAAGCGGAAGAGAGATGCGTGAAGCTCTGCTGCCCACGTGCTGCCCGGCCCGCGAGATCTCGGCGGAGGCCGTCAGGTCACCCCGTGCGCCAAGATCGCGCGGGCGATGGTCTCGGCGCGCTCGCGATCGCCCGAGAGCACGGCCGCCGCGAGCGCTGTGGCAAGGCTTGCTACAGCGATTGTCTGGCCACGTCCGCTCGCGTCTATCGGGTCCGGTGGAGCCCGTCGAGGACGCCCGGACCGAGCGGACCCGGACGACCATTCCCGATCCTTCGACTCCCGCCGCCTCCCCAACCCGCCGCCGCAGCGGCAGCTCGAGGGTAGAACCCTTGCTGACGCGCAAGCGCGAGCGGTTCGGGGACGACGTCCGGCTCGTCGGCCACTGGCACGTCCGACGCCACCGAGGCCAACTCGACATGCAGATGGAGACGCGCGTCTCGCCCGCCCTCCAGCCGCGCAAGAAGCCGGTCGTCATCTCGGAGTTCGATGCGTGGGTTGGTACGCCATTCAAGCTGACTGACGGAACTGCAGCGACCGAGATGCAAGCTTGACTGCGGAAGCGAATCAGCGGTGTGTTGTTGAGCTGACCACTTCGCGAGCGTGTTCGCGTCAGCCCCGAGCAACGGCACAGACGAGCACGGTCCAGCAGTAGCGCGCAAGGGCGGGCCGCCACGCGAGCAGCCGCCGGTCCGCCGCGAACAGGAGCCGCTGGAATCCTGTGGCATGGCCGAGCGTGGACCGGCGCAGCAAGACCGGCGGTACCAGGGCGAGCGGCGTCATCAGGTTGGCTGTGTGAACCGCGGTGATATCGAGGTACTCGGCAAACAGGTCGAGCCCGGCCAGGTCGACGTGGCGGGTCGGCACGCGGTGCGTGGGCATCGCTGCCCGGGCGCGGCGGCGCCATCGCCGGTCGAGCCGCGCGAGCGGATGGCCGGCGAGGTTCTCGATGAAGATCGCACGCCCTCCCGGACGCAGGATGCGCCGGCACTCCGCGAGGGTCCGCCTGTGATCGACGTACTGGAGCACGCTGCACGAGAACACGAGATCGCACGCGCCATCGGCCAGCGGCAGCGAGGTGACGTCGGCGACGCGGAACTCGCAGGCGGGGAACCGCGCGCGCGCCACCGCGACGCGCTCCGGATCGAGATCGAACCCGTGCGCCGCGAACCCGAGCGCGCGAAGCGACTCGGTGCCGGCGCCCCGACCGCATCCGATCTCGACCGCGACGCCGCCGTGCGCGACCGCTGGCCCGAGGAAGCCACCGAGCGCCGCCTGAAACGGGGCGATGTAGAACTCATCCAGCGTCGTGCGGATAACCATTGGCGAGCTCATACCTCTGCAGGCGTTCGCGCAGCGTCCGGAACTGAAAGCGTTGCAATAGCACCGCGATCCGCGCCGCGATCTTCGGGGTCCGGAAGTTGTGGAGCAGCAACCAGCGGGCGCGACCCAGATCCTGGAGGCCGATCCGATCGGGCGACAATCGTTCGTCGGAAAATTCGTAGGGATGGACGTACAGCGTCGCGCTCGCGCCGGCCGCCTCGCGCCGGCGGAACTCGCGCTCCAGGCGGTGGATCCCGACGAACCGCAGCGCGCTGCCGCCGAGCGGGACCCGCATGCCGAGCACCCTGAGCGTCGAGATCGGAAACTCGAAGAGGGGTCCGGACGGCGTCTCGAGCAGAAACGGCGCATCCGGTGCGCCTGCGATCGCGTAGCGCATGCCGGGGCCCGGCACGACGCTCGAATCGTATGCGAAGCCGAGGCGGGCCAGCAGCTCGAACACCGGGTGGTGGAGCGATTCGATCGAGAACTCCGGTGCACGAAACCCGAGCACCGCATCGCCGGTGATGCTCTCGAGCCGGTGCTTGCTGCGCGCAAGGTCGGCGGCGAGCTCGGCCGGCGATAGCTTGCGCAGCGGGCGGTGCAGGTGCGAGTGGCTTGCGATCTCGTGCCCGCGCTTCGCGATCGCCCGGATCAGCGCCGGTTGCTCGTCAGCGACTGTCCCGACGACGAAGAACGTCGCCCGCGCACCCGCCTCATCGAGCCGATCGAGGATACGATGGGTACAGCGAACCACGCTCTCGCTCGCCGGCCCGAGCCGGCCGGTCGCCATGCGGCGATAGATCTGGTGCCAGTCCTCGAGGTCAACGGTGAGCGCATGGCTCGGCGGGTCCGACGCGGGCTGCGTACGCGCCGGCCGCTGGCCCGCGAGCAGCCGCTCGTAGCCGGCCAGCACGCGCGCGAACACGACGCGCTCGTCGAACTCCGCGACGGCCTTGGCCCGGGCGGCGGTGCCGAGCCGCTGTCGCTCGCCGGCATCGCCGGCGAGCCGCAGGATCGCGTTCGCGAGCGCGAGCGGATCCGAGCGCGGGATCACGAGGCCGGTGATCTCGTGGTCAACGGTCTGCCGACAGCCGCGGATATTCGTCACGACGCACGGCAGGCCCATGGCGGATGCCTCCATCGCCGCGCGGGGAAAGCCTTCGCGATGCGACGGCAGCACGAAGATGTCCATCGCCGCGTAGAGCTCGTCGACGTCCGTGCGATGGCCGAGGAAGCGCGCCGTGTCGGCGATGCCGAACTGCACGAGCGCGGCGGGGCTGATCGCGTCCGATTTCTCCGGCTCGAACGGACCGACGAACACGAAGCGCAGCGCGGATCGATCGCGCTTGATCCGTGCTGCCGCGGTGAACAGATCGAGATAGCCCTTCTCGACCACGAGGCGGCCGACGGCCCCGACCACGATGTGATCGGGCGAGAACCCGAGCGCCGCACGGACCTCCGCCCGCCGGATCGGCGAGATCCGCGCAGGATCGAACCTCGCGAGATCGATGCCGTTGCCGATCGTCTCGATCCGATCGGGTGCGCAGATCTGCTCGCGAATCGCGACCGGCACATCCTCGGGATTCTGGGAGAAGCTGTGATGCGTGAAGGCGTGGGTCGCACGCTCGAGCCAGACGAACGCGCGTCGCGGCGTCGCCGCCCCCGGACGAAGGGGAAAGTACAGGCCATGGATCGTGTGCACGCGGAGCGGGACGCGGGCTAGCTTCGCGGCGATCTGGCCGAGCAGGCCGGCCTTGATCGTGTGGGTGTGGACGATCGTCGGGCGCTCGCGGCGGAACACCGCGACCAGTTGCCAGATCGCAGCGAGATCGGCCAGCGGGGTGATGCTCCGCGTGATCGGCACGTCGCAGTGCCGCACGCCGATCGCTGCGAGCCCTCGGTCGGGCGACCGATCGCGACGCGCTACGCCGATCACCTCGTAGCCGGCCGCGCGATTGGCCACGAGCTGATTACGCAACAGATATATCAACGAGTAGTCGGTCGCCGTGACATGTGCGATCTTGATCGGCACGGCTGAACGATACAACGCGCGGCCGGCGATCAGGTCAGTAGACGTGGGTCCGCGGTCGACCTCGAGCAACCGACCCGTTCGGCTCGGGCGTGGTCCCTCCCGCACCCCAGCGCGCTCCCGGCGCGGTCCCCCGTACGCTGGCGAGACCTGGCACAGCCGGCGAGCCGCTGAACCGAATATCGGGTCTTCTAACGAAGCTACGCGGGGTCGCGCCAAGCGGAGCTCGGCCTGCCGTGGACACCGGCGGGGTCGGCGGGGAGTCCGAGGCGGGTCTTCGCGCGGATGATGCGCTCGGCCTCGGCGCGCACGCCCTCGGCGGTGCGCGCCACCGCGGCCAGCGAGCACCTGCTCGTCACGGCGTCGGATCTCGTCGTCCCACGCGGCATCGATCTCCTCCGGATCCTCCGGCGTCCCCGCTTCCTCATCCTCGTCGACGCTCGCAAGCAACTCGCGGGCCAGCTCGATGCGCTCGTCGGCCGTGAGTTCCCGCGAGCATGTCGTCTCGCTTGTTCTGATCGACCCTCTCAGAGGGTCGACCAGAATACGTTCGGGTAGGCCGGGGCCAGGCCGCGACGGTCCAGTGGCCGACGTCAACTACATTCACCCAACGACGACAATTACATCTCCCCATCGGTCTCCGTTTAGTGACTGCGGTTCTTGGTCTTGGCTTGCGTAGTCGTCGTCGAAACTCCTAGAGCGGTGGGTTGGACGGTGGCGGTGTTCACGGTGGCGACAGTCGTCGTCGGGGTCTCTGTCGTTGGTGGCGTAGTTGTCGTTGGTGGCGCAGTTGTCGCTGGTTTCGCGGTTCGGGCACCTACGGGCTGCCAGGCTTGCGGCCCCTTCAGCTCGGCGGTGGCCTGTCACTCGCCCTCCCGCTCGCCGAAGCCGCGGCAGCGCCGATCGCTCCGCTGATCGGCCCGGCCCAGGAACTGCGCATCGACGGCCAGCCGATCTCCGCGACGACGCGGGCACAGGATAGCCCGACGCTGTCGTGGACACCGCCCGCCCATGGAACCGCAGCGGGCTATGGGATCGGCATCTTGCTGCTCTACGCCGATCAGAGCGGCGGCGCGACGCTGTCCGAGATCGCCGAGTTCATCACCATCGAGCCGCGCGTCCAGGTGCCGCCTGGAATCCTCATGGGGGGGCAGACCTACGCCGTCGCGGTGAGGGCGATCGCCGGCGCCATGGACCTCCGCGGTGCGCCGAACCGGTTCGCCGGCGCGCATGGTCAATCCGTCGTGCTGTCGGATCCATTCACGCGCTGAGCCCCCCGTGGTCGGCCGCCAAGGCCGCCGGACACCACGTCGATGCGCCTCGAGGGCGGCGTGCCCACCACGCTGCGGCAAGGCGCCGCGCGGGGCGACGCCGCCGAGCCGCTTGCCGCACCGCGAGGAGCGATCGATGATGCGCGACCCCCCATGAAGATTCTCCTCACCGGAGCCGGTGGCCAGATCGGGCACGACCTGATCGGCGCGCTGGTCGCCAGCGGCCATGATGTTGTCTCTACGGACCTGGCGCCCCGCCCGCCCAGCCACGCCCACGCCGGCGGCGAGTGGCAGCGGCTCGATGTCACCGACGCGGCCGCGACCGGCGCGCTCATGATGGAGGTAAGGCCCGACCTGGTGTTCCACCTCGCGGCGATCCTGTCCGCGCGCGGCGAGCAGGATCCGCGGCTCGCCTACGACGTCAACCAGACCGGCACCTGGAACGTGCTCGAGGCGTGCCGCCGCGCCAAGGTCAAGCGCCTGGTGTTCACCTCGAGTATCGCGGTGTTCGGCCCGCCGCCGAGCGGCCCGCTCCCCGACCCGACCCCCGACGACGTCGCGCTGCACCCGACCACGATGTACGGGGTGACCAAGGTCTCGGGCGAGCTGCTCTGCGACTACTACCGCAAGAAGTTCGACGTCGACTGCCGCGGCGTGCGGTTCCCGGGCCTGATCAGCGCCGCGATGCCGGGCGGCGGCTCCTCGGACTACGCCCTCTTCATGTACGTCGACGGCGTGCGCAAGCACGGCTACGAAGCGTTCGCGCGCGCCGATACCCGGATCCCGCTCATGTACATGCCCGACGGCGTGCGCGCGCTGCTCGAGATCGCGATGGCCGAGCGCGCCCAGCTGACCCGCGCGATCTACAACATCGCCGCGTTCTCGCCGCGCGCCGACGAGATCGCCGCCTCGGTCCTCACCCTGCTCCCCGACGCCAAGTTCACCTTCGAGCCCGACCCGGTCCGCCAGGCCATCCTCGACTCGTGGCCGCGCGCGCTCGACGACTCGGCGGCCCGCCGCGACTGGGGCTGGAAGCCCGCCTACGACCTCGACGCGATGACCCAGGACCTGATCCCCAAGGTCCGCCGCATGCTCGAGCTCGGCGCGATCCTGTCGTCGCACTGATCCACGACGACGCCAAGGATCTCGAAGATGACCACACCACGTAAGCTTCCGATGGTCGTTCGCAAGGTTCGTCGCGCCGAGCTCGACGAGGATGCCGAGCGCCGCGCCTACTGGCGCACGCGGACACCTGCCGAACGCGTCGCGGAGGTCGAGTCATTGCGACGGCTGTAGGTCGAGATCACCGGCGATCCCGACGCTCCGATGGTCCGCGTGGTCCATTGCCGGCGACGTGGCGACCCCGCCATCCCGCCGGCGCGGTGAGCCTCACTGCGCGCGCGACACGTGGACCCGCAGCCGCCCCATGTCGCGCTCGACGCTGACCGCCCAGGGCCGGCAGCACACGGCGCAGTCCTCGACGAGCGCGCCGGTGGTCTCCGGGTCGACGTAAAGCTCGACCCACTCGCGGCAGTACGGGCAGCGGACGCGCACGGAGTCTTCCACCCTGCGAGCGTGACCCGGACCGGGTGAAACGTCACGCCGGGGCGGCAGATCGATCCCGCGGTGGTATCCTGGAACTCCATGGTGAGCCAGGCCGAGGCCCCCGCTGCTCACGAGACCGAGCGGCGGTTCGCGATGCACGGCGTGCCGTGGTGGACGTACGTCGCCCTGCGCGACGCGCTGGACGATCAGTCCGGCCTGAAGATGACGTACCTGCGGGGGACCCTGGAGCTCATGAGTCCGTCGACGCTGCACGAGGATGCCAAGACGATCATCGCGCGGCTGCTGGAGGTCTGGGCGATGGAGCGTGACGTCGACCTCGCGGCTTCGGCGGGGCCAGCCCCGGCTCGCGAAGGCCTACCAGGCCGCGCTGCGGGCCGGCTGATCGGGCGCGGCGATCGTCGTCGGTCCGGCCGAGGCATTTGGCCGGCGGCTGAGCTAGGCTTGCGCCGGTATGTACACCCACGCGAAGTCCGTGTTCGCCCAGTCGCTGGCCGAGATCGAGCAAGCCGGGCTGTGGAAGCACGAGCGAACGATCACCTCGCCGCAAGCCGCCCACATCCAGAGCGATGGCCGCGAGGTCGTGAACTTCTGTGCGAACAACTACCTCGGGCTGTCGAGCCATCCGCGGGTCACCGCGGCGGCGCGGGCGGCGCTCGACGAGCGCGGCTACGGGCTGTCGAGCGTGCGGTTCATCTGCGGCACCCAGGATCTCCACAAGGAGCTCGAGGCCAAGGTGTCGAGCTTCCTCGGCACCGAGGACACGATCCTGTACGGCTCGTGCTTCGACGCCAACGGCGGGCTGTTCGAGACGCTGCTCGGCGAGGACGACGCGGTGATCTCCGACGCGCTCAACCACGCGTCGATCATCGACGGCATCCGGCTGTGCAAGGCCGAGCGGCTGCGCTACGAGCACGATAACCTCGAGGATCTCGAGGCCAAGCTCAAGGCCACGCAGGGCAAGCGGCTGCGCATGATCGCCACCGACGGCGTGTTCTCGATGGACGGCGACATCGCGCGGGTCGGCGAGATCTGCGACCTGGCCGAGCGCTACGGCGCGCTGGTGATGGTCGACGACAGCCACGCGACCGGGTTCGTGGGCGCGACCGGGCGCGGCTCGGCGGAGCTGCGCGGCTGCATGGACCGCGTCGACGTGTTCACCTCGACCCTGGGCAAGGCGCTCGGCGGCGCGTCGGGCGGCTTCACGTCGGGCCGCCGCGAGATCATCGATCTGCTGCGCAACCGGTCGCGGCCGTACCTGTTCTCGAACACGCTGGCGCCGCCGATCGTCGCCGGGTCGCTGGCGGCGATCGCGCTGGTCAGCGAGTCGACCGCGCTGCGCGACAAGCTGTTCGCCAACACCCAGCGGTTCCGCGACGGCATGACCAAGGCCGGCCTGGCGATCCGGCCGGGCACCCACCCGATCGCGCCGGTCATGCTCGGCGACGCCAAGCTCGCCGTCGAGATGTCGCGGCGCATGCTGGAGCACGGAATCTATGTGATCGGCTTTGCATTCCCGGTCGTGCCCAAGGGCGCCGCGCGGATCCGGGTCCAGCTGTCGGCCGCGCACAGCGACGACGATATCGATCGCGCGATCGCCGGGTTCGCGAAGGTCGGCCAGGAGCTCGGGGTCGTTCGATGAAACCCGACGACATCACCGCGCGGATCCGCGTGCGCTTGCCCGACGCGCGCGTCGAGCTCCGTGACCTGACCGGCACCGAGGACCACTGGCACGCGACGGTCATTTCGGCCGCCTTCACTGGAAAATCGTTGATCGAGCGGCATCGCCTCGTCATGGGCGCGCTCGCGGTGGAACTGAGAGGTCCAATTCACGCACTCACCCTGGAGGTGAAAGCGCCACACGAGGCGTAATGCGGCGGATTTCCGGGTGCGATCGGCGCGACGTCGTGCGATCGTGGCGGTGGAGGCTCATTGGGCGCTGACGCCGCTGCACAGGAGCAGTTTGGTCCTTATCTCGTCTTCGAGCGGCTCGGGGTGGGCGGCATGGCGACGGTGCATCGCGCGCTCGAGCGCGGGATTGAAGGGTTCGAACGCGTGGTGGCGCTCAAGCGTCTGCTGCCGCATCTCGCGGCAGACGCCAGCTTCATCAAGGCGTTCGTGCGCGAGGCCAAGCTCGCCGCCTTCCTGAACCACGCCAACATCGTCCAGCTGTTCGAGCTCGGCCGGGTGGGCTCGGCGTACTTCATCTCGATGGAGTACATCGACGGCCGCGATATCCGCCGGATCCTGCGCCACGCGCGCCGGGTCTGCGGCCCGCCGCCGATCCACGTCACGGTCGGGCTGCTGCTCCAGCTGTGCGACGCGCTCGACTACGCGCACAACAAGCTCGATGACTCCGGTCACCCGCTCGGCCTGGTCCACCGCGACGTGTCGCCGTCGAACGTGCTGGTGACCACCAACGGCCAGGTCAAGGTCATCGACTTCGGGATCGCCAAGGCGCAGTCGACGCAGCTGCGCACGCAGACCGGCCGGGTCAAAGGCAAGCTCGCCTACATGGCGCCCGAGGCGCTCGCCGGCAAGGAACTCGACGCCCGCAGCGATCTGTTCGCCGCCGGCGTGATCGCCCACGAGCTGCTCACGGCGCGACCGCTGTTCGCAACCAAGAACGAGTACCAGACACTGATGAAGCTGCAGCGCGGCGACGTGCAGCCGCCATCGACGTTCAACCAGAGCTGCCCGCCCGCGCTCGACGCCATCGTGCTGAAGACGCTGGCCCGCGATCCCGACGATCGGTTCGCCAGCGCGAGCGACCTGCGCGACGCGCTCCACGCGATGCGCAAGCAGCACCACCTGCAGACCACCGAGCGCGACATCGTCACCTGGCTCGACTGGGCGTTCAGCCTGGAGATGCCGAGCGGCGGGTTCACCGCCAACCACGAGCTCGATCCGGCGAGCGGCCTCATCGACGTGCAGGCGCGCAACCGCGCGGCGCGGCCCAGGCGCACCGAGGACGACGAGCTGGTCGACATCGCGTGGGGCGACGGCAACGATCACGGCAACGGCCAGCCCGTGCTGCTCGACGACGTGCCCGATGTCAGCGACAAGCTCGTCGCGAACGCCAGCGCGCTCGGCGCCGACGTCCGGCTCGATCTCGACGATCTGGCCGACGACATGCCGACCCCGGTGCCGAGCTACAGCAACCGCCACGAGGTCGCCCCGGCGATCAGCCGCACGCCCGCGCCGCGCCCGGCGCGACGGCTGACCCCGCCGTTCCCGACGCGCAGCGAAGCGGCCGGCTCGGCCGGCGTGCCGGTCTCGGTCGCGGCGGCCGGCGATCGCAGCCAGGCGGTCAGCAGCGGCGTCCCGGCCGCGCCGGCCAACGTCGCGGCGAGCGCCGCGGTCGTCGGCGCCAGCGTGCGCGTGATGCTGCCGCCGCGGGTCCGGACGATCACGAGCGCGCCGCGGATCGCCGCCTCGCCGACCCCCGCGCCACCACCCGCCGTGGGATCGACCGAGATCCCGCGCGACGGCCTGCCGACCGGCGCCGCGCCGCGCGAGCCGGTCGCGACGCGATCCGCCGCCGCCGCGGTGACACCGGCCGGCGGTGCGCCCGAGCCATGGGCGCCGCGGGGCCTGCCGTCGGCGTCGACCCCGCCGCGCGACCGCCTCGTGAACGACCTGGTAGCGCCCGGGGCGCGGCAGAGGCGGCCCGAAACGGCGACGACCGAGAGCGCCCCGGCGTTCCCGTCCAACGAGTTCGACCTGCAGCACGATCCCAGCTCGACCGAGCACACGTCGTACGACCAGCTCGACGAGGCCGCCGCCTCGGACACGCTGCGCGGGCAGGCGGATGAGCCACACCGCGAGGCGTTCGTGCCGTTCCACGCGCCGACCCCGGTGCCGACCATCCTGGCGCCGCGCGCCGAGAGCGCCGCGACACGCAGCGTGCCGCCGGCCGCGGAGCAATTCTCCGACGTGGACGCCGACACGGTGTACGTGGGCCCGGCCAGACCGACGAGCGCGCGGGGTGCCGCAACGTTGCCGGGCCGACCGAGCGGGGCGAACCTCGCTGGTGCGCCGGCGAAATCGAGCGCGCCGACGCCGAGCCGGGCGCACGCGTCGAGCGTGGCGACGCTGCCGGGCCGACCGGCGCAGCCGAACCCGACCGGCGAGCGGAGCCTCGTCGCCAATCGGCCGGCACTGCGCGACTCGAGCACCGGCCTGCCGGGCGGACCGTACGTCGCGGGCGCGCAGCGTCAGCCTGCAAAGCCGCCGACCGGAACTCATGGCCTGCCCAGCGAACGCCCGGGCCCGTCGCTGGATCCGCACCGCGGCCCCGGCAGCGCGCCCGGCGGACACGATCCGGGCGCCGCGCCCTCCAGCGTCGCGCAGGGCACCCCGAGTGGACGGCGCGGCCAGCGGCCCGACGATCGCAGTGGGCGCCACGCCGTGCCGACTGCGCCTGCGGGTCTGGGCCCCGATCCGCAGCCCGGCGCGTACGAACCGCCGCACCCGCCCCACGGACAACTCCGCGACCAGCCGAGCAGCGCTTACCATCTCGGCGGTCAGCAAGGTCAAACCGGTACCCCACGCGCAGCCCTCTACGCGTCGCCAAACCCGCTGCAGGGCCAGCTCCGCGACCCACAAAGCGGTAGCCACCTCAACCCCCAGGCCGGCGCCTACGCGTCGCCAAACCCGCTGCAGGGCCAGCTCCGCGACCCACAAAGCGGTAGCCACCTCAACCCCCAGGCCGGCGCCTACGCGTCGCCAAACCCGC
>Ga0302256_10000152_pt1 | contig 14353 bp, 11 predicted proteins | sample I_Fen_E3_4_FD_194571 | JGI IMG/M metagenome (GOLD analysis project Ga0302256, IMG submission 194571) | Peat permafrost microbial communities from Stordalen Mire near Abisko, Sweden - I_Fen_E3_4 | ecosystem: Environmental > Terrestrial > Soil > Wetlands > Permafrost | place: Sweden: Abisko...
ATCCCGGCCCAATTCCCCGCCTTGACCAGAGAACCGGTGTCCGCCACGCTCGCGCCGTGAGCAGTGTCATCAGGTACGCGCGCAACGGCGACATCAACATTGCCTACAGGGTGGTCGGCGATGGGCCTCCCGATTTGATCTTCATCCAGGGCAACATCACGAACCTCGACATCTACTGGGATGACCGCCGATACCGGGTGTTCTGCGAGCGGTTGGCGGCATTCTCCCGGTTGATCCTCTTCGACAAGCGAGGCATGGGCCTCTCCGACCGGGTTGAGACCGGCACGATGGACGATCGCATGGACGATGTGCGCGCCGTTCTCGATGCCGTCGGCTCGGATCGGGCGGTCGTGATGGGCGCATCAGAGGGGGGACTCCTGGCGACCCTCTTTGCCGCCGCCCACCCCGAACGGACGGAGTCGCTCGTGCTCCTGGGCTCCGAGGTTCGCGAGGAGCGTGACGCGACCTGGCCCTGGGGCGAATACACGCGCGCAGAGTTCGACGAGGTGATGGCCGACTGGTCGCGCTGGGGCGAAGGCGACGGGGTCGCGAAGCGGGCACCCAGCCTCGCGGATGCCGACGCCCAGGCAGCACGAGAGTGGTGGGCCCGGCTCCAGCGCAACGCAGGCAACCCCCGATCGATCGAGGCGTTCAACCGCGCGTCCTTCGGGACCGACACGAGGGCGATCCTGCCATCGATCCATGCCCCGACGCTCGTCGTTCATCGGCGTGACGATCGAGCCGTCGTCGTTGGCAACGGTCGTTATCTCGCCGAGCACATCCCCGGCGCGAAGTACGTCGAGATCGCCGGGATCGACCACATCCCGTGGATCGAGCCGGACGAGGCCCTGGGCGCGATCCAGCAGTTTGTCACCGGGGCGCTGCCGGTCGTCGAGGTGGACCGTGTCCTCGCGACCGTCCTGTTCACCGATGTCGTCGGCTCGACCGCCCGACTGGCCGAGCTCGGCGACCGGGAGTGGGCGGACCTGCTCGCCGAGCATCACGCCGCCATCCGCCGCGAGATCGCCAGGTTCCGGGGGGAGGAGGTCGACACCGCCGGCGACGGATTCCTCGCTGTGTTCGATGGACCCGCGCGGGCCGTCAGCTGTGCCCTGAGCAGCGTCCTCGCCGTCCGCGAGCTCGGTCTCGAGATCAGGGCCGGCCTTCACACCGGCGAAATCGTGAGGGCGGCCGGTGAACCGGGCGGCATGGCAGTCCACATCGGCGCCCGGATCGTCGCGCTCGCCAATTCAGGAGAGGTGCTGGCATCCAGCACCGTCAGGGACCTTGTCGCCGGGTCGGGGATCAGGTTCGTCGACCGAGGCACCCACAGGCTGAAGGGAGTGCCCGACCGATGGCGGGTCTTTGCGGTGGTGCCCTGACGTCGCCAACGCCGCCCCGCGCCGCAGGCGACTGGCGCGCCCGGAGGGATTCGAGCGCGCACGAACGACAAGCACCCGCGCCCGGCCGAGGGGGAGAGCGGGCGTCGTTAGGGCGGCTGGGTTCCGACGGTGGCGGAGTATCGCCCATCTCCGGTGGACGGCATCGGCCCAACGATGAACCAGGTGGCAGTCGGTGGCCGATGGCGCCGTGACGGTCGAGGTGGAGGCCGGCGGTTGCACCTCTGCTCTGCTGCCGGTCGACGTCCCGGAATTCGGCTTCGTGAACGTCTATGGCACGGACGTCACGGCGGCAAAGGAGCGCGAGCGCCTCGCCCGGGAGAACGAGCGGCTGCTCCTCAACATCCTGCCCGAGCCGATCGCGAACCGACTGCGGAGCGGAGAGCCGGTGATCGCGGACCGATTCGACGATGTGACGCTGCTCTTTGCAGACATTGTCGGGTTCACGGTCCTCTCGGCTTCGGAAGACTGGGTTCGGGTTCTGATCCGGGAACCTGACGATCTCCCGCTCAGCGGTCACGTCGCGACCGTAGAGGTCAGCGCGATCAACCGCTTTCCGGACGACAACCCGAACCCGGTCCTTCGCGTCGACGACGACGGGCGTGATCGAGGGTGTGGAGGAGTTGGTTGAGGCGCTCCGAGCCGCGTGGGCCCGATGGTGAGGCGTCGCGTCGCGAGGGATCTGGACAGCCGCCGCTGATTCCCGTCACGAACCCTCTGCCAGCGGAGGCCTCACCCGGGACAGGAAGTCCGCCCTGCGGCATGCTTGCCGTCTTCGCGCCGGTCCAGATGCGCCCGGGCACCCACTTGAGGTTTAGGGGACGCTGTGGACCGACGGACCTGGCTGGCCGAGCGGCGAGCGGCCACGATTGCCGAGTACGACGCCGAGGCGTCCGGCTACGAGCAGGACGAGTACCCGGTCGACGCGCAGATACGGTTCGTCGCGCGGCTCTTGGACACCTGCCCGAAGGACGGCCTCGTCCTCGATGCTCCGTGCGGAACGGGCAAGTACTTTCCGCTGGTTGCGGCTGCCGGGCGACGCGTCGCCGGGATCGACCAGTCCGCGGGGATGCTCGCCGAGGCACGGGCCAAGGGGATTGCCGTTTCGCTGGAGCACGTCGGCCTGCAGGAGCTCTCGTACGACCGTGCGTTCGACGCCGTCATGACGATCGACGCGATGGAGAATGTCAGCCCGGAGGACTGGCCGCTGGTCCTGGCCAGACTCAATCGCGCCGTCCGTCCCGGCAGCCACCTCTACCTCACCGTGGAGGAGGTCGACTTCGTGGTGGTCGACGCGGCGCACGCGTCCCTATCGGCCCGCGGGTTCCCCGCCGTTCGCGGGGAGATCGTGGAGGGCGACGTCGCCGGCTATCACTACTACCCCGGCCGCGACCGGGTCCTGACATGGATCGCGGCGGAGGGCCTGGAGGTTGTCACCGAGGAGTACCAGCACGCACGCGATGCGTGGGGCTACCGGCACTTCATGCTCCGGTCGCCGGGCTGACCAGCTCGGCATCGCCGACGCCTCTGTCTCAGCGAACGGCGTGTTGCTCTGGCGCGCCCGGAGGGATCTGAGCACGCTCTGCCAACCATCGTGATTCAGGGCGTGGAGGTATTGGTGGAGGCACTCCGAGCCGCGTAGGCGAGCCGACGTGCGGCTTCGTCCCGTGAATCCAGGATCGCGACCATCGGCCCTCGCCTGCTGTGTTACGGCCGCCTACGCTAAGTGGTTGGCGGGAAGCTCTGACACGCGGTCCATACGCCGGCCGCCGCGACCGCGTCGAGCCACTGGCGAGACCGACCCGCGAGGCGTGTCCCAGGAGGAATGGGATGACAGCGCGTGACAGGGTCAGCCGGTTCGTGGTCGGCTTCGCGGTCACCGTCTTGCTCAGCGGATGTGCCGGGAGCACCACCTCCTCGACACTGCCTTCGAAAGCACCGTCTGCCGAAGCCCCGTCACCTTCCGCTGCGACCGTGACGCCAGCGCCGTCGGCCTCGACGGTCGTCCCGGCGGCGACGATCGAGCTGACCGGGTTCAGTGTGCGCGGCGCGACCACGACCGGGAACGCCTACTTCGCGGTCGACGCGGCCGGGAACACGTATCTCCCGGGCGGGAGCAAGGGCGCAGCACTCGTGAAGATGGCCCCCGACGGCAGCGTGCTCGCCCGGTGGGCCGGGTTCGACGTCGTGCCGGGTCAGCCCGACACGGTCGTGGGCGTTGCGATCGCCCCGGCCTCCGGCGACGTCTGGGCCACCGACACCACCGCCGACGCGGTGGTGCGCCTGGCGCCCGACCTCACCCAAGAGGTGAGATGGGGATCGACCGGTCCCGGCAAGGGCCAGTTCTCCAGTCCGGGCGGGATCGCTATCGACCCGCAGGGGAACATCGTCGTCGCGGACATGGGCAACGACCGCATCGAGACGTTCACGCCCGACGGGGCGATGGTCTCGGTGTGGGACGCCCCCGGCGGGAAGACCTCGCCCGTCGATGTCTCCGTCGACCAGAAGGGCAACGTCTACGCCTCCACCGTGCAGCCGCTTCAGCCGGGGGTCAGCGCCGGGAAGGTCGTCGGGCTCGTGCCCTCCGGCAAACCGGGGCTCACGTTGACCGAAGCGGGCGGGACGGCGTTCCTTCTTCCGGACGCCGCTGTCGACGCTGCCGGCGAGATCTACGTCGCCGACGCAGGCCTCGGCCTCGTGAAGTTCTCCGCGGATGGGAGGCAATTGGGCAGGTGGCAGATCCCCGGCAGCGGTGCGCCCGCGGTCGCGGTGCGGGTGGCACCGTCGGGGAACGTATACACGCTCGCGTGCGAGGGCCCGAACGGCGACTGCACGCTCGCCGAGAACACACCCGACATGCAGCAGACTGCGACCTGGCACGCGTCGACCCCGGTCGACCACCCCGGGACGATGGTCGACGTGGGCGGTCACCGCCTGTACCTCCAGTGCGTCGGCTCGGGGAGCCCGACGATCGTCTGGGAGGCAGGCAGTGGAGGGCCGGGGTGGCTGGGTACCGCGGAGTACCTGATGGGCAGGCTGGCGGAGACGAGCCGCGTCTGCGTCTACGATCGGGCCGGCCTCGGATGGAGCGATCCCGGTCCGAACGAGGAGATGAGCCACTGGTCCCAGGTGGTCACGGACCTCCACACGGCCCTGGCGAAGGCCGGAGAGACGGGTCCGTACGTCATGGCAGGCCACTCGTACGGCGGCCTGCTCGCCAGGCTGTTCGCCCTCATGTACCCGAAGGAGGTCTCGGGCCTCGTCGCGGTCGATCCGTCCCACGAGGACGAGTGGGCAGGACCCGCGACGGATCCCAGCGCGCCGTTCGGCATCACCACGTGCACCGACGCCTCGTGCCCCCTATATGGGGACATCCAGGCGATCAAGAAGCTGGAGGGCGGCAAGGTCACGGGGTCGCTCGGCGCGCTCCCGCTCGTCGTCCTGTCCCACGCGCCGGACCTGCCGTGGTGGAACTCGGACTATGACACGACCTGGGAGAAGCTCGGGGCCGACACCGCCACGGCGTCGTCTAACGCACGGCACGTGAGCGCGTCCTGGTCCACCCACATGATCCCGTACACGCAGCCCGGCTTGGTGATCGAGGCTGTGAAGCAGGTGGTGGCCGCGGCTCGGGCGTCCGACCACACGCTGCCCGCGTGTGGCGCGGCCCTCACCGACCTGGGAGGGCTGTGCCAGTAGCGAGTGGGCCGTCGCTGTTCCTGCCGACAGCCAGCTGCATTCGAACCGGGTCCGGGGACGTCGCCCAGGAGGCTGGCGCGCCCGGAGGGCGTCGGGCGCGCAGGAACAACAACGCACATCGCGAACGCACGTCGCTCGCAGGCGGCATGATCCTTCACCTGACTCGGTCTCGGGCGCGGATCGGGGAGTCGCCGAATTCCCGCACGGCCCCAGTCTTCGCACGAAGGAGGTGACAGGGTGGCAACCCGCGACGAGCTGGACGCGATCAACGCCGGGTTTGGCGAGGCCTTCGCGACGCAGGATGCCGAGCGGCTGGCCGCCTTCTACGCCGACGACGCCCGGCTCCTGTTCCACGGCCAGCCGATCATCCGCGGGCGCGCGGCGGTCGACGCTGCCCTGCGCGACATGGTGGCCGATGGGCCCTCAAGCCTGCGGTTCCAGACCGACGAGGTGATCGAGGAGGGTTCGCTGGTCGTGGACATCGGCCGGATCATCTCGCCCGGCGGCACGAGCAAGTACGTCGTGGTCTACCAGCGGCAGGCCGACGGCTCCCTCAAGATCATCGTCGACGCTGCCAGCAGCGACGGAGCGAGCCAAGCCCCGGGCTGAGCTCGCCCTCAGCGCCGTCCAACAGGTCCCCTCGCGACGCGGAGGTCCAATGCGCTCCCTCGAGATCGGTCTCGTGCTCCCGATGGGGGAGTCCTTCGTCGACGGCTCGACGGCTCGTTGGACGGCGATCCGCGACCTCGCGGTCCGGGCCGAAGCGCTGGGCTTCGATGCAGTCTGGATCGCAGACGAGCTGCTCTGGCGCCCTGCTGACGGGCCGGCCCAAGGCTGGTGGGAGTGCGTCGCGATGGCGGGCGCCGTTGCGGCGGCGACCTCGCGCATCAAGGTCGGCACGTGGGTGCTGTCGGCCCTCCACCGGAACCCCGGGATCACCGCCAAGGCCGTCGAGACCATAGACGAGATCAGCGGCGGCCGGTTCGTGTTCGGTCTCGGCTCGGGGCATGCCGGCCGCCAGGCCCACGCCTTCGGCCTGCCGGAGGACCACGTGTTCGGCCGGTTCGAGGAGGCAGTCGAGATCATCGTCCCGCTCCTGCGGCAGGGTCGCGCGGACTTCGAGGGGGCATTCCATGCAGCACGGGACCTCGAGCACCGGCCCGTGGGTCCCCGGCCCGGCCGCATCCCGATCATGATGGGCGCCAAGGGTCCGAAGATGCTCCAGCTTGCCGTGCGCCACGCCGACACCTGGAGCTGGTACGTCGAGGAGCGCAGCGACCTCACCGAGTTCGGGCCGCGACTCGCAACGATGGTCGCAGCGTGCGAGGCGGCGGGGCGGGATCCCGCCACGATCGGCCGGTCGGCGGGGATCATCGTGGAGCCCACGGCGGTCACGGGCGCGGCCGGGGTGATCGGGGTGCCCGTCAGCGGCCCGGCCGAGCAGATCGCGGACGCCATCCGGTCGTTCGGCAAGGCTGGCTTCACGCAGGTGGAGGCGCTCATCTGGCCGCCCACGCTCGCCGCGCTCGAGGCGATGGCGCCGGTCCTCAGGCTCCTAAACGGCGACTGAACCGAACTCGAACGGCCGCAGGCCCGCCGTCCCGAGTCGGGGTCGCCGATCGGCGAAGTGGCGCGCCCGGAGGTGGCGCGCCCGGAGGGATTCGAACCCCCGACACTCGGTTCCGAAGACCGATGCTCTGGTCCACTGAGCTACGGGCGCGCGGCCCGCGCATGATACCGCCGGTCGGCCCTGCCTAATCGCCTTGCCGCTCGCTCGCGGTTGCGGCACACTCCGTCGGTGCCCCGCAACCAGCGATTCCCGCACGCCCGCGCCCGTCGCCGGCCTCCCTGGCGCTTTGCCGCCATCGCCGTCGCGGGTGCGTTCGCCGTCCTGCTCGCATGGCCGACCATCCACCCGACCGGGAAGGTCCTGGATCTCGTCGGCGACGCGGGTTCCGGCGCCGCCGCGGTCGGCCAGGAGCCGACGCCCTCCGGGAATCCGACGCCAACCGCGGCCAGGAGCCCTGTGCCATCCGCCACGCCCCGGCCGCCCGCCACGTCCCGTCCGTACGCCGCCACACAGCTGGCCGGGCCCGGTCCCACTGCCTCGCCCACCCGGTCGCCGCGTCCCGGCGATGTTCCCGCGACCCTCACCTTCGGGGCGAACACCGTCACCACTGCCCCGCCGATCGAGAGCCTCACGGGCTATGTCTGGCCGCTCGCGCATCCCCGCCTCACCCTCCCCTTCGGCCCCACGGTCTGGGGGACCCGCTGGGTGAACGGGGAGCGTTTCCACGACGGCGTTGACCTCGCCACGTTCTGCGGGGACCGGGTGGTCGCGGTTCACACGGGCATGGTGCTGACGGCCAGCCGCCACTACGACGCGTACATGGGCTGGCTCGGCGACCTGGGCCCGTACCTCAGGCTCCTGGACCAGAGGGGCCTCTGGCCGACGCTCCCGATCGTGATCGTCATCGACGACGGCAACGGCTATCGAAGCGTCTATGCCCACTTCAGCAGGGTCACCGTCAAGCCGGGCCAGCGGGTGAAGGCCGGCCAGCTCATCGGCTACGAGGGGATGACGGGTCGCGCGTCGGGCTGCCACCTCCACTACGACCTCTTCTCGCCCCTGGAGCTGGCCCCGATGGCGATCAGGGCGGACGTCGTGAAGCGGATGAAGGTGCCCAAGGCGGAGATCGCGCGCATCGACCCGCTGCTCGTGCTGCCGCCGAAGGCCGGGATAAACGCTCGTGTGGCGCCGAAGGCCTCGAACGCGCCGACTCGAACCCTCTCGACGAGCCTGATCTCCCCGCGCTGACCGGTCGGCGGGAGGCCCTCCGGCTCACTCGATCCGCCGGTACCGCCGCCCGATGAGCGACCACGCCGGCAGCCGCGCGAGGGCATCCGCCAGGGACGGGCCCGTGCCGCCATCCCGCAGCTCGATCGCCAGCGTTGCCGGCTTCGAGGCACCGGGCCGCGCGTCCACGCCGGTCAGGTCAAGGATCACGTGTCCGGGCTCGGCCTCGCCCAGCTGGGCCAGCAGGTCCGGCGGCCAGTCCGGGACAGCCGATTCCGCGTGGACCTCGCGCTCTGCGCGCCAGCGCGGACGGCGGAGCAGGATCGCCCGCCAGCCGTCGGCCACGGCCGCGGTCACGCAGCCGTCACCCGCGACCGGCGATGCCGAGACGTGCTCGCCGCGGGCCCAGAGCGCGGCCTGGTGGAGCAGCGCGTACTCGTCCAGGTCCGCGAACGCGGAGAGACGTTCCGCCGGCGACCCGTCGCCGAACACCGCGCCGATCGAGGGCGCGAACACCCCGGCCAGGTCCAGGTCGATCGCCCGCACCGTCCGGTGCAGGTACACGTGCTGGTACATGAACAGCCGCGCGGTGAGGAACATCTCCAGTGCCCCGATGCCGGACTCGTAGAGCGTGAGCCCCCGCTCCGAGATGAACGTGTACCGGCGGAGGCGCTCGGCGTCCACCGGGCCCATGGAGACGCCCGTGAGGTACGCGTCCCGCCGGACGTAGTCCAGGTTGTCCACCGTGAACACGCCCGACAGGAGCGGCTGGAGCGTCCTGACCCAGCCGGGCATCGACGCGTCCTGGAGCGGGGGCTTGGAGATGAGATACGAGACCCACCGCGGATCGATGGCCTCGTCGTCCGCGAAGCCGTCCCGCGCGGCCACGGCGCCGGGCGCACGCCGGAGACCGCGGATCAGGGGACCGAGCTCGCGCTCGATGACCAGCTGCGAGAGGTCCTCGTGGGAGAGGGTCTTGGCGTCCGGCCGGCGCGGGTCGGCGGGTGCGGGGAAGCCGGCCAGGAACCGTTCGTCGAAGAAGTGGGCGAACGGGCCGTGACCGACGTCGTGGAGGAGCCCGGCGATTCGCAGCGTCTCGGTGACGAGGCCCTCGGACGGGACGGGCTCGCCCGGGGCGAGGACCGGGAGGGACGCCCGGAGGGTGGGGTACAGGGATCGGGCCCAGAGGCCGGCCTCGTGCATGACGCCCAGGCCGTGGGTGAACCGGGAATGCTCCGCCGTCGGGAAGACCCAGCGCGCGCTCTGGAGCTGGCTGATCCGCCGGAGGCGCTGGACCCAGGCCGTGTCCAGCAGGTCGTCCTCGGCCACGTCCTCCTCCCGGAGGCCAGCCGCGTGCGCATCAGCAGGGGACAGGCGCTTGCTGAGCTCGACGTACCCGTGGATCGGGTCGCTGATGAGGTTGACGGCGGCGAAGGGCAGACGGCGTCCGGTCCGCCCCGTCGAGCCGGCTAGGGAACCCAGATCCTCTTCGCGCCCGTCCACCGTGAGAGGTTACCGCGCCGGTCCGCCGCCTGGACCCGGAACGAGTACCAGTGGCCGTGCGGGCGGCCGTGCATCGTCAGGGACCGGTGGGTCGTGTCGTTCCGGATCGTGCGCCAGCCTCCGCCGTCCACCCTGTACTGGACGTCGAACGAGCGCAGGCCGGCCGTGTGGGTCTGCAGCCGCGGATCGTGGCCCGTCCAGGCGAACGTGATCGTCGTGCCTCTCCGCCGCAGCGACAAGTTGCGGGCGGCGGCACCGGTGTGGTCCTTCGACTCCGAGAACACCAGCGAGGCGTACGTCGTCTTCGTTGCCGCCCGGTACACGAAGGCCACGCCGACGTAGTTGTACCTGGAGCTGAACATGATCGCCCGATGTGTCGGGCTCCCCTTCCAGAGGGTGTAGACGTTGCTCGCTGCCCGGCTGCCCCACGGGTAGGTGCTGGCGCCGATGATCTCGCCGGAGCCGTACGACTGGATGCCGCGCGCGCTGAGCACGCTGGTCACGTTCCCGCCCGCGGCATCGTGCGACATGGTGCCCGTCATGGCCATGCTGGCGGCCCGTTCGTTCGCCAGGGACGCGAGGACGGACCAGGTGCGGAGAGGGAACAGGCCCCTCGCCGCGCGATCCCGGTTCAGCCGGCCGAGCACCGAGGCGGCCATGGCGGTCGCGGTGGCCGTCGGCGCCGCGATGGCCGTCGGGGGCGGGATGGTGGCTGCGGCGGCAGGACCGGGAAGGCCGCCGAGCACGGTGGCCAGCGCCAGGGAGGCGGTGAGGAAGGCTGCGAGCCGTCGGCGCGCGCCCGGGAGGGGGGCGCTCAAGGCGCCCGGGACATGGAGAGGTGAGGCGGAGGCGATAGCTGATCTCCCGTCGAGTGCCCGGGGGTTGGGCAGGAGGCCGGGCATGGGGCGCGGCGTCGGTGGGTCGGGCAACCCTACCAAACCTCACCCAACCATGACAAACCCCACTCACGACAAACCCCACTCACCCCGCCGGACTCGCCGTTCCTTTCCCGGAGTGTCAGGTCGCGGGGTACCTCGCCGCCGCCCGGGCATGGGTCGCGGCCACGTCGGCCCGGAGCGCCGCGGGCTCCAGGACCTCCACGTCGTCGCCCCACCCGAGGATCCAGAGCCGGACCTCCACGGTTCCGGACACCCTGGCCCGCCACTCCAGGGACCCGTCCGCCATCCAGGTGACGGTCTGGCTCGGGTGCCAGGTCGTCTCGCCGACCCGGGTGGAGACCGACGGCGCAAACCGCAGGGCAACGAGGACCTCGGGCTGGTCGGCGATGATGTCCCAGGCCCGGCGGAGCGTGTCCGAGACCGCGGCCTCGGGGGTCTCGAACGTCCTGGACGTGAGGGAGAGGTCCAGGATCCGCTCGACCTTGAACGTCCGCATCGCCCCTCGCGTCTCGTCGAGGCCGATCAGGTAGAGCGCGTGGGTCTGGAGCGACGGCTCGAGCAGGTACGGGCGGACCTCGCGCCACGTCGGCTCCCGCTCGCCGCCGTCGTATGCGGCCTGGGCGTACCGGAACCGGACCACGCGACGCTGCGCCCACGCCCGGGTGAGGTCCTCGACATGCCGGTTGAACCCGGGGTCGACGGGGCGGAGGGCAAGGTCGCGGAGCGTTCGCTCGACATGCTCGTGCAGCGCGTCCGGGAGAGCCGCCGCCAGCTTCTGGAACGCGGAGGCGAGGTTCGGGTCGTACTTGTCCGAGTAGCGCGTGATCACGCGCGCGGCCAGGAAGACGGCCGTGGCCTCCGGCTGCGTCAGCTGCAGCGGCGGGAGGAACGCACCCTTGCCGACGCCCCATCGGCCACCCTCGCTCCAGAGGGGGATCTTCAGCTCCCGCTCGAGGGCGCGCAGATCCCGGTAGGCGCTCCGCTTCGCCATGTTCGTCCGGCGCGCGATCTCCTCCACCCGGATCCCCTGGTCGCCGCTGCCCTGGAGGATCGCGAGCACGTTCAGGAGGCGCGCCGTCCGGTCGCGCTTGCCCTCCAGGCGCTCGTCGTCCGGCAGGTCCGGGTCCCTGGTGTCGTACGTCATCCGACGTCCCTTCTCGTCAGCTGCCCGGTGGCAGCACCGTGATGGGGGAGCCGCGGTCCACCGCGGTGATCCGGAAGCGGATGCCGGCGACGAGCGCGTCATCCGAGAGGTCGAGCGCCGGTCCCGAGATCCGGCCGTCCACCTGGCCCAGCTGGTCGTCGGCGAAGACCCAGTAGTCCAGGTCGCCGCGCCAGCGCGCGAGGTCGGTGTCACCGACGAGCATATCCACCTCCGGCAGCGCGTCCCGGATCATCGTGCCGTCGGCCGCGATCCGGCAATGCCGTGCGCGCGCACCCTCGATGAAGGAGATCCCGCGATCCTCGGCAACGGCGCGGTTGGCCGGGTTGAGCGCCACCAGGAGCATGGACCGGTCCAGGTCTCGCCCGAGGCTGCGGCCGGGTTTCGCCACGGCCCACGGGTGCCCCGGCGCCAGCTCCCAGGTCCGGTCGTCGATCCGCGTCATCCCGTGCTGGCCGAGCGTCAGGCGTGTCGCCGCGAACCCGTCCCACGCGAAGTCCGTCCCGCTCCGTGTACCGCGGATGGCCACCTGCCCCGTGAACTGGCCGTCCAGCGACGAGTCCATCCGCAGGTCGAGGACCGCCGTGGTGCCGTAGAGGATCACCCCTGAGCAGAGGGGCGGCTCGAGGTCCGGGTCCGTCGGACCGAACCGCGACGTGATCGCGGGACGGTCGCCCAGTGCGAGCTCGTTGACGATCGCCATCGTGGAGAAGATGCCGCCTGCGGCCAGGACCATCCCGCACCCGAGGACGGTGCCCATCACGAGACGCCGGCGTCGCAGCGCCGTGTCGCCCAAGCGCCGGCGGGCGATGCCGAGACCCGCGAAGACCGCGGTCGCGACGAGCGCCAGCAACCAGGGATAGGCGGCCTCGAGCGAGGGCAGGAGCGTCTGCGGACCGCGGCCGGTGAGCTGGCTGACGAGCCCGCCGAGGGACGGGATCAGCAGGAGCATCGCCCCGAGCGCGATCCAGGCGATCACGGTGAAGGCACGATCGCTGCGGGCGACCGGGGGCCAGACCAGGGCGGCAACCGCGATGAGGATCGGGCCCGCCGCAGCGATACCCACCAGGGTGTCCACCGGGCCACCCGGCCGATACTCGACCAGGATCAGCACGAACGCCGTCAGCCAGAGGCCGACGAGCACCGCCGCCAGGATCCGCAGCTCGATCGTCCGTACACGCACGACACCGAGTCTAGCGATCCTCGCGCGCGGCGCCTGCGACGGGCTCCGTGACCGGTCGGATGGCCCCACAAGTACCCGGACCGGTGGGACTCCCGGGTCCTCGCGGACCGGGACCATCTCGCCCCACAGTTGCCCCACTGCACCGCTCCTGGCGCAGGACCTGCAACCGAATACCCCGCCGGTGGCGGCGGCTCCCTCCTCCTCCGCCCCGGTCGAACCTCCGAAGCGACGCCGTTCTCCTCCCGGCGTCGCTTCGGTGCTTCCGGCGACCCGCCACCGGTACACTTCGAACGGAAGCGTCCCGAGGAGGAATACCGGCCCCGTGCAGACCCTGAAGGGCGTCACCGCCCTCGTCTTCGTCGCCGCCGTTGCGGCGGCGTGCTCCAGTGGCGCCGCGACGCCGTCGCCCGTCCCGTCGGCGGCCCCGACGCCCGTGCCCACCGCGGCCCCGACCGCCGCCCCGACGCCCGCGCCCACCGCGGCCCCGACCGCCACGCCCGATGCGTGCGCCCCCGGCAGCCTCGCGGTCAAGACCGCCGGCAAGCTGACGATCGGCACCGACAACCCGGCGTTCCCGCCGTACTTCGATCCGGCCGCCTCGGGCGAGCCGAAGACCGACCCGTGGGAGCTCGGCGACCCGACCAACGGCCGCGGCTTCGAGAGCGCGGTCGCCTACGCGGTGGCCGACAAGCTCGGCTTCGCGAAGGGCGACGTCACCTGGGTCTACGTCCCGTTCGACAGCTCGTACGCGCCGGGCCCGAAGGCGTTCGACATGGACATCAACCAGGTCTCGTACACGGCGGACCGCGCCAAGACCGTGGACCTGTCGGACGGCTACTACACGGTCAACCAGGCTCTGGTCGCCAACGCCGGCACGCCGATCACCAAGGTGACCACGATCAGCGGTCTCAAGGACTTCAAGCTCGGCGCGCAGCAGGGCACCACCAGCTACCAGTTCATCACCGACACGATCAAGCCGACCACCGACGCCTCGGTCTACAACGACAACACGGGTGCGATCGCGGCGCTCGACGCGAAGCAGATCGACGGCATCGTCGTGGACCTGCCGACGGCGTTCTACATCACGGGTTCGGGCGAAGCGAAGAACGGCGTGATCGTCGGCCAGTTCCCCGCCCAGGCGGGCGCGGACGCCGAGCATTTCAGCATCGTGCTCGAGAAGGGGAGCGCGCTGACCGCATGCGTCAACCAGGCGCTCGCAGCCCTCAAGACCGACGGCACGCTCGACTCCATCACCAAGGTGTGGCTGTCGGACAAGGCGAGCGCGCCCGTCCTCCAGCCCTGACCCCGGTATGACCGTCGGGGGTCCGCCGGACACGGGGATCGACCCGCAGCCCCGCGTTCGCGGCCCCCGCCCGTCGCTCGGGCCTGGCGGCCGGTCGAACCTGATCGCGGCCGTCTCAACAGTCGTCGTCTTCGTCGTCCTCGCTGTCGTGATCACGAACGCCCCCGGCTGGCCGGCGTTCCAGGCCCTGTTCCTCAACGCGCAGATCTTCTGGTACTCGCTGCCGCTCGTCGCGGGCAAGTTCTGGGTGAACGTGCGCCTGTTCCTCACCGCGGAGGTGCTGATCCTCGTCTGGGGACTGGTGCTGGCCGTGATGCGCAGCCTGCCGGGTCCGGTGTTCTTCCCGGTGCGGCTGCTCGCGACGATCTACGTCGACGTGTTCCGGGCGCTGCCGGGCCTGCTGGTGA
>Ga0302256_10000153_pt1 | contig 14338 bp, 9 predicted proteins | sample I_Fen_E3_4_FD_194571 | JGI IMG/M metagenome (GOLD analysis project Ga0302256, IMG submission 194571) | Peat permafrost microbial communities from Stordalen Mire near Abisko, Sweden - I_Fen_E3_4 | ecosystem: Environmental > Terrestrial > Soil > Wetlands > Permafrost | place: Sweden: Abisko...
GATCCTCGAGCGGCCGCGAGAACGACAGGTACTCGTTGAGGATGGTCTCCATCCGCGAGATCTCCGACGCGACGACCGCGAGCCGGTCCTGGGTGCGCTCGCTCTCGGGCGTGCGGGCGACCAGCTGACACAGCCCCTTGATCGACGCGAGCGGGTTCTTGAGCTCGTGGGCAACCTTGGCGCCGACCGACTGCAGCCGGCGCAGCTGGGCCTCGGCGTCGGACAGCCGCTCCTCGCGCAGGCACGCCATCGAGTGGCCGGCCTTGCTGGCGGCGCGGGTCATCTTGCCGACCATCATGTGGAGCAGCGACAGGTTCCAGCCAAGCCCCAGGACGAGGGCGAGCGCGTAGTGGCCCTGGGGGAGCGCGGGCCCGACCACCTCCTGCGGCAAGAGGCCCATCGCGACGATCAACAGGCCGCTGGCGAACGCGATCCACCGGGCGACCGCGTGCGGACCGAAGAACAGCAGCGAGATCACCGACGGCAACAGTAGATTTGGCACCATCGGCGAGTGCAGTCCGCCGGTCAGGCCGACCATCAACGTGACCATCGTCTGCGCCGACAGGTTGATCCCGATGAACACGCGATCGAACGACATCGCGTCACGCGCCGTGCGGATCCACAGCTTCTGCGCGACCGAGAAGGTGCAGAACACCGCGGTCGCCGCGGCGACGCGCCAGGGCGGGTAGCCACCGCGCAGGAAGATCGACAGCATCACCATCTGGATGGCGCCGCCGAACAGGTGGATCCAGCGGCCCGCCGTTCGGGAATCCTCGATCAAGAAGCGGTTGCGCTGGCCGCGCCATATGTCTGCCGGTCGTGGTTCGCCCACGCCTGCGCCAGCTGCCAACGACGTGCCAGGATCGACGAAAGCGGCGCCCATGAAGACAACTCTAGCCCGAATGCGCGGTTGCGACGCGCGGATCGAAACGTGACCGCGGCTTGTCACGTTTTGTACCTGGCATGTGTATGCCCAGCCGACATCGAGGGGCTTCCTGAGACATGTTTCCATGCGCTGCTGGCGTGGCACGGGGGGTGCTATCCGACCGCGGCATGACCTTGCGTTCTTCGCTTGCACTCTTGCTCCTGGGGGCTGCGCCCGCAGCCGCGCAGCCCGCACCCAAGCCACCCGCGACGAAAGCGCCTGCTCCCAGGCCAGCGGCCCCGGCTCCCAAGCCGGCGACCCCGGCGAGCGCGGCCGCCGATGACCTCGCGGCGTTCGATCGCGATCTCGACGCGCTGTTCTCGCGCGGCGGCCTCACCGCGGAGCAGGCCGCGTCGCGGGCCGGGGCGCAATCACCGACGGTGCGCCACCGGATCGCCGAGGTCGAGGCGGCGATCGCGCAGGCCGACGCCACGGCGCTCGCGCAGGTGCCGCAGCTCACCGGAAAGCTGAGCTACAACCGGCTGTCGCACATCGACGGCACGCTCGCGATCCCCGGGGTCGGAAGCTTCGTGATCAGCTCGGTCGACAACCAGTACCTCGCCGAGGCCCAGCTCGTGGTGCCGCTGTCGGATTATGTCTGGCGGTTCCCCAAGCTCATCAAGACCGCCAAGCTCGGCGCCGAATCGGCGCGGCTGAACGAGAAGGCGAGCGACGTCGGAGCGGGCCAGGACGCCCGGCTCGCCTACTACGAGTGGCTGCGGGCCAACCTGCAGGTCCTGATCTCGAAGCGCCAGCTGGTTCAGGTCCAGAAGACGCTCGAGCAGGTCCGCGCGCTCGCCGAGGTCCAGCGGCTGTCGCGCGCCGACCTCCTGCGCGTCGAATCGCAGGAGGCCGAGGCCGAGCAGGTGCTCGACCAGCTGTCGACGCTGGCGCAGCTCCGCGAGGAGCAGCTCCGGCTGCTGATCGGCGCGCCGACCAACGAGCCGCTCGCGATCGGCGAGGACATCCGCGGCGAGGTCGCCGGCAACGGCACCGGCGCGCTCGATGACCTGGTCGCCAAGGCCAAGCAGCAGCGCCTCGAGTTCAAGGCGATCGAGACCGGCATCGAGGCCAAGGAGAGCCAGCTGGCCTCGGAGAAGGCCAACCTGTGGCCGCGGCTGTCCGGGGTGGGCCTGGTCGACTACGCCGATCCCAACCAGCGCGTGTTCCCGCAGGAGGATAAGTTCAAGTTGACCTGGGCGATCGGCGCTCAGCTGACCTGGACGCTCAATGATGCGCTGGTCGAGCGGACGACCGAGCGCCGGATCGCCGCCGAGGCCAACGAGCTGCGGGCCGACCACGAGAACCTCGAGCGCGGCACCCGGATCGAGGTGCTGTCCGCGCAGCAGGCCGTGTCGATCGCTCAGCACGCACTGACGACGTCGCAGAAGGGCCTGACGGCCGCCGAGGAGGCGTATCGCGTTCGCAAGGAGCTGCTCAACGCCGACCGCGCGACCGCGGTCGAGCTCGTCGATGCGGAGACCGAGCTGACGCGGTCGCGGATCGCGGCGCTCAACGCGCGCGTCGACCTCCGGCTCGCGCGCGTGCAGCTCGATCATGCCCTCGGGAACGACACGAAGTAACCGACACCTGTCGGGAATGTGTACACGGAATGCCGCCTAAACAGTTGACCCGTCCACCTGGCCTCTCTGGCAGGGGGCGTGCATTCAGTGCTTGCCATGCGTGCCGTCGTCGCGTTCGGACTTTTTGCTGCGGTCACCTCGATCGCGTCGGTCTCCTGCAACAAAAAGGAGGACACCGAAGCTGTCAAGGCGCCGTCAGCGCCACCCGTCAAAGTCGCGCTGGTCGCAGCTCAGGAGGCGCCCGCGCCCGATGTGCTGACGCTCACCGGCACGATCACCGCTGACCAGCGATCGGAGGTGACCGCCGATACCCAAGGCAAGGTCATCGCCGTCCTCGTCGAGCGCGGCAAGCGCGTCAAGGCGGGCGACCCGGTCGTCCGGCTCGACGTCCGCGGCGCGGCGCTGTCGGGCCGCGAGGCCCAGGCCAACCTCGAGGCGGCGCGCGCTCAGAAGCAGCTCGCCGACGAGGAGTGCAAGCGCACCAAGACCCTGCTCGACAAGGGCGCGATCACGCGCAGCGAGTACGACCGCCAGGAGACGCAGTGCACCTCCACGCAGCAGCAGGTGAGCGCGGCGCAGGCCCGCGCCGAGCTCATGGCCAAGTCGATCAGCGACGGCCTGGTCCGCGCGCCGTTCGACGGCCAGGTCACCGAGAAGTCGGTGGCGCCGGGCGAGTGGGTCGTCCCCGGCAAGACGCTGTTCACGCTCGTCGATGACGACCCGCTGCGCATCGAGCTGTCGGTGCCCGAGGCCGCGGTGCGGTCGATCCAGAGCGGCCAGAAGGTCCAGCTCACCGCGGTGGCCCAGCCTGGCAAGTCCTATGGCGCCAAGGTGTCGCGCATCGGCGGCGAGATCGGCAAGAGCCGCTCGCTGATCGTCGAAGCCACGCTCGATCCGCAGACCGATCTCGTGCCCGGCATGTTCGCCCAGGCCACGATCGTCATCGGCGAGACGCCGCGGCCGATCGTGCCCAAGGACGCGGTCGTCGTGCGCGGCAAGCTGACCCATGCGTTCGTCGCGGTCAAGGGAGAGCTGGTCGATCACATCGTCCAGATCGGCCCCGCGGCGAGCCCCGATCAGGTGGCCATCCTTCAGGGGCTGAACAAGGGCGACAAGGTCGTCACCCAGATCACCGAACAGATCATCGACGGTCTCAAAGTCGTCGAGTAGGAGGCCGCCATGCAATGGTTATCCAATATCTCGGTCCGGCGACCGGTCTTCGCCAGCATGCTCATCGCCGTGCTGCTCGTCGTCGGGTGGGTCGGCTACCGCTCGCTCGGCGTCGATAAGTTTCCCAAGGTCGACATCCCGACCATCACGATCGTGACCCCGTACACGGGCGCGTCGCCCAGCGCGGTCGAGACCGACGTCACCCAGAAGGTCGAAGAAGCGGTCAATACCGTCAGCGGCCTCGATACCCTGACCTCGAACTCGACCGAGGGCGTGTCGCTGGTCATCGCGCAGTTCGACCTCTCGGTCGACCCCGACCAGGCGGCGCAGGATATCAACGAGCACCTCGCGACGACCTTGCGCGATCTGCCGCCGGGCTCGCGCCCGGAGGTCCGCAAGGCCGATCCCGACGCGTCGCCCGTGCTCGTGCTGTCGGTCAAGGGCCCCGCGGGCCTCCCGGTCCGCGAGCTGACCCGGTTTGCCGACAAGCAGGTCAAGCAGCGGATCGAGCGGCTGGCCGGCGTCGGCCAGATCGTCATCCTCGGCGGCCAGGATCGCCAGATCAACGTCCACCTCGACGCGATCCGGCTCGCCGCCGCAGGCGTCTCGGCGATCGACGTCCAGCACGCGATCACCAACGGCAACGTCAACATCCCGGGCGGGCGCATGGAGCGCGGCCCGCTCAACACCACGCTGCGCATCGAGGGCCGCGCGCTCCAGGCCAGCCAGATCGGCAACATCGTCGTCAAGCGCACCTCGGACCACGCGGTCAAGGTGAGCGACGTCGCCGAGGTGATCGACTCCGAGGAGGACGCCGAGACCTCCGCGGTGCGCAACGGCATCCCCGCGATCGCGCTGTCGGTGCGCAAGCAGACCGGCACCAACACGGTCGCGGTGGTCGACTCGGTCAAGCGCGCGGTCGGTGAGCTCGGCAAGCAGCTGCCGGCCGGCTACGGCGTCGATATCGTCCGCGATAACTCGATCCAGATCCGGACCTCGGCCGACCAGGTGCTCGAGCACCTCGTGCTCGGCGCGCTGCTCGCCGCGCTGATCGTGCTGCTGTTCCTCGGCAGCGTGAGGTCGACCGTGATCGCGGCGATCTCGATCCCGGTCTCGATCGTCTCGACGTTCGGCCTGATGCTGGTCGCCGGCTTCACGCTGAACCTCATGACCTTGCTCGCGCTCGCGCTCGCGGTCGGCATCGTGATCGACGATGCGATCGTCGTGCTCGAGAACATCTACCGGTTCATCGACGAGAAGCGCATGAAGCCGTTCCCCGCCGCGATCCACGCGACCAAGGAGATCGGCCTCGCGGTGCTCGCGACCACGCTGTCGCTCATGGCCGTGTTCCTGCCGGTCGCGTTCATGAGCGGCATCGTCGGCAAGTTCCTCTACAGCTTCGGCCTGACGATGGCGTTCGCGATCGGCGTGTCGATGATCGTCGCGTTCACGCTGACCCCGATGATGGCGGCGCGCATGCTGCCGATGCCGGCGCCGCCCGGCGAGGAGCGCCACAAGTCGTGGCTCGAGCGCGGTTCGAACGCGGTGTACTTCCCGATCGAGCGCGTGTACTCCGGCGTGCTCGCGTTCTGCCTGCGCCGCCGCTGGGTGGTCGGCGTCTCGATCCTCCTGGTGTTCGTCGCCATGGTGCCGATGTGCAAGAAGGTCGGCGGCGACTTCCTGCCGCCCAACGACGAGGCGCAGTTCGAGATCTACGTCCAGGCCACCGAGGGCACCACGCTCGAGGCGACCACGCTGATCGCCGAGCGGCTCGCGCGCAAGGCTCGGCAGATCCCCGAGGTCGATTCGACCTTGGTGTCGATCGCCGATAGCGACCAGCGCCAGGCCAACATCGGCCACGTCTACATCCACCTCACCGATCCCCAGAACCGCACGCGCGCCCAGGACGAGGTGATGGCGCAGGTCCGCAAGGACGTGCTGCCCGACGTGCCGACCGGGACGCGCGTCGCCGCGCAGCTGATCAGCGACTTCTCGCTCGGTGGCCAGCAGAACGCCACCGTGGCGTACGTGATCAGCGGCCCGGATCTCGCCAAGCTCGAGAAGTACGGCAAGGCCGTGCTCGCGAAGATGAAGAACGTGCCGGGCGTCGTCGATCTCGACTCGAGCTTGCTCGATCCGGTCGACGAGACCACCGTGGCGCCGGATCTCGATCGCGCGGCGCTGCTCGGCGTCGACCCGGCCGACATCACGCAGACCCTCGCGATCCTGGTCGGCGGCGTCGATGCCTCGACGTTCGAGGACCGCGGCGACCAGTACCAGGTGTTCGTCCGCGCCGAGGCGAAGTTCCGCGACGATCCGTCGTCGCTGTCGCTCATCATGGTGCCGTCGAAGTCGCTGGGGCAGGTCCCGCTGTCCGACGTGATCAAGCCGCTCGGCCAGGGCAAGGCGATCTCGAAGATCACGCGGCAGAGCCGCGAGCGCGCCGTCACGATCACGATGAACAACTCGCCGGGCTTCTCGCAGCAGTCGATCATCGTCGAGCTGCAGAAGGCGATCGCGGAGCTCGACATGCCGCCGGGCTACACCTCCGAGCCGTTCGGGCCCAGCAAGGAGTTCGCCAAGCTCGCGGCGGCGTTCGGGTTCGCGATCCTGCTCGCGCTGGTGTTCATGTACATCGTACTCGCCGCGCAGTTCGAGTCGCTGCTCTACCCGCTGATCATCATCATGTCGATCCCGCTGGTGGTGCCGTTCGCCGTGATGTCGCTGGTGATCACCCACGGCAGCCTCAACATCTTCTCGATGCTCGGGATCATCGTGCTGTTCGCGATGGTCAAGAAGAACGCGATCCTCCAGGTCGATCACGCCAACGGGCTGCGCCGCCAGGGCCTGCCGCGCACCGAGGCCGTGCTCGCCGCGAGCCGCGATCGGTTGCGGCCGATCCTGATGACGACGTTCGCGTTCGTCGCCGGCATGATGCCGCTGGTGACCAGCAAGGGCGTCGGCGCCGGGTTCTCGAAGGCCATGGCGAGCGTCGTGGTCGGCGGCCAGACGCTGTCGCTGGCCTTGACGCTGGTCGCGATCCCCGTGATCTACACGTGGTTCGACGACCTCGCGAACTTCGTCAAGCGCAAGGTGTCGTCGGGCACGCAGGTCGATCGCGGCGAGGCCGAGGTCGGCGTGATCGACTTGCACGCCCCCAAGCCCTAGCGGCGCGCGCGAGACCGACGCCGGTTGTCAACATGCGCGTCGTGCGCAATCCGCTGGAGCAGAGGTGATGCCACATCAACGGTGACGCCCGGTGCACGGGCCTCCTCCGGAGCGTGGCGCGGTCGTGACTTTGCGCCGAATTCAGGTTCCGATCACCGACCAGCTTTGGTATGACGCGAATCCCTCACGACGCCTGCATTCGTGACCATGCCGAAGACGACCCGCTCGAATTCTTCCGCAGCATCCCTGGGCCGTGACCTTCGGGCGCTGCTCCATGTGCCGCAACACGATCTGCAGGCCCAGCTGGCAAGTCGGCTCGAGCGGCTCGGCTTTCCGTCGCTGCGGCCCGCGCTCGTCCAGCTGCTGTCGGTGATCGGCTCCGGCGTGGCAGGCGCCGATGCGGGTGTCCGACTTTCGGACCTCGTGTCCGAGGTGTCGCTTCCCAAGCAAACGGTCGGCGATCTGCTCGACGAGCTCGAGGACATGCGCATGGTCGAACGGTTCCCCGATCCCGACCACGGCGTGATCAAGCGGGTGCGGCTCGGGCCCAAGGGCAAGGTGTGGGCGGCCGAGGTGAAGCGCGTTTCCGCCGCGACCGAAGCCAAGTGGGCGACCCGGCTCGGCTCGAAGAAGATGCGGTCGCTGCGCGCGCTGCTCGAGGAGCTGGCGGCCACGGTCGAGGATCGCGGCGCGAGCCGGTCGAACGGCGCGCGCCAGCACAAGCGCTGAGCCCGTGGTTGGGTAGAAGCCCCACGCGCTTTGCCGTGCGCTGCCGTGGTCGCGCTCTCACACGGACGATGATGCGCCGCGGCACAAGGGACCGCGGTTCTTCGTCGCGCGGCCCTCCGGGCTATTCGCGGGGGATCGCGCGCAGCCGGTAGCCGAACCGGTGGCGCGACTCGATCAGGTCGCCGATCTCGCATTTGATCAGCGCCCGCCTCACGCGGCGGACCAGCTGCTTGACGTGATTCTCGCTCGGCTCGCGGGTATCCCACGACAGGTCGGCGATCAGCTCCGACGATCGGACGAAGCCGCGGACCAGCTCGGGCTGGTGGAGCTCTCCCGCCATCCGCCGGATCATGAGCGCCATCAGCTCGAACTGCGTCGTGGTGAGCTGGACCTGCTTGCCATCGACCTCGATCAGGCCGCCGCCGCCGCCCGTGGGCTCGTGCATCTTGAACGACATGACCGGCAGGCCGATGTCGGTGTGCTCTTCTTCGTGGAGCGGCACGCCGTTGAACAAGGTCGGCGTGCCGATCGCGGCCCGGGCGGCGACCGCCGTGGTCGTGCGATCGAGCGGGCGGATCGTCGCGGTCATCGTGCGGCCGAGCCGCGGGGGCGGCAGCCGGGCGACGTCCTCGACGAAATAGAACGCGATATGGCCGAACCGCAGGCGATCGCCATCGTGCACCGCGATCGGCGCCGCGATCAGCTTGTCGTCCTGGAACGTACCGTTGGCCGATCCCAGATCGCGCAGCGCCCACTCGTCGTTGTCTAGCGTCAGGTGGGCGTGGTGGCGCGACACCGAGGGCTCGAGGATCGCCAGCCCCTGGCCATCGACCTGGCGGCCGACCAGCGTGCGCGGATCGAGCCGGTGCGGTCGCCCCCAGATGTCGATCAGCGCCGCCATGGTCGGGCGCGTGCTGTGGAGCTGGATCTGCTCCGGCATGATTTTGATCGGGCTCTGTAGCTCGTCACGACATTCCTCGCACAGCACACCCACTTCCGCGGGACGCTGGCGACACACCGGGCACATCACCACATCATCCTATCATCAGCTGTGTCGCCAAAGATCGGTTCCGTCAGTGCGCCAGTTGATGACTCCGGGGGGGGTGGCGCACGACACCCGCAGGCCAACGCCTTGCGTCCAGCGATGGCGAGCGTCGACTCACCCGGAGTTTGCCTACGGATCTCGATGAGCATGTAGGAAAAAACACTATTCCCATGCCGCGTAGCGTTGGCCTTGTACCGGCGCCGAGTTACGGCGGCGGGTGATGGCGAGCTCGAACGCGAACGATTGCTTCGCGACGCCATCCTCGGCCGCGGTCATGACCTGAAAGTGCAAATGAGGTATCGATGAAAATCCCGTGTTGCCCGACAACCCGAGCTCCTGGCCGCGCACCACCTGATCTCCCGGTCGGACCTCGACGCCGCTCGGTGACAGGTGCATGTACTCGCCGAGCGTGCCGTCGCTGTGCAGCACGATCACGAAGTTGGCACGCCTGTCGTCGAGGAACTCCGGCGACGTGCCGCCATCCTGGGCGCGCGCGTTGACCGCCACCACGACCCCGGGCCGCGCCGCGACGATCGGCGTCGCCACCGGGCAGTTGAAGTCGACCGCGTATTCGTTCGAGCCATGGTGCGAGAACGCCCCGTGAAATCCCTGCAGGACCGCGAAGCTACGGCCGCGCGCAAAGGGTAGGCGATAGACGTACGGCGATGGCCGTGACCGCGGATCGCCGAACCGCGCCGAGAACTCCAGCACGCGATGGTACGAGAGCCCCGGATCGATCTGCGCGAGCTCGGCGAGCACCACGGTGGCGCCCGCGCCGCGCGGCGCGCTCGCCGGCGGCAGGACGGTCGTGCCCTCGAGCGCCGACATCGGCTCGAGGTTATCGAGCGTCGCGATCTTCCAGTGGAGCGTCAGCGGCACGGCGTAGCGATTGCGCGCGACCTGCTCGACCCGCGTGCCGTCGCGGTAGAGCTCGAGCTCGAGCTGCCCGCCGTCGAACGCAAGGCCGATCACGCGATCTTCGAGCTGGCCGACCGCGGCCGGCGGCTGCGACGAGCGCCACGCGGTGCGATAGGGCGCGGGCGCCGGTCCGAAGATCATGGGATCGCAGCCCACCAGGCCCAGGGCGAGCCATATCCACATCCACGTCCACACGGGGGGCATCTTACAGGTTGCTTTGCCTCAGATCGCCACGGTCCGGCGGGTGCGGTAGCGGACCATGGAGCGGCTGAGCTTGTCCCACACGGTGAGCTTGGCCATCGAGCGGAACGACGCCCAGATCAGCAGCACCGGCGGGACGATCGCCAGGCAGCTGACGATGGCGTGGGGGACGGAGCGGAGCTCGTAGCCAGCGTAGCCGAGCACCGAGTCGACCGTGTCCTTCGCACAGTACAGCACGTTCGGGATGATCACGCGGGTCGCCGCGCGCCCCAGCGAGGGCTTGCCGCCGGTCACGACGTCGACGACCTCGAGCTCGAGCATCCACTGGCCGAGCGTGCGGCCGCGGCGCGCCAGCGCGACGATCTGGTACAGCGACAGCGCGATGAACACCGACGCGCCGGTCTCGCCCAGCTTGCTGTGGGTCAGGAGCTGGACCGGCAGCATGAGCGCCAATGCCACCATGGACGCGATGATCAGATCGGCCAGCCCCGCCATCGCGCGGACCCAGGTGCCGGCGGGCCGCATGTGCTCCACCGAAGCCCGCTCGATCGCGCGGATCAGCTCGTCGTAGCTCGCGAACCGGTCGGCCGGCGACGGCGCCATCATGCGAGCGATCAGCGCGTCGACCGCGGCGATCGACGTGCGCGGCTGACCCGGGCGGCGGGGCACCACCGGGCGCATCGCGGTCGAGTGCTTCGACAGCAGGGCCTCGAGGGTCTCGGCCTCGAACGGTGGCTTGCCCGACACCAGGTGGAACAGCGTCGCGCCGAGCGCGTAAATATCGGCGCGTAGATCGACCGGCTCGCCGCGCGCCTGCTCGGGCGCCATGTACAGCGGCGTGCCCGCGAACGAGGTCTGCGCGACCGGACCGCGGGTCACCTCGTCGAGCGCGCCGGCGGCGAGCCCGAAGTCGAGCAGCTTGACCATGCCATGGCTGTCGATCATCAGGTTCGATGGCTTGATGTCGCGGTGGGTGATGCCGTGGCGCTCCGCCTCGCGCAGCCCCAGCGCCGCCGACCGGATGATCGACAGCGCGTCGTCGACCGGGAGCGGCCCGGCGGCGATCCGGGTCGCGACGGTCTGCCCGGCGACGTACTCCATCGCGAAGTACAGCCGGCCGGCCTCCTCGCCGATGAAGTAGATGTGACCGACGTTGGGGTGGGTGATGCGCGCCTGGGCACGCGCCTCGCGGATGAGGCGGTCGCGGTGGTTGGCGCTACGATGGGTGCCGGGGGGCAGCACCTTGATCGCGACCGGGCGATCGAGCGCGAGATCGGTCGCGAGGTAGACCTCGCCCATGCCGCCCGCGCCGAGCGGCCGCTCGATCCGGAAGTGCCCGAGCGGCTGGCCGGGAGCGAGGCTTGTCGGCACGTCCGACGGTGGGCGCGGCCCGGTCGCGGTGCTGGCGGGGTCGTCGATCCGCGCGGCGAGTGTGTCATCGAGCTCGGGGCGCATCGCCGCCAGGATACCCAATGGACCGCCGGGGCGAGCGAGATCCGCACCTCCATCGCCCGGCCGTCGCGTCGCGCACGCCCGGCTGCCGGGCCTTGCCGGCGGGGCCGCGCGCTGGCGAGTTCTTGACTCGCCCAGTGATTCGCATACCTTCGGCAGCGATGCCGGGCGCAGATCGCAGCTGGACCATCGCGCCGGCGCTCCTGTGGTTCGGAGGCTGCCTCGTGGTCGCGCTGTGCGTGCTCGATGGCGGGGTCCAGGCGCTCGCCGAGCGGTTCACCGCCAGGCCCGAGGCGGATCGCCCGCCGGCCGCGGGGCCCGTGTTCACGGCCAAGCCGGCCGTGGTCGCCGAGGCGAGCGACGGCGTGGGCGAGATCGATGAGCCACCGGGGGCGTCCCGGCCGACCGCGGCCACCCGCCGCGACAAGATCCTGTCGCTCGAGGACGTTTGCATCGACGGCACGCCAGATGAATGCAAGCGATGGGCGATGGACGGCTTCTACCGCGCGGTGGCGAGCACCAAGGCGCACAAGCTCGGGCGCGCGGTCCGGGTCTCCTGGTACGGCGACTCGGTGATCGCCACCGATGCGATTCCCGGGCGGCTGCGCGCGCTGATGCAGCAGGAGCTGGGCGATGGCGGCCCCGGGTTCGTCTACCTCGTGCCGCCCCACCGGTTCTGCGGCCACGAGGCGATCACGCGGGCGAGCACGGGCGGCTGGACTGCCCACGCGATCTCGACGATGCAGGTCGCCGACCGGCTGTACGGCGTGGGCGGCAGCACCGCGGAGACCGACAGCGGCCGGGCGACGATCAAGCTCAACGCCGGGACGGCGTCGCTGGTCGAGCTGCACTACCTGGCGCAGCCGCGCGGCGGCTCGGCCACGCTCACCGCCGATGGTGCGCTGCTCGCCACGGTCGAGACCAGGAGCTCCGCGAAGCAGGCGGCCTACGCCACCGCGAGCATCGAGGGCGGCGCGCACAGGTTCGAGCTCGCGGCGGCCGGCCGGGTCCGCGTGTTCGGCATCGACCTCGAGAACCCAAGCGGCGCGGTGGTCGATAACCTCGGCGTGGTCAGCGTCAACGTCAAGAGCTTCGACGCCAACGAGCCGGCGCACTTCCAGGCCGCGCTGGCGCACCGCAGCGCCGATCTGGTGATGATCATGATCGGCGCCAACGAGGCCCAGTGGCTGCAGCCGACCGATCACGACACCAAGGACTACGCGGCGCGCTACGGCAAGCTGCTCGCCGAGGTCCGCGCCGCGCGGCCCGAGGCGGCGTGCCTCGTGGTGTCGCCGACCGATCAGGCCGAGGCCATGGACGGAGAGTACCCGTCGCGCCCGGTGATGCCGGTGCTGATCGCCGCGCAGCGCAAGGCCGCGCTCGATCAGGGCTGTGCGTTCTACTCGACGTACGCGTGGATGGGCGGCAAGGGCTCGGCGGCGAAGTGGTTTCGCAAAGGCCTGGTCGGCAGCGATTTCCAGCACCTGTCGCGCAAGGGCGCAAACAAGCTCTCCGAATCGCTGTTTGGCACCTTGATGGCGGGCTATCAGAAATATGCCAATCCATAGCGTCCTGGTGAGTCGTGCGCGCTAGCGCGCTGTTCGCGCTCGTCGTGCTCGCCGGTTGCGGCAGCGGTTGCGATGGCGAGCACCGCCGCGCGGCCGGTCCGTCGACGCCGGCCGCCACGCCGCCGCAGGCGAGCGCGCCGCGCGCGGTCCCTGCCGCCGTGGTCCCGGTCACGGCCCCGGTGGCGCCGGTGGTCGCGGTGGCGCCGGGCTTCCTCGACGCGCCCGCCGGCAGCCTCGATGGCCTGTTCGCCGGGCTGGCCGCCGCCGAGCGCAGCGACCCGGGCGCGCGCGTGCTGTGGCTGTTCTTCGGCGACTCGCACACCGCGGGCGACTCGATGACGTCGCGGCTGCGGGTGACCCTGCAGCGCAAGTTCGGCGACGCGGGGCGCGGCCTGGTCGCGGCCGGCCGCCCACCGACGCGCCACTACTACCAGCGCGACGTCCGCTACGGGACCACGGGCTCGTGGAAGGCCGCGGTCGGCGGCCACAAGAGCGACCCCGAGCCCTACGGGATCGCCGGGCTGCGGGTCTACGGCCACACCAAGGGCGCCGCGCTGTGGGTCGAGACCTGCGCCGAGTGCGAGGCCGGGTCCCAGGTCGCGCAGTTCGAGATCCTGTACTACGCCGCCCCCGATCACGGCTCGCTGCGCTATCGCGTCGACGATCGGCCGTGGCAGCCGCTCAAGACGCGGACCCAGCCGATCGAGCCGCCGCACCCGGCGCGCCAGGTCATCCCGGTGACCGACGGGCCGCACCGGCTGACCCTCGAGCACACCGGCGGCGGCGTGGTCGATCTGTTCGGCGTGGTGCTCGAGCGCTTGCGGCCGGGCGTGATCGTCGATTCGCTCGGCGTGGTCGGCCGCCGGCTCGGCAGCCTCAGGTCGTGGGACTGGGCGGTGATCGGCGAGCAGCTCGCGAGCCGCGATCCGCGGGTCGTCGTGCTGCAGTACGGCACCAACGAGGCCGACGATCCCGCGCTCGATCTCGAGGCGATGGGGCGCTACTTCGACGACACGATCCTGCGGATCCGCGCCGCCGCGCCGACCGCGGCGATCTTGATCCTCGGGCCGCCTGATCTGGCGATCCGCGAGGCCGGCAAGGCGTGCGATCGCCTGCACGGCGAGGCGGCGCTGATCCCGGAGTGCGAGTGGCGCACGCCGCAGGTGCTCGCCGAGATCATCTCGCTCGAGCACGCCGCCGCCGCGCGCAACCACGTCGCGTTCTTCGATACGTTCGCCGCGATGGGCGGCGCCGATCGCATGCACGCGTGGTTCCTCGCCGAGCCCAAGATCGCCTACAAGGACCACGTGCACCTCACCGATCTCGGCTATCAGGCGTGGGCCGATGCGCTGTCCCAGGCGGTGCTCGCCGAGTACAGCCGGTGGCGGCAGGGTCTGGGCCTGCCGCCGACCCAGCCGCTCGAGGCGCCGCCGCCCGCGGCGCTGCCGCACGACGCCGCGACGCCCGGCACCGCCAGCCCCTAGCTTCGCCGCGCATGCTGTTCTCGAGCCCCGACTACCCGCTGTTCCTGATCGCGGTGTTCTTCCTCTACGCGCTGGCGCGCTGGGGCGGGCCGGCG
>Ga0302256_10000156_pt1 | contig 14258 bp, 13 predicted proteins | sample I_Fen_E3_4_FD_194571 | JGI IMG/M metagenome (GOLD analysis project Ga0302256, IMG submission 194571) | Peat permafrost microbial communities from Stordalen Mire near Abisko, Sweden - I_Fen_E3_4 | ecosystem: Environmental > Terrestrial > Soil > Wetlands > Permafrost | place: Sweden: Abisko...
CGCCAGCGGCCTTCCGACAACAGCACGCCGAGCAGGGTGCACACGCCCGACACGCCGAGCATCACGCCCAGCAAGCCCTCGCGCGGCGCGGTGCGCATCAGGCAGACCAGCAGAAAACCCCACACACCCGCCGCGACCACGCCGCGGTCGGGCCGCGCCGGCCAGCACGGCACGGTGCCCACCACCACGCACACGGTGGCCGACAGCCAGAGCCACACCGGGTCGGTGTGATCGACACCCAGCGCGAAAAGGCCGGTGCCCAGGCCCATCACGACCAGACCGCTCAGCGGCCCGAAGCGGGCAGACCGCCAACGGGCCAGGCCACGCGCCAGTGGCGCGGCCCATTGGACGCCGCCGTTGAACGCACTCGACAGCTTGGTCCCGACGATCAGCATCGCGCTGAAGCCGATGACGCTGGCCACCCCGGTGACCACCACGTTGCCCGCGGCCGCCACCCACACGTCGTCGGACACAAGCACGCTGCCGGCATAGACCAGCGCGGCCAGGGCGATCAGGCGCAACCCGTAGCCGAACTTCATGGCCGCGTTCAGCTTGCGCTGGTCGCCCACGTCGATGCCCAGGCCCAGCAGCAGGCGCGAGCCCGCTTCGAGCACCTGGCGCTGCAGCGGCCAGCCGATGAGGGCAGCATGGAGCCATGCCCACAGCGGCGAGGGCTGCTGCAGCAGGCGGTGCAGCCGCAGCACGTCGGCCAGCTGGTGCCGGATGTGCGGGTCGGTGACCGGCTGCACCAGCACCTCGGCCAGCGCCTGGCGCAGGGCTTCGGCACGCGCCGGGCCGATCATCCGGTCGGTGCGAAAGTCGCCGAGCCAGCCGAAATGGTCTTGCAGGCCGCGAAGGAATTCGACCGGCAGGTTGGGCGCGGAGATCACCACATCGGCAAAACGGGCCGAGGCCTCGGCCCGCTGCGACAGCGGCAGGCGCGACAGGGCCGCCTCGATGCGCGGCCATTCGTCGAGCAGCGCGATGTCGCCGTGTTCTCGCCAGCAGTCGAAGGCGCGCCGGGTGAGCGCCTCGGGCGTCTCGTCGTGCGGCGTCTGCACCAGGTCCAGGGGCTCGGGGTCGAGCGCGGGCGCGGGCGGTGCATCGTGCGCGTCGAGCCTCGGCTCGGGCTGCACGTCGTTGCGCGGCATCACCGGCTCCTCGGTCGGTGCGACCACCACCTCCTCGGGCGCCGGGGCAGGCACCTCGTCGTCGTCCACCACATGCCGCGCCCAGTACTGCGCACGCTCGTAGGCCTCGCGCAGTGCCTGGTAGGCCTGGGCGTCGTCATCGGGCCGTGTCGTACGCAAGCGAAGCGCATAGGCCCGCTTGATGGCCGGCAGCTCGCGCGTGGGCGCGATGCCCAGCCTGTTCCAGTCAGACGAATACATCGCGGCACCCGCCTTCAGAAGCGGAAGCTGCGGTCGATGCTGTCGAGCGCCTCGCGGAAGGCCTGGCGCGACTCGCGGATGAGCCGCGGGTCCTGCGAATCGAGCGTCGCCTCGAAGCGCGACAACCAGCCCTGGATCATGTTGCGCTCTTCGCCGAGCCGGTCTTCGTACAGGCGCTTGGCGCGCTCGATGAGGTAGCGGTTGTCCTGTTCGTCGCGCGGGTGCTGCTTGAGCTGGCGCAGCTTGGCGAGTGCCTCCTGCACCTGCGCGTCGCTCATCTCGGCGCGGGTGTTGCGTATCAGCGTGTTGACCGCGCGGCCGGTGCGTGTCTCGCGCGCATCGACTTCGAGCAGGCCGTTGGCGTCGTAGGTGAAACGCACTTCGACACCGGCCTCGCCGGCCGGCATCGGCGGCATGTCCACGTCGAGCTGGCCGAGGTGCAGGTTCTCCGAGCCCACCGGCGACTCGCCCTGGCGGATGTCGACATGGATGGTGGGCTGCTTGTCTTGCAGCGTGACGTAGGTCTGCACACGCGACACCGGTACCGGCGTGTTGCGCTCGATGATGGGCGAGAAGCGGTCGTTGAGCAGGCGCCCGTCGATGCGGTCGGCGGCGATGATGCCCAGCGAATACGGCATCACGTCGGTGAGCACCACCTCGTCGAGCGCGGCATCGCGCGCCTTCAGGCCGGCCTGCACAGCTGCGCCCTGCGCGATGGCAAGGTCGGGGTCGTTGGTGCGCAGCGGCAGGCGCTGGAAGAGCCGCGTCGCAAGCTGGCGCACCATGGGCATGCGCGTCGCGCCGCCCACCAGCACGACTTCGCTCAGGCCGCCGGCCTCGATCTGCGCGTCGTTGAGCGCACGCTCGATCGGGCGGCGCAGGCGCTGCAGCAACTCGGCACTGGCCGACTCGAAGTCGGCACGCGTCACCGTGCATTCGAGTCGGCGGTCACCCTGTGTCAGCCCCATGGTCGTGTGGTCGCGCTCGCTGAGTTCGCGCTTGGCCAGCTCGGCGGCACGCCACCACAGCGCCTCGTCGAGCAGGCGCTGGCGTTGCGCAACAGGCAGGTCGGCCGCAGCCCGGTCGACGAAGAGGCGGCCGAGCGCCTGCACGAAGTCTTCGCCGCCGAGCCGGGTGTCACCGGCGCTCGCACGCACCTCGACCACGCCGTCGAAGTACTCGAGCACCGACACGTCGAAGGTGCCGCCGCCCAGATCGAAAACGAGAAAGGTGCTGTGGTCGGGCCGCTCGCGCAGACCGTAGGCCAGGCCCGCCGCCGTGGGCTCGTTGAGCAGGCGCTCCACCTTCAGCCCGGCCAGCTGGCCGGCCGTGCGCGTCGCGCGGCGTTGCGCCTCGTTGAAATACGCAGGCACGGTGATGACCGCTTCGGTCACCGCCTCGCCGAGGAACACCTCGGCGTCGGCCTTCAGCGACTTGAGCACCAGCGCCGACAGCTCCTCGGCGCGGAAATCGCGCTTGCCCAGGCGCAGCTTCTTGTCGGTGCCCATCCAGCGCTTGAAACCTTGCACCGTCGAGCCCGCATCGCTGCCGGAGCGCTCGCGTGCCGGCAGGCCGACCAGCGTGTGACCTTGCGCATCGAGTGCCACGGCCGACGGTGTCAGCAGGTCGCCCACGGCGTTGGGGATCAGTTCGGGGCGGCCATCGCGAAAGACACCCACGAGGCTGTTGGTGGTACCGAGGTCGATGCCGACGATCATGTCCGCTCGCGGAAATTGAAAGTGGAGCAGGATATCAGCGCCACCTGCGGCAACGGCCTCCCCAAGATGGAAGCCGGCGGTGCACCGGAGTTACGTCACAGAAATGAAAGCGCCAGATGGGCCAGCACCGCCAGCGGCGCCGTGTCGGCGCGCAGCACGCGCGGCCCCAGGCTCAGCGGCGAGAAGCCGGCGGCCTCGGCCTGCGCCACTTCGGCGTCGGTGAGCCCGCCTTCGGGGCCGCTCAGAAAGACGGCCCGGCCGGCAACGAGCGAGAGCGGGCGCGATGCGCGCGGGCTGAGCACGCAGCGCTGCTCGCCTTCAAGCACCGGCAGTCCGCGCAGCCAGTCGGCCAGCGTGCGCACCGGCGACAGTTCGGGCACGCGGGTGCGCCCGCTCTGCTCGCAGGCCGCCACCGCCACGCCTTGCCAGTGCGCCAGGCGCTTCTCGGCGCGCTCGCCGCTCAGCCGCAGCACCGAGCGCTCGGTGAGCAAGGGCTGGATCGCGGCCACGCCAAGCTCGGTGGCTTTTTCGACCAGCGCATCCATGCGCTCGTTGGCCGGCATGCCGATGGCCAGCGTGATGCGGTGCGGCAGCTCGCGGTCCACCGGGTCGTGCGCATGCAACTGCACCTGCACATCACTGCGGCCCATCTGCTGCACGGTCGCGCGCCATTCGCCGCCTTGCCCGTTGAAGAGCGTGATCTCGGCGCCGGGCTGCAGGCGCAGCACCTGCACGTGGCGCGCCGGGCCGGGCGGCAGGCTGATGAGGGAATCGGCCTGAAGCGGCTGCTCCAGGTACAGGCGTGCGGGCATGCGGCGAGTGTGCCTCAGCCAGAGTCGGGGTCATGAGCACCGACATCGAGCGCCTGGATGAAACCCATGCCTGCCACGACGCCGAGCCGGCGCGCGGCGCACAACTGTTGCGACAGATCGACCCGGGCCAGTTGCCGGTCGAGCGCCGGCCCAGCTATGCCTTTCTGATCAACCACGTGCTGGGCGAAAAGCTCTCGGTGTGGGACGAGGCGCTGGCGAAGCAGCAGCAACTCATCGCCATCGCGTCCCCCACGCCGGCGCTCGTGCTGTGGCGCCAGCTCGGTGCCGCGGCCCTGGCGGTCGGCGCAAGCGGCTGCCGGGGTTTCGGCGTTAGCGCCCGAAGCGCCTGAACATCACGCGCATGCGGCGCTTCACCACCTGCGCGGCACGCCAGGTGGCCGAGCGCTTGATCGCCGCCTTGACGCGTTCCTTGGTCGCGCGCCACCAGGTCAGCGCGCGCACGAACCAGGCAAAGTGCATCAGCTGCGGCTCGGTCAGCATGAAGAGGCGGCCGACCAGGGCGGTGCCCAGCAGCTTGGCAGCCACGATCACGGCCAGCCCCAGAGCAGCGCGGCCCTGGTGGATCAGCCACAGCGCAACCAGTTTGATGGGGAACAGCAGCGCCGCCGGCACCAGGAACAGCACCAGCGCCCAGCGTGGCGACACGCCGCGGATGAGCGCCTCCAGCCGCGCCAGCGGTGGCCATTTCGCCAACCAGGCCATGCAGGCGGTGAGCGGCCGCCAGCCCCACTCTTCGATGAACAGGACCGCCGCCGCGAGGACCAGCAAGACGCCGCGAAGGACGCGCCGCAAACCCCGCAGCAGGCCGCGCAAGAACGTCATCGGAGGCCGGCCACGCCCGGCCGCGGTATGTCAGCCACCAAACAGAGTGCGCCGGGCTTTCTCGGCAGCGGGCAAGCCCTTGCGCTCGCGAATCTGGTCGATCACACGGGTGGCCACGTCGCGCAGCTCGCCGATGCTGCTGGCCTTGTCGACTGCCAGCGTCAGCGTGAAGCCACGCAGGCCGAGTTCACTGGAGATCAGCTGCGTCAGCGCGGCGGTGAATTCCGAGTAGTCGAGCAGATGCTCTTCGGCGCTTTCCGCCGGGGCAGGCACGACCGCCTTGTCGGCGCCGGCAGCGGACGACGATGACGCGCCGGAGCGGCTCGACGAGCCGGCCACGGGTGCGATCAGTTGCAGCGACTCGAGAAACTTGAAGTCTTCGGGCTTCAAGCCGACCACGTTGGCCAGCAGCATCTCTTCGCTCTTGACGCCATCGATGAGCAGCAGCAGGTTGCGTTGGCTGCGCTCCTTGACCAGCGCGCGCGTCTGCATCTCAACCCTTCCCGCATCAGTCTTGGACCAGATCACTGGCGAGCTCCCGTCGACAACGTCGTCATGCCTGCAAGTGTGCGCGGATTGCGCACCCCACGTGTTTATTCGGCATCCCCCGCACGGAACCGTTCCGCATTAGAACGGCCATTGCGCCAAGTTTTAACGATTTCCCGGCGAAGACGAAGGAATTTCTGCGCCGGCCGGTGAAATCAGGCCTTGTCGCGCAGCTCGCGGCGAAGAATCTTGCCGACCGGTGACTTGGGCAGGTCGTTGCGGAACTCGATGACCTTGGGCCGCTTGTAGCCCGTCATGTTGGCCTCGCAGTAGGCCCGCACGTCGGCCTCGGTGACCGCAGGGTTGCTGCGCACGATCACCAGCTTGACCGCCTCGCCCGCCTTGGCGTCGGGCACGCCCACCGCCGCGCATTCGAGGATGCCGGGCATCTGCGTCACCACGTCTTCGATCTCGTTGGGGTAGACGTTGAAGCCGCTCACCAGGATCATGTCTTTCTTGCGGTCGACGATTTTGAAGTAGCCGCGCGCGTCGACCGTGCCGATGTCACCGGTGCGGAAGAAGCCGTCGGCCGTCATCACCTTGGCGGTCTCATCGGGGCGCTGCCAGTAGCCGGCCATGACCTGCGGGCCGCGGATGGCGATCTCGCCCGCGGTGCCGGCCGGCACTTCGTGGCCGTCGTCGTCGAGCAGGGTGAGTTCGGTGCTGGGCAAGGGCAGGCCGATGGTGCCGGTGAAGCTGTCGCTGTCGAGCGGGTTGCAGGTGGCCGAAGGCGAGGTCTCCGACAGGCCGTAGCCTTCGCAGATCGGGCAGCCGGTCTTCTCGAGCCAGAGCTTGGCCGTGGCCTGTTGCACCGCCATGCCGCCGCCCACCGAGATCTTCAGGTGGCTCCAGTCGACGGTGTTGAAGCCGGGGTGGTTGGCCATCGCGTTGAACAGTGTGTTGACTGCCGGGAAGCTGTGCACGCGCTCGCGCGACAGGTCCTTGAACACCGCCGGAATGTCGCGCGGGTTGGGGATCAGGATGTTGCAGCCGCCGGTGCGCATCGACAGCATCATGTTCGAGGTGAAACCGAAGATGTGGTACAGCGGCAGCGCGCACACCGTGGTGAGTTGTTCGCCCGCCGGCACCTTCTTCAGCGCGGGCTGGTACCAGGCCTCGCTCTGCAAGGTGTTGGCCACGAGGTTGCTGTGCAACAGCACGGCCCCCTTGCTGACGCCGGTGGTGCCGCCGGTGTACTGCAGCACGGCAATGTCGGTCGGCTTGAGGTCGGGCGCGCGGTACGCCGCCTTGCGGCCGGCGGCCACGGCGTCGTTGAAGCGCACGAGGCCGGGCAGCGTGAAGGCCGGCACCATCTTCTTCACGTTGCGCACCACGTAGTTGACGATCAGGCCTTTCGGAAAGCCGAGCATCTCGCCCAGGCTCGCGAGGATGACCTTCTGGGTCGGCACCGCCGCGTAGCAGGCCTGCAGGGTGGCGGCGAAGTTCTCGATGATGACGATGGCCTTGGCGCCCGAGTCCTTCAGCTGGTGCTCGAGTTCGCGTGGCGTGTACAGCGGGTTCACGTTCACCACCACCAGGCCGGCGCGCAGGATGCCGGCCACCGCGATCGGGTACTGCGGCACGTTGGGCATCATGATGGCGACGCGGTCGCCCTTCTCCAGGCCCTGCGACTGCAGGTAGGCCGCGAAGGCACGCGACTGCTCATCGACCAGACCGAAGCTGAAGCTCTTGCCCATGAACTTGTACGCCGACAGGGCTGCGTATTTCTTGAAGGCCTCTTCGATCAGCGCCGTCAGCGACGCGTACTGGCTCAGGTCGATCTGCTCGGGCACGCCTGCGGGGTACTGCTTGAGCCATGTCTTTTCCATCTTCTGCTCCGGTGCAACTCTTGCGTGAAATGCGCGATTCTGACCCAAGGCTGACACGCGCCGCATCAGGGGTTTCGAGCGCCGAACGGCCGTTCTAATTCGCCGTTGTGCGCAAACTCGGCACGCACCTTCGATACCTCAGGCCGAACGGACGGTGGCGTGCGAGCGCAGCGAAGCACGGATCAAGCAACGCCCCGAGCACGGGTCTCCCGGGCTCAGGGGTGGCGCCCCTCGGGGGCAGGAGCGAAGCGACTGGGGGGCCTCTACTCAATAGCTTTGACCATGTCCTCGACGACCTTCTTCGCATCGCCGAACACCATCATGGTCTTGTCCATGTAGAACAGTTCGTTGTCGAGGCCGGCATAACCCGCTGCCATCGAGCGCTTGTTGACGATGATGGTCTTGGCCTTGTAGGCCTCGAGGATGGGCATGCCGTAGATCGCGCTGCCCTTGGTGTGGGCGGCAGGGTTCACCACGTCGTTGGCGCCGAGGATGATGGCCACGTCGGCCTGGCCGAACTCGCCGTTGATGTCTTCCATCTCGAACACCTGGTCGTACGGCACTTCCGCCTCGGCCAGCAGCACGTTCATGTGGCCCGGCATGCGCCCGGCCACCGGGTGGATGGCGTACTTGACCGTGACGCCCTTCGCAGTGAGCTTGGCGGCGAGTTCCTTCACCGCATGCTGCGCACGCGCCACCGCCAGGCCGTAGCCGGGCACGATGATCACGGTCTCGGCGTTGCCGAGCACGAAGGCCGCGTCGTCGGCGCTGCCGCTCTTCACCGGGCGCTGCTCGGCCGCACCCGTCACCGCGGTCGCGGCATCGCCGCCGAAGCCGCCGAGGATCACGTTGAAGAACGAGCGGTTCATCGCCTTGCACATGATGTAGCTCAGGATCGCGCCCGAGCTGCCCACCAGCGAGCCCGCGATGATCAGCATCGCGTTGTCGAGCGAGAAGCCGATGCCCGCCGCGGCCCAGCCCGAGTAGCTGTTGAGCATCGACACCACCACCGGCATGTCGGCGCCGCCGATCGGGATGATGATCAGCACGCCCATCACGAAGGCCAGCGCGAGCATCGCGAAGAACGCGGCCCAGCTGCCGGTGAACATGAAGCCGAGGCCCAGGCCGATGGTCGCGAGGCCGAGCACCAGGTTCAGCATGTGCTGGCCGGGGAAGATGACCGGCGCGCCCTTGAACAGGCGGAACTTGTAGGTGCCCGAGAGCTTGCCGAACGCGATCACCGAGCCGCTGAAGGTGACGGCGCCGATGGCCGCGCCCAGAAAGAGCTCGAGCCGGTTGCCGGTGGGGATCGGGTCGCCCGCGGTGTGCACGATCCGGAAGGCGATCGGCTCGGCCACGGCCGCCACCGCGATGAACACGGCCGCGAGGCCGATCATGCTGTGGAAAAAAGCGACCAACTCGGGCATCTTGGTCATCTCGACCGTCTTCGCGCGGTAGGCGCCATAGGCCGCACCCGCCAGCAGGCCGAGCAGCACCCAGGCCAGGCCGGTCGTGTGGCCCAGCTTGATGATCAGCGCCGCCGTGGTGACCACCGCGATGGCCATGCCGACCATGCCGAACAGGTTGCCGCGGATCGACGTCGTGGGATGCGACAGGCCCTTCAACGCCTGGATGAAGCAGACGCTCGCAATGAGATAGAGCAGCGTGACGAGATTCATGCTCATTTCGGATCCTCCCTCACGACCTTCTTCTCCTTCTTGCGGAACATCTCGAGCATGCGCCGCGTGACCAGAAAGCCGCCGAACACGTTGACGGCGGCCAGCGCCACGGCAAGCACGCCCATGATCTTGCCCAGCGGCGTCTCGGTGCCGGCCGCGGCCAGCATGGCGCCGACGATCACGATCGCCGAGATGGCGTTGGTGACGGCCATCAGCGGCGTGTGCAGCGCGGGCGTCACCGTCCAGACCACGTGGTAACCCACGTAGATCGCAAGCACGAAGATGATGAGGTTGGTGATGGTGGGCGAGATGATGTCCATGCTTATTTCCTCTTCACTTCGCCGCCTTGCGTCATCAGGCAGGCGGCCACGATGTCGTCGTCCATTGGCACGTTGAACGTGCCTTCTTTCGTGATCACGAGCTTCAGAAAGTCCAGCACGTTGCGCGCATACAAGGCGCTGGCATCGGCCGCCACCAGCGCTGCGAGGTTGGTCTCGCCGACGAGCGTGACACCGTGCTTCACCACCGTCTTGTTCGCTTCGGTCAGCGGGCAGTTGCCGCCTTGTGCTGCCGCCAGGTCGACGATCACCGAGCCGGGCTTCATGGCCTTGACCATTTCTTCGGTCACCAGCACCGGCGCAGCGCGGCCCGGGATCAGCGCGGTGGTGATCACGATGTCGGCAGCCGCCACACGCTTGGCCACCTCGACCTTCTGCCGATCGAGCCAGCTCTGCGGCATCGGCTTGGCGTAGCCGCCCACGCCGACCGCGGCTTCCTTCTCTTCGGGCGTGTCGTACGAGACGTCGATGAACTTGGCGCCCAGCGACTCGACCTGCTCCTTCACCGAAGGCCGCACGTCGCTGGCCTCGATCACGGCACCCAGGCGCTTGGCGGTGGCAATGGCCTGCAGGCCCGCGACGCCGACGCCGAGGACCACGACGCGCGCGGCCTTCACCGTGCCGGCGGCCGTCATCAGCATCGGGAAGAAGCGCTGGTACTTGTCGGCGGCGATCATCACCGCCTTGTAGCCGGCGATGTTGGCCTGCGAGCTCAACACGTCCATGCTCTGCGCGCGCGTGGTGCGCGGCGCCGCTTCGAGCGCGAAACTCGTGATGCCGGCGCCGGCCAGGCGCTGCAGGTTGTCGCGGTCGAAGGGGTTGAGCATGCCGACGAGTGCCGCGCCGGTGTTCATCAGGCTCAGCTCCGAATCGAGCGGCGATCGCACCTTGAGCACCAGCTCGGCCGCGAACGCGCCGGCCTGGTCGGTGATCTCGGCGCCCACCGCCGCATAGGCCTCGTCGGTGACGCTGGCGCTCAGGCCGGCACCCGATTGAATGCGCAGCGTGTGGCCCTGGGCCTTGAGCTTCTTGGCCGTTTCGGGCGTGACGGCCACCCGCGTTTCCCCAGCCGCTGTTTCGAGCGGAACCCCAATCAACATGGATCTGCCTCCTCAGTCGCCGGCACGCGATGAACTTGCGCCGAACTTACAAAAACACGCGAGCGTAACGCATCGCGCGGCGTTCGTCGTGGCCTGCCGTGTCACGCCCGGGGCGGCCCGCTAACATCGCGACCCATGTCGGAGCGATGGAAACCCAGTGTCACCGTGGCCGCGATCGTCGAGCGCGTGGACGACGGCGTGAGCCGCTTTCTGTTGGTCGAAGAACACACGGCCGAAGGCCTGAAGCTCAACAACCCGGCCGGCCACCTGGACCCGGGTGAATCGCCCGAGCAGGGCGTGGTGCGCGAAGCGCTGGAAGAGACCGCCTGCGTGTTCACGCCGCAGAGCATCGTCGGCATTTACCTGTCGCGCTTCCAGCGGCCGGCCACCGGCGAAGACGTGACCTACCTGCGCATCGCCTACGCCGGCACCGCAGGCGAGCCCGACCCGACGCGCAAGCTCGACGAAGGCATCGTGCGCACGCTGTGGATGACGCTCGACGAGCTGCGCGCCAGCTGCGAGCGCCACCGCAGCGGCCTGGTGCTGCGCTGCATCGAAGACCACCTCGCCGGGCAGCGCCACCCGCTGTCGCTGGTGACGGCCGACCCGACGCTCTACGCGCCCGAGATCAAGCGCTGAGTTGTCTCCGCCGCGACCTTCGCCGGGCGTGAAGCTGGCTAAGCTGAATACGGCTTCGTCGGCCCGCCCACGACAAGGTGAACACGATGACAACCTCCCTGCCTTCCGGTTACGCACGGCACACCCGCGCAAGCCCGCTCACCGAGCCGTGGGAGCCGCTGTTCTCGCGCCAGGTGGCGAGCGGCGTGCAGATCGCGCTCGAGATCCGCGAGGCGCATTGCAACTCGCGCGGCTTCGCGCACGGGGGGTTGATCTCGTCGCTGGCCGACAACGCGATGGGCTTGTCGGCCGTGCGCCGCGCGCGCGAGCACCCCGGAGCCGAAAAGGCCAGCGCCGTCACCGTGACACTGAGCCTGGACTTCATCGACGCCGCCCAGGTGGGCGACGTCGTCGAGTTCCAGCCCACGGTGCTGAAGGTCGGGCGCACGCTGGCCTTTGTCGACTGCCGCGTGGTCTGCGGCGATCGGCTGATCGCACGCGGCAACGCGAGCTTCCGGATCGTGTGAACCCGACCCGGCTCACCAGGCCATGGCCGTCTCTTCGGAGCGCCGCCAATCGACGATCTCGGCAATCGTCAGCATCGGCAGCCCGTGCACGAGCGCAAAACGCTCGACCTGCTCGCCGCGCGCCATCGTGCCGTCGGGGTTCATCAGCTCGCACAACACGGCCGCCGGCCGGAGGTCGGCCAGGCGCATCAGGTCGACCGAGCCTTCGGTGTGGCCATCGCGCTCCAGCACGCCACCGGGTCGCGCGCGCAACGGGAACACGTGGCCCGGGCTCACCAGGTCGGCAGGCTGGGCGTTGTCGGCCATCGCAGCCCGGATGGTCGTCACGCGGTCGGCCGCGCTGACGCCGGTGCTCACGCCTTCGCGCGCTTCGATCGACACCGTGAAAGCCGTGCCGTAGCGGCTGCCGTTGCGCGACACCATCGGTGGCAACTGCAAACGCTGCAGTGCCTCGTCGGGCACGCACAGGCAGACGATGCCGCTGCCCTCGCGGATCAGCAGCGCCATGGCGGCGGGCGTGATGAGCTCGGCGGCCACGATGAGGTCGGCCTCGTTCTCGCGCTCGTCATCGTCGAACAGCAGGATGGGGCGGCCCTCGCGCAAGGCTTGCAGCGCAGTGCGCAATCGAGGGGGAAACTCGGAAAAGACAGGCAGTTGAGACATTGAAACGCTCCTCGCGTGATGCATGGCGAAAAACATTTCAGGGCGCGCAAACACACGAGCGCCCACACCGGCGGACCGGCATGCGCACCCCTGCGTCGGCACATCTTCTTTCATCCGGACTGTGACGCCGCAGCGAGCGAACCCACTGCCACGCAAACCGTCGGCCCTGGCATCTCACCAGGTCTGCTGACCCTCTCGCCGGGAGACGAGAGGCGCTCGCGGGCTCGTTGTGAATGTGACCCTCACACCGCAACATACCGCCGGTGGGGAATTCCACCCCGCCCTGAAGACGTGTGCCGGCCTTGCGGCCAGCGGGGGCATCTTACGTTCGCTCCAGCCGGCCTGCCCGTCACCGCGGCGACAGGCCGGAACTCAGCGCGCCGGCTGCAGCTTGAACAACTGAACCGACTCGGCCAGGCGCACCACCTGGTCCTTCAGGCTGGCGGCAGCCGCAGCGCCTTCTTCCACCAACGCGGCGTTCTGCTGCGTCATCTGGTCGAGCTGCGTCACCGAGGCATTGATCTGGCCGATGCCGTCCGACTGCTCGGTGGTGGCCGCGGTGATCTCGCCGATGATGTCGGTCACGCGCTGCACCGAGCCCACGATCTCGCGCATGGTCTCGCCAGCTTGCGCCACCAGGCGCGAGCCCGAATCCACTTTCTCGACCGAGGCGCCGATCAGGCCCTTGATCTCTTTCGCGGCTTGCGCGCTGCGCTGCGCCAGGCTGCGCACTTCGCTGGCCACCACCGCGAAGCCGCGGCCCTGGTCGCCGGCACGTGCCGCTTCCACCGCGGCATTCAGCGCGAGGATGTTGGTCTGGAACGCGATGCCGTCGATCACGCCGATGATGTCGGCGATGCGCTTGGACGAGGTGTTGATCTCGTCCATCGTCGAGACGACCTGCGACACCACGTCGCCGCCCTTTTGGGCGATGGCCGCGGCCGAGGTGGCCAACTGGTTGGCGGTGCGGGCCGAGTCGGCGGTCTGCTTCACGGTGCCGTTGAGCTGCTCCATGGAACTGGCGGCCTGCTGCAGGTTGCTGGCGGTCTGCTCGGTGCGCACGCTCAGGTCCTGGTTGCCGGTGGCGATCTCGGCGCTCGCGGTGGCGATGCTGTCGGTCGAGTGGCGGATGCCGCCGATGGTGCGCGACAGCGTGGCCTGCATGTCGGCCAGGGCCTTCACCAGTTGGCCGATCTCGTCGTTCGAACGAACCTCCACACGCACCGTCAGGTCGCCGGCGGCCACGCGTTGCGCGGCGCCGAGTGCGTCTTTCACCGGCACGGTGATGCTGCGGGTGATGCGCCAGGCACAGGCGCTGCCGATCACCAGCGTCAACAAACCCAGCGCGATGAGCAAGGTGCGGCTGTTGGCATTGCTGGCAGCAATCTCGGTCGCGGCCGCGTCGATGCTCTTGCGCTGGCGGTCGAGCAGGGATTGAACGATGTCGAGGTAGCTCTTGGTCGTCGGCACGTACTTGTCGTCGAACAGCTTGGCCGCCTCGTCGGCACGGCCTTCCTTCTTGGCCAGGATGATGGTGTCGCGCGCCGACAGGTAGAGCTTGCGCTGCGCCATGATGTCTTCGTAGAGCTTCTTCTCTTCGTCGCCGCGCAGCAGCGCTTCGATCTGCTTCTGGTAGTCGGCAGCAATCTTCGACGACTCGGCCGTCTCGGCCGCAAAGAAGGTGGCCAGGCTCGGGTCCGAGCTTTTCACGATGGCCGTCACGCGGCGCGAGCCGGTGTAGACGAGGCGGTACCAGTCGGCGATCAGGCGCTCCTTGGCCAGCGGCTCGGCCATCATGGTCTGCGTGGTCGACGCGGTGGTCTGCAGGCGCCAGATGGCCAGCGACAAGGCCATCGTCGCGAGCAGCAGCACGGCCCCGAAGGCCAGCGCCAGGCGCGGGCCGATGTTCAGCTTGGTCATGAAATCCTCTTCTTGAAAGACAGGCGGCCCAACGGGCCCTCTGCAGTTGTCGGCAAATTGCCGATGGACTGAAACCCGCCTCAAGCCCCTGCGCGCACGGCGCGGCATCCTGCACGCCTAAAATTCACGGCATGAGCAAACAGCGCGTCGTCGTCGGCCTGTCTGGCGGTGTCGATTCCGCGGTCAGCGCACACCTGCTCAAAGCAATGGGCCATGAGGTCATCGGCATCTTCATGAAGAACTGGGAAGACGATGACGACGACGCGTACTGCTC
>Ga0302256_10000160_pt1 | contig 14191 bp, 10 predicted proteins | sample I_Fen_E3_4_FD_194571 | JGI IMG/M metagenome (GOLD analysis project Ga0302256, IMG submission 194571) | Peat permafrost microbial communities from Stordalen Mire near Abisko, Sweden - I_Fen_E3_4 | ecosystem: Environmental > Terrestrial > Soil > Wetlands > Permafrost | place: Sweden: Abisko...
GCCTGCCGCTGCCGCTGCCGCTGCCGCTGCCGCTTCCCCGCCTGCCGCTGCCGCTTCCCCGCCGCCGCCTGCCGCTACCGCTGCCGCTGCCGCTTCCCCGCTGCCGCCCGCTGCTGCCGCTTCCCCGCCTGCCGCCACCGCTGCGCCGACGAGCGAGGCGCGTCCGCCGGCCGCGTTCTGGGACCGCCGGCGCACCCAGCCCGCCGCGGTCGCGACCACCAGCACCGCGTCCGCCGCGGCCCCCAAGCCGCGCCGGCAACGCGACCGCGATCAGCTCGAGTTCAGCCTGTACTACTTCGGCAAGTACGACGCCGCGTTCCGCGAGGACAAGTACGACCTGCTGCTCGAGGGCGCGCGGTTCGCCGATCGCCACGGGTTCACCGCGCTGTGGGTGCCCGAGCGCCACTTTCACGCGTTCGGCGGGTTCTCGCCAAACCCCGCGATCGTGTGCGCCGCGCTCGCGCGCGAGACCACCCGGCTCAAGCTGCGCGCGGGCAGCGTGGTGGTGCCGCTGCATCACCCGGTGCGGATCGCCGAGGACTGGTCGATGGTCGACAACCTCAGCATGGGCCGCGTCGGGATCTCGTTCGCGTCCGGCTGGCATCCCGATGACTTCGTGTTCGCGCCCGACGCCTACGGCGACCACCGCGCGCGCATGTTCGAGAACATCGAGACGATCCGGGCGCTGTGGCGCGGCGAAAAGCTCCGCGTCCGCGCCGGCGCGGGCCGCGAGATCGAGGTCGGCTGCTTCCCGCTGCCGATGTCGCGCGAGCTGCCAACGTGGATCACCGTGGTCAACAACCCCGATACCTACGTCCAGGCCGGCCGGATCGGCGCCGGCGTGCTCACCAACCTGCTGGGTCAGACGCTCGACGATCTCGGGCGCAACATCGCGCTCTACCGCGACGCCCTCGCCCAGGCCGGCCACGATCCGGCGTCCGGGCACGTCACCGTGCTGGTACACAGCTTCGTCGCCGAGGACGCCGACGCCGCGCGGCAACAGGCGCGCGCGCCGTTCTGCGACTACCTCGACGCCCACCTGGCGCTGTCGCGGAGCCTGCTCGGGCGACGACCGGCGCTACATGCTGGGCCTTGCGTACGAGCGCTACGTCAAGGACAGCGCGCTGATCGGGTCGGCGGCGACCTGCGAACCGGTGCTCGACGGCCTGCGCGCGGCAGGCGTCGACGAGATCGCCTGCTTCGTCGACTTCGGCATCGCGGCCGACACCGTGCAGGGCGGGCTGCCCGCGCTGGCCGCCATGATCGACCGCTACCGCACCCCCGTGCGCGTCGCCCCGCCACCCCCCACGGCGATCACGCCGCTCACGCTCGCGCAGCGCGAGGCGCTGGCGCTGGTCGAGCTGGCCGCCACCGACACCGCGATCGGCGCGTCGGTGTGCTTCGAGCTGCGCGGGCCGCTCGACGTCGCGTGCCTGGGCCGCGCGCTCGCCACGGTGATGAGCCGGCACGACATCCTGCGCTCGCGGCTGACCCCGGCGCGCGACGCCCTCCACGTCCCCCCCGGCGACAGCCGTGTACCGCTGGAGGTCACGGATCTGGCGGCGGCGGGTCTGTCGCCCCACGACTGGCTGATCCAGCTCGGCCGCCGCGGCTTCGACCTCGTGAACGAGCCGGTATTCCGGGCCGCCATCGGCAGGCTCGGCGCCGATCATCACCTGCTGCGGATCTCGTCGCATCACACGCTGTGCGACGGCTGGTCGCTCGGCGTGCTCACCGGCGAGCTCGGCGAGATCTACAGCGCCGAGCTCGACGGCCGCGCGTGCAACCTGCTCGCGCCGATGCAGTTCCACGAGTTCGTGACGAGCCAGGAGGCGCAGCGCGGCACCGCCACGCTGGCGAGTCACGAGCAGTACTGGCTGGCGCAGTTCTCGGGCGAGATCCCCCAGCTCGAGCTGCCCACCGACCGGCCGCGGCCACCGATCAAGACCTACCGCGCGGGCCGGATCGAGCACGATCTCGATCCCGCGCTGTGCAAGCAGCTGCAGCGCGTCGCCCGGCAGCAGGGCAGCACCGTGGTCATGCTCCTGGCCTCGGCCTACCTCTACCTCCTGCATCGCCTGGCGAACCAGGACGACGTGATCGTGGGGACCCCGGTCGCGGGCCAGCTGGCCCACATGGACCGCGCGTTGATCGGCCACTGTACCAGCCTGCTGCCGCTGCGCAGCAGCCTGTCGGGCTGCGAGCGGTTCACCGACCTGCTCGCGCGGACCCGGGCGATCCTGCTCGACGCGTTCGACCACCGCGACTACACGTTCCACGAGCTCGTGGCGCGCCTGCAGCTGCCGCGCGACGCGAGCCGGCTCCCGCTGGTCGCCGTCGGCTTCAACTTCGATCGGCTCGCCCCGGTGACCATGTCCGGCCTGGCGCTGCGCTACTGGGAGGACCAGCCGATCGAGTACGCGCTGTCGGAGACCAGCCTCAACATCACCGACCTCGGCGACGAGATGCGCGAGGAGTGGAACTACAACCTCGACCTGTTCGATCGCCAGACCGTGCAGCGCTGGCGCGACGGCTTCGAGGCGATCCTGCGCGCGGTCGTCGCCGACCCGGCGCGGCCGCTGGCAGCGCTGTCGATCGTCCCTGCCGCGGAGCAGCAGCGGATGATCGCCGCCGCGGACGCCACCCGCCGCGAGGTCCCCGACCGAGCGCTCCCCCTGCACGCGCTGTTCGAGCGCCAGGCCACGGCGACGCCGGACGCCCCCGCGGTGGCGTGCGGCGCCGATCGCCTGAGCTTTCGCGCGCTGGCGCGGCGCTCGAACCAGCTCGCCCAGCACCTCCGCGCGCTCGGCGCGACCCCCGAGAGCCGCGTCGTGATCGCGCTGCCGCGCTCGGTCGATCTGGTGGTCGCCGTGCTCGCGATCTGGAAGACCGGCGGCGCCTACCTGCCGATCGACACCAGCCATCCGCCCGAGCGGCTGGCGCGGATCCTGGCCAGCGCGCAGCCGGCCCTGGTGGTCACGACCTCGGCGCTGGGCCGCGCGCTGCCGGACCTCGGCGCGGTCCCCGTCGTCGAGCTCGATCGGATCGCCGCGAGGCTCATGGACCTGCCCGACGCCGCGCCCGCGACCGAGCTCGCGCCCCACCACGCCGCGTACGTGATCTACACCTCGGGCTCGACCGGCGAGCCGCGCGGCGTCGTGGTCGAGCACCGCTCGGTGGTGAACCTCCTGGCCGCGCTGCGCAGCGCGGTCTACGCCCGCCATCCCGGCGTGCTCCGGGTCGCGGTCAACGGCCCGATCACGTTCGACACCTCGGTCAAGCAGCTGATCCAGCTGCTCGATGGCCACTGCCTGGAGATCATCCCCGACGAGCTGCGCCGCGACGGCGCGGCGATGTGCGGCTACCTGCGCGAGCGCGCGGTCGACGTGCTCGACTGCACGCCGACCCAGCTCCACCTGCTGATCGAGGGCGGCCTGCTGCGCACGCCGCCTGCGGCGCGCCCGGTCCGCTGCGTCCTGGTCGGCGGCGAGGCGATCGATCCCGCGCTGTGGCAGCTGCTCGCCGGCTCGGAGATCGACTTCGTCAACGTCTATGGCCCGACCGAGTGCACGGTCGATACCACGGCGCGCCGGATCGAGCGCGGCCTGCCGCGGCCGTCGCTGGGCCGCCCGCTCGCCAACGTCCGGACCTACGTGCTCGATCGCGATCGCCAGCTCGTCCCGATCGGGGTGGCCGGCGAGCTGTATATCGGCGGCGCCGGGGTCGCCCGCGGCTACCTGGGCGATCCCCAGGCCACGGCCGAGCGGTTCTTGGCGGACCCGTTCGATGCCACCCCGGGCGCGCGGATGTATCGCACGGGCGACCGGGTGCGGGCCCACGGCCACGGCGAGCTCGAGTTCCTCGGCCGACTCGACCACCAGATCAAGCTGCGCGGCTACCGCATCGACCTGGGCGACATCGAGGCGGCGGTGACCCGCCAGCCCGGCGTCCTGGCGTGCGCCGTCCAGCGGGTCCCCCCCAGCGACGGTCGCGGCGAGGGCACGCTGGTCGCCTACGTCGTGCCGCCGGAGATCTGTACCGCCGCGCTGCCGCGCGTGCTGCGCGCCCACCTCCCCGAGTACATGGTCCCGGCCGCGCTCGTCGGCCTCGCGGCGCTGCCGGTCACGCCCAACGGCAAGCTCGACCGCGCGGCGCTCCCACCACCGCCGACCTCGGCGTTCACGATGCCGGATGACCACGTCGCGCCGCGCACGCCGAACGAGGCGCTGCTCGCCGAGATCTGGGCGGAGCTCCTGCTGGGAGATGCCGCGCGCGCAGCCGCGGTCGGCGTCACCGCCAACTTCTTCCACCTCGGCGGCAGCTCGCTCTCGGCGGTGCGCCTGCTCCAGATGATCGAGCGCCGCATGGGCCAGACCCTGACGATCCAGGATCTCTACGAGGAGCCGACGATCGAGCACCTCGCCGAGGTCATGCGCCACCTCAATACCTGGCACGGCCTGGTCCAGCGCTACGATGGCGAGGCCGGCACGCAGGCCGACCGCGAGTATCACGTCCGGCGCAACCTGCTCGCCACCGTGCGCGAGCGCGGCGCGCGGCCCCCCGCGTTCTACGTCCCCGGGCTGACCGGCATCTATCCCTCGACCTTGGTGCTCGGCGTGTTCAACCTGGTCAGGCACCTCGATCCGGAGCTGCCGTTCTACGGCCTGCAGCCGCCGGCCCTGGCGCCCGAGCTCGCGGGGGCCGCGCCCGCGGTGTTCGACCAGTGGCGCTACGACCGCACCCGGTTCGAGCGCCTGGCCACCGAGTACGTCGAGCGGATCGAGGCGGTTCGCCCGGCGGGGCCGCTGTCGTTCGTCTCGTTCTGCTCGGGCAGCCGGCTCACCCTCGAGATCGTGCAGCGGCTGCGCGCGCGCGGGCGGGCGCTGCATGCGCTCGTCCTGATCGATCCCATGGTCGATCTGCCCGAGGACAAGTCGGCGGCGCACCAGAGCCTGATCGCCAGCCTGGATCGCGCGCTCGCCGACTTCACCTGGTACATCACGCACACCCTCGGCTGGCGCGCGAACTGGGATCCGCTGACGATGTACCGCACGCTGGAGGCGCTGTCGCCCGACGAGCGCTGGCGCTACGCGCGCGATCGGCTGGTCGAGGGCGGCCACATGCCCGCCAGCATCACCGAGGACGGCCTGCGCCACGTGTTCGAGCTGCGCATCGCCGAGCGCACGATCGTGAAGCGCCTGGCCCGCAGCCTGGCGCCGTGCCGCTACGACGGGCCGGTGACGATCGTCGTCACCGAGCAGGTGCGCGCCCGGGTCAGCGACCAGCGGGCCGAGGAGGCGCTGCAGCACCTGCGCACGTACCTCGGTGGCTCGCTCGAGCTCCGGATGTCCAAGGGCGACCACCTCAACGCGTTTCACGAGCCCGCGGTCCAGTCGCTGGCGGCGGAGCTCAACCAGGTGCTCGCTCGATGACGCTGCTCGCGATGCTCACCCGGCGCTCGCGCGGCGCGCTCGGCCTCGCCGCCACGTGCGGGGCGCTCGGCGGCGCCGCCAGCACCGCGTTCCTGGCGCTGGTCAACCACCGGCTCGGCCACGCCGCCGCCGCGGCGCCGGGGTTCGCGGCCGCGTTCGCCGCGGTCAGCGCGGCGATGCTCGTGACCTACGTCGGCTCGCGCTGGATCCTGATCCGCCTGCTGCAGCGCGAGATCCACCGCGTGCGGCTCCAGCTGTCGCGCCAGCTCCTGGCGGCGCCGCTGCACCAGCTCGAGCACCTCGGCACCGCCCGGCTGGTGACGATCCTGACCGAGGATGTCCAGGCGATCGCCGGGGCGCTGGGCGTGCTGCCCTCGATCGCGATCAACGGCGTGATCACCCTGGGCGTCCTGGTGTACCTCGGCGTCCTGTCCAAGGTCTTGTTCGGGCTGGTGGCGGTGCTCCTGGGCCTGGCGGTGGTGAGCTACGTCCTGCTGGACACCCGCGCGACCGCGGCGCTGCGCCACGCCCGCGATGCGCTCGACCGGCTCGGCGAGGATCTCGAGGACCTCGTGCTGGGCAACCGCGAGCTCAAGCTCGCGCGCGACCGGCGGCTGGCGTTCTTGACCGGCGAGCTGACCCCTCACCTCGACACCGTCCGCGATCGGACGATCGCCGGGAGCACGCAGTACGCGCTCGCGGTCAGCTGGGGCCAGGTCCTCACCGTGCTCCTGATCGGCGCCGTGCTGTTCGTCGCGCCCGCGGTGTTCACGCTCGACGACGGCGTGATGCGCGGCTACGTGCTCGCGATCATCCAGATCACCGGCGCGATCGGCGGCCTGCTCGAGGCGGTGCCGCAGCTGCGCCGGGCGCAGATCGCCTGGAGCCGGATCGAGCGCCTGGGGCTCGAGCTCGACGCCGAGCCGGTCGCGGAGCCGGTCGCATCGACCGCGCCGCGCGCGGCCGCCGCACCGCCCGCGCCATCGCGGCTCGACCTGATCGACGTCACCTACGCCATCGACCGGCCGGGCGATCACGCGTTCGTCCTGGGACCTATCAACCTGACGCTGCGCTCCGGGGAGCTCGTGTTCGTCGCCGGCGGCAACGGCAGCGGCAAGACCACGCTCGCCAAGGTCCTGGCCGGGCTCTACCCGCCGACGTCCGGCCAGATCTGGGTCGACGGCGCGGCCATCGCCTGGCCCGGCAGCGACGCCTACCGCCAGCTGTTCTCGGTGGCGTTCACCGACGGCCACGTGTTCCGCTCGCTGCTCGGGCTCGACGAGGCGCAGATCCGCGACCAGCTCGCCCGCTTCGAGCTCGATCCGTGGGTCCACGTCGCCGACGGCGGGTTCTCGACCACGGCGCTGTCGCAGGGCCAGCGCAAGCGACTTTTGCTCATCACCGCGCTCGCCCAGGACCGGCCGTTCTACATCTTCGACGAGTGGACCGCCAACCAGGACCCCGACCACCGCGAGCGGTTCTACCGCGAGATCCTCCCCGCGCTGAAGGCGCGCGGCAAGGCGGTCGTGGTCATCACCCACGACGACCGCTACGACGCCCTCGCCGACGCCGTGCTGCGCCTGGACCGCGGCGTCCTCCACCCCCCGCAGCGCCCGGCCGGCCCGAGCGGCGCGCCGGCCGCGCTGCACCAAGGAACCCTGTCATGAACACCATCGGCGTCCTCGGCAGCGGAGTCATGGGGCGCGGCGTCGCCCACGCGCTCGCCGGGTCCGGACATCGCGTCGTGCTGATCGACCACGACCCCGATCAGCTCACCTCGGCGCTCCGCCAGATCCGGCGCGACCTGCGCCTGGTCCAGCTGATGCAGAGCAGCCCCGCGCCGCGGCCCGACGGCGTCCCGCCGCCCGCGGCCGACGAGCTGCTCGCCCGGATCTCCGCCACGACCGAGGTCGAGATGCTGCGCGGCGCGGCGTTCATCATCGAGAACGTCACCGAGAACTGGGAGATCAAGCAGCAGGTCCACCGCGCGCTCGACCGGCTCGACATGCCCGCCGTGCCGGTCGCGATCAACACCTCGGCGATCCCGATGGCGCGGTTCGCGGCGCTGTATCGCGATCCCGGCCGCGTCGTCGGCATGCACTTCATGAACCCCGTGCCGTTGATGCCGGTGATCGAGGTGATCCGCGGCGCGGCCACCGGCGCCGCCGCGCTCGCCGCCGCGCGCCAGCTCGCCGCGCAGATGGGCAAGCAGGCCATCGTCGTCCACGACTCGCCGGGGTTCGTCACCAACCGCGTCATGATGCTGACGGTCAACGAAGCGATCGCGCTGCTCCACGAGGGCGTGTCGACCGCCGAGGACATCGATCGGCTGTTCCAGACCTGCTTCAACCACCGCATGGGGCCGCTCGCCACCGCCGACCTGATCGGCCTCGACACCGTGATGTACTCGCTCGACGTCCTCCACGGCGAGCTGCACCAGGACAAGTACCGCCCGTGCCCCCTGCTCGCGCAGCTCGTGGCGCAGGGCAAGCTCGGCAGGAAGACCGGCGTGGGGTTCTTCTCGTACGAGCCCACCGCAACACCCCCGCCCGGCCCCCGCGACATCGAGGCAGCGACATGACCCAGCTCTCCGTCAAGGACGCGATCAAGGCGTTTCTCCACATCCACATCCGCGGCGTGCAGGTCCGCGACGGCGACGACATCTTCGTGATGGGCCTCGTGAGCTCGCTGTTCGCGATGCAGCTCGTCGAGTTCACCGAGACCCGGTTCGGCATCGAGATCGGCCCCGATGATCTCGTGCTCGCGAACTTTCGCTCGGTCAACGCGCTGTCCGCGCTGGTCGGACGCAAGACCTGCGTGGAGGGTGCGTGAACCTCGCGCTCACCGCCCCGCAGGCCCACGCGCGCGACGCGTTCGCGGCGTTCGCCGCCGAGCACGTCGCGCCGCTCGCCGATGCGATCGACCGCGACGCGCAGGTGCCGCGGTCGCTCGTCGCGCGGCTGGCCCGCGCCGGCTACCTCGCCAGCGGCCTGCCCGCCGAGCTCGGCGGCGGAACCGCCGATCCGGTCATCCACGGCCTGATGCATGAGCAGCTCGGCGCGGCCAGCGCCTCGGTGCAGGGCCTGGTCAACGTCCATCACATGGCGGCGGCGTCGCTGATCCGCTGGGGGACCGCCGCCCAGAAGCAGCGCTGGCTGCCCCGGATGGCGTCCGGCGAGCTGCTCGCGGCGTTCGCCCTCACCGAGCCCGACGCCGGCAGCGACGGCCAGGTCGCGACCCGCGCCGCGCTGGCGGGCGATCACTACCGCCTCACCGGCACCAAGCGCTGGATCACCGGCGGCGCGCTCGCCGACGTGTTCGTGCTGTTCGCGCGCGGCGGCGACGGCCCGGCCGCGTTCCTCGTGCCCGCCGAGACCCCCGGCCTCACGCGCACGCCGATCCCGGGCCTGCTCGGCTGCCGCGGCTACATGCTGGCGAGCCTTGCGCTCGACGGCTGCCGGATCCCCGTCGAGGATCGGATCGGCGCCGAGGGCTTCGGGCTGTCCCACGTCCTGGCCACCGGGCTCGATCACGGCCGCCACAACCTGGCGTGGTCGTGCGTGGGGCAGGCCCAGGCCTGCCTCGACGCCAGCCTGCGCTACGCCGAGCAGCGCGCCCAGTTCGGCGCGCCGATCGCCAGCTTCCAGCTGATCCAGCGCCTGGTGACCCAGATGATCGTCGGCGTGCACGGCGCGCGCCTCCTGTGCTGGCGCGCGGCCCAGGCCCGCGGCGGCCGGCTGCCGAGCGCGCTCTACGAGACCCTGATCGCCAAGTACCACGCCTCGACGATGCTCAACCAGGTCGCCGATCACGCCCTGCAGATCCACGGCGCGAACGGCTGCGGCAGCGACTACCCCATCCAGCGCTACCTGCGCGACGCCCGCATCATGGAGATCATCGAGGGCAGCACCCAGATGCTCGAGATCATGATCGCCCGGCTCGGCGCCGCCGAGCTCGCTCCGCCCGACGCCGCGCGCCAGGGAGGGAGCGCGCGATGACGGCCGGCGCGCGCGCGTTTCGCAGCAAGGTCTTGCGCCAGCGCACGGCGACCCACAGCCCGGGGCTCGCCAGCGATGCCGCCCTGATGACCAGCGGCGACGTCTTCGCGCTCGGCCCGGGACTGGTCGGCCTGCGCGGCGACGTGCTTGGGCTCTACCGGTTCTTCGAGCACACCTTCCTCGCGCTCGCCCGCCGGTTCGGCGCCGAGGACTGCCACTACCCGGTGATCCTGCCGGCGGCGATCCTCGAGGACGTCGGCTACTTCGGACACTTCCCCCAGCACGTCACGTTGTGCAGCCACTTCCCCGACGACCTGCCGCTGCTCGAGGAGGTCGCGCGCGACGCTGCCGCGCACGCCGGCGCGATCTCCACGCCGCTGCGCCAGCGGCTCGAGCCCGCGACCCACGCGCTCGCCCCCGCGGTGTGCCTGCCGTGCTACCCGCAGCACCGCGGCCGGGTCATCCCGACCGGCCAGCCCACCGCGGTCACCATGCAGAACCACGTGTTTCGCCGCGAGACCGGTGGCTACCAGTCGCTGTCGCGGCTCTGGGACTTCCAGGTCCGCGACCTCGTGGTGATGGGCAGCTACGCCGACCTCGTCGACCTCCGCCAGGCCGTGATGGACGCGGCCATGGAGCTGTGCCAAGCGCTCGACCTCACGGCGCGCCTCGAGCTCGCCAATGACCCCTTCTTCCTCGATCCAAGCGCGCACAAGGCGGTCTATCAGCGCCTCGGCGAGGTCAAGTACGAGCTGGTGCTCCCCATCGCGCATCGCGGGATCGACCTCGCGGTGTCGTCGTTCAACCTGCACCGCACGTTCTACGCGAGCGTCTACAACATCCGCCAGGCCGGCGGCGAGCTCGCCGAGACCGCCTGCATGGGCTTCGGCCTCGAGCGCTGGGTCTATGGCTTCCTCGGCCAGAAAGGCCTGGATCGCCGCGACTGGCCAGCTCCCGTGGCAGCCTGGTTCGCACGCTCGTGCTGACCGTCGCGCGATGCGCATCCGGGCGCGCGCGAGATGCCAATGCAGCGCTCGCGAACATCGGGGCCGAGCGGCGTTGGCGCCGGCCGTGACAACGTGCGAATCCGATCGAGGCCGTGATTCGGTTGCGACAGGCTGGGACGCGTGGGTCGCGGGCGTGCTCGAGCGTGCCCCGCGTGATCTCGGCAGCTTGCGGGGACGCGCAGGTGGGAAGCTGCTGGCACGCGTCGTGATGGGCACGAGCGGACATGCGAATCTTTCAATACACCGTGGTCCGGATCGTGGTGGCAGCAGCGCCGATCTGCGCGCTGGGGGTACTCGGTGGGATGTGGATCGGTGGCCTGCCGGGCGTGCTGGTGCAGGTGGTCGGGGCGATCGCTCTGTATGTGGGGTACGTGCGGCTGGTCGAGCGGCGGCGAGTCGACGAGCTGGCGGGCGACCGGGCGGTTCCGGAGCTCGGGGGTGGGGTGGCGCTCGGCGCCGCGCTGTTCGCGGCGACGATCGGCGTGCTGTGGGTGATGGGCGTTGCCACGGTGGAGCGCGTCGGCGACTGGGAGGGCGCCGGGCGGATGGCGGTGGCGGCGATCGCCGCGTCGATCCTCGAGGAGATCTTGATGCGCGCGATCCTGTTCCGGCTGGTCGAGCGCAGCCTGGGGACGTGGATCGCGCTGGGGGTCTCGGCGGCACTGTTCGGGGCGATTCACGCGTTCAACCAGGGAGCGACGCTGGTGAGCACGGTGGCGATCGCGCTCGAGGCCGGGGTCTTGCTCGCCGCGACGCTCGTGCTGACGCGGCGGTTATGGCTGGCGCTCGGGACGCACGCGGCGTGGAACTTCACCGAGGGCGGGTTTTTCGGTGCCAGCGTGTCGGGCGGGACGGCGCATGGCCTGTTGGCGAGCCGGTTCGACGGCCCGCCGCTGTGGACGGGAGGCGCGTTCGGGCCCGAGGCGTCGATCGTCGCGGTGGGGATCTGTCTGGCCGCCGGCACGGCGATGCTGGTCATCGCGTATCGCAGGGGGTGGTTCGTGGCGCCGCGCTGGCGTCGTGCACGCGCGACGCCGGCCGCGGCGTGATTCCCGGAGCTCGACCCGCGCCGCCGCAGGTGGGCCGCTGCGCCAGGTTGCGACGCCGGAGCGTGCGGCGTCGTCATCGCGATGTCCGGCCCCCCTGGCACCCGGGAAGGCGCCAGGTCTTCGTCGGCGTCCGCGAAGACGCGCACGGGGCAGTCGGTCGTCGACATCGCCGCGCTGCACGAGCGCGGCTCGCGAGAAGTACGCGAAACCCGTGGAGGTCTCGCGACGGTTCCTCACGCGCGTTGCGAAGCACCTGGAGGGTGACTTCGGTGACATCTGATGTGCCCCGCGTGAGAATCAGAAGGGGGGCCGCGCCTCGCGGAGAATGCATGCCGAACGACGACGGAATCGGTCTACGACCGAGGCAGGGCGACCAGGACGGCAGGCCCGCGGCGAAGGGTGAGAAACGCCAGGAGTTGGAGCCCACCAAGCGCACGCTCTACGAAACGCTGTACGGGCGTCTGCCATTCGGCGACGCGACGACACCCGGTCCTGCCCCCGTTTAGAAACGCCCAGCGGCTGACGCCGACAAGCCCGTCGCGCCGAGCGAAGCGAGCCCGGCGCCGACAGCCACAGTGGCACAGGACAAGACCGCCGACGCAGGCCACCCCGCCGCGCCGAGCGAAGCGAGCGCAGACTGTGGGCCGTTTCGTCGCAGCTACGGGCCGGAGGTGTCGTTCCCAGCACAGGCCCGGGTCACAGCGGCGGGACTGCGTGTGTTCTGCAAACCCGACATCAACGCAAAGGTCACAAGCTGACTGCCCCCGGGCACCGTTGTCATGCCTTGACGAGGATCCTCGCGCGCTCCAAAACTCATTTCGAAGTCGATGCCGTCCGCGTGATCGGTGACTGGGCGGTCGAGGACGGCTTCGCGACACTCACGAACATCCCCCGGGACCAGCAAGGCATTGGACAGACGATATACCTCGTGCACAAGGTCAACGGCACCTGGAAGAAGCTCGAGGAGGGCGTTGGCAGCATGCACAGGGTGGAAGGCGCGTTTGCAGATTTGAAGGCGAAGTATCCCGATGCCCCCAGTGCACTCTTCGCCGAGCCCTTCGGGGATGGGGACGAGACCCCGGAGGCGCCGGGAACCACGTTCGAGCAACGCCGACGTGCAGAGAGCCTGTGACGGGTGAGGTCTGGCCGGGGCTGCGCGCGCCGCGCGCGTAGTCCGGACTGCGCGCGATAGCGTGGCGGGGTCGCGCACGCCGTGCTCTGCGCCCTCATCAAATCAAGCAGCGCGGCATGCAGCAGCGCACGCCGGCGCGCATCTCGCCGCGCACGGAACGTGACCGGCGACTGCCATGGCACGCACAGCTGTCAATGTCCAGAGCCGCTGCTGCAGCTGGAATCCCGCGAGGCAGCAGTATCGGGCTGGTAGACCGTGCCGTCGAACCGGTACCAGTGCTCGCCGGGGACACACGTGCACCCCGTGGCCCCCTCACACGCCGCGCTCTCGCTGATACGAAGATCGACCAGGCCATGGTGCCATGGTGCATTGTGTACTTGTTCCGCCGCAGCGCCGAGATCGCCGACGAAGTGGCCGCACGATCCTCGCATGATGTAGACAAGCCCGTAACTGGACGCTGCCAACCCAGCCACGATGACACGATCGGGCGTGCCATCTCCATCGTAGTCGCCGGGGTGGTCCATATCACCATACTCATGCGCCTCTAAGATCTCCTGTTCGCTGCTCCCCAGGCGGGCCCTCAGGCGCGCCGCGAAATCCTCGTCGGGATTCACACAGTGCCCCGGCAGAACGACGGGGTGACGCACCTCGGGCGACGGCTGGGAGCGCGGACCTCCCGCGGCCGGGGGCTGAACCGCGGGTTCGACGGGCTTACATCCCAGGGCGATCGAGAACAGACAGAGCAGGCCAGACCTCACCGGACCACGATAGCCCGTCCTGACATGCGCCGCTACGCGCGGGTACGTATCAAACGCGGCCCGCGTTGCAATTCCGGGGAGGCCGCCCCGACTACCGAGATCAGCCAGCACGGTAACGGCGTGGACCGGGCACGCGCAATGCCGGCCCGTGCAGGTCAGCGTTGCGTTGCGCGCGTTGTCCGCGCCGCAGATCAGCCTGGTGTGCTATGCGACGATACCGCGGTTCTACGTCCTGCCGGGTCGGTCGCCACCTCCGGCCGACCGCGAAACCGTGACCGCTCAATGGCCGAGCGTGGCGATGACGAGCCGCGCGGTCTCGTCGCCCGAGAAGTTCTGCTGGCCGGTGATGAGGTTCCCGTCGCGCACCGCGTAGCCGCGCCACAGCCCAGTCTGGATGTATTGTAGTTCGCGCCGATCTCGGAGGCAGGTCGGGTGGTCTCGACCAGCGCCGCGAGCCGTGGCGTCGAGTAAAACCCGAGGCGGATCAGGTCGCTCGCCGAGTAGCCGCTCGCGTGGCGCGGATCGCTCATCGCGTCCGCCTCGCACTTGCCGCCCTTGGGGCTGAACACCTCGATCTCGTAGCCGGCTTCGCTCAGGACGTAGAAGGGATGGGTGAGCTCGGACCACCAGAACCCGACCGGCCAGCCGGTGGTGGTGGACACGGCAGGGTTCGCGATCACGATCTGCCAGGTCTGGCATCCGCGGATCGCGTCCGACCCGGGCCACGTGTGGTTGCGCAACCGCGTGCTCGAGACGGCGAGTGAACTGTCGGGGAAGCCAGCTCGCGGCAAGGCGAGGTAGCTCCGTTCGCGCTG